>JGI12316J15310_10000023_pt7 | contig 113290 bp, 90 predicted proteins | sample MarCyaLeptolynsp_FD_15310 | JGI IMG/M metagenome (IMG submission 15310) | reverse complement strand
GATGGCTGCGATGAGTTCATTTGCTGATCGGTTGCAGGTGGTATGGCTCCCGAAGTATTCGCCATTTCTCAATCCTATCGAGCGCTATTGGCTACATCTGAAAAATCTAGCTTGCGCCAATAAGCTCTATATCGATTTAGATCATCTTCGCCAGCAGGTGGAGGGTGCTCTTATGCGACAGAACCTACCCAATTCCAATGATCGCTTTTCTTTATTAAAAAACTTACGACCAACGGCTTAACGTTAAAATACTTAACTATCATGGTGTAATTGTACTAGGGAATATTCTCGATGATTCAACTAGCCCCCTCAATTTTATCGGCTGATTTTGCGCGATTAGGCGACCACATCCAACAAGCCGAGGCCGCAGGCGCAGACTTGATCCATGTCGATGTGATGGATGGTCGATTTGTGCCAACTATTACCTTCGGCATTCCGATTATTAAAGCGGCGCGGCAAGTGACGACGTTGCCGTTAGATGTACATTTGATGATTGTAGAACCTGAACGGCACATCGAAGCGATGGCGGCGGCTGGTGCGGATACTATCAGCATCCATTTAGAAGCATGCCCCAATTTGCATCGCAATTTACAGGAGATTCGTGCCTTAGGGGTGCGGGCGGGGGTTGCGATTAATCCACATACGCCTGCCAACGCCTTAAGTGAGGTCTTACCCTTATTGGATCAAATTATTGTCATGACGGTTAACCCCGGTAAGGGTGGGCAAGCATTTATCCCGCAAACCTTGGAAAAGATTCGTCAATTGGATCAGATGATTCGGGATGGCGAGCATACCATTGATATTATGGCGGATGGTGGCGTGAATACGGATACCGCCGCCGAGATAGTCTCGGCAGGCACAACGATATTAGTGGCTGGTTCGGCGGTGTTTGGCGCATCTGATGGCGTAGCAGCGGCCATGCAGCGCTTACGAGATGCAATTCCAAGCGACTGATTGCCGATAGTCCCCTTTTCCCGCTAAAATAACAAAGCTTGTTGTTTATGAAACGGGGTTGTTTGCCATGACGATGATGATCGACGGAATTTTGCTCAAAGAGTTGCTAAACGCTGGCAAACGGTGGTTGGAGGTAAATTACCCCACTGTTGACCAATTAAATGTGTTCCCTGTCCCCGATGGGGATACAGGTAAGAATATGGTATTGACCTTGCGCAATGCGTACAAAGCGATTGCGGAAAATTCTAGCGCCAATGCTGCTCAAATTGCACGGTTATTTTCCCAAGGTGCGGTGATGGGGTCGCGTGGTAATTCGGGAACAATCCTCTCGCAAATTTTGGTCGGATTTGCTGAAGCGCTCCATGATCGATCCTCTTTTGAACTGCATGAAATGGCGAATGCCTTTAGCCAAGCCGCCCACAAAGCGTATCAGGGTGTGCAAAACCCAGTTGAGGGTACCATTCTGACCGTGATCAAAAGTGTAGCCGATCATGCGCAAACAATCGACACAAAGCAACTCAACTTGGAAGGCTTTTTAAGTGAATTGGTTACGGTTAGCAAACAAGCCGTGGAGCGAACCCCCGAACAATTACCCATCCTAAAAGAAGCAGGGGTGGTTGATTCTGGCGGCACAGGTTTGATGTATGTCTTAGAGGGGATGCTGAAAGCAGTGCGCGGGGAAGATATTCCTGAACAAACCATTGAAATTGATGAAACCGAACAACCTAGCTTTGCTGATCTGCAAGCCCTCGCCAACGAACAATACAATTATGATGTGCAATTCATCATCCAAGGGAGTGGACTATCAGTTGAACGGATCAAAGCGGATATTGAGCAGATGGGTGATTCTGGTGTGATTGTGGGGGATGACACCCTCGTTAAGGTTCATATTCATGTCGATGATCCGAGCCAACCGATTGGCTATGGGGTGCAATTGGGAACATTGGATGATGTGGTGATCGAAAATATGCAACTGCAATATCAACGTCTTTTGGCGGCACAACAAGCCTACCAAAAAGCCCAAGGGCTCACCTTGCGCGAGGTTGACGCAGGGCAGATTGCAGTCATTGCGGTAGCGGCAGGGCATGGGATGGCACAAATCTTAGGCGATTCTGGCGCGGCGGCCATCATTGAAGGTGGGCAAACCAATAACCCGAGTGTGGATGATATTTTGCGGGCGGCGGCTTCCACCGGAACCGATAAAATTATTGTATTACCGAATAATAAAAATATCATTTTGGCGGCACAACAAGCTGCCCGTTACACGACTGAGTTTGAGATCGAGGTTGTGGATAGCGTGAGTTTCCCCCAAGGTGCATCTGCAATGTTGGGTTATAATGCCAACGGCGATTTGGCAACTATTGCTGATGACATGCGTGACTTTATGACTGATGTCACTACGATTGAGATCACAAATGCGATTCGTAATGTAGAATTAGGTGGTGCGGCAGTCAAAGATGGTCAATGGTTAGCATTGGTAGATGGCAAAATCTCCGCAGCAGAAGACAACCTAATGAGCATATTGGCAACCGTATTTGCGACCCTATCCACGGATGACTATGAAGTGTTGGATATTTACACTGGCGAAGATGCAAGCGCCCAAGATGCAGCTGAAGTAATGGCGTGGTGCGCCCAACAATTTGATCATTTAGACGTCCGCTTATTGGCTGGAAGCCAGCCACACTATCCTTACATTATTGGCTTAATTTAGAAACGGAATTCACCCACATGGCACGTAGTATTGGTATCGTTGTAGACAGTGCAGTTGATTTCCCGAACCCCACTACCCACGAACAAGTGCGGATTGTTCCGCATCGTATCAAATTTGGAGCAGAAGAATATTTGGATGGGGTGGATATGACCACCAAAGATTTTTTTCGTTACATCAGCCATGATGTGCCATTGCCTGTTCTGGAGGCTCCAAGCGAAGAAGATTTTGCAGCAGTTTATGCTGAACTCAGTGCCCATACCGATAAAATTATTTCACTGCATACTACAACTGCCCTTAGTGATTCATTTAAGAATGCCAAGCGAGCGGCAGAGGCTTTTATGGGGCGGTGTGAGATCGCTGTGTTGGATAGTTTAACCACCAGTGTGGGCTTGGGGCTGTTAACTGAAGTCGCCGTTAAAACAGCTAGCACAACGCATTCCTTAGATGATGCGTTGCGGGTCTTACGCGGAACCCTAGAACGTATTTATAGTATTTATTATGTGGATACGCTAGATTACATCCGCCATCGGGAACTTTTGGGGGAAGCCCAATCCATTTTAGGAACCATGCTAGGCATTAAACCTTTTTTGACCATTGAAAACGGTCGGTTGCTGACGATGGAAAAAGTCCGCACACGACCCCAAGCGGTTGATAAATTAGTGGAATTTGTAACCGAGTTTGAAGAAATTGAAAAAGTCGTTATTTTGCAAAATTCACCGTTTACGACAGAAGCGGTTCGGTCTTTGGTGGATCGGCTCAATGCAGAATATAGTAAAACCTTGAATTACCCCACAATTCTTTATGGCGCTATGTTAGCGTCCTACCTAGGGCCAGATGCCACTGGCGTAGTGGTTTTAGAACGACAATATTAAAACACATACATCATACATGACGAGGAACTTATGACAATCCATTTGGTGACAGACACAGCCTGTGATGTACCCGCTAAGTATATTGAGCAATATGGTATCCATGTGTTGTCTGCATATGTACATTTTGGGACAGAAGAAAGCCTCAAAGATGAGGTTGACATTAGCCGCGAGGAATTTTACCGTCGGTTGCCAATTTCAGATCCATTGCCCACAACGTCAGCCTATTCCCCTGGCGAAGCGGAGGTACTACTACGCCAGTTGTTAACCAATGATGACGATCAAGTGCTTTGTATCCATCTATCCGGTAAATTAAGCAGCATTATTGAAAGTACACGGGTTGCCGCCAAAACCATTGGTAGTGATCGCATTACGATTATTGATTCCCTCAGCTTGAGCATGGGCGGGGGCTGGCAAGTGATTGCCGCTGCCGAAGCAATTGCTGCTGGAAAAACACTCGATGAAGTGATTGCAGTGGTTAAAGATATGCAATCGCGTTTTGCATTGTATGCGGCGCCCAGCACTATGGAATATTTACGGCGTAGTGGGCGCATTAATGCCTTGGTTGCAGGATTAGGTGAATTATTAGACATCAAGCCCATGATTCTTGTGAATACGGGCGAAGCTGAAAATGCAGGGCGTATCCGTACATTCAAAAAGGTAAAACAAAAATTCTTGCAAATGGTACGCGAAAATGCGCCGCTAGAACGACTGGCTATTTTACACATCAATAACCCCGAGGGTGCAGAAGAATTGCGCCAGCAATTGGTGGATGTTTCGCCCGAAGGGAATACCGAAGTGGTGATTGCATCAGCGGCAATTGGTGCTAACTTTGGTCCCGGTGGGTTGGGCATCGTGTATGTGCGTGAAGAGTCATAAGGTGTTTGGGGCTGAAATCATAAAATGTCTAATAAATCTACTCAATCGGTCCTTCAAGGGTTACAGAATCATTATGATGGGGGTGATCGTGATTATGTAGGGACGGCATATATGCCGTCCGCGATTGGAGTAAAAAATACTAGGCATGGACGCGATATATCGCGTCCCATGCGTGTCAAGTTAAGCATAATAAGCTTCCCAAAATTGAAAATGTCGAGGATGCTGAATGGATTTATCCATCTGACATCGAGAAAGTGCGCGCTGTAAAGCGCGGAAGGCATGTTGCAAAAGTGAGCGTTTATCCAGCGAATTTGCCCACTGCCAAGCAAAGGCTTTTAAAGCCGGTAAAGCTTGCAACAACGAGCGTCGCCACTGGTGCCAACACATGACAATAAAAAACCAATGGGTGACAATAGCGGCTAAGAGTTTGGCATAAATTTCACACAATAAGCGGTGCGGATGGGTGGTTTGCCATTCATCAATGTGTAACCCTTGCTTCCAGAGTTTGAATAAGCATTCGATCTGCCAGCGACAGCGTCCGATGAACAAAATATCATCAAGGGTCAACTGTTGCGCGGTCGTATTGGTGAGATAAATCGTCCAATGGGCTAAGGCTAAACGCCGTTGAGAAGGCGTTTGTTCATTGATGCGAGCCGTCTCGCGAATCCGCTTGTGTCGTTTAGCAATCACCTCAGGGGGAACCCGTTCAGCAATGAGGCGACAAGATAGTTGGGCACGTTGTCCAACCACCACCGATGCCTCACATCGTTGCCCAACCTGTTGCGGTAACCAGTCTTGTAAATCGAGTGGTTTCCCATCTTGATCCATGACGATGGTGCCAGTTTTGTACCGTGTGAGCCAATATGCCCCGTCCTGACCCCATTGCTTGAACATATTCAATGAAAAATAGCCTAAATCTTGAACATACAAATTGCCGGCTTCAACCGCAACGTCCTGTAAGACCGTGCGGTCATGAGCTGTGCCATCACTTAAGTGCACCGTCGTGAGTTCACCATCACTTAACTGCCAGCGAACAGAAATCTTGACCGCTGCACAACTCGGATTGTCACCATTGCCACCACTACCCCGCCAGACATCTGCGAACTGATTGGGTAAGGTGATAATTGTGCTATCGGTTAGCACCACATGCTGAAAATGATCCAACAGTGGGTGCTTGAGATGACGACCTTTAATACTCAACTTGACACTTTCAGCTAACATCGCTTGCATAAAGCGAACACTTTTCTCATTAAATCGGTCATGAACTGCTTGGCGACTCAGCGGCGTACCCGCGTTGCCAATTGCCTGACTTAAACCCGCTAAACTCACATGGCTATCGGCTTGATAAGCACTTACCAAACCACTCGCGAAACTTGAGCCTGTCATCAGCCTCTCACGCTCCATAAAACCTGTTTCCCATGCGAGTTCATTCGCACGTGTTTGAAATAGGTACTGCATTTGTTGGGCTAATTGTGTTATCGTCGTCATTCAGATGTTATCTCTTTTTTTGTTGTAATTTATTAAGGATAACATCTTTTCTTGCTTAACTTGACACGCATGGGACGCGATATATCGCGTCCCTACTTTATTTCACATCGGATATACTGTATGCCTGACGTGTTTTCAGGTGTGATATGAGATCACCAATATTGATCAAATAGTGTACACTTAGTTAAAAAGATACGAACAATTGTTTTATGCCTAGTTCTCTCGAAAAACTAATCAAAATCCTAAAACAAGAAGAAAAAAATGGGTATACCAACCGGGCAGTGATTGGTGGTATGCAAGCCTACGCGCCCCATTGGGGTGTGGAAGCCCGCCAAGAAGCCCAACGCGCCGAACAAAGTGCATTGGTAGATGAATTACTCATGGTGATGGAAGATTATCATGATTCTGAAGATGAACGTGCCGAGCTAGCCACCTACATGATGGAACGAATCACTCGTCGTGTGCAAGCCAAACCTAAATATCGGGTCATTGTTCAGCAAGATGTGGACTATAGTGACTTGGATGATGACCCCAACGAACGCGATACCGATGAAGATGACGAAAATTTTGCGCGTCGTGAGGATGCTGTGCGCGATACACAAACCGTTTCTGCTGTTATGCCAAAGCCGCGCCGTGCATCCAAAACCCCCGCCGCCCTAGAAGATGCAGCGGTAGCTTATGAGCAACTTGCCCAACCCTTAACAACCGTTCCGGGGATCGGGGTCAAAATGGCGGAAAAATTAGCGCGCTTGGGGTTGCAAACCGTTGGTGATATGTTGTATTTCTTCCCACGACGCTATGATGACTATCAACATATGCCAATGCTGAACAGGGTTGAGCCAGACAAACTCTATACTATTATTGGCACCATAGAGCGTGTATTTGAGCGCAAGCTGAAAAATCGTGGGCAAGTGTTGGTGGTTCAGATTACCGATGGCAAAGGGCGATTAGAGATCAACTTCTTTAACCAACCGTGGTTACGAAAGCAAATGAAAATAGGGTTGCAACTGGTCTTTAGTGGTAAAACAAGCCAATTTCGTGATCAAGTTATTATGACCAATCCTAATTGGGAACCTGTCGATCAGCAAACCTTATATGCGGGGGGGATTGTACCCATCTATCCGTTAACCAAAGGGATTAGTGCCCGCATCATGCGCCGTATGGTGAAAGCTGTGGTAGAACACTATGCTGATGTAGTGCCCGATCCTGTACCGGATGCGGTATTGGATCGTACCGAACAAGTGGAACTTGGCTGGGCATTACGCCAAGCGCATTTTCCACAAAAAATGGAATTCAAAGATTATGCGCGTCAGCGTTTGGCCTTTGATGAACTGCTGCGGTTACAATTAGGCGTGATGCAAAACCGTGCCGATTGGCAAGACCAGCCCGCCCCGCAACTTCCCTTAGCGGATGATTGGTTAGCGGGCTTCCAAGAAGCACTCCCCTTTACCCTAACGGGTGCACAGCAACGCGCGATTGAAACCATTCGGGCGGATCTTGCCAAAGATGTTCCGATGAATCGTTTGTTACAAGGCGATGTGGGGGCAGGTAAAACGATGGTCGCAGCGGTAACACTTGCCATTGCGATCTTGAATGGTAAACAAGCTGCTATGATGGCTCCTACCGGAATCCTTGCTGAACAACACTATCAAAAATTATTGGAACTATTCCCCGCATTGCCTGCATTAGCAGATACACGGATTGCACTCCTAACGGGTGCATTGCCAGAAGCTGAAAAACGCGAACTCCGCCAACAAATTGCCAATGGTGAGGTCGATCTAGTCATTGGGACTCATGCGATTATTCAAGATGGCGTTGAGTTTTCCGATCTGGGGGCAGCAGTGATCGATGAGCAGCATCGCTTTGGGGTGCGGCAACGTGGTATGTTACGTGGTAAAGGGCAAAATCCCCATCTTTTGGTGATGAGTGCAACCCCCATCCCCCGTACTTTAGCCTTAACATTATATGCAGATTTGGACTTAACCATCCTTGACGAAATGCCCCCCGGACGCACGCCGATCCAAACGCGCATTTTGCCCCCCACCCGCCGCGCTCGTGTATATGATTTCTTAAAAGATGTGGTATTGGATCGTGGGCAACAAGTTTATATCATTTTTCCTTTGGTCGAAGCCTCAGACAAAATTGATGCGGAATCGGCTGTGGAAGGTTATGATTACATCCGCGAACACATTTACCCCCAACAGAACATTGGGTTATTACATGGCCGCATGAAAGATGCGGAAAAAGACGCCGTGATGACAGCCTTTGCCAATAATGAGATTCAAGTGTTGGTGTCCACCACTGTCATTGAGGTTGGGGTTGATGTGCCCAATGCAACCGCTATTGTGATCGAAAATGCGGAGCGCTTTGGCTTGGCGCAACTCCATCAGTTACGCGGGCGGGTTGGGCGTGGTGCGATCAAATCCTATTGTGTGCTGATAGCCGAAGAAGCCTCTGAACGCTTGCAAGCATTGGAAGATACCACCGATGGCTTTAAGCTAGCTGAGCTTGATTGGCAACAACGTGGTGCAGGTGATCTGCTCGGTGTGCGGCAAAGTGGCAGCCGAGATGTTAAATTTGCGGAAATGATGGATGTCCATTTGGTGGAAGTGGCGCAAAAAGAATGCCAAGCTATCTTTGCTGAAGATCCACAACTAGCCTTACCCGATCACCAATTGCTAGCCAAACAAGTCCAAGATGTGCGGGATGCTCGCACAGATTTAAGTTAACCGAAGGAGCTTTCAATGGTGCGGCGTGCCGTCTATCCGGGATCATTTAACCCGGTTCATAATGGTCATTTGGATATCATCTCGCGGGCAGCAAAGGTGTTTGACGAGATTATTGTTGCGATCTATGCGACCCCCGATAAACCGACGTTATTCAGCGTTGAAGAACGTATAGAGTTGATGGAAACAGGAATTAGTAGTATAAATGTAACGAACGTCAAAGTTGCATCCTTTACAGGATTGACTGTAAACTATGTTGAATCTGTAGACGCTTTTGTGATTATTCGCGGTTTACGGATGGTTAGTGACTTTGAATTTGAGTTTCGGTTAGCGTTAGCCAATCATCGGCTAGCCCCCGAGATTGATGTGGTGAGCTTTATTACGAGTGAAGATACATTACACATCAGTTCGAGTATTGTACGTGAAATTGCTTCGTTGGGTGGTGATGTTTCAACATTTGTACCCACGCATGTGCTCGAGGCATTGATTCAGCGCTATGATACGTTAAATAAATAATCGTTGTGTAGGGGATATATAGGTTAGTTAGCATGGACATTCAGCACCTTATTGACCGTTTAGAAGATTTGGTTGACGAAGGACGCCACATCCCAATGGGTAAGTACACCATTGTGGATGAAGAAAAGGTACTTGGCATCATTGACCAAATGCGGATTTCGATCCCAGAACAAATTGAATCCGCAAGCCGAGTGGTGAACCAACGCGACAAATTGATGGCGCAAGCCAATGAAGAAGCGGGGCGCATTTTAGACTATGCCCGCCAAAAACAAGATGAACTGGTCAATCGGGACTCGATTGTGGTGGGGGCACGGCACCAAGCCGATAACATCATTGCCCAAGCGCATACCAATGCTGAACGGGTGCGGGATGAAGCCGATGCCTATGTGGTGAGTGTTTTACGGGATCTTGAAAGCCATTTGTTACGCACCTTGACCGTTGTTCGCAATGGGATCGCCAAAGTGCAACAAGACCAACAGATCCGCAATCATCAACAACCACAAGCTCCAGCTAGTGACCAACAACCCGCGACCATGCCAATTCCACAGCGCGAAGAGGTTTTAATTGACGCTGACGAAGGCGAACAATCTTGACATTGTGTCTCAGGTTGATATAATCCTTGCGCTTTAAGACAGAGCCTAGAGTGTACAAAACTAGGCAGGAGATAATTGTATTATGGGACCATTACCCAAGCGAAAAATTTCACGCCGTCGTAAAGGGAATCGCCGTTCCCACGACGCCTTGACACGTCGCCATTTAATTGAGTGCTCAAATTGTGGCGAATGGGTGCCCGCGCACACCGTTTGTATGAGTTGCGGTACGTATAAAGGGCAAACTGTTTTCGAGATCGAAGAAGAATAACCCTCTGGTATGGCGCTATTTAGGTCATACTCAGACCATTAAAAAGTTGTGCTGCGGCGCAACTTTTTAGTTTATGCTGGTGTTAGCTACTCCACACAGCATACTACCCTCAATTATGCCGCATGATTACAGCACAAGTTATCTGTTAACTATATAAAAGTTAGAAAGGCTTATTCAATGAACTGGCAAGAAACTGCTTTTTTATTTCCGGGGCAAGGTTCCCAAACCGTTGGGATGACCCAAACCATTGCTGAAGCATTCCCCACCGCCAATACGATCTTCACTAAAGCTGATGATATTTTGGGGTATGCCATTAGCGACTATTGCTTCCAAGGGCCAGAAGATAAACTCAATCAAACTGAGTTCACCCAACCAGCGTTATTTGTAGCAGGGGTGGCTACCCATCAAGCCTTGATTGAGTATTTAGGTGAAACACCCACGCCCGCATTTGTCGCAGGGCATAGTTTAGGGGAATTCACCGCTTTGGTTGCCGCCAACGCTTTAACATTTGAAGACGGGTTACGCTTGGTCAAAAAACGGGCGGAACTCATGCGGGATGCCGGTGAGCAGTCACCAGGGGCGGTTGCTGCGATTTTAGGCCTGGATATTGAAGTCGTACGTCAACTATGTGCTGATGCCAGCCAACAAACTGGCGAGATCGTGGTGGTGGCGAATGATAATTGTCCGGGGCAGGTGGTTATCTCTGGTGCAGAAGCTGCGTTAGACGCCGCTTTAGCCTTAGCTAGCGAACAAGGTGCAAAGCGTGCAGTTAAGTTACCTGTGAGTGTAGCGGTGCATTCTCCTTTGATGCAAGCTGCTAGCGAAGAATTTGCCGCTGCTGTTGCCAGCACCCCCATACAAGCTCCGAGTATTCCCGTGATCGGGAATGTGACCGCTACCCGGTTGACAACAGCGGAAGCCATCCAAGATGAGCTAACCAAGCAGATTACTGCTTCTGTGTTGTGGACAGGGAGTGTCCAAGCGATGTTGGTTGGTGGTGTGACTCAATTTGTGGAGTTTGGCCCCGGTGGGGTGTTGCTTGGATTAGTTAAACGGATTGACCGCAAAGCCAAACGGATCAGTCTTGAACAAGCCGAGCACATCCAAGCACTGGAGACTGCCTAAGCGTTTAGGTGAAGAATGTCATAAATGTTATTGACATCTAGCACCCCTTGCCCCTATGCAAGGGGTTTTTTGCGTACAATGAATCATATCAAGAATACAGAAATAAGGTTTATTGCAAAATGTCAGAACGAATTGAAGCATTTAACAACAGTATTTGGTTGGTACGGGCAGGATTCACCTTGGTGGCAACCCTTTGCGCGGGGATGATTGCCTCTTGGGGGATGATGATTTATGACGGTGTTGGAACCATGACAGGCGATCAACCAGTTGCCTATCAAAACTTTTCAGACACATTGAGCCATTCGTTACCCTATATGTTTGTTGGCGCAGCATTGGTATACGTTATCTTTTTTTTGGTATATCGCGAATATGTGAAAACATTGGATAGTAACTCTGCACACTAATACGACCACTTCGTTTGTGACGAAGATATTTTTAATCTTTGTATGATAATTTGTGTGTTGGCAATGAGGGGTAACATGCTCCTCGTTGTGATCTGGTGGGATGCACCACATACCCATCAAAAACCGCAGGGTTTATCCCTGCGGTTTTGGGTTTTGGGGATGTTACAACAAAAACGGTCTTATTCGCCGTCTTTGTATTCACCTGTGATGGTGACTTTGTCATCTTGGTCGCCTTTGTCCCAACGAATGCGGGGTACAATGCCATTTTCAAGAATGCGATCTTTGTATTGCATAACCCGTTGAACCATCGTTTCAACCAAGGTATCTTTCAAGTAGTGTGGTTGCAAGCCTAAGTCCATCAGTTTGGAGTGAGTGGGATTGTAGTAGTGAACTTCGTGTTCAACCCGTGGGTTTTCGTAGTGGGCAATTTCCACATCCAAGCCAGCTTTTTTACCAGCTTCCTGTACCAATTTTGCCAATTCCAAGACACTGAAGGATTCGGTGAATTGGTTGAAGACGCGCATTTTGCCACCATCAGGCGGATTGAGCATCGCCAATTCAACACAGGCTAGGGTGTCGCGAATGTTCAAGTAACCGCGTGTTTGCGAACCCTTGCCATAGAGTGTCAATGGGATGCCTGCGACAGCTTGAACCGTAAAGCGATTGAGTGCTGTACCAAAGCTTTCGTCATAGTCGAAGCGGGTTAACAAGCGTTCGTCTAATTTAACTTGGTCAGTTTCGATGCCATAAACCACCCCTTGGTTCAAATCCGTTGCCCGCAAGCCCCAGATTTTGCATGCAAACATAATGTTGTTGCTGTCGTGAACTTTGGTGAGGTGATAGAACGAGCCCGGTTGTTTGGGGAAGGGTAACGTGTCTTTGCGACCGTTATGTTCAACTTCTATGTAGCCTTCTTCAATGTCGATGTTGGGGGTGCCGTATTCGCCCATCGTCCCCAATTTAATGAGGTGAGCTTCTGGCGCGAAGTCGCGCATGGCAAACAAGACATTCAAGTTGCCGACCACGTTGTTCTCATGGACGTGTACCGCGTGGTGAACGTCAATCATTGAATACGGGGCGCTGGGGATTTCGCCATAATGGATAATGGCATCGGGTTTAAAATCTTTGATGACGCGGCTGGTAAAGTCCCAATCTTGTAAGTCGCCTACAAAAGGTTCAATGCTTTTGCCAGAAACTTCTTGCCACGCTGTAATGCGATCATGCAATAAGCGGATGGGGGTTAAGCTATCAGTGCTGCGTTCGAGGTGCATGCGGCGGCGTGTAAAGTTGTCCACAACCCCAATGTCGTGGCCTTTGTCAGACAAATACATGGCGGTTGCCCAGCCAAGGTATCCGTCACCACCGAGAATCAATACTCGCATGAATCTAGTTTCTCCGTTTTTCCTATACGGGGCGGTATTTTACAGGACAGTTGATGGCTTGGCTAGTTATTGGGCAGTAGATAAGCGATAGCGTGAAATTTTTTTAACGCTTTTGGTACTTTTGTGCATTATCTAATAGCGCTGATTACCCACCTATGTAATCATAAATGTGAATTTGATAATCATTATTTTGTGTATAAATGATAAAACGATTTGTTGGACTCATCTGTGTACTGATAATCTGATCATACTGAAAGCTTTCGACTACCATTTGGGTTTCCCAATCCCATACTTGTATTTGTTCAGCAATGTGACTTTGTTGATAGGTTTGCGGTATTTTTCCAATACCCCTTATAAGATATTGAGAATCAGGTGTCCAATGGATAGCGCCTGTGATACGCCACTCTGAGTTATGAAATTCGGGGAGGGCATTCCATGTAATGATTTGTTGGGTTTGTATGTTGTATAAACCATTTGACATGCTCAAGAGCCATTCGCTATTTGGTGAAAATGCAGATTCTGATAGAAGTTCCCAATATTCAGGAAGGATTGCATCCTGTGGAATGAATTGAAATGTCTCAAGATCAAGAATACCGATTGTAGACATATATAGGTATCGGGAATTGGGTGACCACGCAAAGGGTGTTGAACATCCTCCATGACAGTCAATGAGTTGCTGATCCCAATCGATTAATTCAAATATTTGGGCATCCCACAAAAAAATATTGTCCGTCCCAATGCCCAAAATGTATTTTCCATCAGGGGAGGTTGTAACACTATCTGTAATAACGCTCGCTAGGGTGATGTTTTGCGCGAGAGTGGTGCGTGTGCCGTCTATATGAAATATCTCTAATTGATTCGTTTGATTGGTAACAAGCCCTTGGCTATTGGCTGTCCATGCCACATCTGCAATATATGTGTTTGATAATGTCCATTGATAGATGATAGATTTTTGGGTGACGCCCCATAACCATAGTTGTGAATCGCTATTGCCATTAATAAAAAAGATATACTGACCATCAGGTGACCATAAAGCAAATTCATGAACTTGGTTGATATTGATGTTTTCAATGGTTGATAGTGGAATCTTAATGGATTCTAGCTGTATGCCATCTGCTCCAATGTAGGTTACCTCATAATGTTCTCCTTGAAACCCTAATAACCATTCGCCATTGGGAGAAAGAGAAATGGGAACCCCAGAATCTAATGTTGTAATATATCGGAATAAAGATACCTGATCTTGGGCTTTTATGTAGGAGCTATTCGCCCATATCAAGAATAGGAAAAAAAGGCTTATTTTAATTTTATATTTGGGCATGAATTTCCCTGTTAGATTCGGATTGAACACCCATAAACTATGACGAGTGATTAAGGTAGGAGTAGGCAAAAGTGCCTACCCTACAATTGATGGGTTAGTTGCTAGGGGGTTGTCCCGTTAGGCGCATATTGGGGCGTTTGGCATTGGTTTGGGTCGCCGAGATTTCCCGTAATTTGGACATTTTGCGGTTAGGGTTGATCGTACCTGTGTCGGGGCGTTGATTGGCGAGTACCGCTTCTGGCACAGGGACTAAGACCCGAATATTGGTACCAACGCCTTCTTTACTATTGATTTCTAAAATCCCCTCAATCAAGGCGGCGCGTTCGTTCATATTGGTCATGCCCAAACTATTACGTTCTTTTCCTGATTTGATGGCACTATCGTCAAAGCCAACCCCATCATCTTGTACTTCCATGACAAAGTAACGGTCATGTTGATAGAGCCGTACCCAAATATGCGTTGACTGGGCATGTTTGCGGGCATTGGTGATCGCTTCTTCAATGATGTAAAAGACCACCCCTTGCGCATTGCGATCCAGCAGATTTTCAGCATTTGGTTTGGCTTCAATCAACACATTCAGATCATAGGTGTCTCGTTTCTTTTCGGCCATCTGGTTTAAGGCTGCGACCAAGCCTTGGTTTTCAAGCACCAAGGGGCGCAAGGTGAACAGCATATGCCGAATTTCTTTGGTGGTGCTCCGCGCAATATCTTCGATTTTGGTCAATTCGGTGAGTGCGTTGGCACCTTCTTGTTTTTCGACCAAGCGCTTCACGTAATTCAGGCGCATAGCGATTGCCGCAACACTTTGTGTAGGGCCATCATGCAAATCGCGGGAAAGCTTTTTCCGCGCATCTTCTTCAACTTCGACGATCCGTTCTTTTTCTTGCAGAATATCTTGATAGAGTTCCGCGTTTTGCAGCGCAATGGTGGCTTGTGTGCTGATCGCGATCAGGAGTTCGCTGTATTCTTCGGAAAAGGCTTTCGGTTGTGTGTTGCCAAAAACCAACACTCCAAACAAGCGATACCCCGCCCACAGTGGCAGCGCCAAAATCGATTGGCATTGTTGGAACCCTGTGTAATATTGCAGTTCAGGATCATCTTTGGCTGCCCCGGCAAATACCGGTTCGGACTGTTTGAGCGCCAAGCCCAACACGCCTTTTTCACCGGGGGTGACATGCTCCTCATCACGGCGGCTGAGGCCACGCGAGTAGGCGATTTGGAGATTGCCTTGGCTCTTTTCGTCAAATAAAAACGCAGCGCTGCTGATGCGCCCTTCACGATTACGTGAGATCAGATCCCCAATATTTTGAACAGCTTCTAAGACTTTTTGTGGGTTTAGCGTGCTACTGAGCGTCGTCGTCATTTCATAGAAAGCGCGTTCGCGTTCTCGCATGGCGCGTAACGCGAGGGCATTTTCTTCTCGGGATTTATATTGCAGATTGTATTCTTCAATATCAGCGTTTTGAGCGCTGAACACTTGCCATACAAAAACACCTGCTCCGATAGCGATTAGGATCATGATTGCGCCTAAGACGCTGGTTGGGATCACGTTGGCGACGCCCAAGACCCCAATCAAAACCCCCAAGGTTGCTAATGCAAAAATAAGGATAGGTTGTGACTTCATAGAATTATTGCACCAAGATTCATTATTATATCTACTATATCATGCCAGCTTATAAACTATACATAAATGATCAAAAAGTACTATCTATCTTCTATGATGGACGAACAAAAAGCTCCTCATCTGCTGTGAGAAGCTCTGCTCGTGGGGTAACACACTGCGAGAGTTAATCACGAGCGATGTCAGCAACCAGTTGCCGCCAACTATCCCCCGCCTTTGCGCGTTGTGATGCCCCCGTCAATTCACCAACATGTTTTTCGGCAATATCTTCATTAAGATAGCCAAGGTCGCGGCAAATATCTTCAAGACTGTGCCCCAAGTCATAGCGCATTTTGGCAAAGGTGAGCCTCATGTCAAGCGGTCTGATAAAGGTCACATTGTCTAGTTGATATTGGTTTAGCACTTTTTTAAAATGACCAGAATCAATACCATGAAAAGATAGCTCATTGTATCGTTTAATACGGCGAAAAACGGGGCCATACTCAAAACCAGCCGCCTCAATCCAGCGATTTAGGTATTTTGAGATCACAGGTTTCATCTCTCTATAGTGAATAATCCGTTTACTCCGTTTTACGCCCCGCAGACTGATGTAATCATCATGCAAGTCATCAAGACGAATGGTGCTAAATTCCCGAACCATTAACCCGCAGCCAATCCCCAGTGCCAGCATCGCTGCGTCACGGATCCCCTGTCTATCATCATCCGGCATGGATAGTAAATGCCTCACTTGTTTCGGTGTCAACCGCACACCATCATGATGTTTTTTGACCATATGCCACGATGATGATAGCTCTTGCATACTTTGAATGCTCATATATCCTCTATAGTTATGTCAATTCAACATAACTAGTTTACCACATTTTTAGAACGCGTGTTTGGTTAATTTAGATAATATGTGCTATCTTTCAAAATTGCGTATTAGAATACATTATGAAGTCTAATAAAAATGTTTATCCTCAGTCTTATCCTGCTCGCAAACAAATGGACTAGTTTTTACTTATGGTATAATTAGAACAGTTGTTTATTACAATTTGAATAACTCATCAAAAGCCAAAACACTCATTATCAAATAGTTTAAATTCAAAAAACAAGGATACTGTTGTGACCCAGAAATTATTTTATTGTTGGCAAAGCGATCTACCCCATGAAACGAATAAAGATTTCATACAGAGTGCATTGGAGGAAGCAGTTCAAAGGTTAACTGATAATGGTACGCCTATGGAGGTGGATCGAGATGTGTTAAATGCCCCTGGTTCTCAAGCAATATTCGAGATCATTAGAGAGAAAATTGAGAATGCATCAGTTTTTGTTTGCGATCTATCTGCTGTGGGACAATATATATCCAAAGTAAGTGAACGAAAAAAACATATTCCAAATGCTAATGTGTTGATTGAATTTGGCTATGCACTTGCGACAGTTGGTGACAAACAGGTTATCCAAGTTATAAATAAAGCATATGGTGATGTCACAGATATGCCGTCAGACATAGTGAGCAAGTTCACCGTTGTTTATGATTATCCAGAAGATATTACAGATTCTCGCGAGATAGAATCTATACACCAATATCTTATAGAAGAATTAATCAAAAGAATCCCAGTTATCCCCAAAAAACTAGAAACCAATAAACTAAAACACCTAACAAGTGAAGTTGTTACGGCAATAGAAAATAAAGATAACAGTAAAGATATCAAGATCAGGAAGTATCTTCCCGTACTATTCCGTGAGCTAGAAAGCTTAAATCCACAGTATACAAAAGAAGATAATAAAGATGCTGATTTAATTATTCAGTCAATTCAACAATCTGAAGATTTGCTTCTAAGTTTTATCCAAGTCTGCGAAGCACTTCATCATAGTGGAGATCATAAAAGCGCTGAGATAATTTATAATAAGGTATTCGGTTTTATTGCACCAAAAGCATCTAATTATGAGAGACAATACGGCATAATTCGTAAAACAGATTTCTGGCACTATATTGGAGGTGAATTCCTGTTAGTGTTTATTGCATTTATGATTAAAGGGTTTGATGAGGGTAAGTTTTACGCATTAATTCCAAAATTACTTGACACAAAATTTCAAGCACAAAATTATCCTGAAAATTCTGAATCTTTTTATGTGTTCAATGGAGTATCTCAAATTTGGTATCTGGTTGCGAAGCATAACTATGTGGGGTGGGTATTTGAGCAATATTACACTCTGTATGAGCAGAGATTCAAGGAAACTCAAGAATATAACTTAACTCTTAAAGATATAAATGATGCTGAAATAATGCTGTGCATATACTATGGATTACTTTACGCATCAGCTAATGAAAAGTGGATTTTAAAAACATCAAAGGAACATAGTGTACCCGAATTTATTATAAAAGGTTATAACTTCCGCTATGCAACATACCTACAAGTGCTATTTAAGCAAAATAGTATCGAGGTACTTCAAGAGGAAGTTAGCCATCTATTAGCAAATTATAGATTCAATACTCACAACCACTTTTTGCAAAAAACAATGTTTCAAATAGAGTTACAAATCCGCAAATTAGGTACTGGAAAACTATGAAGCCACCAACTTCATAAACACCCCCGACAGCATCGTCCCCACAACCCAATCAAAAAAATGCCCCATGTAGAAGGAACTTAGAGGGAGTATCGAATATTCTATTCATACAAAATGTGGCGAGAATAGGATCAATGATTAATAATTAAATACTTTCATCTCGTTATATTGTCGTCAACTATAGTCAGGAAATTATGGAATTAGCATTAGAGGTTACGCTTTTCTTAGTTGCATGCTTGCTTCTATTGAGTATTCTGACAAGCAAAGTCGCCGTTCGCTTTGGCATACCGGCGCTGGTACTGTTTCTATTTCTTGGGATGGGGCTTGGTTCTGAAGGTATCGGTGGTATTGAATTTGACTATCCCGAACTGACACAAGCCGTTGGGATTGTTGCACTCGTTTTTATCCTTTTTTCGGGTGGCCTCGATACAGAGTGGGATTGCATCCGAAATGTTGCTAAAGAAGGCCTGCTGCTCTCTACCTGTGGTGTTCTCTTGACCGCCTTAATTATTGGTGTCTTTGCACATGTTGTCTTTGGCTTTACGATTGAGCAGGGAATCTTGCTAGGCGCAACAATGGCGTCAACAGATGCCGCCGCTGTGTTTTCTGTTTTGGGTGGCAAGGCAGTCCGTCTAGCTGGTTCACTTACCCCTATTCTGGAGCTAGAATCCGGCAGTAATGATCCAATGGCTGTGTTTATGACATTGGGTATGCTCCAATTAATTATGAATCCTGAACAGGTAGCGATCAGCCTGATCCCTTTATTTTTGATCAAATGATTGTTGGGGGTATTATCGGTATCGGGAGTAGTTACCTGATGCGCTATGTTATCAATCGGATTCGGTTAGAATACGATGGCTTATACCCCGTGCTGAGTATCGCATTTGTGTTAAGTATTTATGGTTTGGCAACCATCCTCAACGGCAACGGATTCTTAGCAATTTATTTAGCCGGATTGTTGCTCGGTCGTCATGACTTTATTCACAGAAACAGTTTGAGCAGCTTTCATGATGGTTTGGCATGGCTGATGCAAATCACCATGTTCCTTGTATTAGGGCTTCAAGTTTTCCCATCCCGTTTGATGAGTGTTGCGCCAGAAGGATTGCTGACAGCGGCGGTATTAATTTTTATTGCTCGTCCCGTCAGTGTATTTTTGCTGACTATTCCAACACAGTTGACCACCAAAGAAAAAACATTCATCTCATGGGTGGGGCTGCGCGGTGCAGCACCGATTATTTTGGCGACATTCACCAAGCTTTCGGATGTTGAGTTGCCGTTACCTATTTTTGAACTGGTTTTCTTTGTTGTGTTGGTATCGGTTTTCCTACAAGGTTCAACCGTTACACTGATTGCAAAGCGGCTGGAGCTGCTTGTTTCTGGTACAGAAGAACTACCGCATCATGTCCAACATATCGAAATGCCCCGCGCTCAATTGCAAGACTATCTGGTTCAATTAAGTGTCTCAGCTGATGCGGGTGTGGTTGGCGAACAAATTATTGATATTGATTTGCCTGAAGATACATTGATCGTGGCGATCCATCGTGGTTCACAGGTTATTATCCCACGTGGCGGCACCATTATCAAAGAGGATGATGAGTTGCTTATTTTAACGGATCAACAACATCATGAGCGAACACACAATCTGTTTACGCAAGTAAACTATTCCAATTCATCTGGCGTAATCTGATCAAGAATACGTCTTGTTGTAATTAAGGATAATCCTTGTTGGCTGCTAGTATTGATCATGATACCTTCAATTACTGGCTCTGAAACGGGCGTTTCTGCAATCCATTCCACAATAAAGTTTGCACCAAAGCCACCGGAATCATCATTGGCTGCAACGACGAAACCTGTTGTGCCTAGTGATTGGAGAACTAATGGTTCATCAACATAGTTCCGGACAAGTTCACCTTCTGTATTATAAAACTCCACAGATTGGATAATAATCGGCTGCTCGGAATCAGTATTATGAATAGCGAGTGTTACCGTTAGATTTGTGGTTTGTCCACTACTAGTATGAAATATTTCGGAATAAGCAGGCACAAAAACCGTTTGCCCTGTCACTACTTGTAAATCATTAGCGGTAATTTTGTCCAACGGTCGGATTGCCCGTTGTGTTTCATCGTCACTACTACCACAGGCAGCTATCAATATCACCATCATTGTACATCCAAGTAATCTAAAAGTTTTGCTCACTGAAGTGCTCCAAAAATTACAAAAAACGCCGTAATGCTCCATGTAGGGGCATCAACTAGTGAAAAGATTTGTTTACTGCGGGACGTTGACCAGTTCAACCTCGCGCCGCCCCACATTATTTTGATTGGGGGGGATGCCCACATCTTCATGAATCAAGCCCGCCCAACAGGGTTGCGGGTTCCGGGCATCAATTAGGGTGGTCATACGGACTGCGCCCCACACTTCGGCGCGTTGTCCGGGTAGCAAGTAGTAGTAGGTTTCGTCCCGTTCTTGGTCATAGATGGCGGTTAGCTCATCTTCTGGTGCTAACGCCCAGCGCCACGGGAAATCACTCATCGAGGTATCGCATTTAATACCCACCCGCCACGCGCCAGATTCTTCATATTCTCCCAAGGTGCTTGCCAGTTGGGTGTCCTCATAAACGGTACCGGGGAACGGTTCGGCGGTGCGGATGGGCGTATCACCATAATTGGAAACCGTTAAACGGAAGATCAAGAGATTACCGACGGGTAGGGTTAGCGTTTCTAAGTTGGAGCAAATGGTATCGGGTTTGGGGAGTAAATCGCCTTGGGTGTTGATGTCGGTAAAGTAGCTGTCTTGGTATGCGCCATCTTCAAAACAGACGGTTGCCCCGCTTGGTTGAGGGACAATTTCGACTTGTGGCAAGCCACTATCTGCAATAGTGATCTGTGAGGTACGGACAATGCGCTGGCCTTCATCATCTTGAGCCACCGCAAAAATAGTATAGTTCCCATCTTGCGGCGGACGGAACCCTTGATCAACGCCCCCATCATAATCATATTCATGATTGCCTTCATCACCAGCTTCGCGCAGGCCTTCGCGCCGTGCAAGGTAGGTTTGGACGCCTTGTTCATCTTCTAAATAGACTTGGAGGGTGGCAGGTTTATCTAAATAAATATTGACATTGATACGGTCGCGGATGCCATCTTGGTTGGGCGTAAACTCTGTGGGACCAACATCAAAGGCCGATAGCCACGGTAAATTACTATCAGCGTCTATAATGTCGAGCGTACCCATTTCGGTAGCGGTTTCGCCATCATCGGATGTAACGGTAAATGTCCATGTATACATGCCATTGGGGAGCAAGCGCGTTTCGAGTTCGTCATTGGTGCGATCCCCATCAACCCATGTGTCACCCCACGGATCATCTGGTAGGCGAAAGCCATCGACAACGCCGCTAAACAAGACTTCATAATCACCAGAAACCCGCCGATGCTCATCACGGAAGCGATACACCTCACCGGTGGTTTGATTCTCAAATGCGAGGGTAATCACCGCGTTTTCTGAAATGGTATAACGAAAGACGGTCAGATCGTTGTCACCGTCTGCATTGGGGCTAATTTGAGATTCGGAAAATTCAGCGACTTCGATCAGGTTACGGTTGGGTTCTACAAGGATGAGTGCCAGCCCGCCGACCACAAGAGCCGCGACAATCGCTGACCCAACAACCCACCATTTTGGCATTGTCATAGGGGATTTACCCTCCACACTTCCAGTTGGTAGACAGTCTAGCCAAAGCGAGAAATACTGGCTAGGGAAAGTCAGTTAAACGCGGAAGATACGTAGATGGGTTGTGTTAGGCGAGATATTCATCTAATTGATCCAACACTGAGTATAGATCAAATGGTTTGCTGAGGAACAGGTCACAGCCAGCATTGATAGCTGCCTCGCGAACTTGTTGTGGCGACCCTGCGGACATGGCAATCACAGGAATCGCTAGTGAATAATCTTTTTTTGCATATGCGATCACGTCAGTACCGGTATAACTAGACTGTGGCAATAGTAGATCCACAATAAGCATATCAGGTTGGGTATCTTCAAGGGCAACGAGCCCTGTGTGACCATCATGCGCCACAATGACCTCATACCCACGAGTTTTGAGAAATGTCACAAATATTTGACAAAGCTCAACATCATCTTCAATTATCAAAATTTTCTTCATCATAGGTTGCTATTTTCTATAATAGATGATGGAAAGTATAATCAGTTATTCCTATTGTGGATGACAATGCGATTTTTTCAAAATTTTAGAGACTCATTGGGCTAATCAATCCGACTATGGATTATTATCGTCAACTATTCATCGGTAGTATTATACTCTTGGTTACAACGGGCACCGCTGTTGTCTGGGGAGAAGCCATTGGCTTGGCACTCTTTATTGACCATTGGGGGGTAGAAGCCCTACCACTGGCTATTATTGTAGAGGCCATCACGAGCATTATACTGATAACTTATATCGATCAGGTTCGCCAAAACATCCCAGATGGTATTTTGGTGGTGCTGATCTGTGCGCTTGGTATTGGGTTGATCCTTATTGGGATCATCCTCGTAGAATTAGATTATAACTTCGGATACGCTGTATATTATATTGCCCAACGGGTAATCCGTGATTTATTAGTCTATCATACCACGCGCTACATTTTCCGCTTTTTTGAACAACAAAATCGCTACCTCATCCCGCGTATGTTGTTATGGAGCCGCATTTGGATCGTCTTTAGTGGCTTGAGCTTAACCTTGCTAACCCTTGTGTTTAGTATTCAGGAAATGGTATGGTTATGGATTGGCTCCTTAATAGTGAGTGTGGTTGTGGTGGCATTTTTTGCCGATGAGTTCCGACCGTCTACCACAGCCTATATCGATCATGAGCGACATGTGGGAACATTCAAAAATTCGCTGAGTGGCGTCATGCGCTATCTGTGGCAAACGCCATTGGTACGGTACATCAGTATAACCTCATTTTGCATGATGTTCCTGATGACAATTTTATATTTTGAGATTGTTGAACAATATTGGTTTGCATTTAGTGACGAAATCTTATTATTGCGGTGGTTAGGTTTGATCAGTAGTGCTGCTAACTTGTTAGCACTACCAGTGCAATACAATTTATTACCGAAGTTATTAGGGAAAACGACTGTTACCCCTGCCAATTATGTGTTCCCAACGGCGGTGGGTTTTTCGGTTGTGGGGTTATTTTCTGCTCCAAATTTGTTCACGGCACTAGGCAGCGACTTTGTTCGGGCAACACTGCAACGAAGCTTGTATGATCCCATTCATAACCAAGTACAACATGTGCTACCCCAAAACTTACGATACTGGATTCATGCTGTTACAGAAGGCATGGTAGAGCCGCTTGGACGGTTGGTGGCCGGGATGGCGTTGGTCTTTCTGGTGATCAATCAGATATCACTTTGGGGGATCTTCATGATTGGCGGGGTGTTAGTCATCATTTTTATGTTGACACAGTTACAAATTTCCCGCATTTATAGTGCATCCTTGGCGGAACAAATTGAGCAAGGGCAATATGGTTTTTTGCGGTCTATTGAAGAACAACTCGCCCCCAATCGAAATATTGTAGATGAGTTATTAGATCGCCTGCGTGAAAACCCCAGCACAGAGCGGGATATTTTGTTACTGGCTGAAGCCTTGGCCGAAAGCCATACCTCTGAAGGATTTACGGAACTATTAGCGATGTATCCACGCTGTAGTGATGATATTAAAGCTGAATTGCTCCTGCTATTGGCAGAAGGCTGGCCACAACATCGTACCGGGGAAGCCATTCGTGCCGTGGTGGTCGATGCGTTAGAAAGCGAAGACATTAAGTTGCGCCTCTCTGCATTGCGCGCCATGACGTTATACCCGCATTTATTAGATCCATTTCGTGTGGCACAGTTTCTATTGGATCGTGATCCTGAAACCAGCACCTTAGCAGCACAACTGTTGTTGAAGCATGGGTCTCCTAAATTGGCAAAAGGCGCACAAGCCCAACTCAATTGGTTATCCAATTCTAGCCATTCGCCAACCCGTGCCTTAGCGCTCAATGCATTGGTAGAAGGGGGGATTAACCGTTTTGGTGAGCGGGTAATTCCGATTAGTATTACACGCTTCCAAAATGACCAATCCGCACGGGTGCGGTTGAATGTTGTTGCAGCAGCCAGCTATGAGGATCTAGTCGCATATAGTGTTAAAGATCCTAGCCCAACAGTGCGCCATGCGGCGATTCGGCGATTGTTGCAAAAGCGCCGTTTCAGCCGAGGGTTATTAGAGCGTGCGCTTGAAGATTACACCGATTGTTATAGGCCAGACAACTTTCAAACCAAGCGGGTATTCGAATTCTGGTATCTGCAAATCGCACAGGTTACTATGTTGCGGCGACCCAATACACCGGATCAAAACGATTTAATTGGTTTGGGGGTTCGTCAGATTGATTATTTAGCAACCTTATATAAAACCTTTAAAAATGTTTCATTTGCATCCACCACCCCGGTTGTTGTTGAACTGGAACAAAATCGCAATCATTTACTAGGCTTACTCTTAGACTATTTAGGGCAAGCGTTTGGGGTGGAACGTGTCCGCGCAATTAGCCGCACCTTGCAGCGCCGCCCAACCGAGCAGGATTATAAAATTGCACAGGCGTTGTTAAGTGAGTTAGTGACACCGCATATTGCTAGCCAATTTGAAAAGTTGTTGCAACAAGCTCCTCATAATATTGATGCGGTTACCAAAGATAGTCGGTGGCATGTCTATGACAACAAAAGTGTTGTCAAGATGTTGCTCTCGCAGGAGGATAATTGGCTAGCGTTATTTAATTTGTTTGCCCTGAGCTATTTGCCCGTGTACCAATATGCGCCATTGGTAGACCCCAAACAACAAAATCATATTTTAGAATTAAGCCGGCACAGTCAAGATGATGACATCCGTGAAGGTGCGCGCCTGTTGCGTAGGGTGTTCCGACAACATGAAAATGAAACGGCTGATGGAACCTTAACCCCCATCGTCCCCAATAATTTTAGTCAAGGAATGAATATGCTCTCTACAATTGAACGCATGTTATTTTTGCGTAATGTCACGTTCTTTGAAAATTTGCGGCTTGATCAATTGCGTACACTTGCCCGTATTTGCCAAGAAATGGATGTGAACCCTGGCGAATATATCCTACATCAAGGTGAAGCGGGTGACAGTTTATTCATTATTGTGGAAGGGCAAGTGAATATTATTGATAAGGAAACCAATGGCGAAGAAACCTTGATTGCCATCCGTAAGCCGGGTGATGTCATTGGGGAAATTAGCCTCTTTGATGGCGGGTTACGGTCAGCAGATGCCATTGCCCGTAACCATACATTAGTATTGGTTATTTACCGCGAAACGTTGGATAATGCGCTAGCGGATGATCCTGGAATTGCGTTAGACATGTTGCGGGCAATGGCGCAATTGGTGCGCACAAATAATCAATCTATCGCAGAAATGTCAGCACAGCTAAATGTCAAAGACTTAACTGAGAACGCCTAATGCGTAAATCTACACAACAATTTTCGATTCTTGCACCGCTGGAACGTGGTTTATTGGCACTGCATAAACGCGATTACCCAAGCGCCCTCAAAGCGTTTATGGTAGTCTACCAAGATAAGGATTGGGTTAAGCGGGATGCTGCACTGTTGGGTATGAGTGATATTTTGGATCTGAATACTATTGAGCATCAAAAACCCTTTGCAGTAGAGCTAGTAACCGAATGGCGACCGCCGTCCCGTGTCATAAAAACCCGCTTGGCAGACTATCGTGTGCTGGAGTTAATGGATGTATATTTGCAACCTGTATTGTGGAGCCCACGTAACTTAGTTGAGCGGCGTACTTTAAGGGCGTTTTATGAAACAAAAAACATTCTTGAGCGGATTCTGCTAACCGACAGAAGCTATTTTGTTCGGTTTAGTGCCTTAATGATCCTCACCGAACAGTTAGGCAAAGAGCGTCTACACTTTATTGAGCCGACCTTGCGCCGCGCCAAACAGTATGAAAAAAATGATTTGGTGAGGCAAGCCCTCGCTGAATATCTGGGGGCATAATTGTGGCTAGTCTATTTGACAATCGCTATGAGTACGACACCATTTACCCACGTGGGCGATCAGGAGAAACCCTTCGTGCGGTGGATACACAAGACAATCACCGCCCCGTAGTGGTCAAACGCCCTGCCCCACAAGATGCGCCCCCACTGCGTGCCGCCCAAGAAGTTAGCATTATTGCGGAAAAAAAAGCCCTTGAACGCCTCACAGGGCATCCCGTCTTAACCGAACTCCGCGCTAGTGGCACCTTCCGCGCAGGCGGGCAAAGCTATACCTATATTGTGATGGATCGGGCAAAGGGCGAGATCATTGAAGATCTGGTGTTGGATCGTCGCACACCACCAGAATTAGAACGGCTCATTATTGTCGATGGTTTATTAGACCTGCTCATCAAAGCGCATAGTCAGCATGTGATCTACAACGATGTGGATGCCAAACATTTATTTTGGGATCAAGTTGCCTATCAACTCAAGGTGATTGATTGGGGCAATGCCATCTTAACGGATGACGCTAAATATGATGGCAAGATCACCCATGCCAATGATATTTACCAAGTGGGCGAGTTATTATACTTTTTGTACCAAGGTGGGGCGCGGTTGCGTTCCGAAACCGATGCAGACGGGCAAAATTATACGGTTTTGTTTGAACAAGAAACACCCGCCACCATCCAAGAGATTATTACCAAAGCGACACACCCTAATGTCAAAAGCCAACGGTACGCCACCATGCGGCAATTGCGGGATGCGCTCACCAAATATCGCACGCCCATAGAACAACAACGCAATCAGATCGTGCAAAATGTGCAATCTGAATTCAATGCTGATGCCAGCAAACAAATGCTCCAAGCATGGCAAGCGGAACTCCAAACCGCGCTTGATCAAGATGCGGGGTACCCACCGGCGCGGGCATTACAAAACGACATTCGCCTACAGTTGCAATATATTGCTGTTCAAGCCGATTTTGATGCCGCCCGCATTTATTTAGAAACCGGTAATTGGGAACGAGCCATCCATCTGATTGAAGAACTGATTCCTAATGCTGATGAGTATACGGCCAAAGCATTGCGCTTTTTGGTGAATGCAGCCGAGCAGTTGCAACGCAGCGGCAAAGCGACGCCGCCCGATGAATTTGACGCCGCCATTGATCAGATTCTCAGCAATCGGATTCCCGCTGCTGTGGCGCGGTTGTTTGCCATTGCCCAACATACACCCAACTATGAGCAAGACATCATGCTGATGCTGGCACATTTAGCAAACCTAATGCCTGAGCGTGTGATCGTCTTGCGTCCGCATTTGGTGCGGGCAGGCAGTGACCTAGCCAAAACACTTGATGCGCCCCTGCCTGATGGCATCACACCAATCATTGATCGCTATAGTAAATTTGCCATCCAGTTGAGTGATCTCGATACAGATCATCCTCAAAGTATTGAGTATGCTGAAAATGCGACTCGTCAACTGCTGAGCCAATGGAAACATGTTCAATCAGTGGCCTATGCGAATCCTGAGGATGCACGCCAGGCGTTAGCGATTATTCGTAGTATCGATCCGCTTACCCAACATATTCAGGCAGTTGATGCTTATCTGGACACATTGCAAACTGTAGTCCAAACGCTCAATAACTTTCGTCCTGCGCCCGATGGGGCAGACATCCAAACATGGGCATGGCAACAGCATCAGAATTTAGCGCCTCATCATGCTGATCTGACGGATCCCGCATTCCATGCCGTGAGCAATGCCCTAGCCATCGTTTCGCAAGCATGGCAACAAGCCGCCAACGATTTGATCTTGGGGCGCAAACGGCAAACCGTTGCTACCTATAACAATGCCGCCAGCGCAATAGAACCCTATAACCAAGCGGTAGCGGCATGGCTCACTAAATCAGCAAACCTGATCCAAGATGCGCCAATTGTCGAAAAGTTTGCCCCCAACCAAGCGATTGCTGATAATTTATTGCAAGGCTACCAAGCATGGGATCGAGGGCAGGCGGGTAAAGCTGCTGAATTTGCGCGACGCAGTGTCAATCAAGCTAAAACCGAGGGCGAAACAGCCGCCAGTGAACGCTTGCAAGCCTTGGCAGAACTCACCAGCCAATGGTTGAATCAAGATGGTGTGCATGATCAACAATTGACCATTGCGATTGAAAAATCTATTTTTGGGTTATTACTGCCTGATGAACAAGCCGAATATGATGAATTCGCAGGGCAAATGCCAAGCGAATCGTTATACCTCAAAGCGATGAAGCGCGGCATTGTTAATGTCTTGCGCGAAAGTAGCTCCGCTGGCTACCGCGCATTATTTGCGCATTATATCTTGCGTGGCATTTTAGAGATTCAAGATAACGAACTTGATACGGCTGATTTTTGGCGCGAAGCTGCCCTCAACACCATTCCAGAGGGCAAAACCCATCCTTTGTTCACGGCATTTGATGGTGAACTGACGCGCCGCCGGTTGATCATCCGTGCTGAGCAAGCGATTCTGGCAATCCAAACGCCCGCCGATATTCCAAATGCCAAGCAAGTGTTAAATGCTCCATTGGCAGATCAATGGCTGAAAGATGCCCAACAAGCCATGCTCCGGTATGAGGATGCACTCACCGCATGGGCAGATGGCGATTATCGCGCTGCCCGTACCTATCTGCAAGAAGCGATCATGCTCGTAGATACCGTAAACGATGCAGGCGAAATGGATATAACACCATTCCGAGAATGGCTAGAACCCTACCTGATGCGGGCAGAAGAATTAGTTGAGCGGCGGCAGCTTGTGCAACAAGCGGCGATGACCGGCGATCTTAAACCTGATCCCGCTGTGCTGCGTGCCTTTGAGCAAATGATCGAGATCAGTGAAATGACACTTGGCGCAGACTATGTGCGTCAGCCAACCATTTGGCGCGATCTGTATGTGCAGATGGTCACCACACATACCAATTACAACATGACCAAACGCGAAAAGCTGGATGAATTTTCAGTCAATTTTTCGGCGCTCTTTTTGGACAAACACCCGACTTATCGCTTATTCCAACGGTGGGAAGAAGCCGCCCGTCAACTGCCCGATGATGTAGATGAAGAACTCACCATTGATGTAACCGATATTGACACCACCACCGAGCGTCCCGTCTTTGAAGACTCACAAGACATCGTCACAACATCCATTCCAGAAGATGACGACCAAGAACAAGACGAAACAACCCCACCAGACTTTGAAGATGATAACGAGATCATCAAACCCCGCCGTCCAGCGCATCAAGATGATGCAAGCAGCCGTAGCGGGCGGTCAGGACGGGTATTGTTATGGGGGGCATTGCTACTGTTACTGGCTGGGGTAGGCGGGTTATTTGCCTTGCAAATGATGGGTAGCTCAGATTCGGATAATGATTTACCTGCTGACCCACCAACGCAAATCAGCGCAGTAGACCGCACTGCGACCGCCACCGCTTTAGGGATCATCCCGGCGACAGACCGCCCCACGCGTACCCCAACCGATCCACCAACCCGAACCCCCACCCCCACACAAACCGACATCCCACCCGAAACGAATACCCCCACCCCCACAGAGGATATTCCCACCATTGCGCCAACACTCACCCCATCACCGATTGTCACCATCGTGACCAATACCCCGCCGCCTACCCTGCCCCCGACCCAAACCTTTACCCCCGCCCCCGTTTCGCCCAATGCGGAAGATGTTGTATCCCTACTGTCCATTTTGGATATTTTGCCTACCGATCAGTATGTCTGGGACCCGACCTTTTTTAGCCAAGGGGCGGGGGGTGTGTGGCAACTGGGCGCGAGTGTCGAAACAGCCGGTACTGCCCCGATCACCATCACATTAGACAATGACTTTTTGAACGCCGTCGAAACCAATTTGACCACACGCTTACAACGCATTGAAGTTGATATGGCCTTGGTGTTATTTGATGACAACCGCCTTAGCAATGATCAGGTCTTTTTTGGCGTGGCGCTAGAAAACACCGCCCGACAACGGTATGGCACCCAAGTTGTGTTGCGTAGCGCGAGTGTGGTTAGCCTGGGGATTAACGAAAATGGTAACTTCCGCACCATCTCGCAATTGCCCTTGTCCCCAATTGAAGTCACCCTCGCCATTGAACGTACTGCAGATGGGAGCTTAGGATTTTTCATTAATGGGCAACAATTAGGTGATTCCCCCGCGCTTTTTGCCCAAGACGAAAACTTGAACTTGGTGTTATATAATGCAGGTGGAGGGATGTTTGTTAATGTGTCCGCCATACGATTGGAACTTGCACCATGACCGAACTCACAAATCAGTATCAGATTGGTAACTTTATTGATACATACGCCCTAGGGCATTATGCACGGGTGTATGACGCACACCACCTGCCCACCGAGCAACAGGTGGCATTTAAGGTCATGCGGGCGCAACATCTGAGCGATGATGGGCAACCCCAATGGGAAGCTGAAGCCTTCATCAATGAAGCCGACTTACTCGCCGATCTCAGTGATGTAGACGCTGTGATGAACTTTTATGATTGTGGGTACATCGAAACCACCGAAAGTCACCCCAGCGCAGGGGGTATTTTTTCTTGCGGCGTCGATCTTGATGCCTTTCGCGGGGCATTTTATGAACATCTTGGCAAAGGTTGGCGTCCATATTTAGCCTTGGAATATCTACCCCGTCAGCATAATTTGTTGTATGTGATGAAATCCACCAGTGGCGAACGCCGCCGCCTGCCCACCGAAGAAGGGATTGATCTGGCCTTACAATTTGGGCAATTGCTCTATCAAGCCCATGATCGGAATATCGTCTTTTTAGATCATAAATTGGAACATGCCTATTGGGACGGTAAATCCTTGCGCGTGATTGATTGGAATAGCTCCAAACGGGTGGGGGGGGCGGGTCAACCCGCTGACGCAAAAAAGATAGACGATCTGCATAATCTATGTGTTGGCATTTTATATCCAGTATTCACAGGAGCAGCCCCCCAAAAAGGAGACTTACGCCCGCAGCCGGGATCACAGTCCGAAGTAGAAAGCCGCTATGAGGGCATTAATCAGCTTGATTTCAGCATAGAACCAACCCTCAGCCAGTCTATCATCAATTTGTTGGAAAGCGGCGCTAAAAAACGAATTTCAACCGTAACCGGCTTTTTAGGGGAACTGCAACGGATTGCAACACGCTTTGGGTGGAGCTTTGCGGGGCAGTCTGCCTTGCCCGCACTTTCTGCCGCCCGCGACCATAGCCGCGATGCCCTCGCCAAATTACGCGCCAGCCATGACCTTGCCCGCGAAGCGCGGGAACTGTTGCTCGAAGCCGCTATTCTTGATGACATTAATGATGATATGGATCAAGAATTGCGTCGTTTGATTAGCGATATTGGGCGCTTTTTAAACAATCGGGTGATTCCATAAAATGACGGTTAACCTACATATTCGTAAGGGCGCCATATATCGCATCCGAAACCATAATTTTTCAAAAACAGATGGCATGTATACTGTCCCTACTAGTGAGGGTTTGCAACCCCTCTTAATGCCATTGGTGCGACCGCGCCCCTGCAATAATGCCTATTATATTTATAACGGGTTCCCAACGCCCCGACACTACTCTTTTACTCCCCCTAAAAACGAAATACAAGGATTAAATCGCCATGGCTGATCTTGCCAATCGCTTACAAGCCCTCAAAGATGCCTTAGATGCGCTGAGCCCCAGTGATGACATTAATGCGCTCGAAGCCCAAGCCCGCGAATTGATGGCAGATGCCAAAAATACCGAGTTTGAGGCGGACGCCCGCGCAGTGTTCACACAATTAGCGCAACAAACCAACGCCCCCCAAACCCAAAGCGCCGACGATAGCGCCATTCGAGGATTGTTACGGCGGGCGCGGATTCGCTTGGATGTAGCGACCGAAGATACAGACGTTGATGAAGCCATTGATATTTTGGCAGAAGCGCTGGCGGTGAATCCTGACCATCCCGACGCACATAAATTGCTGCAACAAGCCGCTAACTACAGCACCCAACATCGTATGAAGGTCGAAGGCCTAACCCAACGCTTTGGGATTGATCTTGATACAACACCAAGTGAAGATACCCCCACATCAGCAGCGGCTTCGCAACCTATTGAGCCTGATTTGCCGGCCTTCCAACCGGCGCCCCAAGCCCAACCACTTGCCCCGATGCCCAGCGAAGGCGATCCTTTGGCGGAAGTTTCTCAAGCATATTATGCGGGTGATTATCAACGGGCAGTTGAAGCCGCCGACCGCGTTTTAGGCAATGATCCGAATAATGCCCAAGCCTTAGATTATAAACAAAAATCTGAGGATAATCTCATGCGTGGCATCGTACCCGACCATCGGATTCCCTTTGAAGCACGGATCGCTTATAACCGTGCAAATTCGCTGGTGCGGGCGGGCAATTATGACGAAGCCCAAACCCTATATCAAGAAGCACGCGATCTGGCAGCGCGGGCGAGCATCATGCAATGGAATGATGTGGAACAAGCCTTGCTGGATATTCAGGATTTGGCCTTAGCGCGTGAGATGCTGAATGATGGGGATCGCCTGTTGGCGGCTGATGATTGGGAAGGCGCGGTTCAAAAGTATGAGGGCGCGTTGCGGGTTGTGCCGAATGATCCTTTAGCCGAAGATCGCTTGGAGTTAGTGCGCGGCGTCAAAGAGCAGTTTGATCAAGCCAGTGTTCAACTGAGCATGATGAGTGGTTCTTTGATGGAACGTGCTGAAACCCTCAATCGGCTGTTGGGGAGCATTGCCGCAATTCGGAAAATATTGCCATCGAGTAGTCGCTTACAACAATTACTGGCAGAAGTCCGCAGTCGGAATGATGGCATTAAGCAACAATTGCTTTCTCAAGGTAACAATATTTTAACCCGTGCTGAAACGGCAACCACGTTAGAAGAACGCAGTAAGCTGGCACAAGAGGCGCAAAGTATCCTATCAGTGGTGGTGAATCTTGATCCAACCGATCCAACCGCAAATCAAGCACTAAATCGGGCACAAGAATTGACTGGCACGATGGAAAGTGCCCGCCAAACAATGGATCAAGCCGCCGCGCTGATTGCCCAAAATACTGAAAGTGAATTGGCTCAGGCGCGTACCCTCTTAGCAGGCTTGCGCGAACATGCTGCGGATAACCGCTATCGGGCAGTGGTGGCGGATTTACTGGCGAGTCACTTAGGGTATATTGAATCTGCGATTGATCGTGGCGATGTGCTAGCCGCCGAACGGTGGATTTCGATCAGCAAAGAAGACCCTTTCCGCATTTTGGGGCGACGCACTGAACTGCTAGCCCTTGAAGATGAAATCCGTAAAATCAAACGTGGGCGCATGTTGCAGCGGTTTGGGTTTATTGGCGGGATCATCATCCTCATCGGTTTAGTGGCCTTTATGACTCAAGATAGCTGGATTGGGGCGGTTGCTCCCAGCCCAACCCCTAGCTATACCCCATCCCAAACAGCAACAGCGACCTTAACACCCACCCTGACCTTAACACCATCCCATACACCAACACTAACCCTCACGCCATCCATTACCCCGACCCCCACATGGACATACACACCCTCACACACGCCCACCCATACCTATACACCATCCATTACCCCAACGGAAACCGAAACCCCCACGCTAACCCCCACCCCGTTATTCTTGTGTGAAGTAGAAGTGGGTAACCAAGCCTTGCGGGTGCGCGAACGTCCGGCATTGGCGGCGGCATTTAATGCGACCCTTCAACCCCGTGACCGAGCGATTGTTTTAGAACAACGTGTTAGTGATGCTGATGGCGAAATTTGGTATCGCATCCAAGCTGAAAAAGGTGATTCGATTGTTGCAGGTTGGATTCAAACCTTTGGCGTAGAACCGATAACCCCATGTCCACCACTATAAACGAGCAAGATCTCATTCATCGTTTGCGAGCGCGGGATAACGCCGCGTTCGCACAAGTTTTTGATGCCCACGCAGATTATTTGTATCGCTTAGCGTTAAGTTTATTGAACAATGAACAATCTGCTGATGGCGTGGTGCAAGATACCTTTATCGCCTTGATCGAAAATATTGATCGGTTTGAGGGGCGCTCTAGTTTGCGGACATGGCTCTATCGTGTTGCGTATAATAATTGTATGGGACGACTTCGCAAGTTTAAACCAGATGCCGTATGGGACGAAGATGAACACGCTCACATCATGCCGCAAAATTTTGACCAGTGGCAACACATCCCCGATGCCAGCTTGATTAATCATGAAATGCGTGGCCACCTTGAAGCTGCGATCATGAAATTATCACCCGCCTTGCGCGCAGTGTTTATATTGCGGGATGTGGAAGAATTTTCTACTGAAGAAACCGCCCAAGCGCTCAACATTAGTATCAGTGCTGTAAAAGTCCGCTTACATCGTGCCCGTCTCGCTTTGCGAGAAAGCCTCGCTGAACATTTTAAGGAATAAGTTCCACTTATGGATTGTGCAACCCTTGTAACCTATCTTTCTGATTATCTAGATGGCAATTTAGATGAAGCACTCATTGCTGAGGCAAAAGAGCATTTAGCAACTTGCCAAAATTGCCGTGTGGTGTTGGATTCTACGCAAAAAACGATCCAGATTTACCACGAAACACAGCAACAAACGATCCCCACTGACCGCCGCCAACGCCTATATGAGCAATTGGAATCTGCATTTTCTAAAAAAGTCTAAATTCAAATGTAACCTTTTTTGATGTTGTGCATCTAACAGATACAAAACAACAAACAAAACAAGAAAGGTTTATCCTTATGGGATTCGCAAAATTTATGGCAAGTATGACAGGGCGCGGGATTCGGGTTGTTGCAGGTTTGGTGATTATTCTAGCAGGGTTGTTCGCAGTTGGTGGGACGGGTGGTATTATCCTCGCTGTGGTAGGTGCTGTGCCCTTGCTGGCAGGGGTTTTTGATGTCTGTATCTTTGCCCCATTGTTTGGTGGCCCCTTCAGCGGCAAAGCCGTTAAAGAAATGTGATTATTTTCCTCAGAAAAACAAACAGGGGAGTTTTGCTCCCCTGTTATCAACATTCATTAGGTGTCTTCGGTGTCTTCAACCAACGCTTCTAATCGCTCAGTAACATCATCAATAAATGGATACTCATAGAACTCAGCCCAATAGGTAATCCATTGATAGCCCTTGATGGCTTCTTCTATATCATTGAGTCCTTCTAGCACCAATGCACGATAGTAATGATTCAACGCGGTTTGATTGGCGGCCAGCGCCGTTTCAATATCCGTTAAGGCATTGTCATAGGCGATGGCAATTTCATTTGGTGTGAGGTCACCCTCTGGGGTGTCTTGCGTTTGATGGTACAGTGCTTTTGCCCGATACCCCAATGCAAGTGCTTGCTGTGCCTCATCCTCAATATTGGCTACCACATCATCTGTGATACCTTCAATGATCAGTGTATCATCACAGTCAATTTCATCTGTAAAGCGGCATGTTTCACTCAACAGTTCCCAAATTTGTAACTGTATACGAATGTCATCAGGGGTTTGCTCCAAAATGGTGTTATATCCTTCTAGGGCAAGGGAATAATCTTCTGTGATGTAAGCCAGATCCGCTTGGAGCTTAATCGTTTCCAGATCTTCTGGTAGGTCTTGCAAAATCCGTTGGGCATCTAACAAGGCCGCATCATAACGTGATTGGTCAACATAAATTTGTGACCGTAATTGATAGGCCTCTAGGATGGCATCATCAAACCCTTGAATGTTATTTTCAATAACGCGATTCAGTGCATCTAATGCCAAATTGACATTGCCTTCACCAAGGCGTGCTTTTGCCAGCAATGTAAAAGCAATCGGATCCCCTGGGTAGCGAATCAAATATTCTTGTGTCCAGATCACGGCAGTACCATATTGTTGGACACGCTCGGCGGGGTCACTGGTTTGGGCAGCTAAATCTAAAAAGGCATTTACCCGCAGGCTTAAGGCATCTTTAGACAACGGTTCAACATACAGCGCCCGCCCAATGTACACCAATGCATTGTCAAGATTGTCGCGTCCAATTTCTACCCGTGCGCGTGCCAGTAATAGATTTACATCATCGGGTTCTCGCTCTAGAATTTCATCTAAGGCGCTGGCCGCATTTTGGTAATCACCGCTAATCGTCAGAATATCCCCATAAAGTGTATAAGCTAAAATAGGGGTTTGCCCGCGAGAGGCTTCGTCAATGGCCGCTTGGCACCATCCCAATGCTCCGTTAAACGCTATGAAATTGGTATCACCTGTTAATTCATATTGTTCATAGTTGGCAAGGCAGTTTGCCGCAAAAATCATAGGGGACTCACTACAAATATCGCGTTGTGCGGCGTTTTCTGCCAAGGCTAAGGCATCATCAACATTGCGGCGGGTTCCGCTTTCCGCTAATGCTGCAATCGTATAAAAGTAGGTGTCTGATGGGCAAACAGTTTGTGCTGTATTCTGGTTGGCTTGTTCTAGTTCTGCTTCTAACGCAGGGATGGCAGCTTCATAATCGCCCGCGCTATAAAGAGCAACTGCATCCGCAAAACTACGTTCACGATTTTGTAACGGTGGGGAAATTTCAGTTGGTGGATTGCCGTAAATGCTCCCTTGCCGCAAATTGTTGGGGATCACCGTTGGCGCTTCAGTTTGAGCGGGTTCTGGTGATGGTGTGTTGGTTACCCCCGGTGTCGCTGTTGGCGTATTAGATGGTGTAAAAGATGGGGTCAGTGTTGCATTCGCTGCGACTTGTTGTCCTTCATCACCGCCACCCAATGCAAAGAGGGCAATCATCACACAGAAAAGTAGAACAAAAACTGCTGCTGCCGCGAGCCCTGCGATCCGGATGTTCCGTTGACGGGCAGCTAGCGATTCTCCATAGCGCCCCCCCTCTTTCCGATCCCATTCGGTGCCGCTAATTTCCATTGGCACAGGGGTATAATTTTGTAGCAACTTTTCTATCGAATCCATCACAGGGGTGAGGGTTTCTTGGGTGATAATAGGAACATCCCCTGTTGGGGCACTCGCAGAGGTAGCTTGTGCAGCCGTAGGTTGGCTTTGTTGTTGGATGCGTTCAAGTAGTTTTGCGGGGTCTACCCCTAAGGCTTGAACCCCTTTGAGTGCCATTTCATTTTCGGGGTTAATCTGCAACAGGTTCTGAAAACAGAAGAGCCGCTCCCGATTGTCACGCGCAACACTGCTCAGCCATAGCCAAGCCGTTTCATTTTCAGGTGAGAGCTTGATCGCACTCTGAAAGAGTTGCCGTGCTTGATCTTTGTCGCCAGCTTTTGCAGCGGCGATCCCTTGTACAATAAACTGTTTTGCTTGTTCTTGAGACATAAAATCATAGCCTGCTTATGAATGCCTTAATTCTACATCACATTTAGCCACGACAAAAATTTGTATTTTGATATAATTCATAAACCAAGGGCATATTGAAGCAAAATGGTATGCCAAAGTATTGTAAGGATATGTATGGACGTATTAGATCTTGCTCATTTGATTGTGGATATTGTCTCAGATGTCAAAGCTGAAGATATTGTGCTATTAGATATTCAAGAGATAACCACAATTTCAGACTACTTTGTGATCTGTCATGCAACGAGTGAGCGGCAGTTAAAAGCGATTATTGACCGTGTGACGCTTACCCTGAAGGATGATCATAAGATTCGCCCCTTTGGGGTTGAAGGTGATGCCAATGGCGGTTGGGTCTTATTAGACTATAGCGGCGTGGTGTTACATGTTTTTTCTCCAGAGATGCGCGAGTATTACGATTTGGAAGCATTTTGGGGTGAAGGTAAAACCCTCGTACGGATGCAATAATCCACATCACCGACACATGCAAAGCGCTTAGAGCATTATCCCCATAAGCGCTTTGTTGTGTACGGTTAAGAAAGCCGGTTATTCAAAAATCCAGCTATCGGTTGCGCGATCCCAGCTTTGTAATTCATCATCACTAAAGAAGTTGGCAACTTCGCGCTGGCCACTTTCAGGGCTGTCAGAGCCGTGTACCAAGTTACGGCCTACATCCATACCAAAATCTCCACGGATGGTGCCTGCGGCGGCTTCCCAAGGTTTGGTGGAACCAATGGTGGTACGGGTGGCAGTGATCACATTGGGGCTTTCCAAAACCATCAAAACGACAGGGGCAGAGGTTATATAACTCACTAACCCATCAAAAAAGGGTTTGCCATCGTGTTCAGCATAGTGTTTTTTAGCGAGGGCTTCGGTGATTTGGGTGAATTTCATCCCGACAATACGGATACCACGTTGTTCAAACCGTTTGATGATTTCGCCAACTAAACCGCGTTGTACGGCGTCTGGCTTGATGATAATGAGAGAACGTTCCACGAATTTAATCTCCTCAAATACTTGTAGTTAGTCAAATAGTCACAATCAGCGTGTTGTTCGCCATGACCATACGTGCAAAAAGGCAGTCAGAGCTGCCTTTTTGATTGTCGCACAAATTGTTAAGAATGGTTAGAGGTTGTCTAGTGCCCCACGGTAAGCATCAAGTGCTTCTTGTAGATACCCTTGGCGCATGTAGACATCACCCAATAACCGCCGTAGGGCTGGCACCCCTGGGTTTTGCGGGATCAACGCTTTTAAGTCATTCGATACGTTTTCCACCTCTTCCATGTGTTCCACAAGGGTTTGGTATTGCGCTACACTTTCGTTGACATCACCATTTTGGACAATCGCACGGGCAAGTTCCAAACGGGCTTGGTGATCATTCGGGTTTGCATCTAATTTATTTTGATATTCAGCAAAATTTGCTGGCACTGGCGCGGGTGCCCCTGCCGCTGGTACCGGTTCATTGGATGCCACATAGCGTGCTTGCTGCACGGGTGCTGCCCGTTGGGGTGGGGGGGCTGCGATGGGTTGCGGGGTAGGCACTGGTGCTGGTGCCGTTTGTGGCGTGGGTGTTGGTGGTGGCGGCGGGGTTTCGCTGACTGGTGCGGCGCTCTCTGCCCATGAGGGTAAGCTACTGGCTGTTTCTGCCGGTGGCAAGTTTTCACTGGTAATATCTGGAACTTCTAGAGTCGCTTGGGGTACTTCTGCTGTATTTTGTGGTCTTGCAACACTATCCAACTCTGGCAACATGCCCGTAGCGCCACCACTTTCTTCTGTGCGGAGCCATGTCCCGATGTCAATATCGTCCCCATCATCCCCCGATTGATCCGCCACTGGCCGCAACCAATCTGGTAAGTCATCTAAGGATTCTTCGGTTTCAGTTCCTTCCATGCCGCTCAACCAACTGGGGGTATCATCTTCCTCATCAGTCGGGGCTGCGGCAACGGGGGTTGGTTCTGGTGGGGTTAAGGCACCGCCTGCCTCAGCTTCAACTTGCTCACGCGCTTCGCGTAACCATGTTGGGTCATCTTCGATGCCTGCTTCTAAGCGATCATGTTCTTCGTCGAGTGCTTGTGCCCAATCATCGCTACTCGGATCATAATCTTCTAAATTGAGCGATGCGCCAAAGTCGTCTAACTCTAGGTCAGCAACGTCCCCACTGGGTTCTGCACCAGCATCTTCTAATGAAAAATCTGGAATATCAAATTCACCAGTTGCTTCTTTAGCACCTTCAGCATCATCAGAGAGCCATGATGGAATATCATCTGGTGCATCTGGGGTGGCAATATCATCCACAAAGATAGCTTCATCAATGGTCTCTGATAGCCCGATTTCAGCACCATCAAGGCTGAAATCTGTTTCTTGTGCTAACGAATCAAGGAAAGCGGCTTCTTTATCGTCAACCACTTGAATATTATTGAGCCAATCAGGCGTATCAACAGCCTCTGCTGGTGGTAAGTCATCATAGTTAACGGGTTCGGGTTCTTCAGCCTCACGTTGTGCCCGCATTTCTTGCGCTTGGCGTTGTAGCCATGCGAGTTCTTGCGCGCCGCTGAGTTCACCCCGTGCCCGCATTGCTTCTAGCTCTGCATCACTAAGACCATCAATCGAGCCTTCAAGTGCTTCTTGCGTATGGGTGGCTTCGATGGCTTCTGGTAGTTCCTCATCACCAGACATCATATCTTCAAATGAGGGGGCTTCAAGATCGGGCAAGTCGTCGCTGACATCTGCGCCCAACTCATTGAGCCAACTTAAGTCCGCTTCTTCAACATCTTCAGAGATGTCACCACCCAGTGAATTTAAGAAATCATCTGTTTCACTGTCTGTTGTGAGATAACCTGTGACAGGTTCTGCGCTAGCGTCGTCAGAAAGTGCATCTAAGAAGTCCAAACCACTATCTTCAGCATCGACTTCAGCACCAAAATCTACATCAATTCCGGTGCTGTCGTCGGCAAACGAATCCAAAAATTCGGTGGTGTCCGTTGCCACAGGTTCCGCTGGCGGTGTTTCTGGTGGTGCAGTTGGTTGTTGCCCCACATTTTGGTATTCGGGGTCATTTTCATGCCCAAAGGGGATGTACCCGGGTTCATCAACGACGGCATTGGGGTCAACATCTTGAATTTCGATGCCTTCATAATTGGTGGTAAAGCCTTCGGTAGCCCCTTGATTGGCGGCGAGTTTTTCGAGCCATGCAACGGGGTCAACATCATCTGGGATGCCCATATCCGCCATGCCCCCGCTGCTGGGTTGGGCAGCTTGTTGTTGCTGTTCGTAAGCCTGTTGCTGAGCTAACTGCTGCTCATAGGCCTGTTGTTGTTCGTAAGCTTGTTGCTGAGCTAACTGTTGCTCATAGGCTTGCTGCTCGGCTTGTTGTTGTTGATATTGCTGCTGTTGTTGCCCCACATTTTGGTATTCGGGGTCATTTTCGTGTCCATAGGGAATGTACCCGGGTTCATTGACCACGGCATTGGGGTCAACATCTTGAATTTCGATGCCTTCATAATTGGTGGTAAAGCCTTCGGTAGCCCCTTGATTGGCAGCAAGTTTTTCGAGCCATGCAACGGGGTCAACATCATCTGGGATGCCCATATCTGCCATGCCCCCGCTGCTGGGTTGGGCGGCTTGTTGTTGCTGTTCGTAAGCCTGTTGTTGGGCTAATTGCTGCTCATGGGCTTGTTGTTGTTCGTAATTATCTTGCTGTGGTTGTGCTTGGGCAGATTGCTCAGTGACGGCTTGTGTTTGCCCTGTGGATTCACCCGAAATGCTATATGGTACATAACCAGGTTCATCAATGACCGTGTTAGGGTCAACATCTTGAATTTCGATGCCTTCATAATTGGTCGTGAAGCCTTCAGTAGCGCCCTGTTTGGCGGCCAGTGCTTCTAACCATGCTTGTGGATCAATATCATCGGGTAAGTTAAATTCCTCATCACCAGAGGGATTCATATTGGGATTCAGGTTGTCAAATTCAGGGTTGTTACCCATGCGTCACTTCCCTATTCTCGCATCCAAGGTGGCTTGAATGTTGTGCTATCAGTGCTGTCATCATCACGCATCCAAGCTGGCTTCTTATTAAAATTAAAGTCAAATGTAAAGGATGTTTCCTCATCCTCATTATCCGTTATCTCGTTCGCTTCTGCAACCACATCAGCGGGAGCTTCTTCTTCATTGTCTTCTGGCATTTCCTCGCCTGTAAATGCTGCCAACCAGCTGGGCGCATCTTCAGGGGGTGGGGCACTATCAGTTTCTGGCAAGTTGCTGGGTGGTTCGGCTGGTTGTTGGAGCCAATCGGGTAAATCATCATTGCTAGCAACAGCCACCTCGGGGGTGTCATCTTCGGTTGTGTAGTCGATGGTGCTTTCGGCATTTTGTGGTTCATCAATATCATCAGTTAAACCGCTCATCCATGGCGCTACCTCAGCTGATGCCGTATCCCCAAGCCACCCTAACCCTGCATCCTGATTATTATCTGCGTCAGGGATAGTATCAGCACCAAGATCTTCGGCGGTGGGGGCAGCAGCTTCAACTGGTGGAACATCGTTTAACCAGTCGGGTACTTCATCAGTTGGTTGGCTAACATCAACTTCATTCTCATTTAGCCAGTCTAATTCATTCCCATTATCGTCAGGTGGTGCATCAAACATGTCACCCCAGCCAGCTTCTGCTTCAGTGGCGGTTTCTGGCTCAGCATAATCTGATGAACCTTCATCAGAGGATAAGTCATTCATCCATGCCGGATCATCTGTATCGTCTGTTTCAGCCGAATTATTCATCCAGTTCAGGCTGTCACCAGTTACAGATTCATTATTCGTTTGAAATTCATCTGACCATTCGTTTGCTTCACTACTTTGGTCATCGGTTTCTAACCAATTAAGTGCATCATCTGCCCCCGAATCATCCCCAATGTCGTCTAAGAAATCAAAGTCTGATGATTCTGATTCTTCTAAATACCCCGTAAAACCAGTAGCTGTTCGAGCTTGTTCACTGGTGCTGTCAGCATCATTAGATTCAGTGAAGTTTATGGCTTCGCCATCTTCATAAACTTCGAGTTCAGCATCATCCAAATCATTGAGCCAATCGGGAGCATCGACGGCTTCGGCAGTGGGTTCATTATCCAAGAAGCTCATCGCGTCATCGGTTGGATTATCGTCAAACATGCCCGCTAATTCGGCGGTATTGGGCATCCCGAAATCATCCTCGGCAGTGTCTGCTTGTTCCTCGGCTAGGAAGCTGAAATCGTCCGCTTGGGTGTCGCCAGCGAGGAACCCTAAACCGTCATCAGGGGTATCAGCAGAGCCAACCTCATTGAGCCAATCGGGAGCATCGCCGGCTTCGGCAGTGGGTTCGTTATCTAAGAAACTCATCGCGTCATCGGTTGGATTATCGTCAAACATGCCCGCTAATTCGGCGGTATTGGGCATCCCGAAATCATCCTCGGCAGTGTCTGCTTGTTCCTCGGCTAGGAAGCTGAAATCGTCCGCTTGGGTGTCGCTAGCGAGGAACCCTAAACCGTCATCAGGGGTATCAGCAGAGCCAACCTCATTGAGCCAATCGGGAGCATCGCCGGCTTCGGCAGTGGGTTCGTTATCCAAGAAGCTCATGGCATCGTCAGCGGGATTGTCGTCAAACATGCCCGCTAATTCGGCGGTATTGGGCATCCCGAAATCATCCTCGGCAGTGTCTGTTTGTTCCTCGGAGAGGAAGCTGAAATCGTCCGCTTGAGTGTCGCCAGCGAGGAACCCTAAACCATCATCGGCTGTATCAGCGGAACCGACCTCATTAAGCCAATCGGGAGCATCACCAGTTTCGGCAGTGGGTTCGTTATCCAAAAAGCTCATGGCGTCATCAACTTCGGTGTTTGCTTGCTCCTCGGAGAGGAAACTGAAATTGTCACCTTGGCTATCGTCTGCAAGGAAACCTAATCCATCATCGGCAGTATCAGCGGAACCGACCTCATTAAGCCAATCGGGAGCATCACCAGTTTCGGCAGCGGGTTCGTTATCTAAGAAACTCATCGCGTCATCGGTTGGATTATCGTCAAACATGCCCGCTAATTCGGCGGTATTAGGCATCCCGAAATCATCCTCGGCAGTGTCTGCTTGTTCCTCGGAGAGGAAACTGAAATCGTCCGTTTGAGTGTCGCCAGTGAGGAACCCTAAACCGTCATCAGGGGTATCAGCAGAGCCAACCTCATTCAGCCAATCGGGTGCATCACCAGTTTCGGCAGCGGGTTCGTTATCTAAGAAACTCATGGCGTCATCGGTTGGATTATCGTCAAACATGCCCGCTAATTCGGCGGTGTTGGGCATCCCGAAATCATCCTCGGCAGTGTCTGCTTGTTCCTCGGAGAGGAAGCTGAAATCGTCCGTTTGAGTGTCGCCAGCAAGGAATCCTAAACCATCATCGGCAGCTTCAGCGGAACCGACCTCATTAAGCCAATCGGGAGCATCACCAGTTTCGGCAGCGGGTTCGTTATCTAAGAAACTCATCGCATCATCGGTTGGATTATCGTCAAACATGCCCGCTAATTCGGCGGTATTGGGCATCCCGAAATCATCACCTGCCGCGTCTGATTGCTCGTCTGAGAGGAAACTGAAATTGTCACCTTGGCTATCATTTGCAAGGAACCCTAAACCGTCATCGGCGGTGTCAGCGGAACTGACCTCATTGAGCCAATCGGGTGCATCGCCGGCTTCGGCAGTGGGTTCGTTATCCAAAAAGCTCATGGCGTCATCAGCTTCGGTGTTTGCTTGTTCCTCGGAGAGGAAACTGAAATCGTCCGCTTGGGTGTCGCCAGCGAGGAACCCTAAACCGTCATCGGCGGTATCAGTGGAACCGATCTCATTGAGCCAATCGGGTGCGTCGCCGGCTTCGGCAGTGGGTTCATTATCCAAAAAGCTCATGGCATCGTCGGTACTTGTATCTTCAGTAAGGAAACTAAAGTCATCATCTGACGATTCATTGCCAAACATGTCTGCAAAATCAGCTGTATTTGGTAATGCTAAATCATCCACATTGGTGCTTGAAACTGCATCATCAACCACTTGTTGAGCATTATCATCCAAATCACCGAGTAGATCCGTCATGCCAAATTTTTTAGCAGGCGCTTCATTGGGGGTATCGTCAAATAGTTCGCCCATTTCGGGCATTTGGAAGTCATTCTCTGCAAAATCATCAACTGGTAACTCTTGAGCAGGGGGCAAAACCCCATCTATCCATCCTGGACTATCGTCTAACACGGGGGTTTCATCTAATGGCGGTACCGACGTATTTTGATCGTTGCTCTCAATGCCACCTAATAAATCGGTCAATCCGGTTGATTGACCAGCAAAGAGATCATCGTTATCAGATAAATTGTCGTCGCTCATGTCAGCAAAGAGATTATCCATATCTGGTGGGGCGAGGTCATCGTCTAACCCAGCCAATAAATCATCATTGCTGCTCAACAAGTCGTCATTATCACTATTAAAAAAGTCGTCTTGCCCACCGAGTAAATCATCATTGTTATCGTTTGTCATATCAGCAAATAAATCATCCATATTATTTGAGTCGGGGGCGAGGTCGGGCATATCTGGCGGTGGCTGTAAAGTGCCGGTTTCAATTTTGCCAAACCAATCCTGAATATCTTCTTCATTAGTTTCAGGGGCAAACGGCGAATTTGCATTGGTTAAGTCGGCTCCTGATGCAAACCAATCCGGGGCATCAAGTGCTTCGTTATTGCTCAAGGTGTCGCTGAAGTCGGCCATCCAATCGGGGGCAACGGTTGAAGCGCGGGCGGCTGCATCTGCCCGATAATCAAATTGGGGCAGTTGATAGGCAGTGGGGCGCATATCTTCACCGGGGGCGATCAACTCAGCGGCCATTTGTGGGGAAAGTGATTCAAGACGCTCTAAAAAAGGTGCTGCATCTTGCGGGCGTTTGTTGTCTAGCCAGATCTGAGCCATGATAGCGTTCATTTGAACACAATCGGGCAGCTGTTTCAGGATTTCTAGTGCAACCTTGCCTGCATCGCCGGTATGCCCACTTTGCAACATGGCTTCTGCTAGCATAATAAAGAGATCAACCCGTCGGATGTCATCTTCTAATGCGTTCCGAAGTTCCCCAATCGCTTGATCATATAAATGGCTATTCATGTATTGGCGCGCTAATGCTCCACGGGTGCTCTGAATTTTTTCGAGTTCTTTGTTGTTCCGTGTGAGATATAAACGTCGAATATCTTGCATCACTGAGGCATTATTGGGGTATACATCAAAAATGCGTTCCATATGCCAAATTGCCGCATCAAGATTATTTTTGGACTCGTAAACTTCACTCAGCCCTTTATGCGCATTATAATTAATGGGGTCGGCGCTCAGAATGCGTCGGAAGACCTCGCCTGCATCATCATAATAATGCCCACGCAACAGTGCCATGCTCAGATAGTAGTATGCATCTAAGTTTTTGGGGTAATGTTTGAGGATATGGGTACTATGCCCGATGACCTCATCATAAGACTCCCGTGTGAGCAGTTCATTCAATTCTGCAAGATATGCTTGTAATGTAACTGTAGCCAATCTGTAAGCCTTGAACTTTTTGTTCTCATTATGCAATAGGCAGGTGCGAATAGCAAGTCAGGGCAAAATCGACAAATAGCGTTCTAACAAGCTCTTATCCAGAGGCAAATCATTTGAGGCCTTGCCATGTGGATCGCTAAATAGATCTTTCCCTAAGAGGGCATATGCAATGTTAAGCCATCCATGGCTTAATGCGGGTAGATCGTAGCCGCCTTCCATCACAAAAACGATCTTACCATCACATAAATGGTTCGCGGTTTCAATCAATTGTCGTACTAACCCGTGAAACCCTGACAGGGACACCGACAGTGTCGCTAAGGGGTCGATCCAATGGGCGTCAAACCCTGCCGAAACAATGATCAATTGTGGGTTGTAATCCGTTAACATGGGGATCACCACATCCGTATACAGTGTTTGCAGGGCGGTGTCGCCTGTGTTGGCTGGCACGGGTAAGTTCAGTGTCAAATTCTCCCCTTTGCCGTTGCCCCGTTCCCGAAATGCTCCCGTCCCCGGATATAACGGAGATTGGTGAGAGGAAATAAACAAGGTGCGAGCATCCTCATACAAGCAATCCTGAGTGCCATTGCCATGATGCACATCAAAATCAACAATGGCAACGCGCTCTAAGCCTAATGTATGAGCTGCATAGTGGGCAGCAATAGCAACACTGCTCAATAAACAAAACCCCATGCCCATCGCAGGTGTGGCATGATGCCCCGGTGGGCGCACGGCAGCAATACCCGTTTGGGTTTGTTTCATGGCAACCGATTCCACAACTGCGATCACCCCGCCTGCCGCCAACCGTGCAAGATCATGGGATTGCCGTGTGATATAGGTATCTAAGCCAAAGTTGTCACGTCCAGTAGGTTGGCTTGTCGCTTTGAGAATTTCTAAATAGCGGGGGGTATGAACACCCAAAATTTGGGCATCGGTGGCGGGTGCGGCATCTAAATGAGTGAAATCATCCCAAATCCCACTCGATTTGAGTAATTCGCGCACGGCTTGTAGGCGGCCTGCATGTTCAGGATGGCCGCGTTGGGTGTGCTGATCAAAGGTTTCATGGGTAAAAAACGCTACTGTCATCTGATTTCCCTATGATATTGGTGTTTAAATCCTACCACCGAACCCATAATCACGATAAAATATGCCGCCGTATGATGAAAACTGCTTCCTTGCCCGGCACATGTTTTGCGTAGCAATGGGCATAAGCCGCCTTGATCTGCGCCCGCAAACGAGTTTTTGCCGTTTGGGTGTGCCTGTTGCGATGATTATAGGGAAGCAAACCGAATGTTTTACAGTAGGAGTATTGAAAATATGAATCAACGTTTTGCACGTTTTCTTTTAGTATTGGTGATGGGCATGATGTTGCTCGCACTCCCCATGAGTGCCGCCGCCCAAGATGATGCTGATGCTGAAGATACAGCGGCACAAACTGACTCAAGTGAAGATAATGCCTTGGTGGACAACGCCCCCATCGCCAGTATTGTGATTGCCATTATTGGGGTATTGTTTGCTGGCTATACTGCCAATGTGGTGGTTTCTCAACCAACTGGTAACGAAACCATGATCGAGATTTCAAACGCCATTCGCGAAGGGGCACAAGCCTTTTTACGCCAAGAATATACCTATGTTGCGGGTGTGGTGATCGGGGTTGCAGTTCTGCTAGGCATATTGTCTGCAACATTTGAAGAATTTAGCGAGCTAACCGTTATTGCTTATCTCGCTGGGGCGTTTACCTCTGCTCTAGCAGGGTACATTGGGATGCAAATTGCCACCTTAGCAAACGTTCGCACCACCGCTGCTGCCCAAAAATCATTAAACGATGGCTTGCGGGTTTCATTCTCGAGCGGGGTTGTGATGGGAACCAGTGTTGTATCCTTTGCATTGCTTGGTTTGAGCATCCTTTACTTGATCTTTGGTACTGACGAAGTAGAAGCTCTCGCTGGCTTTGGCTTTGGGGCAACCTCAATTGCTATTTTTGCCCGTGTGGGTGGTGGTATCTTCACGAAAGCCGCCGATGTTGGCGCGGACTTGGTTGGTAAAACCGAAATTGGCTTGCCAGAAGACTCCCCCCGTAACCCTGCAACCATCGCGGACAATGTTGGCGACAATGTTGGTGATGTCGCGGGGATGGGGTCTGACCTGTTTGAAAGTTATGCCTCTAGTATTGTTGCTGCCCTGACCTTAGCGGTTGCTGCGGCTGGCGCTGCGACGACCGAAGCAGTTGATGGTAAAGAAATTTTGAACCAAGATACTGCCATTGCATATCCATTGTTGATTGCGGCGGTTGGGATTTTAATTTCCATTGCCTCTACCTTTTTGATCCAAACCAAAGAAGGCGCAACCCAAAAAGACTTGCTCGCCACACTACGTCGTGGTGTGTACGCTGCAACTGGTGGGATCACCGTTGCGATTATTGTCTTGACCATCATTCTTGATCTTGATATGAGCTTGGCAATTGCGAGTGTGCTGGGCTTGGTTGGCGGGACGATTATTGCTTACTTTACTGAGTTCTATACCTCAGACACCGAACACCCCACCCAAGGGATCGCAGAAGCGGCCAAACAAGGCGCTGGCGTGAACTTGATTCGTGGTTTGGCTGTTGGGATGGAAAGTACCGTTGCGCCGATTGTGGTTGTCATCTTGGTTTCCTTATTCTCCTTCCAGTTGGTTGATGCTGCTTACGTTGATGGTGGGTTGTACGGGATCGCGATTGCGGCGGTTGGTTTGCTGTCCACGTTGGGGATCACCTTGGCATCAGATGCGTATGGCCCTGTTGCAGACAATGCCGGTGGGATCGCAGAAATGGCTGAACTCCCCGGCGAAGTTCGTGACCGTACTGACGCTCTCGATAGCCTCGGCAACACCACGGCTGCAACCGGTAAAGGCTTTGCCATCGGTAGTGCTGCTATGACCGCCTTGGCACTGATTTCCGCGTTTGTTGAAACAGCTGAAATCCCCTTGGAAGACCTCGCCATTACCAATGTATCGGTTCTGTCTGGTGTATTGTTTGGTGCAATGTTGCCATACTTGTTTAGCGCCCGTACCATGAATGCAGTGGGTAAAGCGGCTGGCGCTGTGGTGGCAGAAGTCCGCCGCCAAGTGGAAGAAAACCCCGACTTACTCAAAGAAGACACCAAAGCCCGTCCAGACTATCAAGCCTGTGTATCCATCAGTACCCAAAGCGCCATTCGTGAAATGATCTTCCCCAGCTTGTTGGCGGTCGGTGTTCCGTTGGTGATCGCCTTGATTGCTAAACTCGGTGAAGATAGCGAAGTCGCAAACTACATCAATGCGTCTACCTTGGTGGGTGTGTTGGTTGGCTCGTTGTCGTCTGCCTTTATGTTGGCTGTGATGATGGCGAACGCTGGTGGTGCATGGGACAATGCTAAAAAGTACATCGAACAAGGTAACCACGGCGGTAAAGGTTCCGAAGCCCACAAAGCGGCTGTTGTTGGGGACACCGTCGGAGATCCATTCAAAGATACGTCTGGCCCATCCTTGAACATTTTGATCAAATTGTTGGCAATCGTCTCCTTGGTGATTGCGCCAATCTTGACCAGTTAAGAACTAACAATCATATTGCTTGCAGAGGTGGAATTTAACGATTAATAAAATAATCTTATAACGGCTATGTCTCATATTGAGCAAGCACCACCCCAAACCCCTCCCCGAATTCGGAGAGGGGCTTAGTCTCGGTGTTCGTGAGGCCATAATCCTTTCCTGAATTTTGGGAGAGGGGGCGGCAACGCCGTTGGAGAGGGTTCTTTTGCCTTATACGTTTATTTATTCAAATTTCATCTCTGTGACGCTCCCCAATATCCCCACGATTAAGCTAAACCTGCTTCTTTAGCCACCATGATAAAATCCTGCCGCATGGCGTGATACTTTTCTTCAGCGTCAGGCGCGTTATGGCTACGTAGGCGTGTAATATAGGTTGGTTGATAGGTTGCCATCGTTTTGATGCCATCAGGGCGGGTATACCAAATTCCCCGTTGCGTTGTCAGATCAAAATTAGGATCAATCATCCACTTTGCAGTTGGTGCGCCAATCACTAACATGACTTTCGGTTTGATGATTTCCAATTCGCGTTTGATCCACGGCTCACAAGCTTGAAGTTCGGTTTTGGTGGGTTGCCGTATGTTGTATGGATCGTCTTTTTTGTGGGCTACACATTTATGAGCGTTGGTTAGCCACACATCATCCCGCGTGATGCCTGCTTCTTCAAAGAGTGCGTCCAGTTCCGCCCCCGCAGGGCCTGTATAGGTGCCACCACTATGGTCATCTGAGACACTCGGCCCCATGCCCACCACCACCAACGGGCTGTTAGGGTCACCCATCCCCCAAGTGACTTGTTTACGGGTTTGGTGCAAGCGGCATTTGGTACAGGTCTTAGCGTGATCATAAAGGGCAGGCAGGGTGTCTGGTAATTCGGGTTCCCCAAAACCGGGTAACATTAAATTGGTCATAACAAAAACTTAACCTCAGCATCAGATAACGGTAGTTACAGCGTTATTGAGATCATATACATGCCATGATAAACTTTTGCGATGATGAATTATAGGTAGTTTCCAAAAGGGAGACCAATGAAACAATCCAAATATGTGAGCTTATTACTTATTGTAATGATGATCAGCGTAGCGATTGCCGTTCCGATGGCATCCGCTCAAAGCGAAACGGTTAACGCAACCGTTGTACCTGATGTGCTATTTATGCGGGCTGAACCCAGCGCATCTGGCGAGATTTTACTAGATTTAGGGCGCGGCACTCAGTTGACGGTTTCCTTCCGTGAAACCAATGATAATGATGGTGGTAGCTGGGTCTATGTTACCCCTGAAGGTACGGATGTATCTGGCTGGGTGTTGGCGCTTTATTTACAATTCCCCGAAGGGTATAACATCGGCAATTTAGATCCGATTGATCCCGATACGGTAACGACGACTAGCGCCCCAACTGCTTCTGACGCCTCTGATGAAGCAAGCGAGGACGAGGATGAAACCACAACAACAACCAATACAACCGTTACCGCTGTTAGTGGTGATGTTGTTGTTATTCCCGGTAGCACAAATGAAGTTGCAAACTTCCGTAGCGGCCCCGAATTAACCTTTGAGATACTTGATCAATTAGCCCGTGGTACGGATGTATTATTGACGGGACGCACCGCCAATAGCGTTTGGTTGCAAGCAATTGTAGATGGGCAAATTGGTTGGATTTTCTTCTCTTTAGTGACGGCTGATGGAGATGTTGACGAGCTACAAGTTCCGGAATCTTTTGACCAAGTACCATCAGGTATTGTCGTAAGTGCGGACAACACCGTAACCGTGACCACGACTGAAGATACCCCCGTGACTGAAGATGGGGAAAGCCCCGTTGTGGTTGCTAGTAGCGGCAGCCGCCCTGCATTCTTAGGTGTATCACCACAATCCTCAGGCAATGATGGGCGCTTGAACCCCACGGATTCACTGGGTGGGGCGTTAATCTACTGTGTAGATGGTGATAACTACACCGATACCCGTAACTATTCTGGTGGTGGGATTGCGGTTTATTTGTTTGCGAATGATCAAATCCCCTTCTTTGCGACTGAAGCAGAAATTAACCGTGTACCAGCTAACTCTACCTCTGGGGGAACCATCAAGGCTGAAGGTAATTACGTCTTATACCGTGTTGGCACCAATGGCTTTGCTTTGACTGGCCCTGACGATAAAGGGCAACCATTTACATTCAGTTGGGAAAATTGCAACACCGGTTCCCGTACTGACTAAACCCAAAACCGAACTTTATTAAAGTTTAGATGATAACCAAAACTGCGGGCGATTTTGTCCGCAGTTTTGTGTTTGAGAGTGTAAAGGCTTTGGGTAAATTTATTTCGGCGCCATGCGTAACGCCCCGTCAAGGCGAATAACTTCCCCATTCAACATCGAATTTTCAACAATATGGTGGGCTAATTGAGCGTATTCAGTCGGTTGCCCTAAACGGCTAGGGAACGGCACTTGTTCCCCTAAAGAAATCCGTGCGGGTTCAGGTAAGCTTGCCAACATGGGGGTGTCAAAAATCCCGGGGGCAATCGTCATCACACGGATGCCATGCCGCGCGAGTTCCCGGGCGATGGGGAGTGTCATGCCCACCACCCCCCCCTTAGATGCGGCATAGGCGGCTTGCCCAATTTGCCCGTCAAATGCTGCAATAGAGGCTGTATTGATGATCACACCGCGCTCATTTTGGTCGTTGGGGTCATTGCTTTGCATCACATTGGCCGCCAACCGAATCACATTAAAGCTACCAATCAAATTAATTTGAATTGCCAATGCAAAAATATCTAATGGCATCACACCTTGTTTGCTCAGCACCTTGCCGGCAACCCCAACCCCCGCGGCATTCACGGCAATGTGTAACCCGCCGAATTGCTCCTGTGCAGTGTCGATAGCCTTTTGGATGTCAGCTTCGCTGGTCACATCAGATTGGACAAAGGCAACCGCATCGCCGAGTTCATTGGCGACCGCACTACCGCGATCTGCATCACGGTCAACAATCACAGCGCGTGCCCCTTGCGAAATAAAGTGCCTTACGGTGGCTTCCCCTAAACCTGATGCGCCACCTGTGACGAGGGCAACCCGTTGATCTAATTTCATGATAAAATCCTTTTATGATTTCTAATCAATAAGTTGATGTTGTTAAAGCTAGCGCGAAGCTCACAAAATAGCAAGGAAAAACCATCATCCCACGCAAGACCACACCATCCACTGAATATGAGATTGTTCTAAAAGGGCAACCGGTTCCGTATCGTATTCGCCATAGTAACCGAGCAAAGCGTGTTTTAATACAGATTTCTGCCAAACGAGGGTTAGAGATTGTCATCCCTAAAAAAATTGCCCTAATGGATACTATAGAGCCGTATGAGATCCATAAGTTACTCCATGACCAAGCCGCGTGGATTCTCAAAAATCTAAAGCAATTGGACACCCGCCGTGCCGAAAACGAAAAAAAAGAACGACAATATCGGCCTGACACAACGTTTCCTTATTTTGGGGAGCAGGTTCCGCTGGTGTTTCGGTGGCAAAAAGGGATAAGCCGCCCCAAAGCAATTAGGGTTATTCTGGAGCAATCCCCCATGCAATTTGTCGTGTATCTTTCCTTAAATGACACCATCACCAATGATGATATTCGTCAGGCGTTTCGGGCATGGTTTTTGCAAACAGCAAAAGTGTTTTTACCTGACCGTGTGGCCATACTCGCTGCCCAACATCACTTTGAATACAACAAAGTAGGGGTACGCCAACAAAAAACCGTTTGGGGCACTTGTTCTGGCAAAGGCAATTTGAGCTTAAATGCACGCTTACTACTGTTACCGCCAGATGCGATTGATCACATTATTCGGCATGAATTATGCCATCTTGAACATATGAATCATTCCCCCGCATTTTGGAACCTCTTAGAAACCATTGATCCCGATACAGGGTATTGGCGACGCTGGTTCCGTGAAAACGAAGCCTTGTATAGCTTTTAGCATACCCTTAGCTGACGCTGGTGAACTTTATCTTGCGTTGCCCCCCAAAGCTGTTACATTATCCTGCGCTAATGTGAAAAACTAGAGTAGGACAGTATGGAAACTCCAAATAACATTGATTCCCCAAAGACCCCTGCCGAATATGCCCGTATCTTTTTTAGCGGGATGGCGATGGGGGCAGCAGACATTGTACCCGGTGTTTCTGGTGGTACGATGGCGTTTATCCTTGGTATTTATGAAGCCTTATTGGATGGCATAAAATCCTTTAATTTAGAACTCATTCAAACAGTCTTAAAAGGCAAACTTGCAGAAGCAATGGACGCTGTTCCGCTACGCTTTCTCATGACGTTAGGGCTAGGGATTGTCATCGCTATTTTAACAATGGCAAACGGACTTTCTTACCTGCTAGAAAATGAACCCCAATACCTCTTTGCGTTCTTTTTTGGCTTGGTGCTGGCATCGATTATTGCCATTGGTGCGCACATCAAAGAATGGGCACCGGCGGTGATCGTGGGGTTGGTGATTGGTGCAATTGTAGCGTTTATTATTGCGGGCTTAGATCCCGCAGGAGATGACCAACACTCCACGCCCGTTTTGTTTTTTAGTGGGATGATCGCGATCATGGCGATGATCTTGCCGGGGATTTCTGGTTCATTTATTTTGCTGCTGTTAGGGCAATATGAATATATCCTCAATGCGGTTCGGGATTTTAACTTACAGGTTATCATCACGGTGGGTGTTGGGGCGGTCATCGGGTTATTGGGGTTTTCTCGTGTTCTCAGTTGGTTGTTGCATAAATATGAACAAGTGACGATTGCCGTTTTAACAGGCTTTATGATTGGCTCCTTGCGGAAGATATATCCCTTTCGTGAAGAACCAGATGTCACAGGGTTGGAGCCCGACATTGCCGAAAAAATGATTGAAGAATTTACCAAACCCGTGATGCCAGATTTTGCATCTACGGAATTTTGGGTCGCGTTAGCATTATGCTTGGTTGGGTTTGCTATCGTCACAGGGTTAGATCATATGCAATCCAAGAGTAACCCTGTAATGCGGTTGTTCAGTCGTTAAGGGTTTGATAGTTGGTTGACTAATGAAAGCGGCGAACCAGCCGCTTTTTTTATTCCCGATTAGGGGGTAAGCGCTTAAAATTAGCGACATTGGGTTGTTCAGAAAGAATTATCTCAACCTCAAATGTGGCTAGTTGTGTTCGCAATTGTGGTAATAGATCCCGATCCTGTAATTGAATGATGAGCGCCACCTCATTATCTTGTAAATGGTCACTTAACGCTGCGATCTGATCACGCCGAAACCCAAGATGAATCAAGGCTGCGGCAAATTGCCCTGTTGCGCCCCCGATCATCCCACCAAAAACCATACCCGCCCCAATGGCAATAATCGGGCCAATCCCCGGTAAGGCAAAAGCACCCAACTGGGCAACGCCTAGCGCACTTGTTAACGCTCCCATCCGAATGCCAACTTTTCGACCATCGGCAGGTTGAACTTCATCATCAACGAGCACAGTTTCGCCACTGGTGGCTTTTGCAACCACTGCCGCACGGTTGATGTCAATCAACTCTAGTTGGCGAATTTCATCAATTCCCTGTAGCGCTATGTCTCGTGAGGGAAAAATAGCTATTATGGTGATGGGCATATTAGGCACCTCATCGGTAATTTGTTGAGTTCAATATATATCAAAATACAACGTGATAGAATATAAAAAATGAGTTTTGGGGGAAATATTGTGTCAATCACACAAAGTGCGTCAAACATTTGGCAACTACAATCACAAGATAATGTACAAGGGATTTTAGAAACCCTTGAAGATGCTGAGTCAGTCGTGGTGCGGCGGCGGGCATTACGCGCCCTGCGCCAGATGGAGGCTCAACAAGGGCTTTCAAAATTACGTGAACTACGCGACCAAGAACCCTACCCAGAATTATTCCAACTCTTTAACACCGTCATTAAGCTGTTTGATCCAAGTGATATTGCCCCTAAATTCTCAGAAACCAGCTACCGCTCCTCCTTGATCGATTGGTTACATGGTGATGATACTGAGAAAGCAATTGACGCCGCTCAGAAACTTGGCGAGATTAACGATAAACTTGCTGTTGAGCATTTAGTGATGGTGTTTCAAGATCGGTTTAATACACCTGCCTTACGGTTGGCGGCGGCTGAATCATTGATCAAGTTAAACAGTGCGCCCGCCTCGGCCTCGTTGTTAGTGGCATTGCGTAAAGATGATTGGCAGGTGCGGCGCAATGCGGCGGCTATTTTAGGGCAGCTCCAAGCCCGATGGGCGGTGCAACCACTCATTGATGTCATGCGGCATGATGTTAACCCGACAGTGCGTAAAACGGCGGCTGCTGCTTTACGGGTTATCAAATCTACCCAAGCTTTAGCCGCGTTGGATACAGGTAAATTATCGCTTTAGCTTGCCATAAGATATGCTCTAATAGGTTGATGATAAGCTACTTCAATTAAGTAAGCTACGCCTGATGTGAAATCAAAAAATATGCAGGAAATTTACCGAATCGCACCGTCAAAAGTCACAAAATCATAATAGTTGACGAGACAAATTTAGGGACGGCATACATGCCGTCCGCGATTCAAGGTAAACATGCCGGTTTCGGACGCAATATATTGCGTCCCTACTTCATTTCACATCAGGCGTAAGCTATTTCTGATTACCTTCTGGCGGCTCTTCTAGCTCACGGATGGCTTCGATTCCATCTTCCCCAATTAGGAATTTGAGTTCTTTCATTTCCATGGTGTTGAGCTTATCTAAGGGCTCTACCATGAGTCCCATCAAACGTTCCATTTCTTGTGTACTGAGTTTGTTAGCAGCAGACATCCGCCCAAAGCGTACCCCGGCCACATTGGGCAGTGATGCTCGTCCTGCTGTGGGTGTATTTTCAAGATCGGTTTCGTCAATATCGGTGGGCATAAATAAACTAATGGCTAATGCAGCAACGCCAACCCATTGCACAACGGTGAGGGTATCTCCCAAAAAGATAAAGGCCAGTGTAACAGCAACAGCACCTTCACCCACCGCCATTAACGTAGTGCGAATGCTACCAACCCCTTTTACCCCTGCAAAAAGAGTTAAGCGAGAAAGTGCGGTGGTAACAGCCAGTGCTAAAATGGCTTGAATGGCATCGCCACCCAAAGGTTCAATCGACTGGCTAACAATGAGACGGGCAATTAAAACCACCCCCGCCATTGTGGTCATCACATATAGGGTGACCGTTTGGGCGGGCATTTCATATAAAATCCGTTGGCTCATCACGACTGTACCGCCAAAGAGCAGGGCATTACCGATCATCAAGCCCACCCCTAACCAGGTGGCCTGTCCGGTGAGCCCACCTGCTATCAATAAGACGCCAAAAAGTGATACCGCAATTCGCGTTCCTGTAAGTAACCCCACTTTCGCGCCCGAAATGCGTGTCAATATCACCACCCAGATCACGTAAGTTGCATTGAGGATTTGAGCGATTGAGGCATCAAGACGATCCAAGCCTGAGTAGTAGAATAAAGAGCCAATGCCATTGGTAAAACCGATTGCTACACAAGCCAATAACCCCGCCGGATAAATGTACACATACTGACGCCATACGGCCAAATAAACAAGCCATAAAATAATGGCAACCATCACAGTACGGATAGCAGCAACCGTAAAGGGGTCTGCCCCGCCAACAAGGGCATATTTACCTAATACAGGAGCCATCCCTAAGAATACAGGCGATAAAATCGCCGCCATGAGTCCTTTTTGTGCGTCAGTCATGGGTTCGTTTTATCATATTTTATATTGATGGCGCTAATTGAGTGCATCAACAATTTGTTGAATGACCTCATCATTTAGGAACGAGCCTTTTTTGAGTAAATTGTTGACTTGTCCATCCAGCCGTTGTTTTTCTTGAACGGTTAGTTCTTTTGCGGTTAATACAATCACAGGGATATGGTGCAAATGTTGATCACGTTTGATGGCGTCGATCAAATCAAATCCATCTAAGTAAGGCATCATCAGGTCAGTGATGATCAAATCCGGTTCGATATCCCGAATCATATCTAAGCCAACTTTGCCATTTTCGGCAAGATGAATGGTGTAGTTCCCCGCATTTTTTAGAATGCGTGTCAACAGTCTTGCCGAATCGACATTATCTTCTACTAAGACTACTTGACGGAGCTTTTTGCCCACATTTTCTAAGGCGTCAACGATACTCGTTGCAGGTATTTGTGGATCGGTTTGTATTTTGGTGAGGTCAACACGGCGTTCCCACTGATCGCCTAAGATCGATTTTTCAACAGGGAAGGTATGCCCGGTACAGTTAAAAATAACGACCTCATTAGCTTTGATGTCACCTTTTTGCACCATCTTCACTAATCCCGCGAATGCTACTGCAGTGGCAGGTTCCACGGAGATCCCTTCTGTTTCAGCTAAAATACGGGTGGTTTCAAAGGCTTCTTCATCGGTGGCACTGGTGGCAGACCCGCCATACTGTGTCATTTTATCCCATAAAATTTGGTAGGCTCTGCCCGGGTTTGCGGTTGCTAGGGTAGCAATAATGGTTTGGGGGCTTTCAACGGGAACCGCTACGGGTTGTCCATTATTAAAAGCATCGACCATCGGGGCACAACCAGTGGATTGTACAAGCCCAATCCCCGGAATTTTATCCACTAAGCCGAGTTCTTTTAACTCTTCAAAGCCTTTGATAACACCAATGGGTCCCATACCCCCACTGACCCCTTGGATGTACCAATCCGGGGCCCGCCAGCCAAGGTCTTCGGCAATTTCAAAAGCCATTGTCTTCATGCTTTCCATTGCCGCGACGCTTTTAATCCCTCGGTCGTAGTAAATCCCTTTGCGATCCGCAAATTGTTTAGCCATTTCCTTTGTTTGGTCGTAGCTCCCCGTAACCTTAACCACTTCGGTACCATAAACAGCCACTTCGCGGATTTTGTCACTCGGCACTAATGAGGGTAGAAATGCCCAAATTTTGATACCTGCCCGCGCGGCATAGGCTGAGTATGCAATCGCAACATTCCCTGTACTGGCGACCACAGCCTCTTTAATCCCCTGTTCTTTCATTACCGAAATTGCCACCGATGCTTGACGATCTTTAAAAGAATTGGTGGGACCTTGGCGTTCATCTTTGAAGAAAAGATTGGTTAGGCCAAACATAGCGCCCAAATTTTTCATATGAATTAAAGGGGTACCACCTTCACCTAAGGTAATGAGGTTATCAATATCATTTAACGGGAGCAGTTCACGGTAGCGCCATAACCCCGGACGCCGTAATTTAATTGTGTCTGTCCAACCATCTTTTTTTAGACGCGGAATGTCATATTTAACTTCTAAAATATCTTCCCCGCAGGTCGGGCATTTGGGAATGGGTTTGGTATAAATGGCCGTATAATCACAATTGGTGCATCGTAGCTGATTTTCAGGTTTGTGATTAATAAAAGGATCATTTGGCGGGTAAATTGAAACAGGCATAAGAGTTTTCGCTTTTTAGCTATGGCGTGATGAGGCGTTATCTAGGATAAAATAAAAAATAGAGAATACCCGTGTGAAAGGGTAGCCTCTATTCGTGATGGTTTATGATGACGGTAACAGCTTTTGATATTCATCTAATAGCTCTTGGAGGTCATCGGGGCTAAAGGGGCGAACTAGATGTTCTTTGGCGCCGAGTTTTTCACTCCGTGCTTTGTCATCGTGCATACTACTGACGATGACGGGCACTTTATGCGGTAGATCCGCAGATGTGATGGTTTCTAACATGTTCCAGCCATTGTTGATGTCTACATTGATAACAACAGCGACTGGTTGCGCGATCATCATTTTTTCGATGGCTTCTTCTGCGGTGTTTAAGCCGATGGTGTCATAGCCACGGCTACCCAACTGACGCCGATAGAAGTTCAACATATCCATGTTTTCTTCCACCAAAATGATATTATGGCGTTTTTTGAGCTTTTCTTCGCGCTCTTCTTGTTGTTCTTTTTCTTCTTCGGCGTCTGCTTCTAGCTCATCAAACTCACCCGGCTCAATGGGAATGGTAAAACTGAAGGTTGAGCCAATCCCAACTTCACTTTCGACGTCCATCCAACCGCCTTGGAGTTCGCACAACGATTTTGCTAACGGCAGCCCTAACCCTGTCCCTTCCACATCGCGGGTTGTGGAATTGTCCACTTGTTGGAAGGAGGCAAATAACTTGTCGAAATCTTCTTCTGCAATCCCAATGCCCGTATCCGTCACCGCAATTTTGATGAAGGTTTTGTCCTCTTCATCGTGAATGCGCTGTACGGATGTGGTGATACTGCCTTCATGCGTAAACTTGGACGCATTTGACACCAAATTTAACAAAATTTGGCGGGTACGGAAATCATCCCCATAAGCGAGGGGGAGATCGGGTTCAATTTCCACAAAGGTGTTAATTGGCTTTTCTTTTGTTAACCCTTTTGCTGAAGACATCACCCCATTCACAATATCGGTTAGGTTGAAATAGTCGCGATCCAGCGCCATTTTACCAGCTTCGATTTTGGCTTGGTCGAGGATGTCATTCACCAACCCTAACAAATGCTTACCACTGTCATGGATGGTTTGCAGGTCTTGGCGTTGCATGTCGGTAACAGGTCCATCAATCCCTTTTAGGATCACCCGTGAGAACCCAATAACAGAGTTCAATGGGGTTCGTAATTCATGGCTCATCGCGGCGAGGAAGTCTGTTTTTAGCTTGTCAACCTCGCGCAACCGCTTATTCGCACGTGTGATTTCATCCAACAATTGGGAGTTCCGAATGACCGCCGAAATCGTATTACTGATTGTATGCAGAAGGTTCACATCATCTTCACGGAAGTGATGAGCATATTGGCTTTCAATCATAATGACACCAACCAAATTTTCACCAGCAATCAATGGAACATAAATCCCTGAGTTGGTATCTGAGAGATGATGCTCTGCATAAGAGCGGCTTAACATTTCAGGAATATGAGTGATGTAACGACTTGAGGCGGCCTCTATAATAGCGTTCTGGTCCGCCATGGTTAATACAGATGGTTGTTTAGCGATGGTTTCGGGCGGCAATGTTGTTTCAAATGTACTTGCCACTAGTGTATTCGTATCGCTATCAAGTAGGTAGGTCATTGTTACATCAGCACTAAATTGTTTAGCAATAAGTTGATTAATGCGGTTTACCAAAGTCTCTATTTCAGTAGCGGTGGTTGAAATCACAGCAATATTGAATAAGAAACTCATTTCTGTTGTACGCTTTTCAGTTGTCTCGAACAATGATGCGTTTTCAATTGCGATGGCTAGCTGGTCAGCGAGTGCGCTCAGAATGCGAACATCACTTTCGGTAAACGCGCCTGGTTCATTGGACTGAACGTCTAGTGCGCCCAAAATTTGGCCACGATACAGCAAGGGCAATGCCATTTCGGATCGTGTATTGGGGAGGTAAGGGTTTGGCTTGTGGATAACCCGCGCATCGGCTGTGTCTAACGCAATTTGTGGGCGCAGATGTTGAGTTACTTGACCAATCACGGAACGAGACCCAACCGCCAATCGATGGTTGATCGCCAACAGTTGCCGCCCTGCTTCTCCGGTGGATGCTTTTAGGAGTGCATAATAGTTTTCCTCATCCATCAAAAAAACCTGTACATGGTCATAATCAAATGTTTGTTTGATGAGGTCAACTGTTTTAGGGAGCAATTCATCCAATTGCAAGATGGAGCTTGCGGCTTGACTCACTTGCGACGATGCCTCAAGTTGTTTTGTCCGACTTTCTGATTCCCCATAGAGGCGAATGTTTTCAAGGGCAATAGCCGCTTGGTCTGCCAAAGACTGATAGACACGGACTTCACGCTCTGTGTGTTGCCGTGGGTTTGATGACCCCAGAACAAACGCACCGATCGTAATATTGGGTGTGCGTAACGGAACTACAATTAAAGATGTAATATCTAATGCGCGGTACCCCATACGAGCGGTTTCATCGAGTGTTGGCTCATTATTGACATCATCAACCCACAAGATTTTGTTGGAGGAAAGATGTTCCCAACTAGGGAATTGATCCTCAGTAAAGCGCATCCCTGTGAGATTGATAGATTCTTCACGTACCCAACTCACAGAAACTTCCATGAGTGCGTTTTCTTCTTCCCATGTTTGGGTTAACAGGTTACACAAAAAGGCTTTGTCCACGGAAGGGTCTGCTGCGTAATCGATGATGGCTTGCAAAATTCCCTCAACGCCATCTGCGTTTGAAAATGCACGAATCGCTTGGTAAAGAATCCCGGTTTCTTCTAGTGAGTCTTGGGTTTGGCGGAAGAGTAGGTCATTTTCAACGATATACGAAATAGAGTCTGCTACAAGCCGCAGGAACCGAATGGTTTCTTCACTAAAGTCTTGTTCTGTTTTGTACGCAATATTGATGCGCCCTTGCGCTTGCACCGTTGCCCGTAATGGTAAGGACACAAAACTCGTAATCGATGGTTCCGCCGTGTGAATCCGTTTAGCTAATGGATCATTTGGCGCGGACACATGGATGTTTTCGATGATAATTTCATCATACAAGTCGAGATCATAGAAATCTTGGTCATCATGCAGAAAATCTAAGTTTTCATACAGTGTTACATCTTCTGACCATCGATTCAGCGACTTCATGGTTAAAAAGCCATTTTGATCTTGCAAAACTGAGATGTCAAACGCATCCGCCCCTAAAACTTGGAGCTGTTCTTGCACAACGGTAAAGGCTTGTTCAATGTCTTTTACTTCAGAGATAGAGCGACTTACCTGATACAGTTTTGACATGGTAGCCAGTGTATCTTGTGTATTTTTGAAGAGTCGTAAGGCGTCAAGTGTTACCGAGGTTTGGTCGGCCAAGGTTAGTAAGAAACGGCGCTCGTCTGGTGCAAAGTGGCGTTCATCTTCAAACGCTGCAATGATGGAACCAAAAATTTCGCCCCGCGCTTCTAATGGTAAAACAGCTAAAGCTTGAATCCCTTTATCTTTTAACACCGCTAATTCCGGTTCATCAATCCCCGGTAACAAGTGCAAATTGCGGGTGGCAAAGGTTAGGTTGGTTGTCCCCAAGCGGGTGTTTGGCATCATTAATGATAGCGGGAACCCAAGGTTTTTGAGAGCAACGTTGTCTTTAGCAGGCCAAGACAAGGCTAACTCAATATCATCATAGGACCGTACTGATTTATCGATTTCATCCTTTTTGAACGTCATATAAATTTGAGACGGATCCAACGTTAACATCTGGCTGATCACAGCTTCATTGACGCTATGGACATCATTAGCATGAGAAAGCGCTCGCGATGCCTCATATAATTTTGTCGTTTCGCTCAAGCTTTCTTGTAAGGCGCGTTCAAGGTTTCGTAGCTCGCTGATGTCTTGGTAAATCGCCACAACACCAGTGATGTTGCCTTTTACATCATATACAGGGGTTGCTCGTGAGAGCATATCCACCCAATTCCCATCAGCATCTTTGAGCGTTAAGTCCTCGGCAGACGCCATTTTTCCAGTCGTTAGCGTGATGTTGAGTGGCAGTTCGGTGGGGGTATAGGGTATTTCTGTTGCTGTATGGTAAAAATTCGCAAAGTTGCCAATCGTATCACCGATAGTTAATGTGTCACCAAATAGGGTTTGAGCCTCGCGATTAATCAGGAGTAATTCTTTTTGACGATTGACCACCATCACATTCACAGGCATGGAGTTCAATACTTCTTGCAAGGTTTGTTGTTCTTGTTGGAGTTGCAAGAACAGGTCGCGGTTTTGGAGCGCAATGCCAATTTGGCTCGTGACAGTTAAAATCAGTTCTTGGTCACGCTCTGAAATGTTCGGCGCTGTATAGTGACGCCCAACGAGCACTACCCCTATTGGGGTTTCTGTATTTGGGCTATACACCGGTGCAACAATATGTTTGCCAAACATCATTTGGATTTGGCTATCATAAATTGAAAAACCACTCTGTTGGTTAATGTCATTCACTATTAACACAGATTTGTGGTTAAACGCCGCAACGATACTATTCTTATCATCTTTAACATCAATGATGTCCGGAATTAGTTGTGCCGTAACTTCGGATTTATGGCTGGTAACCCGTTTGAGCGTTTTGCCATCGGATTCCATTAACCCAAACCACCAATGGGTATATTGTCCGGGAGCCGTAATGGTGCGGAACAATTCCGACAAACCGCTTTCAAAGTCTGAAGAAATCCGCCCTGTGATTTGGCTTGCTTCGGCTAACGTTTTTGCACGGCGTGTTTCTTCTTGTGCTTCGGCATACAAGCGGGCATTTTCCACGGCAATCGCGATCTGGTCGGCGAGTTTTTGGAGCGTTTCAATTTCACTTTCCCCAAAGGCTTCCGCTTGGGTACTTTGCACATCCAAAGCGCCAATAATACCTTCACTCGTTCTGAGCGGTAACGCTAGCTCAGTACGGGTATCTGGCAGGAGTTCATTTTTATGATGTACTGCACCAGAGGAGGTCGCATCACCAACAAGGGTTGGCTCACCGGTTTTTGTGACGCTACCAATTACACTTGGGCTACCAACCGGTAAAAAGTGCTTTTGGTCAATGAGACGTTGCCCAACGTCACCAGTGCTAGCCCGTAGAATAGCTTTTGTTTTGGCATCATCAATCAAAAATACCTGAGCGTGGTAGATTAGGTCAAATTGTTCACGGATTTGCTCAACGGTTTCCGTTAATAGGTTTTCTAAGTCCAAACGGGTGAGAATACTCTGGGTAATGGCAGTTGAGGTTTGGGTGAGGATCAATTCTTTTTGGGTTTTGCTGAGTTCAGTGAGTTGCCGCAATGATTCAAATGTATTGGCAATAACCCAAGCAATTCCGCCAAGGATACTCGTCATACCCAGTAATAATATGGTGCCAACAGTTTGATCATCAATTCCCAAAATTGTTGAGGTGTTTGTTGTGCTAAACATGAGTAGCACCAAAATACATCCAGTAAGGATGATAATATCGGTACGGGAAACAATAATGCTGGCTAATATGAGCGGTATGACCAAACCAATCATATTAAAGGCACTGATGTCATCTCCGCTGATGATGGGAATACTCGAAATTAAAACACTTCCACCCAAGGTTAAAAGCGCCGCAACACGCCCTTGCCCATTATTATTGATCCCAAGCGCGCCTACCATAACCACAATCGTTACTAATGGTGGTAATAAATCCTGCGAGAAGGATGTCCCTGCTGATATTAAACTAGCAACAAAGGCAATCGCTGAAAAGATAATGAAGACGAGCAAAACACCCTGAAGATTTTGCGCCCGGCGACGGTCAACAGGGTCTTGATAAATCTCTAATTGAAACAAATTATTGAGGACACTCATAGGCATCTCTCCTTCATATTATCTAATTCCATTCCCACACATCATCCCCATCTAACACACGCTTGATCTGTTGGGGGAAACGGTCGGGGTCAAGGGGTTTTCCTAAAAAGCCATCAAATCCAGCGTCCCGTGCCTTTTGCATTTGCTCTTCGCTCGCTTCAGCGGTGACAGCAATCACCAAGGTTTCTTTAAGGCGTTGGTTGGCGCGAATCTTTTTTAAAGCTTGGTAGCCATCTTCATAGGGCAACCGAATATCCATGAGGATGAGGTCAATACGGGGCAGGGTGTCTGCAAATTGCACCACTTGCCAGCCAGATGTTTTCCATTCACACCGTTGCACCCCCATAAAGGCAAGCATCCGAGCGATTAATACAAAATTTGGAACATTGTCTTCAACAACCAACACATGAGCTTCGGCTGGGTCAATTGGTGTGCGGTTCATTTCTTCAGACATTCTTCTTGTTTCTCCACGTTTGTTTATTTTTTAGAGAGGACCTTGATCAATAAAGTAGGCGATTTCTTGCGGGAACTTATCAACATCAATTGGTTTTGAAATATACCCATCACAACCAGCAGCTAAGACTTGCTCCATGTCGCCTTTCATCACATTTGCTGTCACAGCTACAATCGGCACATGGTTGAGATCAGGAATTTGGCGGAGTTCATGGGTTGCCATAAATCCATCCATATCAGGCATTTGAATATCCATTAAAATAATATCGGGGATATGTTGGATTGCCAATTCAATACCAAGCTTGGCATTGTCGGCGGTAATAATGTCGTAATCTTCGGCTAACAAAATGCGTTCAACCAGTATCCGATTATTGTCATCATCTTCGACGTATAGCACTAAAAATGCCATCTACTACTCCTCATCATTTGGTGGTGGAGAACCATTGCCAGTTTAACATAGTTTGTGGTGTCATGACGTTTAATTTCTAAAACCTTATTAACGCCCTACCGACATTGGCATAATGACATGAATGAAGTCATCGCGTCCAACTGGTTTGACCAAGCCAGGGGCGGCTGACCCACTGGTTTCTAAGACCACTTGATCTTCTTTAATCGCATTTAAAACCTCGATTAAATAGCGAATATTAAACGAAATTTCTAAAGATTCACCATCAACAGAGGCATCGACCATGCCCTCATTGTTACCCCGTTCTTGGGATTGTGACGCCACAACAACACGCCCTAACCCCGTGTCGGATGGGTTTACGTAGATTTTAGCAGCATTGGCAGAATCTTTTGCAAAGACTTCTGAGCGTTTACAGGCGCGTAATAACTCTTGTGTATACACTTGGGTGGTTGTTGCATGGCTTTTGGGGATAATGGCTTTATAGTCTGGGAAGGAGCCTTCAATGAGGCTCGAGACAATATCCACATTTTTGAGGTGGAACATGACCTGATTCCGCCCTTCTGGCAAAGAGATCAGCACATGCTCATCTTCATCGGTGACGATTTTGGCAACTTCCGTTAATGTCCGTGCGGGGATGACAATTTCTTGGGGAGTGTTGACGGGGGTTTCCAAGAAGGTGGTCCGCACTGCTAGCCGATAGCCATCTGCGGATGCCATCCGTACAATATCATCTTCAAATTGAGTTAAGACCCCAGTGAGGATAGGGCGGTTATCTTCACGGGCGGCAGCAAAATCAACATGCCCAACCATTTCTTTAAATTGGTCTGCTGGGATGGCAACCCCATCCGTTCCATCACTATTTGGGATCAAAGGAAATTCAGACGCATCCACCCCTTTAATATTCCCGGTGTTGCTCCCGCAGCGGATACCAAGTGATTGGGTTTCTTGGGTTAAATCCAAATCCACTCGCTCAGGGGATAGGTTGTTCACTAAATCGAGGAAGGTTTTGCCGGGCACGGTGATCGCGCCGTCTTCACTGACTTTTGCACCAATCCAAACGCTGATGCCCAGTTCTAGGTTCGTTGCCGAAAGTTTTAAGCGTTCGTCTTCGGTTGCCAGCAGGACATTAGACAAGATTGGTAGCGAAGGGCGGGATGGAATCGCCCGATTGACGATGCTTAACCCCTTGGCTAAATTTTCTTGTAATACGGAAACACGCATAAATAACCTCAAGTTGAATTATTGAATGGCTACATTATAGCGAATATAGCGCATTATGGGCAGTTTTTTGTGGAATTCTATTCAATCTATCCACGAAAATGTCATTTAACATCCATTCGGGAGCGAAATTCCTTCCGCTTCACCAATGTCAAATAAATCATATTGATAGCGTAGTGTCCCTGTAACGGGTTGTGTGCCAAATAGAATTTGCGCATTATGGATGTTTAAGGAAACACCAAAACGGCCTGCAACATTATACTCTGGCAATGCCCAAACCTCACCGCCCACGACATCCACCGCACTGGGCGCAGTTGCAAAAATGTTAATGATCAAATCCTGCGCATCAAATAAATATTGATACCCCGTGTAACCATTCACATCTTCTGCAACACCCGTTGGCAGTGCCAAGGTCATCCCGCCAACAATTCGATCCGCGGTGAGGGTGGCAATTTCGCGGGCAGCATCATTATTTTGGGTGCAAATGCCATTACTATCCAACAAGTAAAAATCATTTTCAAAGCGAACCGCCTCCAAATTCATAACCCCGCCTGAAATAGCCTCGCTCCCTAAGAAATTTAGAATGACGCGCCGCCGCCGCAAAACGCCATCTTCCCACACGCGCATAATTAAGGAACCCGTGGCCTCTTCACCTGTTTCAGTAAATTGCCCCTCAAAATTCACCGTGACTTCGTAATATGAATTGGGTAATTGATCGCGATTAAAATCTATGGGGTTATAGGCAACTGTTTCAAACCCTGCCGGTGGGGGGGTGCTGGCGTTTTGTGTGCGGATGGCATCCGGATTGGCTTGGGTCGGAACCACCACTGCATCATTGCTACTATTGTTAAATTGGCAAGCCGCCAATGTCAAAATCAACAACGGTATGTATAGGACGCGCTTTATCATCAACTATTCCTCTCCTTGAATACAATCCAATCATATATCAATGGTGGTTAGCCCTGCGAGAGTATGCGATAATGTTGGTATCTATTGTGATAATTCTAATTCGTTAACAGATGGCATCTCAAAGTCTCTTACAACAAAAATCTATACGTATTCAATTAGCCGTCATCACCATTGCGGTGTTGCTCTCTGCTCTGGCTGGTGCATATATGATCGCAGAAGGTATTTTGCCAGATCAATATGATTTCAGTTTAGGGCAGACCCCAAATGAATACGACTTGCCCGACGGGTTTGAGATCACGGTCTTTACCAACAGTTTAGCTGCGCCTCGATTTATGGTGGCGCATCCTGAGCAAGATGTCTTGTTTGTAACCGAACGTGGTGGCGAACGTATTTTAGCTCTCAGTGATACCAATGATGATCGCATCGCGGAAACCGAGGTGGTGGTGGATAACCTGTCTGCTCCATCAGGGATTGATTTTCACGATGGCTGGCTCTACATCGCCCAAGATGATCGGATTACCCGTGTTCAATTGACTGAGAATCTCACCATTGTCGATCGGGAAGATATTGTCACAGGGTTACCCACTGAACGAAACACTAACGAAGTGGACAGCAATCAACGCGCATTGTTGGTACATAATGATGAAGTGTATGTGACCGTCGGGGCTAGTTGTGCAGCCTGTGAAGAAACTGACTCACTCCGCGCTACCGTGATGGTTTATAACCTCGATGGTAGTAATGAACGGGTCTTTGCGCGGGGTGTATATACTGCGTTGGGGTTGGCTGTTAACCCATTGACGGATGAAATCTGGATCACAGTACAAGGACGCCCGCTATTAGAGGGTGACGCACCCGAAGCGATTTACACTTTGGAAAATAGTGACGACTTAGGGTGGCCGCGTTGCCATGCCGGGACAATGCCCGACCCTGAATTTGGCTCAGAAGTTGATTGTGAACAGGCCAAACAACCTTTATTACAACTTGTCCCTCAAAGTAATGTCACCAATTTGATATTCTATACGCCTGATGACACCGAGCATCCATTTTATGGAGATGCGTTGGTGGTGTTACACGGTGGCGTGAATGAAAGTGAACGCCAAGTTGGGATGGGGGTTCTCTCCATTGATATAGACCCTGAAACAGGTGAATTGCTCAGTACTGAAGAACTACCCTTTATGAATGGATTTTGGTTGAGCGAGGAGCCGGGTGATTTTGTAGGGCGGCCATATGGGATTACACAAGCCCCCGATGGCACAATTTTTATTAGTGATGATTCGGTTGGGGCAATCTACGAAATTCGTGGGTGATGCCAATTCTTTGACGAAATGCCATAAATCAAGTAGATTTATGATGAATTTCACAAACATTATCAAAAAACTATCGGACGCGGGTAGATCAACGCTCGTTAAGAAGGAACTAGCGCGAATATGAACGCAACGAATAACGATTCTAATTCCAACTCAATGTTTATTGCATGGGGTGCGATAGCCGTTGTCTGGGCTATTTTGAGTGTCATTGCCTACAATGAGGGGGCAAATTGGTTCATGCCAGAAGCAGCCTCGGCAGAAGCAGATTCTATTGACGAACTCTTCAAAATTATGCTTGGCATCGGAACTTTTATTTTCTTATTAGTGCAAACCGTTTTATGGTGGTTTGTTTTTAAATATGGTTTCATGCGGGACACAAACGACGAAACCGATGCGCCCTATATTCATGGGAACAATACCCTTGAATTGGTGTGGACGATTATCCCAACCATTATTGTAACCTTTCTCACCGTGATCAGTTGGCAAGTATTGGTAGATACCACCGAAGCCAAAGAAAACGAATTTGTTGTGGAAGTGGAAGGCCAACGCTTTTTGTGGAACTTCACCTACCCGGATGACGAATTTGAGTTGAGCCAAAATCATATTTTGGTGGTGCCCGAGGGTGAAACCGTGCGCTTGGAAATGGAAAGCATTGATGTGATCCATGCCTTTTGGGTGCCAGAGTTCCGCGTTAAACAAGATGTCATGCCCGGACGGGTGAGCGAACTCCGCTTTACCCCGACTGTACTCACCGGATTGCCCGATGAAATCGCGGATGAGTTGATCACGATAGATGACCTCGATCTCCCCGATGAAAACACCGCCTGCCCAGAAGAAGGCGAAGAAGTTGCCCTTGAAAATCCAATGGATGAAGAAACTTCTGATGAAGGTAATGGTGAAATGGAAGGCGATGGTAACAGTGACCGTCAGCGTGACAATAGCGACTCTAGTGATGGCGGGCAAGGTGAACCGCCTGTACAAATTGACAGTGGGTACGATATTGTGTGTGCCGAATTATGTGGCGGCAATCACGGATTGATGCGTGGTGAAGTCTTTGTGGTGACCCAAGAAGAATACGATGCTTACATTGAATCCTTAAAAGCGAACATCATCGCTGACCAAGCCAACCAAGCTTATGCAGCGCGTTGTGGTGGTCAAGCGGTTTTAGAAGCTGGCCGTGCCTTATATAACCAATATGGCTGCAACACTTGCCATCAATTAGCGGATGCTGGTGCAATGAACATGGGTGCTGGCCCATCCTTAAACGGGATTGGTGACCGTGCAGCAACCATTAGCGGGTATGCGGATGCACAAGATTATATTCGCACATCCATCATTAACCCCAATGCGTTTATTGTTGATGGCTATGCCGCCAATTTGATGCCACAAAACTTTGGGCAACAAATGTCTTCTGATGAGCTTGATTTGCTCGTTGCCTATCTTGCCCTGATGACTGAGTAATAGATTTTAGAGAAGGAATAATCTTATGGCTACGGATGTAACAATCCATGAGGGTGCTGGCGCGGTTGGCGCTCATTCTCATCATGATGAAGAAACCACCATATGGGAGTACTTTACATGGAGTACCGACCATAAAGTAATCGGGATTCAATACGGAACCCTTGCCTTCCTCTTCTTTTTGTTAGGGGGGCTAGCGGCATTAGGGATTCGGGCTGAATTATGGGAACCGGCGACAGGCGACTTTGTATCAAATGCCCGTTACAACACCCTATTCACCATTCACGGAACCTTGATGGTCTTCTTGTTTGTTGTGCCAATGGGTGGTGCGTTTGCAAACTATATTATTCCCTTGCAAATTGGCGCACAAGACATGGCCTTCCCGTGGTTGAATGCCTTCGCCTTTTGGCTGATTCCACCAGCAGGATTCATTATTTTGATGGGTTACTTTATCGGCCCTGTTGAATCTGGTTGGACATCTTACCCACCTTTGAGCATCATTAACGGAGAGGGGCAGACCCTGTGGGCGGTCGGCATTCACTTGCTGGGGCTTTCGTCGATTCTAGGCTCGGTCAACTTTGTGGTGACCATTGTCAATATGCGTGCCCCTGGTATGGGCTGGTTCCAAATGCCATTGATGGTGTGGGCAATTTTAGCGACTGGCTTAATGGCCTTGCTTGCAACCCCCTTCTTGGCTGGCGGCTTGACCTTGCTCTTGTTAGAACGGATTGCTGGAACCTCCTTCTTCCAAACCAACGGTGAAGGCGATGTGTTGATCTGGCAAAATATCTTCTGGTTCTACTCACATCCTGTGGTGTACATCATGGTATTGCCGAGTATGGGGATTCTTTCAGAAGTCTTGTCAGTGTTCTCCCGTAAACCCATCTTTGGATATAAACTGATTGCCTTGTCCTCGATTGGGATTGCGGCGTTGGGCTTCATGGTGTGGGCGCATCATATGTTCTCTAGCTTAGAACCCACCTTGCGGATTCCATTCATGATCACCTCCATGATTATTGCGGTGCCCACAGGTATTAAAATCTTCAGTTGGCTCGGCACGATGTGGCGCGGTAAGATTCAACTCAAAACGCCATTATTGTTTGCGGTGGGTTTCCTTTCCATGTTTGTGATTGGTGGTATCACGGGTGTGATGTTAGCATCTGTTCCCGTTGACATTCACTTGCACGATACCTATTTTGTGGTCGCTCACTTCCACTTTGTGTTGTTTGGCGGTAGCGTGTTTGGCATTTATGCAGGGATTTATTACTGGTGGCCGAAGTTTACCGGGCGCATGTACAACGAAACCTTGGGTCGTATCCACTTTGTGTTGACCTACATTGGCTTCTTGATCACCTTTTTCCCCATGCACTTCTTGGGCTCTGCTGGGATGCCGCGTCGTGTAGCATGGTACACTGAAGAATTTACCGACCTTAACAAACTTGCTACTTTTGGTGCTTTCATCTTAGGGGCATCGACCTTGTTCTTCATCGCCAATGCTGTGATTTCTTTGTTAGCTGGCAAACGTGCTGGTGACAATCCGTGGAACGCATTGACCTTGGAATGGACGGTATCTTCACCACCACCCAAACATAACTTCTTAGAACAACCTATTCCTGCTATTGACCCTTATGGCTATGGCACAGAAGAGGCGAAAGCTTATTTGGCGGGTGAACGCCCTGTCGTTCACATGGATGGCAGTATGTCCTACCGTGCCAATGAAGCAACCGATATGGCGGCTGGCGACTAAGTTCAGCGCTTCAAAACAACCAATTCAAGACCACGCTCTAAACAGGCGTGGTCTTTTTGTGTGAAATTTAGTACAATTTGCCAAATATTTGAGAATCGTTAAGGAGATCAAACGTGATGCCTGCACCTCCTCCCCCCAATGCAATACGCGCTGTAATCGGGTTTATTGCTGGCCCTGCTATTTTTTTCGGTGTGTTAGTTGGGCTACAAGCCACCTTAAACATCACCAATGCCCTCACGGGTTTCTCATTGCCTGACCTTGGTATCTATGTCATTCCATTAGATTTTGCTGAATCTTTAGGATTAGGGATAGAAAATCTTACCAGAGGTTGGTTCTATGAGGATGAATTTTGGTTTATGACATTTATGTTTGTTTGTGCATTCGGCTTTTTGTGGGGTTCCGGCGCCATGTATGACTTTGAAAAAGCGAAAGCGCAAAAAGACGCTAAAGACAATCAATTAATGTTGACCAGCGAACGTGGGATTCCTGTTGATCCTGATCGCGCTCCAGACTTTGAAGATAACCCCATCGTACCATTGGTTGGTGCATTCCCTGCGATTGGAATTAGCATTGCGGTGCTAGTGTTAACGGCGGCGGTCATGTTTGCTGTGCCTGCCTTGGGTATCATCCCCACCCAAACCCAAACCACCAATGATGCTGCTGAACGTAGCGAATTTAGCGATGATATTACTTTTAATTTTGTTGGCTTAATCGAATTTGAAGGTTCACAAGCCCAACTCTTTGTTATCTTTGCTTTGATTGTGGTCGGTAGTACCGTTGGCTTATCATTAGGCTTGGCTTTTATCTTCTACATGTTAAATCGCCAAGTTACCATTGCTGTTGATTCCGAACCAGACCCAGAAGCGGGCGAACAATTCTGGCCGATTCGGTTCTTTTTACAAATTACGGGCTTTTTCACCCAATGGGGTGTTGATATTTTGAATGGTGTTAGCGCTGTTCTGCGCCCGCGTAATTCGCAATAAGCACAATTTTGAACCCATACCCTCAAAGCCACTCCTAACGAGTGGCTTTTTTGATCGCCTGTTTTTGTAATAGTGTACGATTATGTATAAATTGTTGTTTTGCTGTACAGTGAAGCCACACATCAACCAATCAAACCATAAGGTTACATGATGAACATTAAATTGAAGCCCTTGGTGATCATCGGGCTATTTACACTTTTTGTCTTAGCGGTTCCACAAAAAGCATCTTTTGGCGATGCTGACCATCATGATGATGATAGCCATCACTCACACGATGGTGATGAAAATCACTCGCATAATAATGATGATGATCATACGCATTCAGGCGATAATCATCATACACACTCGGGGGATGATCATCACAGCCATGATGCTCAAGAAACAGTGATGACAGTTGTAAATCCTGATTTGTTTTTAGCTGAGGGGCTCACTACGGATATTCGTGAAGAGGCCTGTACCCTGTCCGGTGGAACGGAAACCTTGTGTTACCGCATTAAGGTATTTTCTGTACCAACCGATCATGAGGCCGGGCCGTGGTGTCCGCGTACGGTTAATGATACTGCCGATGTCGCAGGTTTTTGGTTTGAAGATGGTAGTGTTTATGATCTGACGGGCGAGTTTATCGTCAATTTAGCGATCTTTTATGACGATGATAATTGGCGGCTCTTTAATGATGATGGCAGCATTAATGTGACTGACACCCAAGAAGCATTTGAGTCCGCCGCACGCCCTAATGTGGATGAACAATATCAAAATCATTGTGTTGAAGGTGAACTTTCCTACATGGGAGAAGGGGAAACCCTATTAACCTATGTGATTCCGATCACACCGGTCATGGTAGATGCGCCGTTGGATATTCAAGAAGGGGGGGTGTTGGGTGTTGCTCTGAATGGCGTCAATTTTGATCCGCCTGCACCCGTTGACAATATTTTAGGAGCCTACACCATTGCGGCATTAGATGATTGTGGGGGGCATGTGAACCCTGCATCGGGGTATCATTATCACGCCCACACAGGATGCACAGAAGGTGTTGAGCAAGAAGATGGTCATGCACCCCTAGTTGGGTATGCCTTAGATGGTGTGCCGATGTTTGCCTTATTGGATGAAGACGGCAATGAACCCGTTGATCTCGATGCTTGTCGTGGGCATTATGATGATGTGCGCGGCTATCACTATCATGTGAATGAGGCAGGTAGTAACATGACCTTGGGCTGCTTTAGCGCCGAAATTGGCTGTGTGACCAATGGAGATAGTGACCTCACCTGTGATGCTAGTGCCCCAACAGGGGGCGGTAATGGTGGTGATACTCCACAACGTCCAGATTTTGCCGCCGCTGCCGAAGCACTTGGCGTTAGCGAATCTGATCTGATGACAGCCCTTGGTACACAACGCCCTCCAGATTTTGCTGCTGCCGCCGAAGCGCTCGGGGTTAGCGAAGCCGATTTACGAGCCGCTTTAGGCGTTCCCCCGCAATAGTCATAAACTTCATAGGGCAATTTGCACAAAAGTAACAAATTGCCCTCACCAAATCTTGTACAAACTGCATTAGTGCAAACTTTATTTATTCGTTACACTTAATCGTGAAGTATACAAAGTCTCTGTATATCAAGGAGTTTTTTAAACAATGCGCTTACGGGCTATTGTGATTGCCTTTTTACTGGTGTTGCTACCGCTTGGTGCAGCATTCGCCAATACGACTACAACGGACGATGCAACCACTGTTGCACAAGACGATGACTTTACGATTGGTTTGATCCTTGTCGGTCCACAAGATGACCGTGGATGGAGCCAAGCTCACTACGAAGCCGCTGAGTATGTGCTGGAAAATGTTGAAGGCACCAACTTGATTGTTAGTGAATCCATTAATCCCGCTGACAACCCCGACCGTACCCTTGACCTTGTTGTTGAAGACATGGTTGACCAAGGCGCGGACTTGATTATTGCAAACTCTGACGAATATAAAAATGATGTGAACGCTGTTGCACCGTTTTACCCCGATGTAACCTTTATCCACATCTCTGGGGATGCTGTTTTAACGGGCGATGCCCCTGAAAACGTTACCAACCTCATGGCACAAATGGTATATGGTAAAGCGATGGCAGGTTGTTCTGCTGCTTTGACCACCGAAACGGGTAAAATTTCTTACCTTGGGCCACTAATCAACGACGAAACCCGTCGCTTGGCATCTTCTGCGTTCTTAGGGGCACAATACTGCTACGAAAACTTCCGTGGTATGGATGCCGCTGACCTCGAATTTGAAGTGGTTTGGATTGGGTTCTGGTTCAACATCCCCGGGGTAACCCTTGACCCCACCGAAGTAGCTAACAGCTTCTTTGATGGTGGTTCTGATGTCATCATCTCTGGGATTGACACCACCGAAGCCATTGTAGTGGCTGGTCAACGCGCTCGTGAAGGCGAACCTGTAACCGCTGTACCTTACGACTTTGAAGGTGGTTGTGAAGAAGCACCCGAAGTTTGTTTGGGCGTTCCCTATTTCAACTGGGGGCCTGACTATGTGAGCATCGTTGAAGCGTTGATCGATGGTAGTTTTGAACCCACGTGGACATGGTCTGCACCCGTTTGGGAAGACCTCAACAATAAAGATGTTTCTCCCATCGGGTTCTTGAAGGGCGAAGGCTTGAGCGAAGAAGCGGCTGGGCAATTGGATGAATTCATTGCATGGTTGGCAGAAAACCAAATCGGTGACGAAGGCTCTGGCTTCTGGGCTGGGCCAATTGTCTTGCAAGATGGCACTGAATACATCGCAGAAGGCGCTAACGCGACTTTAGAAGAAGTTTGGTACTTGCCACAATTGCTAGAAGGCATGGTTGGCGATAGCGGGGAATAATTTTTCTCGTACATCAAATTCCGATACAATGGGGGCGACAAATAGGTCGCCCTTTTGTGTATCTGTGCATTGTGGGACGCAGAGGTGAACACCCGTGAAATTAGAATTACGACAAATCTCTAAAACATTTGGCCCCCTCAAAGCCAATAATGATATTAACTTTATTTTTGAACCCGGTAAGACCTATGCCATCCTTGGGGAAAATGGCGCAGGCAAATCAACCTTAATGAAAATCATCGCCGGTTACCAACCCCCTGATGAGGGCGGGCAGTTGCTAATCAATGATCAGGTGGTGACGATTGACTCGCCGCTCGATGCGTTACAACAAGGTGTGGGGATGCTCTACCAAGACCCATTGGACTTCCCACCGATGACCGTGCTGGAAAATTACGTCACAGCGCGACCGGACGTAGCGTTTTTACCTGATTGGCAAACCGCCCGCACCGAATTTGAACAGATCGCATTACGTTTTGGGTTTTCCATTTCGCCAGATGCGCTGATCGAATCGCTCACGATTGGGGCACGGCAACAATTGGAAATTGTGCGCTTGCTCTCGTTGGGGGTCAGGTTATTGATCTTGGATGAACCTACAACAGGGATTTCCGAAGAGCAACGGCAACAATTGTTTTCCACCTTACGGCAATTGGCAACCGAAGATCAGATGGTGATTTGTATTGTCACCCACAAGCTTGAAGATGTGGAAGCGTTGTGTGATGCTGTCTTGGTGTTGCGGCACGGGCGGGTAACGGGAACCCCTGAAATGCCTGTTTCCAAAGAGGAACTTGTGCGTTTAATGTTTGGGCATCCTCAAACCCCGGAACCGCGCCCCTCGGTTCCCTTAGGCGATCCGGTTTTAGAAGTCGATAAATTGACGGTCAGAACTCGATTGTTAGATGTAGAGGATATTTCGCTCCAAGTGCGCCAAGGTGAGGTGATTGGTTTAGCGGGCTTGGATGGTAGCGGACAAGAAGCCTTTATGCGGGCATGTGCGGGATTCAGCCGTGTTTCATGGCAAGATCATATTATGAGTGTAGTAACGCTCATTTTGATGGGCATTTTATTTGAATATGTATTGGGATATTCGCTCACCATGCTCACCGTTACTATGTTGATTGTGGCAGCGTTAACCTTGAGTCCGTTAGTGGCTATGGTCATTCGTCGGTCAGCGTTGAATGCTGGGAATGTGAAATTTCGTGGGTCACCAACCCGCTGGGAAAGCTACCGCGATCTGCGTGAAAAAGGCTTGACTTATCTTTCTGCCGGGCGTTTGGAAGAAGGCCTTGTAAGTGGATTAACCGTGTCACAGCATTTTGCCTTGGTTGGTGATGGCGGCAAAGCGCCTTGGGTGAATTGGTTCGCTGTGCGCGATAAAACACAAGCCTCGATCAAAACGTATGATATTCGTGGGCAAGCCTTTAGCCCGATTCAAACCCTCTCGGGCGGTAACCAGCAACGGGTTGCCTTGGCGTTGCTACCTAAAAATCTCCACTTGGCATTTTTGGAAAATCCCACACGCGGGCTAGATGTCAACAGCGCCCGCAATATTTGGAACCTGCTCCTCCAACGACGGGATGAAGGCACAGCCATTGTGTTTAGTTCCCCTGATTTAGATGAAATTGTCGAATATAGTGATCGGGTGATGGTCTTTTCATCAGGAAAATGGACGATGGTGGATCACAAAGAAGACATCAATGCCCATACCCTTGGGTTATTGATTGGTGGGGGGAGCCTGTCGGATGCGTAAATTTATCTTAAGTGCTTTGCCTCTTTTAGCGGGGATCGTTGTTGCGGCAATCGTGATCGCGATTGTTCTCAGTTTGGAAAATGTGTCTATCACGCAAGTATGGAATGCCCTATATGATGGTGCGTGGGAAGGCGCAAGCAAACGCGCACGGGTTGCCCGCGCCTTTTTGCCGTTGTTGTTGTGTAGTACAGGCCTTTTGATCACCTTTTCAGCAGGATTATGGAATATTGGAATCGAAGGTCAACTCATGATGGGCGCGGTTGGGGCATCTTTGGGGGTTCTGTTTGTTGATTTACCAGATCCCAACCAACAGATTGCCTTGCAACTGTTCCTCGCTGCGAGTGCGGGCGCAGGTTGGGCATTGCTGGCAGGGATTTTAAAAACACGCGGCGGAGTCAATGAAATTTTTGGTGGGGTGGCGTTAAACTTTGTTGCCGCGCTCCTAACCTCATTTATGATCAGTGATCCGCTAGCCCCCGACAGCGGCGGCACCGGCTCACGGACCGATCGCTTTCCGTTAGAAAAATTGCTCCCAGCGACCCAAGTTGAAAATGCGTGGATTAGTTACCCTGCCATTTATATCGCAGCCGGAGTATTCATCATCGTGGCGCTGATGTTGTATTTTTCCCGTTTTGGGTTACAAATTAAAGCTATCGGACGCAGTGCCTCATCAGCCAATGCATTAGGCATCCCCACGGAACGCAACATCTGGTTAGCCATGACCTTTTGCGGCATCTGTGCGGGGTTGGGCGGCGCGATTATTGTTTTGCATCCGCCGAATGGCTGGTTACAAGTGAATGCGTCGGGCGGCATCGGATTTTTAGCGCTGTTGGTGGTGCTGTTAGCGTCGATTCGCCCTGTATTAGTGCCGTTTATCGTTTTTGTCTTTGCCTTTTTGAATGTGGGCGTTCAACGTGTGGATACCGAACTGAATATCGATCCATCCTTGATCGCTGTGTTGCAAGGGGTGTTAGTGTTATCGGTACTGTTATTTGATGGAGTACGCCAAAAAGTGGAAGCCGCTCAAGAACGCCGCGCCATTGCGGCAGAAGCAGCACGACTCGCTGCACAAGCCGAAACTACACCTGAAGGAGGAAACGCCTAATGATCCGATTACGTTGTGACCATGAATTCGCACCGACCATTAAACGGCGTGGGGATGTTGGCTTTGACCTGTATGCGGGTGAAGATGCGCAATTGATGCCGCAGCAACCCTTGATCGTCAAAAGTGGTGTCTGGGTTGACCATATCGAAGATGGCTATTGGCTTCAGATTCTGACCAAAAGCGGATCACCGAAAAAGAATTTTTTTACGCTGGCGGGTGTGGTTGATACGCAATATCGTGGCGAAATCGGTGTCTGGCTAGTTGCCATGAGCAAAGCCGTGCATATCAATCGAGGCGATGTCATCGCCCAAGTGACCATTCGAGAAGCCTTTTATCCGGAATCGTTTGTGATGGTTAATGGTGCAGTGTTAACGCACACCGAAGACACCCCCCGCGATCAAGATGGGGGCTTATGGCGTGGAGGGGATTCCAATGGATAGTGAACTCATTTTGACCTTCGCCGGGATCGTCAGCGCGGCAGCACCGTTATTGATTGCTGCCCAAGGCGAACTCATCACAGAACGCGCAGGCGTTGTTAATCTCTCACTAGATGGCTCGATTTTGTTGGCAGCAGTCGCCGCTTTTGCGGTGGCTATCGAAACAGATAGCACTCTGGCGGGTGTTTTAGTGGCGATGCTCGTCGGGATGTTGGTGGCGCTGATCATTATCGGTTCCAATGTCTTTTTAGGGGTTAACCAAATTGCAGTCGGGTTTGTCTTAACCTTGTTATGTGCCGATTTAAGCGCGTATGTCGGTAAAGATTACGTTGGCTTAAGTGGTGGTGATGTTGAAATCCCCTATGCCCCTATTCCCCTACTTGAGGATATTCCAATTTTGGGTGAAATCTTTTTTCAGCATAACATCATGATCTATTTTAGTCTGATTCTGGTGGGGCTGGTCTGGTTCTGGATTTACCGTACCAGTGCGGGGTTATCGCTACGCGCTTTGGGGGAACGCCCCACCGCCGCTTATGTACGCGGTACACGGGTGCAATTGATGCGCTTTGTCTATGTCGCCCTTGGTGGTGCTTTAATTGGATTGGCAGGCGCAGCCTATTCCTTAAGCATCAAATTAGGGTGGCGCGAAGGCTTAACCGCTGGCGAAGGCTGGATCGCGCTGGCCATTGTCATTTTTGGCACATGGAAACCCACACGGATCATGTTTGGCGCATTTTTGATCGTTGGCTTGCGTTCGTTTGCGCTCTATTTGCAACGGCAGGATCAACTTGATTTGCCGATTCACATTATCAATATGACGCCTTGGTTATTAATGTTGCTAACGCTGATGTTTGTGGCGAGTGGTTTAGCCGCGTATCTGGTGATCTTTATGCCCGACCGCATTAAGCCCACCATGCAGAAGATTTTACGTTCTGACCCACCAGGGGCATTAGGCACAGCCTTTGAACGGGAATAGATTGGCTCTGTTGTTCTTGTTTACCTAAGTAGGGGCGGTTTTGTTGAAGATTGATAAAATAAGCCCATAATATCTATGTAGTATTCGTATATTGAGTAAACCCCACCCCAAACCCCTCCCCGAATTCGGAGAGGGACTTAGCCTCGGTGTTGACGAAGAAATAAACCTCCTCTGAATTTCGGGGGAGGTGGCGGCGTAGCCGTCGGAGGGGGTTTCTGTTGTGAATATTGAGGAGAAAAAACACGATGCAAGACATATTATCTGTTGCACGCGGCGAAAAACCTGCTGATCTGGTGCTAAAAAATCTACAACTCGTGAATGTCTTTACTGGGGAAGTCTACCCCAGCGAGATCGCGATCTATCAAGGCAAGGTGATCGGGCTTGACGCAGGCTATGACGGCGCGGAAACGGTTGATCTCGGTGGGCGATACGTTGCACCGGGGTATATCGACGCGCATGTCCATGTTGAAAGCAGCTTATCGATTCCATCTGAATTTGCCAAAGCGATTGTGCCGCATGGTGTGACCAGTGTTGTGACCGATCCGCATGAGATCGCGAATGTATTAGGCTTGTCTGGCATCCACTTTATGCTAGAGTCTGCCAAAAATGCTGCCTTTAATATGTATGTAATGGCGTCGAGTTGTGTCCCTGCCACCCATATGGAAACCGCCGGCGCGACCCTAGAAGCGGATGAACTGGCCACCCTTTTAGACAATGAATGGGTGATCGGCTTAGCAGAAGTTATGAATTACCCCGGTGTGGTTTTTGGGGATGAAAGCGTTCACGCCAAGATCGACCGCTTTAAAGAGTATGTGATGGATGGTCACTGCCCCGCGTTAACAGGGCAACTGTTAAACGCCTACCGCGCCGCAGGTATTCAAAGCGATCATGAATGCACCACCCCAGAAGAAGCACTCGAAAAATTGCGGTTAGGGATGGTTTTGTTCATCCGTCAGGCAACAATGGCACACAACCTCCGTCCCTTATTGCCTGTGGTTACCCCCGAAAATAGCCGCCGTATTTGTTTCTGTACCGATGATCGTCACCCCGCCGATCTGATTGATGAAGGCTCAATTGATATGATGGTGCGGGTTGCCATCCAAGAAGCAGGGCTTGACCCGATAACCGCGATCCGCATGGGCAGCCTCAATACAGCCGAACATTTCCGCCTGTATAAACGCGGTGCTATCTCCCCTGGATTCTTTGCCGATTTGAATGTCTTTTCTGATCTGCAATCTCCAAATCCTGAAATGGTTTACGTAAATGGTGAACTCAAAGCCCAAGATGGCAAGATGCTCACCGAAACCGACACGATTGTCCCCAATGGGGCGGGATCATCCGTTAACATTAAAGCCGATGCCATTGATTTTTCGGTGCCTGCACAAGGCGATAAAATCCGCGTGATTGGTGCACTTGAGGAGCAAGTGGTTACCGAACACCTTATCGAAACCGCGACGATCCAAGATGGTCAGGTAGTGTCTGATGTTAGCCGTGATATTCTCAAAATGTCAGTTATTGAACGGCATCATGCCACGGGCAACATGCAAAACGGATTTATCAAAGGCATGGGATTAAAACGCGGTGCGATTGCGGGAACGGTCGCCCATGATCATCATAATTTAGTGGTGATTGGGGTAGATGATGCTAGCATGATGACTGCCGTTAAAGCCGTTGAAACCATGGGCGGCGGTTTGGTCGCTGTTGATGGTGACAAAATCTTGGGGCAATTACCGCTCCCTATTGCTGGTTTGATGAGCGATCAACCGATTGCCAGAATCCGCGATCTGGTGGATGAATTGGTTGCCGCAGCGGGGCAACTCGGTAGCCCGATGCACGACCCCTTCATGGTGATGGGCTTTATGGCACTTGAAGTGATTCCCAACCTAAAACTTACGGATGTCGCTTTAGTGGATGTCGAAGCCTTTAAAGGGGTTGAGTTGTTCGTTACTGAATAAGTAAATGACCTGTACACCAATCATAGGTTTCCACAATTTGATATGAATGATACAAAAGAAGGGTTTTATACCCTTTTTTGTTTGGTGAAGGAACCATAACCATTGATGAAACCAACACGACAATTTTTTATAACCCTTTTGGCGGTGTCGCCTCTGTTTTTAGCAGTGGTTTTGTATGGTTATACCATTCGCCTGACGCTCTTTTTAGATGATGCACCGCAATTTTTCATCCTTGACCAACTTGGTGATGTTGAATATTGGGGTGGTTCCTTAGCCTATCATTACTATCGTCCATTTTTATTCTCATTTTGGAAAGCCGCGCACGCTATCGCTGGCGACTATGATCCCGTGCAATTACATTGGATCAATATCATGTTGTTTGGGGTGACGGGCGTCGTTTTAGGGCAACTCACGGCCAAACTGGTTACCTATCCTCATCGCCATCTTATGGGCGCTATTGCGGGCATCGGATTTGTGATCTTTCCGTTTTCTTATCAAGCGGTCATCCTTGTCGGGGCGCAATATCATCTGATGTTGGCGTTGTGTACCGTGTTGGTTTTGTGGCTGGCTTTGTTATGGATGGAACACAAAATTGGTATGTTGGGATTACTGATCGCGTTGGTCATTACCTTTATTGGGGCGTTTAGTCATGAAAACAGCCCCGGTCTGGTTGGTATTTTAGGGTTAATGATTTGGATCAAATTTGGCTGGGCGGCAATTTGGCAACGCCGAACCTTGATGTTTTTAATTCCCGTCACGTTGATCGAGTTAATTTATATCTATTTATGGCTAACGGTACCGCGTGATCAAGAATATGGTGCGTTTCAAACTATAGATAGTATGCTGTGGTCATTAGGCATGTTGCTGCAAGGTTTGGTCTATCCATTTGATGCGTTAGTAGCTCTGTTTATCCTTGAAGGCAGCACAGCGCTGATTTTATCCTTGGTGGGGATTGTATTGGCGGCTTGCGGTGTTGTGATTTGGCGTTATAAATCGTATCGATTGATTTTTGGGTTTAGCTTAGCGTGGTATCTGTTGGGCATTATTCCTGCAACTTTATTATTAGATACGGCTTATGTCGATGGGTCAGCGCGACTCATGTATTTTTCTGCCGCTGCTGCGAGTATTCTATGGGCGCTGGTGTTGGGAGTTTTGATCGCCTCGCGTCAACAATTTTTGCAAGCGATTGCAGCAATGATCATGCTGGCTTCTATAGGCGTTAGCACCATCTACTTACAACAAATGCAAGATTGGGCGCTCATGCAAAATCGATATATGTATCGCCTGAGCGATTTAATCTTGCATCAACCGTCTAGTGGTGCTGATGGTGGTATTGGGCTGGTGAACGCTGTCGATTTCATCACGCCCGAAACCCGTGACGACTACATGTTTTTGCGCGGGTCTGAAGGCGTCGCCTTTATGTTCCACACCAATGATTATGCCTTACAGATTTGGATCACGGCTAAATATCAGCCACCGTATGTTTTGACGGCCAGTTATGGGCAGATTTTGCGCAATCAGGGCTACTCTTTTACCCCCCATCAACCCGAACTTGACGAACCGAATTTGGCGGCATGGGCGCGTGACCGTGATTATCTTTACGTCACCCATTTTGACGATCAAGGGTTTATGCCCGTTTATGTCGGGGGGCGTGATGTGGCTGGGAACAATGATCCCTTGGTACAATTTGGCGATGCAGTCACTTTGTTAGAAGGGGATGTGATGTATATCCGCAATTTACAACGGGCATCTGTTCGATTGCGTTGGCAAGTGAATCAACCCCAATCTGTAAAACCATTTGTCCATGTTGTTTGTGATGGTGTTTTGGTGGCTAACTCTGATGCCGCGCCTTGGGGTGAAACCTATCCATTTTCTTATTGGGCTGCTGGGGAAATTCAGACTGAATTTCGAGAGATTCCATTATCGACCCCCTATGATTCCCAACAATGCCAAGCGAGGGTTGGGGTTTATGATCAACTTACCGGCGATCGGTTGCCAACAACACCCCTAACAGCCGAACAAGCCATTGAGGATCTCTATATCTTGTCATATTTAGGAGAGAGCCAAGCCGGTTTCCCGTTTGTATGTTTAAATCCGCCCCCACAATTCCCATTGTTATGCGAAGACTTGTGATCGGTTAGAAATCAATTCATATCGCACAAAAATCATGCTGATGAGTTTTTGGTTATGAGTGCCCTATGGTACAATGTTCTTATTGCTGAACCCCCAGTTTGTGTTAATGTAATGTTAGGATTGTAAAGATATTCTAACAATTAAAAGGGCATAACAATTATGGCAACAGCAAATGATGTAATTAAAGTGTTATTGGTGGATGATCATTTTTTATTTTTAGATGGCATTAGTAAAAATTTGGAATTAGAAGATGATCTTGAGGTCGTGGGAACAGCTTCTAATGGGGACGATGCCCTCAGCTTGATTTCAGATCTAGAACCACATGTAGTCATCCTTGATGTGCAATTAGAGGGTGACTTAAATGGAATGGATGTTGCATCTCAATTGCGATCTGCCGAAAATGCCCCCCATATTATTTTAATTACAGCGTATGATGACCATCCACAGTCACTACATGCGATTCGCTCAGGTGCCCGTGGATATTGTAATAAAGGGATTCATCCCGATGAATTAATTTCGGCCATTCGTGTTGTAATGGATGATAAATATGTGATGCGTAGCGAAGTGCATACCGAACATTCTATACTAGACTGGGCAAAAGAAACGATGGCATCGTTGGGTGTCCCTGATATTAGTGAGGCAGAAGGGTATTTTCGCCCCCTAACGCCGCGCGAAAAAGAAGTTTTACGGTTAGTAACTTTAGGGCGTAGCAATCAAGAAGCTGCCCGTGAATTGCATATTAGCCAACAAACCGTTAAAAATCATATGTCGTCTATTTTTGAAAAATTGTACGTAAAAGATCGTACCCAAGCCGCTGTTTATGCTATCTCGCATGGATGGGTACGCATTGATGATGCATTGCGAGGATAATGTATGGATGCACTCTTAAGCCCTAAAGAACAATTGGTGGAAGATTTGCGTGAAACAATCGCTGAAATTGACCGCCGATTGCAAGAAAATGAATCGATTATGGAGCAGAACGAACTTGAGGTACAACGGCTCCAACAAAAAAATGTGAATGTGGGGGCGCAATTGCGACGTGTCGAGGATAATTTCGACACAATCCCCCGCCAAGACATCAAAGTTGCCTATGAAGAGATTATTGACACGCGGTCGCGGTTAACACTGCAACGGGGGCAATTAGAAAAGCTGCAAGACAGCCAACGTTATTTAGAAGAACACCGTGAGCGATTGAACAATGTCTTAAATTCATTAGGCGGTGTGGAAGTGAGTGGTGCTTTAGGCGAGGGCGGCGCACAACAAGGGTTGAGCTTGGGCGGCGAGCAAATCGTCCGTATTGTAGAGGCACAAGAGTCCGAACGACAACGGTTAGCGAATGCCTTGCATGATGGCCCCGCACAGTCACTAAGTAACTTCATTTTGCAAGCAGAAATTTGCCAACGGTTATTTGACCGTGACCCTGATATGGCGAATAAAGAACTCGGTAACTTGAAGTCGGCGGCGTCGGTTTCCTTCCAAAAAATTCGGGACTTTATCTTTGAACTGCGCCCCATGATGTTGGATGACTTAGGCTTGATTGCCACGATGCGTCGTCACACAGAAAATTATGACGAAAAGTTAGAAAATGTTAGCGTGCAGTTTAACCTCACTGGCCCTGGGGATCGTCGATTTCCTTCTCACGTAGAGGTGATGATGTTTCGTGGGTTACAATTATGTTTGACAAACGCCATCGAACTATTGAGCGCTAAACAAATTAATGTGCGGTTGGATGTCTCCGATACACGTTTATTAGGGGTTTTGGAGTGTGATGGACGCACTGTAGACGTTCAGGTTGAGTTAGATCCTGAACAAGGTGATTCGCCCTTGCAGAATTTGCTGGATATGCGTGAACGCATTGAACTTGTGGGGGGCAAGCTCGAATTCTTGAGCTTTGAAGATAGTGGTAATACAGAAGATAGCGGCAATACATTTGAAATCATCTTGCCGATTTATGAAAAGTAATTTTAGAAACGATATGTTAGGATTTCAAAATTTTTGTTTGCTTTTCTAGCATATCCGACTACACTTATGAACAGAACTTTCTGTTGAGGAGAATTTCATGCGAGGTCGAATCGTAATTGTTATAGTATTGGTCATAGTGGTGGTGATCGCCCTAGTGGCCGCATTGCTATTATCTGGTGGCGGTGATTCAGAAACTGCCGATGGGGAAGCCACACCCGCTGAAGGGGTTGTTGATGGTGGAAACGGTGAAACCGCCCCGGTCGAAGGTGAACCAGTTGAGGAAGGCGGTCAAACCGCCGTGCCTGTCGAGTTGGTTGAATTAGCACCGGTTGTTATTGCGGTGCAAGATCTGCCACGGGGGTTCCGTTTAACATCGGACTTCTTCCCCGAAAATACAGCAGCACCCGCTGTTGATATTGCTTTTTGGCCAGTGGATAGTGTGCCAGAAAATGCATACACGGCCTTAGAGCAGGTTGAAGGATTATTAGTGCGGACAGACGTTGCCCGCGAAGCACCAATTCTGTCTACCCAAACCGTGAATGACTTATCATCCTTAGGGCGTACAGGGTCAGACGCTGCCTTGCTCCTGCCTGCTGGCACCATAGCGGTGTCGATGCCAATGTCGCCGTCGGGTGTTGGCTCAGTTGCATATGGTGTCCAACACGGCGATTATGTTGACGTTATTTTGTCATTCCTTGTGATTGATGTTGATGAAACGTTCCAAACGCGCCAACCGAATGAACTGACACTCATCACCCGTGATGAAGATGGGCAATTGATATTTACGGATGCGCAAGAAGGACGCCCTGAACCAAGTACATTATCATCTTTAGGGGTTATTGTGGGCCCTACAGAAGAGCAACGCCCTCGCTTGGTGACACAACGGACGGTTGAACGGGCATTTGTGGTACATGTGGGGTATTTCCCTGCCGATGGACGTATTGTGGGTGTGATGTCCCCAACGCCATTTGACACCCCGACAGCCGACCCAGACAATCCCGAAGCCATACAACCTACCCTGCCACCTGAAGCCCGCCCAACACCGTTTTTGCCTGTTATCATCACATTAGGGGTTGAACCACAAGATGCGTTGGTATTGACATGGGCAGTGGATGCACAAATTCCAGTAACATTTGCATTGCGGTCTGCAACGGAAGCCGGCAGCACACCAACAACGGCAGTCACATTGCAGTACTTAATTGAAAACTATGGTATTCCACAACCCCCCACCTTGCCCTTTGCATTGGAACCCGCCATCCGTAGTTTGCGCAGTGTTGACTTACAAGTCTTCCGTGAGTTTGGGTTTGATGAATTGGGGAATCCAATTCTTGCTTCACCAAATGACGAAGAACCCGAAAACTAAACAATTCACCCCAAATCATGATATTATGTACCCAGAAGATAGTGTTGTCTTCTGGGTACCCCCGTTTGTTTGAAGTGAGGAAAACTGTTTATGGCTGATGATGTAATTAAAGTCTTAATTGTTGATGACATCCCCGAAACCCGCGAAATGCTCAAGCGCCTATTAGCCTTTGAAAATGACATTAATGTTGTGGACGCCGCCCAAACTGGGCGTGAAGGGTTAGAGCTAGCGGCAGAACACAAGCCTGACATCATTTTGATGGACATCAATATGCCCGATATGGATGGTATTACCGCCACCGAACAACTGCGCAAGCTATTGCCGGCTGCTGGGGTGATCATGATGTCTGTACAGACTGAGTCCGACTACTTACGGCGTGCCATGATGGCTGGTGCCCGTGACTTTTTGAATAAACCCATTTCTGGTGAAAATTTATACGAAACTATCCGTCGTGTTTATGATTTGCTAGAGCAAGAGCGCGCGCAATTTTCACAATTGTCAGAAGCCGCCTCACAAGCTGGTAGTGGACTTGGTAGCCTCAAAAAGAAAACCTCTGGTAATGTCATCGCTGTCTATAGCCCACAAGGGGGGGCTGGGACAACCACCATTGCCACGAATATGGCTGTTGGATTGATGCGTGAAGGCACCAAAGTGATCGTTGTGGATGCTGATTTACAATTTGGTGATGTTGGCGTCTTTTTAAATTTGAACAATAAATATACTTTAGTCGATCTAACGACTTCTGAAGAAGTTGATGAAGATTTGGTCAACAATATTGCGGTGGCACACGGTAGTGGTTTAAAAGTTTTGCTTGGGCCTAACTCCCCTGATATGGCGGAAAAGATTATCTCTAAAGATCTGGTTAGCACCGTAGAGCAAATGACAGAGTATTACGATTATATTATCGTTGATATGGGTAAACGGCTTGATGATTTGGCATTGGGGATTATGGACTTGGCAGAACGTATTGTCCTCATTGCAACCCCAACGTTGCCATCCATCAAAAATACGCGTTTGATGTTGGATCTGTTCCAAGCACTTGAATATGATGATGAGAAAATCATGTTTGTCATGAATCGTGTTACGGATGCTAAAGGGCGGTCTGCGATTCCGATTGATGCGATTGAAAATAACTTGCGCCGCAAAACCAATGCCCGTATTCCGCTGAATGACACGGTCTTTTTAGCCGCTGTTAACCAAGGCGTTTCGGTGATTGCCACAGACACCACAAAATCCCCTGCCCGCGATCTACTCCAGCTAGCTGAATCCGTTCGCCGTAGTGTGGAAGGTGTAGAAGAACCCGACCTCAGTGAAGCCCAACAACCCGAACGTAAATCTTCTCGTTTGAGCGGTATCTTCGGGCGTGGCTAAGTAAACGTTATCAAGTTTGTATGTAGGAGTATTGTATGTCTTTATTACGCCGTATTGAAAAAGGGCAAGGTGGCCAACCATCCAAGGGCGGTGGTCAACCTAATCAGCCACAAGAAGGTGGCCCCCCACAACAACAGGAAGATCCTAATAAGCTGGCTAAGATGCGTGTTCAACGCCGTCCTGGTGGCAGTGGGCCAGCGAATCACTCAGACATTAAATCACGGGTACAAACCAAACTGCTCTCAGAGCTAGACCCGTCAATGAATGCTACGTCACCAGAATTTCGTGCCACGGTGGAAGAGTTATTTAACACGATTTTGGCAGAAGAAAATATTGTTATCAGTCGTTCAGAACGGGCAAGTCTCTTTGATGCAATTATTGCAGAAATCCTTGGCTTTGGCCCGCTTGAATTGTTGCTCTCTGATGACACTATTACTGAGATTATGGTGAATGGCCCCAAAAATATTTTTGTGGAACAACGTGGTAACTTGACACGCTCCAATGTGACTTTTGAAAACGATGAACATGTGATGCGTGTGTTAGACCGTATTGTTGCGCCATTGGGACGCCGTATTGACGAAAGTTCGCCCTATGTAGACGCTCGTCTTCCGGATGGTTCTCGTGTGAATGCAGTTATTCGTCCCATCGCATTATGTGGCCCTACCATTACCATTCGTAAATTCTCGAAAAAACCATTAGGTATCGAAGACCTTATTCGCTTTGGTTCCATGACACCAGAAATCGCGGAATTTATGCGGGCAGGGATCCGTTCTCGGTTGAATGTTGTTGTGTCTGGCGGTACAGGGTCGGGCAAGACCACACTCTTAAATGTATGCTCTAGCTTTATCCCGAACGATGAGCGCATCATCACTATTGAAAACGCGGCAGAATTACAACTCCGTCAGGAACATGTTGTCTCGCTGGAAAGCCGCCCCCCCAACATTGAAGGCCGTGGTGAGGTTTCCATCCAAGACCTTGTTATGAACACTTTGCGTATGCGCCCTGACCGTGTTGTGGTGGGGGAATGCCGTGGTGGTGAAGCCTTGGACATGTTACAAGCTATGAATACTGGGCATGACGGGTCACTTACAACGGCACATAGCAACAGCCCGCGTGACACTATCGCACGGTTGGAAGTAATGAGCCTAATGGCGGGTATGGAGTTACCAGTACGGGCAATTCGTGAGCAAATAGCATCTGCTGTGGACTTGATTTTGCACCAAGAGCGCTTGCGGGATGGTTCTCGTAAAGTTGTGAAGGTGACCGAAGTCCAAGGGATGGAAGGTGACGTGATTACGCTCTCTGACATCTTTGAATTTGAAAAAATTGGCGTTGAAGCTGGCAAGATTATTGGTCGCACCAAGCCAACCGGCTTGCGTCCTAAATTCATCGATAAGTTTGAAGCGAACGGTATCCATTTGCCACCGTCTGTATTTGGTATTGGTGGCGCACGCTACTAAATCCGATAAATCTGAGTTGGTTGGGTACAACCAAGTGCCTAACCAATTCAATCAGATTAAAAAATACTAACTCAACATTATCAATTTTGTTGTACACTATTTATAAATCGGCGTATTGTATATTTGGGGTGGGGCATCACCTCATACTGTCTCAGTCGGAACAAAACCTATGTGGTTAAGTACAGTGTCCGATGTTAACGTCAAAAGCCCACGCTTAGATGTGGGCGTATGCCACAAAGTGCATTAGGAGACAAACCCATTATGGAAATTGTCATTATTATTGTTGCTTCCGTTGTAGCCTTAGGGATTCTAGGCTTTGGTATCTATACCATTCGTCGTGACCGCCAAGCGGTGATCGATGAACGGTTGGGGCGTTATACCTCTGAATATGGTAACCAACTCTCTGATCTCTTAGCGATAGAAAGTGAAGATAACACCAACTTAAGCGCCACAAACGCGATACAAGAAGCGCTTGATGACAGCATTAAAGAACGTGAATTTGCAAAAACGTGGAAACGCCAATTGTCGCGGGCTGACCTTAAAATCACCCCTGCTGAATTTTTGGGCTTACACTTTGTATCCGTTATTACGTTCTTTTTAGTAGCGAATTTTATTGTTTTTCGGAATCCTATTTTGGCATTAATTGCAGGGGTTGCAGGGTTTTTTGCCCCCCGTATTTATGTTTCCATGAAAACCGGGAAACGGCTTCACCAGTTTGAAGATCAATTGGCAGATAACTTACAAATGTGGGTGAACGGTCTGCGCTCTGGTTATTCAGTTATGCAAGCAATCGAGTCAATTGCAAAAGAGGCGGCTGAACCAACCGCAAGTGAATTTGAACGGGTAGTGCAAGAAGTTCAATTAGGGATTCCTTTGGATGAAGCCTTAGCTCACTTATTAGAGCGAATGCCGAGTGAAGACCTTGACCTTGTGATCACCGCCGTTAACATTCAGCGTGAAGTTGGTGGTAACTTAGCTGAAATCCTTGAAGTGATTAGTGATACGATCCGTGAACGCATTAAACTTAAAGGTGAAGTTCGAGTGTTGACGTCTCAAGGGCGTGTGACGGGATATATTATTTCGTTCTTGCCTGTTGGGTTGTTAGCGTTCTTGATGATGGTGAATCCTGATTATGTGGGACGGATGTTTACGAACCGCATGTGTGGATGGCCGATGTTGGGCTGTGGTGCTGGCATGATTGCACTTGGTACTGCCGCCATCCAAAAAATTGTTGATATTGAAATTTAAGAAAAGGAACAACGCCTTATGGCTATTGTCGTTCTTTTATTAGTTGGTGTGGTGCTGTTGGGCGGTTTGGTGATCTACGGTCGTCGTGCAGAAGACCCCGATGATGACCCGTTGCAACGCCGCCTAGCAGAATATGGTGACCGTGAGTTGCCCTCTTCATTAGAAGAGCTTGAAATGTCCTTATCGTTTCAAGAGCGTGTTGTTGTCCCTGCCTATAAAGGGCTTGCAAACTTTACCTTACAATTTACACCCGAACAGCAAATTGATGAAATCCGTAGCAAAATTGAACGGGCTGGCATGGGTGGTCAAATGGATCCCACAGCCTTTTTTGGCCAACGGATTGCCTTAACCATTATTCTAGGCTTTGGGGCGTTTTTCTTATTCTTCGTCTTGGCGGGATGGCCCATCAGCCGTGTTGTGATGGGAACCATTGGTGGTACAGCACTAGGATATTACTTGCCTATGATGCAGCTTTCTAGCAAGATTAGCCGCCGCCAAGATAGTGTGGTGAAATCTTTGCCAGATGCGCTTGACCTCATGGTGATTTGTGTGGAAGCTGGACTGGGCTTTGACGCTGCTATGGGTAAGGTTTATGAAAAATGGGACAACGAAGTTGCGAATGCTTTCGGTCGCATTATTCAAGAAATCCAATTAGGTAAGATTCGGCGCGAGGCTCTACGGGATATGTCGAATCGTTTGGATGTGCCTGACTTTAGTAATTTCGCCTCGGCGATCATCCAAGCAGACCAACTTGGTGTGAGCATTGGTAAAATCTTACGGATTCAATCTGACCAAATGCGGATTAAGCGGCGTCAACGAGCACAAGAACGAGCGCAACAAGCGCCTGTGAAAATGATGATCCCCATGACGTTTTTCATTTTCCCTGCAATCTGGATTGTATTGCTTGGCCCATCGGTGATGGTGGTGATGGATACCGGTATTATCTAAATTGGTATCTGCCAAAGAAACGATTACACAATGGTGGGAACGCAGCTTAGACTTGCTGTTCCCGCCGTGTTGTGTGCATTGTGGCCGTGTGGGGGCTGAACTCTGCACGATATGCCAAGATGATCATATTTTTCCTTTGACAGTCGTTCCCCAAACCGTTGCGGATATTGATGGATTTGTGGCTGCCGCCCAACATGTAGGGGCTGTACAATCTGCTATCCATGCCTTGAAATATGAAAACCTGCCACGTATTGCCCCCACACTAGCGGCGTTACTCGCTCCACACATCCCCACGCAATGGAGTATTGACATTATTATTCCTGTACCTTTGCACTATGAACGATTTCAAGAACGGGGGTATAATCAAGCTAACTTAATTGCCCAAGCCTTAACCCCTTATGTTGGCGTTACTGCCTCAGATGATTTGTTGCAGCGGGCGCGGGCAACACGATCGCAAGTTGGCTTAACGGCCATCGAACGCCGCGAAAATGTCGTGGATGCCTTTACTACACAAAGGACGGTGCCTCCCACAGTATTGCTAATTGATGATGTGTGTACCACCGGTTCCACGCTCAGCGCAGCCGCAAACGCGTTGCGCAATGCAGGAGCAAATTATATTTTTGCGGCGACAGTGTCTCAGGCTATTCAACAACAAGGAGCAAACGATGCAAATTAAAATTCATACCAAAAGTGTTAACCTAACGCCGAGACTAGAGGATTACATCACCAAAAAGGTTGAACGCTTAGAACGGTATATGCCCAATATTGCCAATGTGCGGGTGGATTTGCGCCAAGAAAAGCACAAAGGCAAAGAAGTGCCCGCTGTGCAGCTAACGCTCCGCAATGAACGTGGCATGATCATTCGGGCGGAAGAACGGCGCGAAACAGAAGTATTTGCAGCAGTGGATCTGGCAGTCGATAAGATGTATAAGCAGATCAGCCGTTATAAGGGAAAATCCAAAAAACGCAAAAATTCTAAACGGGTAGAAAGTGAAGCTATTTGGGATACCGTAGAAATGATCCCGGTGTCTACCGAGGATGTCGAAGATTATGATGCGGTTGAGCCAGAAGTGTTGCGTCGTAAGGACATTATGTTAGTGCCCATGAGCGAAGCTGAAGCCATTGATCAAATGGAATTGCTGGGGCATGACTTCTTTGTATTCTATAGCGGCAAAGAAGACGCCATTAATGTGTTATATCGTCGTAAAGATGGTAACTACGGTGTTTTGACCCCACGCTTAGATTAATCGGTATATGTTACCCAAAAACCGCAGGCTTAACCTGCGGTTTTTTCGATCCTATAACGTGAGCTTGGGATAAACGCTTTCAAGTATATTATTCTTGGGGCTTCGCCCTGAAACCCCCGAATTTTGAAAAGTTCGACCAAACGTTTAAGGTTTTACTCGATTTTTTGCCTAAAAAATTGCGGGGAACGGGGCAGAGCCCCGAAAATGTGTGTTGTTTCGTGGTGTGTTTTTGTGAAGCAAATTAGGTATTTCTAAAACCGAATTAACGTTATAAAAACTATCACCCTAAAAAGTTTATTGTTGCATTTTTCGTAAAATGGTATATTTACGATGCTCATACCATGCCATCAAAACACTAAGGCGCAACCCATGCACCCCATCTTTGTAACCGCGCAGATCAAAATAGCGCCATTTGAAGTGACGGAAGGGTTGCAGATAAGGTGTATACACTTTGGGGCGAATCCCTTCTTCATTCAGAATCTTGGCATCATATTGCACGTAGCGCTGTTGTTTTTCATGAAATTGCTGTACTGAATCATAATTATAATGAACAATCGGATTCTTAAGATGCCCTGCTTCGCCATGCGCCAAAATCACCAATTCATGCACATGGCGTTCAGGATCGTATTGTGCAGCACCCCGCTTTAATAATCGCATCTGATAGTCGGGGTACCACCCTGTATGGCGTGTGAGTTTGCCAAAGATATAATTATGGCGTGGTATCCAATACCCATCATGGCGTGGTTGCGTGATCGTTTTCTGGATTTCTTCCGCAAGGTCTGTTGTAATCCGTTCGTCTGCATCAACAAATAAAATCCAATCCGCATCGGTGGCATTGAGCGCATCATTACGCTGTTGAGCATAATTATCGAATGCGTTAGTCATAACGGTTGCGCCAGCAGACTCCGCAAGGGATTGTGTATCGTCCGTGCTGCCAGAATCAAAGACGACAATTTGATCAGCAAAGCGCACGGTTTCAATGCACGCTTGGATGTGTTTGGATTCGTTGCGGGTCAGGATAATGGCAGCTAAGTTAGGCATAAGTTGCTTGAATAATTGTTTGGTAGGCGTTGATCATGGCAGTCCGATCGGTATCACTTAAAGCTGTATCTTGCTGAGCGAGTTTGAGGTTGCGGTGCATCCCCCATCGAATAATTTGTTTAGCGGCGGCTTGTTTCCATTTGGGATAGTATTTATCAAATAACTGTAATCGGCTTGTCCATAGATTGATGGTGCTGGTGGGGCGCACTTGCCCTGTGCTTTGGCCACCTAAGTGCGTCACACGCGCTTGTGGGACACAATAGATATTCCATCCAGCGTGTTGAATACGCCAGCTCCAGTCGATTTCTTCACAATACATATGGAACTGTTCGTCAAACATGCCCGTTTGTTGGATCACCTCGCGCTTGAGCATCATCGTTGCCCCTAAGGTATGATCCACAGGAAACGGTTGTGACCCATGATAGCTTTCTTGAGGATACCGCCCATTTAGTTGATGATCATAAAATCGATTAGGGGCGGGCAATAAATCAATCCATAATTGGGATAAGCCAGGGAATGCAAACGCACTATGTTGGAAGCTTCCATCACCATAGGTAAGCCGCGCACCAACAACACCTGCGCCTGATACCCTCATTAAGGCATCATAGAGCGTTTTTGTTGCCCCTTGATGGGTAATTGTGTCTGAATTGAGTAAATACACTGCATTGGGCAGATCTTGGTCTGGTTTGCTGCCCCCAAACCCAATTGCTTTAATTGCTGCATTATTGCCTCGTGCAAAGCCAAGGTTTTCTTTACTAGCGACTAGGTGTACTTGGGGGAACTGTTCACGAATGGCGGTAACACTATCATCTGATGAAGCATTATCCACCACCCAAACCTCTGTGGTGGGGCTATTGGGCGTTTGTTCAACATCGGCCAATAAGGAGCGTATCGCGTCTAGGGTAAGATCACGTGTGTTCCAGTTGACAATAATAACGGCAAGTTGGGCGGGCATGGTGCGAGTTTAGCGTGGAACCGCCATATTCCAGCCCGTTCGTTCAAGCCATGTCAAAAAAGGCACAAGGTCATCTTCTAAAATGGGTATGAGGCTGTCGTGTTCCACCAAGGTTTTAAGCTCATCAACAATGGCGGCCTCATTCTCCTGAATCGCTAAGATAGCCGTAATGATCTCTTGGCGGATATTGTCAGGGAACAGTTGTGGTGGTGGGAACACCAATACTTCATAGGGAATTGGTTCCCATGCTTCGGTAGCAGGTGGCTCTAACAGGCTCACCGCATTGGATTGGAACTGTGTGAGTGAGATTTCGGGATCGTCATTATCGATCATGCTTTCCACAAGCGGGGCAAATTCTTCTGGTGGGATGCTGAGCGCGGCGGCTTCACATTGGGGTTGCCCACCTTGCCCCGAAACCGCCACGATCAAGGATTCGTCAGTTTCATAGCCTGTGATGATTTCGTTAATTTCTTCAAGCGGGTTCACCCCTGCGGCTTGGAATGCCAACGCAGGATAAACAAAATAGGTAAAATCATCTAGGGAGGTCGTGCAGAAACGATAACTCCGCATATCTGCGAGGGTGAAAACCCGTGCATCGTAGACCACCATCGTTAGGTTTTGCCCCGTTTGCCCCTCTTTTTCAACACGTAAGGCTGGCACTACGCCACATTGTTGTTGTGCTGCGGCATAGGTAAAGGCATCGGCAAAAACAGCCGTATCCCGACTGGTACATAATAGATTGATGGCTTCTTGTGGAGTTTCTAAAAATTCGATTTCAACGGTGAGCCCATCATAAAACCCAATCGTAAAATTATCTAATTCTTCAGCAAAAGCGTCTTCTAAGCTAGCGGCTGCCCGATTGCTAGCGGCGGTTGTTTCAGCCAAAAAGGCTAATTTGATAGGTTGTTCAGCAGTCCCAACCAACATTTGGGTTGGCACAGGTGGGAGCTCAGTGGAAATTGGAGTAAAGGTTGGGCTAGGGGCGGCGGTTGCAGCAGGGCCACTGGATTCATCAGCGCCACCACCACATGCCGCTAATATGAGGGTGATGATTAAGCTACTAACAAGTTTAGGAAAAAGGTTGTGTGTGTTGATGGGATGTCTCCTCATCTTTTGGTGGAGATAGGGCCGGTGGGACTCGAACCCACACGAGTGTTAGCTCGGTTGATTTTAAGTCAACTGCGTCTGCCAATTCCGCCACAGCCCCAGTGCTAAACTAAAGTATATAGCTAACCGCGCGAGGCGTCAATCTGGAAATTACAAACTGCCGCAAATCCTGAGCTATAAGCGGGTATTGCTGAAACTTACCCCCAAACTCCTTATAATGAGATTAGGTCGATATGTGGAGATAGGATGATGAGAAGAACGCCTATATTTTATATATACTTATATCATCTAACAGTAGGACAGAGAGAAGACTTTGAATCCTCTTCAATAAATTTACGATATACCAAGCATCGCGCATATGATGCGATACGTAAGCATACAGGGCAAGATTTTGGATTCGATATACGAGCATGGCGTGAATGGTATAAGACAGTTGGAGAGGAACAAATGGCACAAGAGAGTTTACAAAAGAATGTAGAAGAGTGGCTACGATCTCCGACTCGATTCGATAAAAAGCAGAAATTAATTAGTGAGACTTGGAAAGCGGCTAAGGAAACAGGATTAGAAAATGCGCGTTTAAGGGAGGTTTACAATTTTATGTATCATCGCCCAATCAAATTTTTGCTCGATAATTTAAAAGGGGTTTATTCTCCAGATGACATCGCTTTTTTTCCACGTGAAGATGCCTATGAGGAGTTAAAAGAAAAAACTAAACAAGATTTCGGGATGGATATTGCAGCATGGGAAGCATGGTATGACTCAGATGACAACCTAACTATTGAGGCAATCTTAAGGCGGGATGCGGAATTTTTAGAGAAGCGCTGCCAATGGCAATCAAGATATATGGTTAAGATATATAGACGCATAACAAAACCTATTTGGTCAAAAGTACTTATTTTTAGCTACAAAATTGAAAGTTTAATCCGGCAACTTATTGACTCATATCGGTATCCTTTTGAGCGTCGTGGTGATCCATCAAATATATTTGAATGGATATGGCTCATTTTTTATGGCGTTACTATAGGTTTGTATGAGGAGTTTATATATTCGATTAAACGATTCCCGCAATACATCCAATATCTTGTTTTTAAATACACCGGGCGCATCTTGGAATAAGCTGAAACTACCGTCCAAACTCCTTATAATGAGGTTAGGTTGATACGTGGAGATAGGATGATGAGCAGAGCACCCCTCTTTTATAGACTGTTATATGATCTAAGGCATGGGAATAAAGAATGGTTTGAATCTTCAGCAAGTATGGGATGTACCAAGCATCAAGCATATGATGAGATACGTGCACATACAGGACAAGATTTCGGATTCGATATACGAGCATGGCGGGAATGGTATGAGACAGTTGGGCATGAACAAATAGCAAAAACAGACGAACAATATATGCTAAGATATCCGACTCGATTCGATAAAAAACGCGACTTAATTTGGGAAGATTGGAAAGCGGATAATGATGTTGGGATAGAAAACCCGCATTTATTTGAAATTTACCACTTTATGTTTTCACATCCGATTCAATTCTTAATTGATAATTTAAAAGGGGTTTATTCTGAAGACGACATCGCCTTTTTTCCGCGTGAAGATGCCTATGAGGAGTTAAAAGAAAAAACTAAACAAGATTTCGGGATGGATATTGCAGCATGGGAAACGTGGTATGACTCTGATGATAACCTAACCAGTGAGGCAATCTTAAGGCGGGATGCGGAATTTTTAGAGAAGCGCCGCCAATGGCAATCAAGATATATGGTTAAGATATATAGACGCATAACAAAACCTATTTGGTCAAAAGTACTTATTTTTAGCTACAAAATTGAAAGTTTAATCCGGCAACTTATTGACTCATATCGGTATCCTTTTGAGCGTCGTGGTGATCCGTCAAATATATTTGAATGGATATGGCTCATTTTTTATGGAGTTACTATAGGTTTGTATGAGGAGTTTATATATTCGATTAAACGATTCCCGCAATACATCCAATATCTCGTTTTTAAGTACACAGGGCGCATCTTGGAGTAAACAAAAATGCCCGCCACATGGGACGAGCATTAGACGTATAGAGCTTATTTTTGTGAGCGATTAACTCAGTTCAACAGGGAGCTTAAAGCTAAAGGTTGAGCCAACCCCTTCTTCACTTTCAAACCAGATGCGGCCACCAAGGGCGCTAATTTCTTCTTTGACCAAGTACAAGCTCAAGCCATAGCCATGTTCACGCATGACATGCGGCTGGCGAGCCCGTTGGAACGGTTCAAAAATGCGATCCGTTTCTTTGGCGCGGATACCACATCCCTCATCAATAACATTAAATTCAACATTCCGCCCTTGCGATGCCGAGGTAACCCGTAAGGTAACGGTTGTTTCGGGTTCACTATATAAAAATGCGTTGCGCAACAGATCCCGCAAGATGTGCCGCAGGTAATAGGGTGGTGTCGTAATGTGTAACCGATCGGGCATATCGAGCTTGAGGCGCTCCCGATACTCTTGGGGGCTAGCGCTCGGATCGATCAGGGCTTGTTCATTCAATTCTTCAAGGAAATCCTCAAGAAAATCCTCAAGCCCTAATTTTTTAGCCCCTCGTGTAATGGCGTCTGCTAGTTGCCCTGTGCGGATAATCTCCAAGCGATGCAGCATATCAACCAATAATTGGAGACGATACATTTTGGTGGAGATCAGATCTAACATGCCCATCCCGCGTTCGCCGAGTTGCGCGGCGGTGAGCTTGGCGGGCGGGTTTTTCATTAACTTGCGTAAAAAGTCGGCATGGCCATTGGTATCATTAATGGCTGCACTGGATTCAGCGCGGAAGGTACTCATTAACTCGGTGAGTGCTGACCAGTCAGGGTTATCAATAATGATCTGGGTGAAGGTCGTGCCACTATCTTCATAGCTAGACATCCAACATGGGTTGAATGACCCACCCAATAACATACTAAAGCGGATAGGGTCTTCGCTACGTTGGGCTTTATTGCGGATCTCTTGCGCACTTTTGTATTCACCGGGGTGAGCATTAATGAGCATTTCAAATGCTGACCAGCCCTCTGTGCGCACCAACACAAGATTCGCACCCAGCAGCCGCCGTGCAGCCGCATTATCATAGACCAGTGCATTGCGTTGATTAAAAATCAACACCCCACCACCGATGTTCTCAAGAACAAGATTTAAATTTTCGGGAGCTTGATTCGACATAGACCGATACCATTCGATATAAATAATCGCATAAACTCACGCTGATCCCAGATGATAAAAAATTAGGATTTTTTAGCCCATTGATAGCAATGGATTGTGAGTTGAGATGGTTAGTAGTCTACCACATGCTCCCTGAATACAGAAAATTAGTCGATTGAGCGAACCACGAACGTTAACACGCCATCAGGTGCTTGTACATCGACTTCTTGTTTCTTTTTACTCCCCATCAGTGCCTCACCCATTGGGCTTTTGTAAGAGATACGCCCTTCACTGGGGTCTGCTTCTGCTTCCCCAACAATATGGTACACTTCATCCTCGCGGGTGCCTTTTTCGCGCAAGGTTACGCGGCTCCCGATCTGAACGGTATCCTTGGGGGCGTCTTCATCAATGATTTGGGCACGGCGGAGTATATCTTCTAGTCGTGCGATTTCACCTTCGACAAAAGCTTGTTCATTTTTGGCATCTTCATATTCAGCATCTTCACCTAGCTCACCAGTACGCTCTGTAAGGGCGTTGTGCAGCCGTTCTGCAACGCGGGGGCGGCGCACCGTGCGCAGTTGATGCAAATCACGCTCAACTTTTTTCAACCCATCGGCTGTTATGAAGTGTCTATCCTCGGACATATAGTTGATTCCTTATCTTGAATACTGCTTACCACAAACAAAAAGAAACCGTCGGTTATCAACCGGACGATTTTTGCTTGTCTATAAAAATTTGGACGGCAATATAGCACAAACTATATGATCTGTAAATGATATTATCCCATTGCGGGCAAGGTGACCATAAAACGAGTCCCTTGACTGGGGGTGCTTTCCCACTCGATTGATCCATTGAGCAACTTTAAACACTCAAACACAATCGGGATGCCCATGCCGTAACCTTTGCTATTGGTGACGAGATCATTGTCGCCTCTAAAAAAGAGTTCGCCTAGGCGTGCTTGCTCGGTATCTGTCATGCCAACCCCATTATCTTGGATGATGACATGCAGGGCACCATCACCGCCCTCTGCTTTGACCAGAACTTCGCCTTCATTTTCATAACTATATTTGATGGCGTTGTCTAGCAATTTGCTAAAGGCTTGTACTGCCCGTTGGGTGTCTAAATTCAGCAGGGGCAGCCCTTGGGGCGTGTCGAAGGTTAAGGTGATGTTACGGGCTTCAGCTTTTTCCGTAAAATCCTTTTCCAACTGCATGGCAATATTTTTAAACATATCCATTTTAGGGGAAGCGGTATGGCGTCCTGTTTGGAACTTGTTCAGATCACTGAGGTCAGCAACAAGGGCTTCCATACTGAGGATGTTATTACGGATAGTTTGTACGAATTGGGCTTGCATTTCATTAAGTTCACCCATTGCCTTGTTGCCCAACATGTCGTTATAGCCTCGGATACTGGTCATGGGTTTACGGATTTCATGCACCATTACAGAAATGAATTCGCCACTGTCTTTGAGCATAGTGGCAATTTGGGCTTGTAAGGCTTCCGCATCTTGCCCTTCGCCTAAGCGTTGTGCAGCTTCGAGTTCTGCTTGGATTTGTTGGAGCTGTGGCGCAAGGCTAGCATCCGCTTGGGCAAGTGCCTCTTGTAATAAGGTTTGAGCATTTTGAATGTGTTGTTGACTCATACTGTCTCCTTATACTTCCATAACCGTTCGGCTCCCATCGGGGCAATGGTGTTCGCATAATCTCGAACACGCTCAGCCATATGGGGGGTATTATCCCAAAAAGTGCTAATTTGGGAGGTATAGCAGGCAATGGCGTCGATTTTGTGTTGCATGTTGGTTTGGTCTAATTCAATGATAAAAGATGATAGCGGTTTGGCAATCCGTTGGCGGGCGGTGTCTACGGCAATAGTACCGTGTTGTTGACGTCCTGATCCAGATGAAATTCGGATAGCTTCCTGACTATTTGCACTGTAAGGATACTCTTCATAGAACAAAAGCGCCACCTGTAGTTGTTGGGCAAGGCGGCACACCACCACATGGTCAACATGCCCCCCTGCGCTTAAGGGGGCGTAAAGGGTTGTTGTATGGGTGGGGATTGGTAATGTTGCTTGCAGCACAGGATCATCAGGATGGACATCCCCAAATAGATCGTCATTTGTGGGGTAAAGTGGTGTGCCATTGTCATCAGTGCGGTAAGGACAATCAGAAAAATCAAGGTGTTCAATGGTTGCCCCAAGCAGTGTTGCAGCGTCACTATCTTCTGCGCGGCGGGCGGGCATGGGGTTTGTCCCGACAGCCCAGCGTTGATGTAAATCACGGATTAGAGGGGTATTTGGCAATGGATCGGGGGGATCACCTGCCATAACTGTAATAATGAGCACAGGTTTCCCGCGTTGTGTCAACTGATGGATCATGCCGCCACAACTAAGCACCGCATCATCTAGGTGAGGTGAAAGAAAAACGTGCATCGATTAGATAGGTAATGCCACCGTAAAGCGGCTCCCTTTACCTTTTTCACTTTGAATGGATAACTCACCTTGCATCAGGTCGATCAATTGGCGGGTGATGCTAAACCCAAGCCCTGTCCCCCGTTGTTTGACGGTGTGGTCATCATCTGACCGCCAAAACTTTGTGCCTAGTTTTTGGAGTTCTTGCGGTGTTAACCCAACCCCCGTATCGGTTACACTGATCAACACCCGATCGTGTTGTGTTTCGGCATCAATGGTGATGGTGCCACCATTCGGTGTATATTTATAGGCATTACTGAGCAGGTTCACAAAAATTTGAGAGACCCGCGCCGGATCCGCTTGGACAATCGGTAATTGATCAGGCACCTGATCAACTAATGTATGTTCGCGTTCATCAATTTGCGCTTGGGTGCCTGCTTTGGCTTCATCAAGCACCTCACGGAGGTCAACATCTGTGATTTCGACACGCAAGTTACCAGATTCAATACGGCTAATGTCGCTGAGGTCTTCCACCAAGGTTTCCATACGGGTTACGCTCCCCTTGATGCGTCCCGCAAAATTTTCGTTTTTCTCATCTAAATTTCCAAATTGGAGCAGTAGATCTGCATAGCCACGAATACTGGTCATGGGAACTTTTAACTCATGGGCAACCGTTCCCACAAACTCAGACTTTGCCTTATTGGCTTGTTTGATTTCATCATAAAGCCGCCCGTTTTCAATGGCGACCGATGCGCGATCCGCCATCCGAGAAACCAATGCTTGGGCGTCTTCATCAAAGGCACGCGGATCATCCGCTGCCAATAGCAAAACCCCCGCGACTTGGGATTCCCGTTGGATAGGAACCGCAAAAACAGGCATATCGCTATCCGTATAGAGGGTTGGCTGATTATGTTGAACAACAGCAGCGATCAATGGATGAGCTGTGGGTAGGCTACTCCCTGAATTAGCGATTGGATGTGAGGCTCCCATTTCTACATAACAAACGGTGCTATCCCCTTTGATCATTAGCAAGCTGGCGCTTTGGGCATTGGTGCGGCGCAACGACCACTCGACCGCAAGTTCCATCACTTTTTGAACGTCTAAGGATTGATTCAGTTGACGGTCAATCCATTGTAACGTTTTAATTTCATCCATCCGTTTGGTGAGCGCTTCGTCGGTTTCGGCAAAGAGTCGGGCATTTTCAATGGCAACAGCAGCTTGCCCGGCAAAGGCTTCGAGCAGTTCAAGGTCAGACTCACGAAATAACCCTGCCCGAATCCGATTATCAACATAGATCACGCCAATGGTGTTGCCCCGTGTACGTAGTGGGGCAGCCATAATGCTCAGTAATTGTTGCCCTACAATGCTGGCTTGCCCCATGTAGCGCGGGTCTTCTTGGGCGTTGGTGGTGACCAAGGGTTGCCCAGAGTCAAACACTTGGCGATTAATTGTGCGGCTTACCGCGAATTCGCCACTGTCGAGTGTTTCTTGGTCAAAGTTGCGAGCAGTGCGGACTTCGAGTACTCCGTCATCATTAAGCAACATCAAGAAGCCGCGTTCGGCTTCCGTGAGTTCAATGATGGCATCCATCACACTGTTGAGGGCTTCTTCTAGATCTAGCGATGAACCGATCATCCGACTGACTTGATAGAGTTTGGTGAAGCGCTCTGCACCAGCGTGTTCGGTACGTTCAGTGATGAGGGCATCCACAAGATTATTCAAGTCACCAATACGATCCAAAAAATATTGCCGTTCAACTTGTCCCGCTTGAATCTGGCTGCGTAACATGGCAAGGGTATGTCGGGCATTACTAAGGTCTTTTTCGATGTCGGTCATGTCACGTTCTCCCGTTGATAATATTGACAGTTGGCGGATAAGGGACAGCTTTTACATAATGGTTGACGGGCTTTGCAGACTTCGCGCCCATGCCGCAAAATATTTAAGTGATCGGCGTAATATGTTTTGGGTGGTGCTATCGCTTCCATAATAGCATGTGCTTTTTCGGCTGATGTGTTGTGAAAGCCCAAACGCTTGGTGACGCGATGAATATGTGTATCCACAGGGTAAACAGGCATGTCAAAACAAAATAGCAAAATGATTGACGCCGTTTTTCGCCCAATACCATCCATTTGCATTAACCAATTACAAGCATCTTGGGCAGACATTTCTTGTAAAAAATCTAATGAAAGTTCGTTTCGTTGTTCTGTTATATATTGTAAAGCATTTTTGATGCGTGGTGCTTTTTGATTTGCCAATCCAGCGGAGCGAATGGCGGTTGCAATGTCCTCTGTGGGGGCGTCGCGCACAGCTTCCCATGTGTCAAATGTTGCCATGAGGCTATCAAACCCCAGATCGCGGTTGTGATCGGTTGTTGATTGACTGAGGATGGTGCTGACTAACTCAGCAACCGGTTCGAGGTGCGGTCGCCATGTGGGTTTACCGTAAGTATCTTCTAAAATTTTTGAAATATGATGGTATTGGTTTTGTAATTTGGGATCAGTCATAACAGTGTTGCCATTGCATATAGGTCGGAACGGGTTAGCGTGGGGTCGCAGGTTAGCGGGGAGGCAATAGTTCGTTGCGCAGCCATCATGCCAAGTTGCAAAGCGTTTGGTAAAGATGCACCATCCCGTAACCCTAACAGCAATCCTGCGGTCAGGGCATCACTCGCGCCATTGGCATCTAGGACAGGGCATGGCGTGGTGGGTACATGGTTGGTTTGGTCAGCAGTTGCATAGACAATGCCATGCTCGCCCAGCGTCACAATAGCTATATCGCATCCTTGTTGAACAATGGCACGGGCGGCTTGTTGCGCGCTCCTTACATCTGTAACCGTTACCCCCGAAAGAATGTTTGCTTCCCCACGATTGGCAATTAGGGTATGGAGTTGAGGCAATAGCGGTTTTAATTTCCCTGCCCGCAGGGGAGATGTGCTATTACAAAGCGTCGGGATATGATGTGCTGTAGCGATTTCCAACAACACTTCAATACTGGGCACATCCAAATTGAGATCAAAAATAATATAATCAGCATTTTGGAGAAATGCAGCTTGTTGCATTAGGTATTTATCATCTAACTGGTGCATGATGTCGTAATCGCTAACGGCATATGCGAGATCACCATCAGGATTTGCAAGGGAGATATAACGTCCAGTACGATGTTGCGGGCAACGCTGGCTATAAGACAGGTCAATACCTAGTTGTGTGCAATGGCTTGCAATGGATTCCCCGCTAGCATCGGTTCCTATCGCCGTGATAAACGTTGTAGGGATGCTAAGCCGCGCCAAATTTTCAGCAATGTTACGTGCCACTCCGCCAAAGCTAGATTGAATCATCCCAGGGTTTGATGCACCGTGTACGAGTGGGGTGTGGGCAATGCCTTTGCTGTCGATGCCAGCCGCTCCCACCACAAAAACAGACATAGTTGCCTCATCACTTGCTTGCAGTAGCTCTATTTTAACACGCGAGTTAGCATTGTTGCTCTATGCTATTTGTGGTAGCATACCGCCACCTTATCGGGAGTAGGCGAGAGATGCGGCTCAATGACCCTGCGGCAACCGACCCCCACATCATCTGGTGGGATTGTACCCTTGATGGCACGGTGCCAAGTCCGTTTAAGATAAGGCGTAAATATCAACTTGACAAATTGGACGCCCGCCCACCGCATCGGGCGTTTTTAACGCAATACACCCCTAGCGGGAAAAAGGAGTAAACCTTGAGCGACAGTAACGTAACCTTTATGACTTCACCGAGTTACTTTTTTACCTCTGAATCGGTGACAGAGGGACACCCTGACAAAATGTGTGACCAAATTTCGGATGCTATTTTGGATGCCATCTTAAAGGATGATCCAATGGCGCGGGTTGCTTGCGAAACCGCCGTAACCACTGGATTGGTGGTGGTAATGGGCGAAATTTCCACCAGTACCTATGTTGACATCCCCACAATTGTGCGCGATGTTGTGCGTGATATTGGCTACACACGCGGTAAATATGGCTTTGATGCGGACACTTGCGGGGTAATGGTTTCTGTAAAAGAACAATCTGCGGATATTGCCCAAGGTGTGGACAAAGCCCTTGAAGCGCGTGAAGGCGACATGACTGACGAGGAAATTGAAGCAATTGGCGCTGGTGACCAAGGGATGATGATCGGGTTTGCTTGTAATGAAACCGACGAATTAATGCCCTTAACGACCATTTTGTCTCACCGGTTGGCACAACGTTTAACTGAAGTCCGCCGTGATGGCACCATGGCTTACTTACGCCCTGACGGCAAAAGCCAAGTGACCGTCGAATATGAATACGGTAAACCTAAACATATTGATACTGTCTTGATTTCCACACAACACGCCCCTGAAGTGTCTAACGAACAAATCCATCGTGATGTGACCGAACATATCATTAAGCATGTGATGCCCGCCGAATTATTTGACGATGAAACCAAAATTTTCATTAATCCCACAGGTCGTTTTGTGACAGGTGGCCCTTTGGGGGATGCTGGTTTGACGGGGCGTAAAATTATCGTGGACACCTACGGTGGTATCGCCCGTCATGGTGGCGGGGCATTTTCTGGTAAAGATGGTACGAAAGTTGACCGCTCTGCGGCATATATGGCGCGCTATGTCGCCAAAAATGTGGTCGCGGCTGGCTTAGCGGATCGCTTTGAGTTGCAAGTGTCTTACGCCATCGGTGTGGCACACCCCTTGTCTTTGGCGGTCGAAAGCTTTGGCACCAACAAAATTCCAGAATCCCAAATTGAAGACTTGATCCGCAAGCACTTTGACTTGCGTCCGGCGGCGATCATCCGTGATCTAGACTTACGGCGTGCGCAGTTCCGCCCAACAGCGGCTTATGGTCATTTTGGACGGAATGATCTGGATGTGGCATGGGAAAAAACTGACCGTGCCGATGCCATGCGGGCTGATGCTGGTCTCTAGGGTTTAAATCCAATCAGTTGAATCTAAAAACCGCAGGTAACATCTGCGGTTTTTTTGTTGATGGAATGGTTGGCTGAGGTGTACGGTTAAATGACGGCTAACACGACGCCCGCAACACCCCCGATATTTAATAACAATAAAACGGCTAATATCGCCATGCTGCCACCACCACTGCTGGCGCTTTCGCGGATCTCAGCTGGAATATATTGATGATAAGGTGAAACGGTGCTGACATTCCCCAGTGGATCATCATCAAAGGGATCGTCATCAAAAGGATTATTATCAAAGGGATCGTCGTTTGTGTCGTCGTAACTACGATCTAAGAAACTGGATTCTTGATCGTCGTAGCTTTGGTCTAAAAAGCTAGATTCTTCTTCCTGATAAGTGCTGGTACTATCATAGCTGCTACCGCTATCATACGTACTCGTGCTATCGTAGCTACTGTCACTATCATAGGTACTCGCACTGTTACTAGTGTAGTTGTTTGTATTGTCGTAGCTGCTAGCACTGTCATCACCAGTACCCCATGAGTTGCTTGTGTCAGCGGTGCTATCCGCTGCACCCCATGCGTTACTTGTGTCAGCCGTATTATCTGTTGCACCCCATGCGCTGCTGGTGTCAGCGGTGTTATCTGTTGTACCCCATGCGCTGCTGGTGTCAGCGGTGCTATCTGCTGCACCCCATGCGTTACTTGTGTCAGCGGTGTTATCTGTTGTACCCCAAGCATCTGCTGTGCTGGCACTGCCAAATGGATTTACATTTTGCCCTGCGTTAACACCACCAACACTACCCCATGGATCACTGTCGCTGGTGCTTGTGCCAAATGGATCAGCACTTGCCGCCGATGCCCCACTTTCACTGCCATCCCATGCACCAAATGCAGGAACATTAGTATTTGCACTGCTGGTATCACTGCCCCATGCGTCTCCGCCAAAGGCGGGGGTATTGGTGTTACTGTCAGGTGTGGTAGCACCACTGCCCCACGGGTCACTAAACCCGCTATTGCTACTATCCGATGTGCTGCCCCAAGCATCACCCCCACTGAAAGCGGGAGTGCTGGTATTACTATTGGTCGTGGCGGCGTCGCTCCCCCACGGGTCACTAAACCCGCTATTGTTGCTATCCGATGTGCTGCCCCAAGGATTGGAGTCATTTGTGCCACTAGCAAAAGGTGAGGGGTCTGATTGGCTGGGAATCGGGTTTGTATCATTGTCTCCCCATCCGCTACCACCACTGCTAAACGGATTACTATCAAACCCTGTTCCAGCAAATGAATTGGTTGCTGCTGGTGGCGGGCTAGCGGCTTGTGAGCCTAATTTTTTATTGATGAGATCAAGCCCTTTTTTGGCTTTTTCGTTAGCTGGATTAATTTTTAGAACATTTTCCAAACAGATTTGCCGTTCTTCTAATGAATCAGAGACGGCGCTCATCCACATCCAAGCTTGTTCATTTTTTTCATCCGCGTCTACGGCTTTCAGCAATAGATTTTTGGCAATATCTTTTTGGTCAGCTTTGTATGCTTTAACGGCTTGTTTTACTAATGTGTTGGCATCTGCCATAACAAGATCTCCAGCTAATTGGCTTCATCATCATATCATGTTCACCCATTTCGTGCTTGGTTGGTGAACCATGTTTGGCTGTCAACCACAGGGGCATTATTGGGGCGTTTTTTGCGAACATAATTACCGTCTGGTTGTAGAATACGGGTTTTAACATTATCCTCTAATTGTTTTTTGAGGATGACGTCACGCAATTCTAACTTAATCCCTTCATCTTCTACGGGGAAGATGGTTTCCACACGGCGGTCAAGGTTACGGGGCATTAAGTCCGCACTACCCGTATAGATTTGTTCATCGCCATCATTCAAAAAATAGTAAATCCGCGAATGCTCCAAAAATCGCCCGACGATACTCAACACTTCGATATTATCGCTCAACCCTTCGATCCCGGGTTTGAGGCAACAGATTCCACGAACAATGAGTTTGACTTCAACCCCAGCCTGCGATGCCTCATATAACAAGCGAATGAACTTGGCGTCAACCAATTGATTCATTTTAAAGACGAGTCGTGCTTTTTTGCCGGCTTTGGCATGGTTAATTTCGCGGATGATTAAATCCTCAAATGCTTGTCGCAAATATTCAGGGGCAATGAGTAACTTTTTATAGGTTGTGTTGGGGGCAAACCCTGTTAGGCGATTAAACAATTGCGAGGCATCATCACCGATAGCATCACGACTGGTGAGTAATCCAATATCAGTATATAACCGTGCTGTAGATGGATTGTAGTTCCCTGTGCTGAGATGTACATACCGCCGTAAGCCATCCCGTTCGCTACGGATAACCAATGCGATTTTGCTATGCGTTTTTAGCCCTTTAAATCCATAAATGACATGAACGCCCTCGGCTTCAAGGGCGCGTGCCCACCCAATATTATTTTCTTCGTCAAAGCGAGCTTTCAGTTCAACCAATGCGGCGACTTGTTTTCCATTTTGGCGGGCTTCAAGAAGGGCATTTACAATTGGGGAATTACTCCCCAAGCGATATAAGGTACATTTAATGGTCAAAACATGTGGATCGCGGGCAGCAGCTTCAATAAATTCAACCACTGGGGTAAAAGAGTCATAGGGATGATGTAACAAAATATCCCGCTGGCGGATGGCACTGAATATATTCGAATTAGATTCTAACCCTGGGGGGCGACGCGGCGCAAAACTTGGGTCTTTGAATTGAGGGGCATCTGCTTTGGCATAGAAGGTGAAAAAGTCACTCATCCCCAATGGGAATGGCATTTCATATGCCAGCGTAGGGTCTAAATTCATATTTTCCATCAGGTGATCGCGTAACATCTTGGACATACTGTCATCAATACTCACCCGCATGACGTGCCCAAAACGGCGTTGCTGCACCGCGGAGTCAATCGTTTCTAATAGGTCAGAGGCTTCTTCTTCTGCAATATCCACGTCCGCGTTACGGGTTACCCGAAAATGGGAATATTCCAGAATCTTCATCCCATGGAATAAAGATTCTAAGTTAGTTGCGATAATGTCTTCAACATATAAAAAGGTGTTTTCTACCCCCGTGAAGTCGCGATCCAAGTATTCCATGACGGTTCGCAAGGTCACCAAACGCGGCAGTACCCCGGTGGGAACCTTTACCCGTGCAAAGCGGCGCGTTCCTTCATGGTTTTCCAACATAACGGCAATATTCAAGCTAAGATTAGAAATAAATGGAAATGGACGCCCAGGATCAACCCCAAGTGGCGTTAGAACGGGGAAGATTTCCTCATAGAAATATTTGTTAACGGCTTTGCGTTGTTTGGCGCTTAGCTCTTCAATTTTTAGGATACGGATACCATGTGTTTCTAGCTGAGATAGCAGTTCGTTTAACACCTTGCGCTGCGTTTTCATGATCCGTGCCGCGACGGTTTTGATAGTATCTAGCTGTTCTTGTGGGGTCATGCCATCGGGTGGCAGATCAACAACCCCCGCTTGCTGTTGTTCCCACAAGCCGGCAACGCGCGTCATAAAGAATTCATCCAGATTATTGGAGACAATCGCTAAAAACTTCACGCGCTCCAAAAGCGGTACACTGCTATCTTTGGCTTCTTCTAACACCCGTTCATGGAATTTGAGCAGGCTAATTTCCCGATTAAAGTAATATTGCGGATCCCGCAAATCGAGTGGCGGTGTAGCTTGGTCTGTCATTCGTGATCTTCCCACTTCACTGAGTATCTATATCTAATCATACCGATTCTTATGGCACGGAACCAATTGTTTTTTCGATAATCGCATTGATGATACACTAACAGCAAGAATTGCGGAGCAACAAACATGACAAAATCTAACAAATTAGATTGGTTAGACGAATTTGAGCACCTTGCCAACGACATCCTTTCAGAATCCCCAACTTGTGATCATGCCGTGATTGAACGGGCGGTTAAAACGTGGTATGAAACGATTTTAAATGAAGATTACCTGATGCCAGCCAAGCAAGCGACCACCGCCGCCGTGGCAAGCTTGGCGACGGAAGTCTTAACGGATATGCCACAATGTGTGTACAACAAGCTGCAAGATGACTCCTCCACACCTGAATTAGTAACATGGGTACAAGAGATTTTAATGTTGGGGCGTTGCTTGGAACATGCTTTGCACACAAAGCAATTGAACTTGGATGATGACTAAAATAAGCGGTTGCGTGCTTTTTGGCGCGTGATTGCGTGATATACCACACTAACGACTTAAGGAGGGTTGTCCGATACTAGACGTATAAGAAGTAGGAGTTTGCGTTATGTATCGATTAGTTTTGTTACGCCATGGGCAAAGCGAATGGAACAAAGAGCAACGGTTTAACGGGTGGACAGATGTTGATTTGTCTTCTCGTGGGGTGCAAGAAGCTAAACTTGCTGGCTCGCTGCTATTAGAATCCGGTTATCACTTTGATGTGGTGTATACATCTATGCTCAAACGGGCGATACGTACCGCATGGTATGTATCGTTAGAAATGGGTGCTGCATGGCTTCCTATTGTGAAGTCATGGTGTTTGAATGAACGGCACCATGGGGCTTTAGAAGGACTCAAAAAAAATGAGACCTTGCAACGCTTAGGGGAAGAACAAGTGTTGATATGGAGCCGTAGTTATGAGGGAACACCTCCACCAATCAGTCAAACGGAGCATGATGCCCTGTTACATGATCCTCGGTATCATCATATACCAGAACATGTTGTGCCATTTTCCGAAAGTCTAAAAGATACGGTTGTGAGGCTGTCACCGTATTGGTTTTCAGAAATTACACCACAGATCCAACAGGGAAAGCAAGTTTTAATCGTGGGACACAACGATAGCTTGCGTGCTTTGGTCAAAATACTAGATGGTGTTTCTGACGAAGATATTCCAATGGTTAATATTCCAACGGGGATTCCATTGATTTATGAATTGGATGATGACTTTAAACCTTTGGATAAGTTCTATTTGGGGGAAGTCCCCCGCAGGCTTGTTTTTTAGGTAGTGGTTAAAAGGTAAGTGATGAAAAGAGATATAATGCTGCTTATCATGATAAAAGAAACCGTTACCTATAACTGTAGTCGGTGTGGCAGCATTAATATCGTGCGCAATGGTACGAATAAATGCGGGAATGCGCAATATCATTGTAAAGACTGTGATGCGTACCGCGTTTTAAAACCACAATGCCGCCACACCATTGAAGAAAAAGCCCAAATCT
>JGI12316J15310_10000023_pt27 | contig 113969 bp, 105 predicted proteins | sample MarCyaLeptolynsp_FD_15310 | JGI IMG/M metagenome (IMG submission 15310) | reverse complement strand
GATTTTTGGAAAGCTTATGCCGCCGTTTTTCCTGAAGCAACCCACCAACAAGTTGGTAAAGAGACCGGACTCACGGCTCATCAAGAGCGATGGTATGGCACTTTGCGGCAGTGGTTGGGGCGATATACACGAAAAACCTTATCGTTTTCCAAATCTGATTTTTATCATGAGTTGGTGACTCGCTGGTTTATCATTGAGCATAATCGACGAATGGCTTTATCACTTACTACTTAACCACTACCAAAAATTCAATTTACAAATATTTAACGTGCTTATTTATTAACTGAGCGCACATAGGTTAAACCCGCTATAGAAAACTCAAACCATTGTTCGCTATATTTTGCGGGAATTTGCACCCATTCCCGCATGGGGTTACGGTCTGGCAAGGGTTGAAACAATACAGCACCTTCTAAGGCAAGTGCATTTTGATGATGCTCCCCCTGTAGTTTGACAATCAAATCTCCATTTGTCCACTGTGCAGCGAAAATTTTGCCATTGATCTTGAGGGCGGGTAACCCAAACCATTTCCCTTGGCTAACTTGTTGGGTAACGATTAATTCTTCGGCTAAATGTTCAAATCGGGTTTGTGGGTCACTCATTTAAGCATCTCCGCAAGCAATCTTGAGGAAGGCATCATAGACATGCGGTTTTGGTGTCCCGTCCATTTTAACGACGCCATTGGTTTTTTGGGCAATATCCATTGCATCTGACCACGCATACCAGATCACAACGGGCACTTCCTGAGCATGATGTTCTCGTAAGTATGTATAAAGTGTGTCCAAATAAGCAGCGGCATCATCCCAATAATTGGGATCATCCGTACCCAAAGCCCCCACTTCGGTGAGCCATAAGGGTTTGTCTGGCGCAACTTTCAAAAATTCGATAATGTCATTTTTGATGCTCCCAAAGCGTGAAAAGACAGTTTTATCATGGGGGGCACCTTTTCCATATGGGTGTAAACCAATCGCATCTACGGGCAGGTTTCCGCCTAAAGCATCTTTCACATTTTTGAGATAGGTAACACTTTCATGTGTGCCTTTAACCAATCCTTGGAAAATCACTTTTGCATCAGGATCATGGGTGTTAATGATTTGGCTCATGCGGGTTAAAAATTTAGCATATACTTTGGGGGGAATCGCCACAGCTGAAGGGTTCCCAACGTCAACATCACCCTCGTTCCAAACCTCATACGCATGAATTTTACCCTTATAACGCTTCACAACGGTTTCTAAAATCGGTGCATAATCATCGGTGAGGCGTGCCCATGATGAAGCGTCCATACCTTCCCAATTAAATTTACCCTCACCATATAATTCATGCGTTAACACTAATAAAATTTTGACCCCTAGTTTATTGTAAGCATCAATGGCTTTGTCATGAAATTCTAAAGCTTTTTCTAATGATGGATATCGCGCTTCTGACCCCAAAATAGGAAATCGCACCCAACCAACCTTCGCCAGATCAGGAGGAATCTCAGGATAAGCTTGGCGGTTATGTGGGTGAATATTCATCCCACAGGCAAAACCCAGATCATCTGGTGCATAAGTCTGAATTGCAGCTTTGGCTTGTGGCGTTAGGCGTGGTTGTTCTATACCTGCATGAATTTCTTTTAACACTTGTTCCGCTAATTCAGCTGGAAACGTGGTAATGTCAAAGGTTCGGGCACCATTGGGGGGTGTCTTTGCATCAATATCAAAGTAGAATAAATCTTGTTGATAGCTATCTAAAAAGCGTAAAACCTCATCTAAGGTTGCGACAAAGTTGTTAATCTTCTTCGCCATGACGGGCATCTCCCCTAATTTTCTCAATTATAACAGGTCTACTGGTGTATGAGCGTTCAATCTTCAATTCGCAAAACAACAACCTTGTGGTATCTATTACCCATTGTTGCATTGTTATGCCTCCAATTTTTTATTCGTGCACATAACCCAACATTGCAAGAGGTTTTTGTGGATGAGGGCTATCATTTAACACGAGCGGCAGTGGTTTGGGATTTTGCACAACATCCCGCACGATTTTCTCACGGTAAGTTATTGTTATACTTTTGGCTAGGAATTTTTGAAAGTAACCCGCTCAACTTTTTAGCTACTGGACGCCTTGGTGTGGCGCTATTCACGATTGTGAATGGCTCTACGATTTACCTCATTGGCAAGCTGTTGCACAGCCACCGCATGGGGTTGCTGGCGCTGGCCATATACACCGTATTACCACTCGCATTCTTTTTTGAACGCATGGCCTTAGCAGATTCTTTTGCGGCAGCATTTGCGGGATTGGTGGCATGGCGAAGCTTGGTTTTTGTTAAACACCCAACATTACGCGAGGGGGCAATTTTAGGTGTTTTACTGGGGACTGCCTTGCTTGCTAAGCTTACGATGGGGTTGGTTCCATTTTTGCCAGTTGCCGCTGCTCTGATCTATTACCAATGGCACCATGTTCGTGAACAAGTCATTCCTTGGGGGCGGCAATACCTACCTGCATTATTTCTTGCTGCCGCGATTGTGATTGCCATGTGGCTCCCAATTTTGATTCCCGCAGCGTTGGCAATGGGGTCTGATGATCCGTTTATATTGATCGACCCCGCTAATTTACAACAATTAAGTGATGCTGCCCCTGTACAAAGTTTTTTCAATATTTTGGATATGTTGAGTGATTACACCACATGGGGCTTATACGCTGCGATTGCTCTCGCCATTTTTTATCTATTATGGCAGCGCACCACCCGCCAAAATGGGTTATTTTTGTTGGCTTGGATCGCATTAGCGGTGCTGTTACCGCTTTTTGCGGCAACGTTAATCCGCACACGTTACCTTATGCCGATGACGATGCCTATTGCCCTGATCCTCAGTTATGGAGGGGTTCATTTATGGGAATCTGTACCCAGAAATACATTTGGAAAAGGGATTCAAATAACATTAGTCGGTGTCTCTGCTGTATGGTTAATACTGTATGCCATGCCATTTGCTTACACCACCATCACAGCACCTGTGGATTTACCACTTTCTGACGAAGATTGGGAACGATACATGAGTGGTAATTTTTCTGGTGATGAATTGCGCAGTGCAGCAATGTTTATTGATGAACTCGATACAGACAATGAAAGCATCATCACGACATGGGGAACTTGTCAGCTATTATTCCTTTACATGGAAAAACCAACAATTTGTTTACCCGCCACCAGTTTAGATGAAGAATCTGAACAAGATTTATTATCGGTTATCAATCAGGAGCGGGAACAGGGGCGCAACTCCGCCATTATGGTACTTAATAATCGTGATTCATTTTTGCAAATGGACAGTGTGACATGGGAACGCCTTGCGCTATATACACGCGATAATATTGAGCGCCCGGTACAAGTATGGCGCTTAACTTGGGATTAAGATTTTATTAGCGTTCGTTCCCAGCAACATAAAATTGTTGACAGTAATGCTGCCCTGCGCGGCATACTGGGTAGGTAAACTTGTTCGTGGGTAGCATGTGCACCTTCGCCGGATGCCCCTAACCCATCTAATGTTGGGATACCCAACGCTGCTGAAAAACTGCCATCGCTCCCCCCACCGCGTGAATCTTCACCATAGACGGTGGTAACAATCGTTTGCAATTGCCGAATTGTTTTTTCCATAATCTCGTCCCGTTCCATTGGGGGGCGCATATAATCACCGGTTAAAATCAACTCGGCATCTTGTAGGTAACTTTGCCCTTCGGTGATTGTCTCAAGGGCGTCCATCACCCGTTGCGCCTCACGTTTATATTTGACGCGGACATTCAAGACTAAGTCACATTCACCGGGGATGACATTGTGACGAGTTCCACCCCGAATAATAGCTGGGGTGACCAGTGTACCTAATTCATGGTTACTGAGTGTTAAAAAATCATCGATATGATGGGTCACTTCGACAATGGCATTAATCCCATCTTGGGGGGCTGTGCCCGAATGGGATTCCCGCCCCAAGCCCGTTACCTGAAAGATCCCAACCCCCTTACGTGCTGTCACAATCGCTTCCTGATAATTACAAAATTCCATCACTAACACTAAACAAGCCTCTTGTGACAAAGATTCAATTAACGGACGTGAATAGGGGCTACCAATTTCTTCATCGCTAGTAAACAGTAATGTAATCGGGCGATTGGGCATCATACCAAGGGTGGTTAATTCTTCCATAACTGTTTGCACGATTGCAAAACTGGCCTTCATATCATACGCTCCAACACCATATAATACATCTTCTTCAACACGTGTTGGGCGTTTTTCAATACTGCCTAAGGGATGCACAGTATCCATATGTAAGCAGATAAGGATCGGTTTTTCTTCTACAAGGGGGTTAAAGCGGCATTCAACAAAATCACCAACAACCGAATGGTGATGTATTTTTACATCAGCACCTTGTTCGGCTGCCCAAGTGGCAAGCCATGCTCCAAAACGATCAACTGAGGCTTTTTCTGAAGTAGGGGTTTCTGTTTCTATCATAGAACTTAATCGCCAAGTCATTTGCCCTAATAGCGGTTCATAGTGGGCGAGAAATTGGTCTTCCATATAAAAGTATCCTAAATCCTTTTGCTAACTATATCAAAATCACTATTAGAACACGGTGAGAACTTTCTTTTTTTTTGGTTTGCTTTTATAGTTTTAACATGACACGCATTAAACCCATACATACTTTTTTAGGAATCTTGGTAATTCTTTTCTCTGTCGCCTTGTTCTACTTGTTTTATAACAATCTGACAGGCAGTAGTACGGATCTGTTACCTAGTTGGTATGGTGCAAAATTTTATTTTGAAGATGGGATCAATCCCTACTCTGATCCGATAGGGGATGCTAGCCAAGCCTTAATTTATGGCAGGGATGCCCGTCCTGATGAGGATCAGATGTTGTTTGCGTATCCGTTTTACACCATCTTCTATTTAAATGTGTTGGCATTTGTTCCATATCAAGTCACGGCTGCTGTTTACATGCAATTGATGTTATATGGGCTCTTGTTAGCGTTAGCGCTCCACCTCAATATGACCAAGTGGACGCCCTCTCCTCTCATGTTGGCCTTATTAGTGTTTTTTACTATCATGGGATATTTTTCGATACGCGGGGTGATGCTGGCTCAACTGGCCTTGTTAGCATATGCCTTTCACATTGCAGCGTTGTGGGGGATCCATAAACAGAAGGATGTCTTAGCAGGGTGTTTATTAGCGCTTTCAACCATTAAACCTCAAACAGGTTACTTAATTGTTCCATTACTACTCTTATGGGCGTGGAGGTTCCGCCGCTGGGGTGTCATCTATGGATTTGTGGGGTTATTTGGTGGCTTAATACTTATATCTTTTATCTTACAACCCAGTTGGTTTGCCGATTGGTTTGATAGAATTGAAGAATATGAAACATATACCGAAACCTTAGCAACAGTTGAGATAGTGACTCATACATTAGGGTTACCATCAATGGTTGAAAATGGGGTACAGTTTTTTGTAATGGCATTGTTAGCCATTCCTGTATTGCTTGCAGTAAAAACTCTCTTGATTGATCGTAATGATCAAGAGATGTTATGGATCTATAGCTTAGTGATGGCATTTAGTTTGATGGTTGCCCCACGGACTGCTACACCGTATTATGTTGAGCTATATCCTGTTTTATATGTAGTTGCCATGATTGCCAGTAAAAACCGTAATAGCACATGGATTTATATTAGTGGATTAGCCCTCCTAATCGGGTATTGGGCGCTGCATGTAGCTACCGTTCCCCCAAGAGGAGATGGCCCTGGTGGGGCAGAAGCCCCTATTGTGTATGTTATTTTTCCCATTATCATCTGGGGACTACTTTTTTATTATCGAGAATACTTCCCGAAAGGAATCACATCATGAGTACATTTAAACCACAAAGCGGTCTCTATTACGAAGAGTATGAAGTTGGCATGTCGTTAAAGTCAGATGGTCGTACCATTACGGAAGCTGATGTGGTGAATTTTGCGGGGCTTTCTGGTGATTATAATCCAATGCACACGGATGCCACCTACGCGGCACAAACAGCTTTTGGACAGCGGGTTGCACATGGTGCATTAATTTTTTCGATTGCAACTGGTTTGATGTACCGTACCCGCGTCTTAGAAGGGACTGTGATCGCCTTCCGTGCCATTGATGAATGGAAGTTTAGCGCCCCTGTCTTTTTAGGGGATAGCATTTATTGTCAAATGGATGTCAAAGAAACCAAAGACGCCAAAAAATTAGGGGGCGGATTGGTCACCTTAGGCGTTAAAGTTATTAATCAAGATGGTAAAGCAGTCCAACGTGGTAGTTTAACCGTGATTGTGGCCAGTAAACCCGAAGCATAGTTCGCAATCTATTAGTACAATGGTTATGTAAGGGTTAGGCTGAGGAAAGGTGTAAGGATGTCGCAAGACGAACAACAAAAAGCAGGATGGAAAGAACCCCCTGCATTACAAGATAAACAACAGCAAAAAATTGGGGGGTGGTATCGCTCACCAAATGCGCTGACGATTGATCAGTTACGGGCACTTAAAACGTCCGCATCAGACACCGAACCTGAAGCTGATATTGGTACAACACCTGCAACATCTGGCGCATGGTATCGTCCTGTCCAGCCAGATGATGCCCCCCCCATACCAGAACCAGTCAATCAAACATCTCAGCTAGAAGCGTATATTGCTAGCATTAATCCTGAAAATATTGGTGAATTTGACGCATCACGCAGTGGTGCATTGCAAGGCATCCAACCTGATTTAGGGCAGTTTGATCAATCTCGCAGTGGATCGTTGGCGGGTATTGGCGCTGAACCTGAGGTTACATTTGATGATAGCCAAAGTGGAGAGTTAGAAGGTATCGGTGCTACAGAACCTGATCTTGGCGCATTCGATGATCAAAAAAGTGGGCAACTTGCTGGGCTTGGTGCTGAACCTGAATCTACATTTGATGATAGCCAAAGTGGACAGATGGCAGGTATTGGTGCGGAACCTGACGTTGAAGAATCCATTACAGATCCACAGGCTCAAAATAACCAAGCATCTGATGGGGCAACTAAAATTATCCCTGAGCCAGAACCTGACCCTTATGCCCAAGCAGAACAACAAGTACAGGTTTTACGCCAACAGTTGCAAGCCGGGCAGATTACCGAGCAGCAATTTGAAGATCAATTGCGTAAGATGATGGTTTATGGTGACGACGGTCACTGGTGGGTTTTAGGGCGCGAAACCAACACATGGTACAAAAACGAAGGTGATAGTTGGATTCCTGCAGACCCACCGCGTCCACAAGGGGGGCAATCAGGTGCAGGGGCATCGACTTCGACCAGTCCACAACAGCTAGGGGCTACAGCGGCGTCATATGATGATGGTTCACCACTCCCGAATACATCCGGCATCGAACTTGATTCAGATGGAATGCCATTACCACAACGGGTTCCAGTTGATGACCCCGAAGCAACAGTGGTTAATCAGTCTGCTGTTAACTTGGATGAATACCGTAGCTTTGAAGCACCAACGCATGAAAACCTAGACATGCAACCTAATGCCGATGCAACTGTTCCTTCTATCCCTCACCCCGGTGGCGTGGATGGTTCGGAAGGTTTAGCTGGTGAGGTGGCTGGTGTTGAGGGCGCTGATCCATTTGCGGCAGGTGGAGTAGATGGCATGCACCCACCTGCTAGTGAAACAAACCCCTATCATCAAGAACAACAAAAAATGCAGGGGGTTCAACCTGACTACAGCGAAGCCTTTGGTGGCTACTGGGATCGGGCAACCTTGCAAAAGTGGGGATTACGAACTGTCATTTTTGGCGGGTTAGGCATTTTACTACTCGGTCTATTCATCTCACTTGGTTTGGTAGGCTATTACCTGTCTATTGTCAACAAATATGATGATCGTATTGAAGCGCTGAATGCACAAGTTTCTGATTTTGAAACAACTATCATTTATGATGCTGCAGGTAATGAGATCGCCAGTTTTAATGATCCAAACGCTGGCCAGCGGGTATCGGTTCCCATTGAAGAAATTTCACCATTTTTGATCCATGCGACCATTGCGACAGAAGATGAAACCTTCTACCAAAATCCCGGATTTAGTGTTTACGGCATTATCCGAGCAAGCATCCGCAATATTCAAACGGATGGTGGTGGCGGTGGTGCGAGTACGATTACCCAACAATTAGCGCGTGCAATTGTTTTGGATCCTGAATTTGCCTCTCAACGGTCAGTGGAACGTAAGATTGAAGAAATTATTGTTGCCGCAGAAATTTCCCGTCAATATTCTAAAAGTGAGATTTTAGAGTTCTATCTCAACGAGATTTATTATGGCAACTTAGCCTATGGTATCGAAGCCGCTTCTCAAACATATTTCAACAAATCAGCAGCAGATCTGAATATTGCTGAATCTGCCTTTTTAGCAGGGTTGCCACAATCTCCTGCCACCTATGACCCTGTTTTATATCGTAATATCGCTGTCTTGCGGATGGAAGATGTCTTACGCTTGATGACAGAGGCAAATGGGGATGGGTGTCTACAAATGGAACATGGTGCCTATGCGACCGCGCCGTTTTGTGTATCCCCTGAGCAACTCACGAACGACTATGTATTGGATATTGCCCAAGTTCAAGTTGCTAACTTTGAAGCACCTTCTTTTGACTTTCAGTATCCGCATTTTGTGAACTATATTTGGCAACAACTCGAACAAGATTATGGGTCTCAACGGATTTATACGTCTGGGTTCCGTGTCTATACAACGATTGTGCCCAGCATCCAAAACACCGCACAACAAGCTGTTATAGATGAAATCCCCATTACACCCGGATCAAACAATGGGGCTGTCGTCGCCATTCGTCCGCGTGATGGGGCTGTCCTCGCAATGGTTGGGAGTGCCAACTTTGATGATGATGAGATCGATGGGCAGGTCAATGTGTTGTTCACCCCGCAACAACCGGGATCATCGATTAAGCCATTAGTTTACCTAACCGCAATTGAGGGCATTAATCAAGATAGCTATTGGTATCCCGGAACTGTAATTTGGGATGTCCCTGTTGATTATTCAGGGTATATTCCCCGGAATTTCTCTGGAACATTTAATGGCCCCGTATCAATGCGGTTTGCGTTGGGGCAATCCTTAAATATCCCTGCTGTAAAAGCACTTGACTATGTGACATTGGATGCATTCCAACAAACCTTAGATCGCTTACAGGTAGAAACACCACTACAAGATGTTGCAGATGTTGGATTACCGGCTTCGTTAGGTGGTATCGAAATTACTCCGTTTAGTATGGCGCGAGCTTATGCCACGTTAGCCAATGGCGGCGTACAACAAGAACCCTATGGGATCGCCAGTATCATCAATAAAGATGGCGAAACCATATATGAAGCAAATACATCACCTGAAGGGGCGCAAATTGTTAGTCCTGAAGCTGCATACCTCATTACCGATATTTTGTCAGACTCAAGTGTTAAAGTGTCCACAACTTTAAATATCCCGGGCTGGCGTGCCGCCGCAAAAACAGGCACAACCAACGATAACCGCGATGTTTGGACTATTGGCTATACCACCGAAGTAGCTGTTGCAGTATGGGTTGGGCGCACCGACAATCAGCCGATGTCGTCCTCAGTTTTAGGGTCAAACACGGCTGGCCCCATCTGGAATAAAACGATGGTAGCGGCGCTGGCAGGGTTGTCTGCTACAGACTTTGCGCGTCCATCAGGAATTGTCGAATACAATGTATGCCCTGATACGGGGGCACAATTTGCAACAGAAACCTGCCCCTCTGCATCTCCACGAGTAGAAGTTGCGATGGCAAACCAACCGCCACCAACCAATGGGTTTATCACAACGATTCAGGTTGACAGTTTTACAGGCTTGGTTGCCAACGAATTTTGTACTGATTTTATAGTGGATCGTTCCTATATCAATATTGATGATGCCAGTGCTGTTGCATGGTTGAATACCAACCCCGCAGGGCAAACATGGGCTCAAAACCGCACTATTGAGTTACCCGTCCAAGCTCCCCCAACAGATGCTTGTACACAAGATACCCCTAGCCCAACCCTCATCGTTGCATCCCCTGCTGCTAATCAATCTGTCAATAGTATGACGATTATTGAAGGCGCCATTGATGCGCCTGGCTTCCAAAGTTACGAGTTCCAAGTCTCGAATGCTGATGTTGCACCAACAGATTTTTCTGGAGCGCTCGGGCAGGTCTATCCAAATCCACAACCACAAGCTGGTAGCATTTTAGGTACAGTTGACTTTAGTCAGTTCCCGAATGGAAATTACATTTTACGAGTTGTCTTACGTGGGCAAGATGATGCTGTAGCCAATTATGATATTCCTGTACAGGTCAACAATAATGCTGCGCCACCACCTACTGAAGCACCACCACCTGCCGAAGTATTACCAACTTCCACCCCCGCACCGACTTTGACGCCGATCCCGAACGCTGAAGGCGGTGACACCACAATTGATAACAACAGCAATGAAGGCGAAGCCCCTGATAGTGGTGAGGGCGGGCAAATTAATGCTCAGCCGCCTGCTCCTGCGATACCATCAGCAACACCCAATCAGTAGAAATTATCGCTTGATGATCAAAAACACCGCCTTAAGGCGGTGTTTTTGTTAAAGTCTGTGTGACTCTTTAAAATCCTGCGCGTTGATTTGAAGTTTCATTGTTCGATGATTCATTAGTCGAGAATCGTTGCCGAAAACTTTCTAGTAAAAAGTCTACGATACGCCAATTAAATGCACCTGCTGCAACCGCTGCGATCCATGTGGCGGGTGAATTCCCAATAGCTTCTGCATTGGCTGTACCACTAGGTAATAGGAGTAAAAAGTAGGTAATGAAGCCTGCCAGCATGCCTAAAATAGGGTAGAAGATATACAGGTTGATGCTGTTCGCATCAAAATCACGCAAAACACTCGTATGTAAGTGTAAAGCCCAAAAACCATACATTAAGGCGCCAAATCCACCTGCCACCGTTGCATTATGACCATAGCCAACCAATGGAACCCCCAGACTCTCCGCAACAGTGATGAACAGGCTACCTAAGAGTAATAATACAACGAGTGCAACACCAAAACACATGTAATATAACATGATGTTCGGATAATATTTTTTGACTTCTGAATCCACACGTCGTTCACGGTTTAAGTCTGCCCGCACACGATACATAATTGCCCTCGCCTCATCATAATTTTCGCGAGATTGAAGTAACAAGTTGCTAGCGTGTAATAGCTCTTCTTGATAAATGTCCGTGTTGCCACGCGCACCACGGACACTTTCTACCACTTCATCTTGCAAGGCTTCGATTTGGGCATATAGTTCGCGTAATCGGTTATCATCAACAAATAAGTCTAACAGGTTTTCATCTGCTGAAAAACGGGATTGGAAAATTTCTTGTGCGGGGCGTCGGGGCACGCGGGGTTGGGTTAACTCCCCCGTAATCGTTTCCGGTAAATCACCACTACGCTTTGTTTCATCATCCTCATCAAACGTATCGAGGTCAATCTCCTCATCAGGTGCATCAGATTCGCCACCGCCTAAGCTCACATGAATAGGTTGTGAATCTTCTTCCACATCAAACCAATCTGGTGGAAGCTCATCAGGGTTTAATTGCTCAGGCTCACGTGGGTTCAGGCGATCAACAATTCCAAAACCGAGCCTTTTACCTTGTAGGCTTACGGGTTCGGTATCTTCCTCCTCGATTCTCGGCAACGCTTCGTCAAAACTTGCAGCCCGATTAGACACCTTGATAGCATCACCACGCTCTGGAACTGCATCACCAAGGTCGATGTCTTCTGCGCCATCTTCCAAGCCAAATGCTTGACGCCGATTTTCATCTTTCATAGTCGTGCCAAGGGCAATAGCAACTGGTGTTTCCATCGCATCGAGGGCAGCAATGTCAGCTTGATCGTCAAAGCGCACATCGTCAGAGTCAACCGTCTCTTCAATCGCTTCTAGTTGTTCTGGGGAAATATCACTAACGCCTGTAGCTACTTCCCGTTCTAACATAGAGACAAAAGCTTCTGCTTCGTTTTCAAAGACTTCAGTTTTTTCGCTGGCAGGTGGTGAATCTAAGGAGACATCATCAATGGATGGTAATTTGCCAAGTTCTGTTTCTGGAACATCAGGCAATTCACCGACTGCATCCCGTAGGACTTCATCTTCGATTTCCTCAGTCATTTCAGTTAAAAGACCAGTGACCCCTGTATGCTCATCATCCGCAAATTGATCCTCTAAAATATCAATTGCCGCGCCACTGAATTCACTTGGGCTAGGTTCAGCAATGTCAGAATCATTGCGAAAATCTTCTGGTGGCATTGCTAAAGTATCTAATTCATCAATGTCATCTTCGATGTCCAACTCAGGATCATAAGCGAGAATTTCATCTAATGGTAAGAATTCACCAGTGGCTTCTTTTTCAGGTGCTTGATTTGGATCAAGATTAGGATCTTCTGCCAGAACTTCGTCAAGTAACTCAGCACTTGGCATTTCATCATCAAATTCAAGAGGGGGGAACTCGTTCGGATCAAGTGCAGGATCTTCTGATAAGATTTCATCAATTAATTCAGCACTTGGCATTTCATCCAAGTCATCATCCTCAAAATCTAGTTCATTGGAAGATTCGCCTGAAGCATCGCCCAGCATGGATTCTACTTCTTCAACACTTGGCATTTCAAACTCATCGTCATCATCCCCAAATAAATCGGCAGTTTGTGTCATAGAGGATGCAGAGACCATCTCACCTCGATGGGGAGCTTCTTCTGGCACATCAATCTCATCTAAATTAATTTTATCAAGAGGAACATCATCACGCATTGTAACGTCATCTGACGACAGGGAGGGGTTAACAGACTCACGAACCAGTTCTTCATCTATAGTATCGCCAAAGTTAATCGTTTCTGAACGATCTGCTGTGGCCAGTTCATCAGTTTCTATACCAACATGAATCGTTTCTTCAGGGATTTCAATGGATTCAGGATCAATTGTATCGTCAGGAGATTCATCAATAAATTGTGCCGGTTCGTGTGCAACTGTTGGGGAGGTATCTACATCTGGTTCTTGAGCATAGTCGTCATCTTCCCCAAAATTAAAGGCTTGTCGTGGTTCTACGGAGCGACTGTCTGTAAACCCTGGAACACCTTCGTCATTAAAGAGATCATCCGCAAATAGTTCACCTGTTTCAGGTAGTGGGATATCCACACTAGAATCAGACTCTGTTTCACTGGCAGGTTGCGCAATGGATTCTAATTGCTCAGCATTCATTACTGGGATTGATTGTGTCGTATGATCTGGCAAGGTTTCTGGTCGTGTGGTGCCATCTTCATCAACAACATCACCAAATATATCATCAAAAGAGGGGCTTTCTTCCTCAAAGATGTCATCTAAAGTTTGATGCTCAGTGCTTTCTGCTTCAGGAACCTCTTCCACCTCACTTTTTTCTAGATCGCCAAAAATATTGTCAAAGTCAGGATCATCATATAATGACTCATCATCGACTAATTTTTGGTTAGGTACTGTTGTTGGACGACTTACCTCAGGATCTGCTCCCATCCACTGTAATAGGGCATCTTCATCATCAAAATAGTGCGTCTCATCTTCTGGTTGAGAGTCTGACCCGCGCATGATCTCCTCACCGCGCCCTCTCAATGACCCTTTCTTCTTCGGGGTTTCATCAGTCATGGTTCATAATCTCCTCAGCGAGTTGTCGGTAAGCCTGCGAAACCCGATGTTCAGGGGCATAATCCAACATGGATTGCCCAGCAACGGGGGCTTCTGGAACAATATCATCATACATCAATACAGTATTAAACATCTTATCCCCAAAGACAGTCCGCATTTCATCAACAGCCTCTTTAGCATGTTCAGATTCTGAACGGAACATGGTGGCAACAATGCCTAAAATATTCAATTGGGGATTCATTCCCGTCGTTTTGATACGGTCTACCGTATCTAAAATACTACGCACACCACGCATAGCAAGGTAATTGCTTTGAACAGGAACGATTAACTCTTGGGCAGCTATCAACCCGTTCACCGTTAATACCCCAAGGGTCGGTGGCGTGTCAATAATAATAAAGTCAAATGGCATTTGGTTACGCACCAATGCATCCCGCAAACGGGTGACACCATCAGCTTGCCCAGATAGCATAATTTCCAGATTCGATAAATCATTACTAGAGGGCGCGAGTGCAATATATGGTGCTACAGGGCGCAAGATCCGCGCTAATGATGATTTTGGATATTGCAATAAAGAATACATACTCCGGCGAACTTCAAAGGAGTTTACCCCAAAGGATGCACTCAAGCCGCCTTGCGGATCTAAATCAATTAATAAAACGCGATGATCCTTTTCAGAAAATGCGCGGGCGAGGTTCGCCGCTGATGTTGATTTGCCAATACCGCCTTTTTGGTTGGCGATCACTAGTGTCCGAGTCATAAAAGATTTCCAAACCCTTGCCGATGCTTCATCATTATAACATTGCCCTCGCTAGTAGGAAAACGGCTTGACCACATTGGGGCGCTTGGCTATACTGTTGCTTGCTAAGTTTATTGCTTGATTCGCGCCGCTAAATAGCGGTATTTGCGTTCATAGCTGTTGGTGTAGTCTCATTTTACACTACCAGAACACAATTGAGTTGTTATGTGATGATGTCAAGCAAAACCAAATAGAACAATGGCATAGCCTCCTTTAATGTGGGCTATCCCATCAATTTAACTATCAATCACAACAGATATTAACTACGCTACAAATGAATTTAGTAGGTGTAGTGATGGAGGAAATAAGATGCCAAAGAGAACATGGCAACCCAAAATTCGCCGCCGTGCACGGGTGCATGGTTTTCGCCAACGGATGCAAACCAAAAACGGTCGCAAGGTATTAAAACGGCGTCGTTCAAAAGGCCGCCACCAATTAGCCGTCAAACGTAATCACGTTAAGAAGGTAAACTGGAACGGTAGCTAGCACTTGTGCAGCGACATTTGCGTTTACGCGGGCGAACAGCTTTCCAACGATTGCGCACAGATGGACAAGTCAAAAAAAATCGTGACTTGATGGTCAGTTATGTGCCAAATACCCTTCCGCACAATCGATATGGCATTATTGTGGTGAAGCATATAGGGAAAGCTGTTACCCGTAACCGTCTTCGTCGACGGTTACGAGGGTGTTTGCAAAATGTTGATGCCGCACTGTTAGGTGGTTATGACATTGTCATTATCACACGGGGGAAGTCGGCTGATTTAAAGCAAGTAGAATTGTGTGCCGCCCTAACAGATGTATTACAGCGTGCTAAGTTGTTACCAGAGACGTTATGAAAACGATAGCATTAGCGCTAATTCGATTTTATCAGAAAACACTTTCTGGGGTAATTCCGTCAAATTGCCGCTATGATCCCACGTGTTCCCATTACACCTATGACGCTATTCAAATTCATGGTGCATTCAAGGGAATATGGATGGGCATGAAACGGATTTCTCGCTGCCACCCACTTGGTCCCAGCGGTTATGACCCCGTCCCACCAAAAGAAAAACACTGAGGTTCTTTAATCTTGATGAAGATATTAAAACGCACGCGCATTGTAGTGGTGTTGCTCACTGCATTGGTATTTCTTGCTGCTTGCGGGATTGAAGGCGATAGTTGGGCTGGCGTTAGCGCTAGCGACGATAACGAAATTTTTGTTTCTAATGAACGATTTATTGCAAAATTGGCAAGCAATGGTGAACGCTTATGGGTGTACCCATCAGCAGAAAACCGTGGCCCTAATTTTTATGCCCCCGTTACCTATGATGGTGATGTTGTCTTCATTGGTGATTATAACGGCGGCGTCCATGCCGTTGACCGCGCTAGCGGTGAAGGGCTTTGGATTTATGAACAATCTGGCACAGAGCTATTTGGCTTGGTCAATTTTGGTGGGGCGCCTGACCGTGTTATTGGTGCCGTAACCGTTGATGAGAACTTTGTTTATGTGCCAGATGAGCAGGGTATTTTCCTTTTGGATAAGGAAACCGGTGAACGGATCTCAGATTGGAAATTCGAGACAGAACGCGCTGTATGGTCACAACCAATTCTGTTTACCCCAGACGGGCGCGAAACCCCTGTTCTTTATTTCACAGCGCTTGATCATCACCTATATGCGATTGAACCAGATAATGCTGAACTCATCTGGAAGACTGATCTTGGTGGTGCAACCCCAGGGACGCCTAGCATCAATGAGGATGGCACTATCTTTTTTGTTGGCACTTTTGATTTCAAAATTTTTGCTGTCGATGTTGTCACTGGCGACATCCTAGCAGACTATGAAACCGAAGGGTGGGTATGGGATGCTCCTGCTGTTGTTGGCGATGAATTATATTTCGGCGATCTGAACGGTTATCTCTATGCCTTAACTTACGATGAAGATGGCTTTACTGAAACGTGGAAAAGTCTTATCTCAGAAGAGGGTAAGCTACGGGCACGCCCAATTGTTGATGAAGGTCTTGTGATTGTTCCTTCCACTGACAAAAATTTGTATGGGGTTGCGCGTGATACTGGCGAAGTCGAGTGGACAGAAAATGTTGACCGTGAAGTTGTTAGCTCTGTGGTACAAGTTACAGCAGAAGGTGAATCACTTGTTGTAACCGCAACCGACAATGTCGATGAACTATTGATCGGGTTTGGGTTAACCGATGGCAACAAACGCTGGTCATATGAGCATAAGGATTAAAGATGTTAGATCTAATTGTAAATCCATTTATCACTGCCCTTCTGTTTTTTTATCAGGTCTTGGGGCAAAATGTGTTCTTGGCAATTGTTGTTTTTACTGTCTTTATCCGCACATTAACGCTACCACTCACCTTGCGGTCGCAACGCTCGATGCGCGCGATGCAAGAGGTGCAGCCTGAGCTTAAGGCACTACAAGAAAAATACAAGAATGACCGCGACACGCTCGTCCAAAAACAAATGGAATTGTATCGGGAACATAAAATTAACCCGTTAGCTGGGTGTTTGCCATTAATTGTACAAATGCCTATCCTAATCGGGCTATGGCGTGCCATCATCGCTACCTTAGCATCTACGCCTGGTCAACTACTCAGTCTATCTGATCGGATTCTCATTGGTGGGTTAGAAGACTTAGTGCCAATGAATAATCAATTTTTATGGTTGAATCTTGCGGTTCCTGACCCTTACCTTATTTTGCCGATCATTGTGGTGGTGCTGACATGGTTACAGCAAAAACTACTAGTCCCCAGTGCCCCCAAGAAAAAGCGTCGGAATAATTCAGGCGAGGAAGATCCTGCCGATCAAGCTGCTGCGATTTCGCGCCAAATGACAACCGTCATGCCCTTGATGTTAGGTGGATTTGCACTGTTTTATTCATCAGGATTGGCGATTTATATTATTGTGTCTAACTTTATTGGGATCATCCAATATGGTGCAATGGGGCGGGCGGATATTCGTCGGTTATTTGGTCGTGAACCACTTTCAGAAGAAGAACTCGAAGAACTCGAAAAGTATGGGCGGCGCTGGAACGATAATATTATTGATAGCGAACCTATCAACAATAACCGCTTTGAGTCGGATGCACCACGCACTCAAAATAAACGGTCAAAACGATTGAAGGCCGCTCGTGCTAAAGCCAATCGCGTAAATTTGGAAGGGTAGGTTATGGTTGAAAATCGAACGGTCGAAATCACAGCAGCGACCATAGAAGAAGCTATTGAAGAAGGACTAGAGAAGCTACAGGTTTCTCGCGAGAGTGTCATTGTAGAAATCGTAGAAGAACCGCGTGGCGGCTTTTTGGGAGTTGGCTCCAAAGAGGCTACTGTGCGGATGACAACAGCCGCACGTCCCCGTTCTGAGATTGAATCTCATCATAAAGCTAAAACACCTGAATCTGGTGAAATTGCCATGCCCACCGTGCGCTACGCTGATGATGATGAAATTAGTAATGATTTAAAAGTGGGACGTGACAAACTCCGCGAAATTGTCCACCTAATGGGGTATGACGAAGTAGATGTTATCGTTGAAGTTTCAGAATATAACATTGAGGATGAAGACGCTACATATGTTTTACAAGTGCGTGGCGAAGAACTTAATCGCTTAATCGGTCGCCGAGGTGATACGTTAGCTGCGTTGCAATACATCACTCGTTTGGTGGCCAGTCGTGATCTACAACGCCGCTCTAACTTTGTCATTGATGTTGGTGGCTACAAGTCCAAACGGTCGATGCAACTGTTTCAGTTAGCCAATCGGATGGCAAATCAAGCCGTTGAACGCGGTCGTACCGTCAAATTAGAACCTATGCCTCCTCATGAACGGCGGATTATCCATATGGCACTTAAAAATCGTGGTGATGTGCGCACCAATAGTGTTGGTGAAGGCAAATACCGTAAAGTGACCATTATTCCCCGCAAAAACTAATATATGTCTGATGTGGGGCAGTATTGCCCCGCATAGAGTTTCTATCACAAAATTTATCCACATCTAGTATTTTGAATGTGACAATCTCATCATGAGTGAAGCCAATGAAGTTCCCCAATCGCCCCAACCCATGCGCCAGCAAATTGCGTTCCCAACAGTGGAACCGTATGTTGTTTATGTATTGCTGGCAAGTTTAGTTGTGGTATATCTACTTGTTTTGCAAGATCAATTTTTGTATTTTGAATATGGGCAGATTACAGAATTGGTTGTGGATGGTGAGTATTATCGCCTTTTTACTTCCATGTTTTTACATCAAGGCTTGTTGCACTTAGGGTTTAATTGTTTAGGCTTATACCTCTATGGGCGTCAAGTAGAAATGTTAATGGGGCATCATCGCTTTGCCGCTATTTATATTTTTGGTGGCCTGACCGGTGGCACATTTACGTTAGCGACAACCAGTAATATCTTAGCCTATGGTGCGTCAGGTGCGGTTTTTGCGGTTGTAGGTGCAATGGCATCCTATATTTACCGTAATCGTGCAAGATATGGCGACCGTGCAAACCAGATTTTGCGGGATTTGGCTATGTTTGGATTACTCAATTTGGTAATTGGTTTTGGCTATAATTTTTCGGTGGATGGTGGGGTACAGATTGGTAATGCCGCACATATAGGGGGTGCAGTGGGCGGTATCCTCTTAGCATGGGCGATTACACCTATTTACGAATTCCGCTTCGCTATTGGGGATGATGGCTTGCCAAGAAAATATCTTGTAGATGGAGCCTCAACCACAAAACAATACATTTATACGGCACTCTATGCTGTAATATGGGTAATTGCCACAGTTATAGTGATTGGTGCACAGAGCTAATTACTATACTCCATGCACCAAATTAACTTAAAGTGACCGCATGACAGCTAACACACGCCCTTGTACTTCCACTTGCCGCGCATCAACAAAGATAGCATCCATTTCAGGATTGGCAGGTTGGAGCCGAATCGTACTTGGGTTTTCTTGATAGAAATACTTCAGGGTGGTTTCGTTGTCTTCGCTTAACCATACGGCAACCATATCACCATTGTCAGCAGTACGTTGCTGGCGCAGAATTACCGTGTCACCATCGCTAACCATTGCATCAATCATAGAATTCCCAGAGACCCTCAGCGCAAAAACCTGCTCAGGGGCAACCTTGCCAAGCAAACTTGCTGGAATCTCAATTTGGACATCATCATCATCCTGATGCAACCCAAAAAATTCAACGGGACGGCTAGCGACAATTTGCCCAGCTAGCGGGATAGAAACAATATTAGCACTTGCTAAGGCCTTGATACGCTCTGTTTTTGCTTTCATATGACCAGATTGTACAAGTAACAATCCACGAGAAACTTTCTCAGACCGTTCTAAAAAGCCCTCACGCACTAATTTGTTCAGGTTATAGTTCACAACCGATGTAGAGCCAATATTGACTGCTGCGCCGATTTCACGGATGGTGGGTGGATACCCTTTTGTTTCGATATGATTCTCAATGTAATCAAGAATCTTCAATTGACGATCGGAAAGTTTCTCCCGACGCTCTTCTAAACTTAATGCTTTTGCCATAATTCTTCCATCGTACAGGTGTTCTGTTACCTGCATTATAGCCCGAACCCCTGTTCTGAGTCAAGAAACATGTGTGCTGCGTCATGTTTTTGCACCAAATTTATATTAATTTTCATGGTCAAAAAGGTTATTTTTTTGCATCTAACCAGATAATTGTGTACAACACAAGTATCCATAAAACGGGCTTGTTAGGCGCTTATGATTACCATCGCTTTAGTAGATGACCATCCACTGATGCTCAAAATCTTGCATCAAGAATTATCAGCCGATCTGGAATTTCAGATTGTATGGCAAATTAGTGACATTCAGAAACTAATTTCAAGCGTCAAAGCAAACTGTCCTGATGTCTTGATTCTGGATTTATCATTTGTCGGGCAAGGCTTTGAGCCGGTTTCTGCTATCAAAGATTTACGAGCACAGCATCCTCATTTAAAAATTTTGATTCTTACTGCTTATGATGATCCGATTTGGATAGAAGAATTGTTAAAAGCAGGCGCAAAAGGCTATGTTGTCAAAAGCGATGATTTTTCGCTCCGCATTGCGGATGCTGTGCGAACCGTTCACCAAGGAAAAACGTTTTTATCACCGTCTGCCGCTATGGGGCTAACTGCTGCGCATCAAAAATATACCCTAACGGAACGCGAGCGGATGATTTTGCGGCTTGCAACAGAAGGCAGATCAAACCCTGATATTGCTGCGATTCTTGGTGTAGCAAATGGAACCGTTCGCAACCATATATCCAATATTTACGCAAAACTGAATGTCGATAATCGAGAGGCTGCGATTCGTGCTGCCCAAAATTTACGAGAACTGCCTAAACCTGAGGCACATCAACGCCATGAACTGCGCACACCGCTCCACACTATTTTAGGGTTGGCTCGCCTGATGCAAACCAAATTACAGCGTGATGGTCAACTCACGGGGGCTGACCAAGAGTATCTCGAACAGTTGATTTTAGAAGCCCAGCGACTGGACACGATGATTGATGATTGGGCGGATAACTGATGGCATTAATTTTATATGTTGAAGATCATCCACCGGCAAGGCTGTTGATGAATGCGATTGTTCAAGAAATGACGGATTATGAAATTATTAGTGTCGGTTCTGCCGCAGAAGCCCACCACTTGATAAACACCCATACGCCTGATCTATACATTTTAGATTTAGACTTACCAGATGGCGATGGGGTGTCTTTAGCTCAAGAACTCCAACAGCGTCACCATGCACCGGTGCTGTTGGTTTCTGCATATGCAGAAGCTGTAGATGCCACTGCGAACTATGAATATTTACCGAAACCATTAGACCCTGATGATGTGGAAACAATTCTTAGACGCACCTTGGGTTGATGAAACCGACATGCCCGCCCGTGTGCGGGCGATGGCACATAGAAACATTATTCGCTATTGGCAAACACGCGGTTGGCAATTGTTGCTAGGCGAATATATTTTATTATTCGCGGCATGGTTCCAAAATTTACCAAACTTAGCAGGATATTGGGGGTTGGCATTGCTGACCAGTCTTTTTTATGGCTTGGGGTTATGGGCAAAACAGCCATTTGCATGGTTGTTTAGTAGTGTGTTTTTGCTCATGTTTCATGGGATGTTAATGCCCGGCTTGGGCGCAGTTACGGCCTTATCTTACATTTTGCCCTACACCTTAAGTGGTTTGATCTTGTCTGGTCGTAAAAGGCTATGGGTGCAAATTACCTCAATCTTGATGTTTTGGCTAAGTCTATTATTTGAAGTTATACCCAATGAAATAGTTCGCATCTTACCCCAATTAACACCGCCTCGGTCGATTTTGATTAGCTATAATATTTTGTTAGCGGCCTTTACCTTTCAAAGTTTGCGGTATCTTAATCAGTTAGCCATTGATCTGAATACGACGTATGTAGAGGACACGGTTAGGCAGCAAAGCCAACAATTTTTAGCACGGGTTAGTCATGAACTGCGCACACCCTTAAATTCTGTATTGGGGTTTGCCAAAATGATTAAGCGCCGTCCTGATACATTGAGTGATTCACAACAAATGTATTTACATCATATTATTGATGAAGGGGAACAACTGAATAAATTGGTCAGTGATTTGTTGGATAGTGCACACCTTTCTACAGGGAAACTAACCCTGAACAAAACAGCTTGTGATGTGAATCAAATTTGCCAAACCCTTGCCCAAGATTATCAACCCCATGTTACCGCTCAAGTCTCACTCTACTTGGACCTTGACCCACATTTGCCTGCTATTCAAGCTGACCCAACACGCTTACGGCAAGTCATTACTAACTTATTGACTAATGCTATCAAATACACGCAGCAGGGATTTATCCGTATTGTAACTGTATACACTAATGACCAGACTATAAAGATTCACATTGAAGATAGCGGGATCGGTATTCCAGAAGATCGGCAGGCATTGATCTTTGTGCCATTTGTTCAATTAGACGGACAGCAAATGGGGGTAGGATTGGGATTGGATATTGCGCGGCAGCTAATCCATTTACATGGTGGGGAGCTTACAGTCATCAGTGCCCCCCAAAAAGGCAGTACTTTTACAGTAATGCTCCCTTACCAAGCAACTATTAAGCCAAATAATTACAATAGTACAATGCCGTAATTTTGTAACATGTAATGACAAAAGTAATATTCAACGCTATAATGTAGGTGTGGTGGGGAAAGTTGTAGCTACCCTGAAAAATTTGCAAATCAAAAATAGTAGGTATGAATGAATGAGCCTTCAACAACTTGTTTCTAATGGCTATAATTTTTTACTAAATCATAGTCAAGATACACAAATAATTTTACTACATCCTAAAAACAAATATCGCTCACTTATTATTGCAAAATTTTTAGATAATGCGCCTGCTCCAGTATTCTATTATAGAATGGGGCAATATGACCACAACATACAGGGATTTCTTTCTAGTATTATTCAAGATTTATCAGAGCAAGCAAGTACATTTGGCAGTGAGCTGGCATTTTTTACGAAAGACCCTGAACCTGATCTCCCCTCACTGACGGAAATTCTAATTCAAGAAATTAGTCATCTATCAGATGAACGTTTTTTTTTACTCTTGGATGAATTTGATACTTACAATAATGATGAACGTGTGCAATCAGTCATTGAAACCTTACTCCACAATTTACCTAGTCATTGCCATGTAATTATCAACAGTCGTACATTGCCTCGCCTGATGTGGTATGCAATGGTAGCCACCAAACAAGCTGCCATCTTAAATGATACTGATTATTTGGAAGCAACCCCTTATACCAATAAACCACTAGGAGAAGCTGTTGCCCAGATCCATGTAACGGCATTTGGCCCCAGCCAAATTCAAAAAGATGGAGAGGTCATTACAAAATGGGAAGGTCATCTACCACGTTTACTTTACATTTTTGCACTTGAACGGCCTATTACTACTCGGCAGGAAATATGTGAAGCTTTTTGGCCAAATTTAGATATGACTCAAGCGGTAAATGTGTTTCATGTTACCAAAAGGCGTTTACACAAAGCTCTGAGTTTTGATGCCTTGATTCATGAACATGGTTATTATCAGGTCAATTCAGCGATTGAGTTAAAATACGATGTAGTTGATTTTGTAAATGCCCTAATGCGCGGACGTAACGCTGTGGGCGAAAATGCTGTTCGAGCATGGCAAGATGCACTTAATATCTACAAAGGGGCATTTTTGCAAGGACATCATGATGAATGGTTATTGCAACAACGAGAAGCCTATGAGGCGGGGTATGTCGAAGCGCTTATTCAGGTGGCTCAGCATCGTAAGCATGAAGGCCGCTCCGACCAAGCCTTAAGAATGCTTTTACGGGCTAGCAGCCATGATGTGCGATATTCTGAAACGCTTCATAAAGAAATCATGGCATTATATTCACAACAGGGGCGTCGGAGTGAAGTTGTCTCTCATTACCAATCGATTGCAGAGTTATTTAACGAAGGTAATAAAAGACTTTCGGAAGATACACAACAATTTTATCAACAATTGATGTCAACTTAGTATACCGTTTAAAATATACAGCATATTGCATTATGGTATCAAGCAAGTAAGGACTACATATGCTTTTATTGGCATCATCAGCCCCCTATTGGGGTGGGGATTGTATAGAAGTAAATTTATCATTTGATAATTTACGAGATTATCAGTGGAAACGCTTAATACAAGCAATTTGGGATTACCCATCAATTTCTAGTCCATTAAAATCTCGTTACCAACTTAACGAGCCGCTGCCACCTATCACCGAGATGCTAATTCCTGAACCGACGGCTACATTTAGCCAGTTTGGAACCATTAAACTTGCACCAGATATTACAGTTGGCTTTGAACTATTGATTACCCGTTCTTTATTTGAATGTGTATCGGTGTTGATCCCATTACGAATGTTTGAACCGCTAACCTCAGATGATCATCGACTTATTGAAAAGCAGCTTTTTGATTTTACAATGTATATTTTTGATACAGTTTCATTTGATATTGCCGCTTTTGGGGTAGATCGTGGTTGTCAGCTTTTAGTTGAAATGCTCTCTAATGAAAATGCGCGTACTGAATTTTTACAAAAGGGAAATTTTCTTATCCGTGAAGATGTGATGATCGCTTTGCGTATGGAACCAAAGTCATATAAAGCTATAAGCAAATTTTTACGGTGGGCTCCCCCTAACCGGAAGTAAAAATATAGCCTTTTCCACGTATCGTTTTAATATATTGTGGTTTACTAGGTTTGGGTTCAATTGCTTTGCGTACCCAACGGATATGTACATCTAATGTACGAGTATCCCCCATATAATCAGTTTGCCAAACATGGTTAATTAAGTGGCGACGTTCGACTAATTCTCCTTCATTCCGCATCAGGACTTCCAAAAGTTTAGTCACTTTTGGCGTTAATTTTTTTTGTTCATCAGCCATGATCAACAAATTTTTATCAAGATTGAGTTGTAAATGCCCCGTTGTAAGGATGTTATCAGTTTGGGTAGGGGTATAACGCTCAATACGGTTATAAAGTTTGCGATACGTTAATGGCATAAATAATAGAACGTCTGCTAAGCTTTGTTCAGTTTTACTTTGTTGGCCTTTGATATGGATAATGGGTGTTTCGCCACCAGTTTTACGCATGCTGGCACATAACCGATCTCCAGAGGTTCGCATTGACGTTGCATCTAAAACCATCAGATCTGGTTTTTTGGTTTTTACAAAGTGAAGTGCCTCACGCCCTGTGTTAGCAACATGTAAGTCATACCGACGCTTTAAATAGGGCGCGAATGATGACCCATTTGATCGCGTGCTTTCCAATAGCAAAATACTGGTACTCAAAACCCCTATCTCCATAAATTACAGTATTGTTTCAGGGTAGTTGCATTATAGCTGTAGGCTGGCAAGTTTCCCAATGTGCGACAATACAATTATTTAAGATTTGAGATTCCTTAATCAAACTAATTAAGAGATGATACAGAATATATATCCCAATTAGTCAGTTTTTTTTGGGATAAGCGATAGTTTTAAGATCACCAAACTATACGAAACAGTCAGTATATCCCAATATCCCAAGAAACCTACGCTTACCCTACGCTGAAATAAGTTTAGGGTTTATAACCAATCTTAAAACTATGAATTTTCTCATTCGGCTGTACCTTGGATTGGTCGTTCATCTGGCGGAACCCAAGAACGCACCATAAATGCGATCTCATCACTATATAAAATCTCACCATTGGCCTGTTGTGCGGTTGCCCGTAAATAATGTTGTCCGGGTTCTAAAGCCCACCAAAAGTCAAAAGGGGCGGTTGTGGTGGTGGATAGTAAACGGCCATCCAACCAATACGATACCGCAATAGTATTCGTTGGGGCTCCTACATTTAACCGAATCCGCTGTGCCTCGTAAGGTAAGTGACTGGTCAATTGAAATACGGTATACGGATCCGGGCTGAGTAACTTTAAGGGATATGTATCGTAAGAAGTAATCTGAGCGCCTAGAGGTGGTTGTGGAATGCCTTCACGGGCAGCCCATGCACGCGCCTCAGGCGGTAAAATGAGATACACCTCAGCTTCCTGAAAATCTGATGGTGTGGTGTCATCCGCTAATTGCCCCGTGCGTGTGTCAATCACAAAAGATTGATATAAATTGTCTGGTTCGGTTGGGGCAGTGCCTTCAATGAACCATTCCCATCGGTATTGCGGGCACTCTTGGGTGGGTAATAAGCCGCTCATGGCACACACTTGAATGCGGTCAACCCCATCAGCTACAGGGAAGTCTAACATTGGCTGCCCTTGCAACACACTCCGCATAAATTGGTTCCAAATAGGGCCTGCCCCGCTAACGCCTGTCACATCTTGCATGGGGGTGTTGTCTGCATTCCCTACCCAAACCCCAACAACTAAATTGGGTGTATAGCCAACCGTCCAATTATCACGAAAGTCTGTTGTAGTACCTGTTTTTGCCGCCGCAGGGCGCACCCCCAAACTTAAGGCACTGCCTCGTCCAAAGGCGGGGAAACGTGCATCATCATCAGAGAGAATGCTATTGATTAAAAATGCTACACGCGGATCAAGTTCCGGTTGCCCTAGATTGGGTGGTTCCCATTCATAGAGCAAATTACCATCCCCATCACGAACCTCCAAAATATACACAGGATCAACGCGATGCCCGCCATTTGGAAAAGCAGCGTAAGCGGCTGTTAATTCGGTTAAGCGAACCTCGCCGCCACCTAATGTGAGTGACAGATCAAAACGGCTACTATCCGTTAAGGTACTGATCCCTAAACGGGTGGTTAACCCAATAAATTGATCCAAACCAACATAGTCTAGTGCCACAACCGCAGGAATATTATAAGAGCCGGCTAATGCTTCTCGTGCTAAAACAGGGCCATGCTCTACCAAACCAAAATTAGAGGGGGCGTAACTTTCTAATTTTCGTGTAACGAATGGTGTACCAACATCCATGATAAGTTGGGCAGGTGTCCACGGATTGGAAAGGGTTGGATCAAAGGTTGCGGCGTAGGTGAATGGCTTGAGGGCGGAACCCGGTTGCCGTTTTGCCAAAGCGGCATTCACATTCCCATCAATAGATTCGTCAAAATAATCAGGGCTTCCCAACATCGTTAGGATCTGCCCTGTATAAGGGTCAATGGCAACCAGCGCCGCATTACGGGCATTTTTGGGTGGGCTACCATCCGTTGGATTATTAAGTTCGGTTAGGTATTGCTGCGCAATTTTTTCAGCTTCATTTTGCCAACTCAGGTCTAACGTAGTGGTCACTTCAACCCCGCCCGAATATAAAGCTTCGGGGTAGTTACGTTCAAGTTGTGTCCAAACGGCTGTTACAAAATGTGGCGCCTGAATTGAAAATTGCGAGGATGCAAATTGCAAATCCTCGGCTAATGCAATATCTGCTTCAGCTTGTGAGATGAATCCTTGTTTCACCATCAACCCTAACACGACCTCCTGACGGGCTTTGGCAGCGTCTGGATTGGTTAATGGATTATAAACGGCAGGGGTTTGGGGCAAGCCGGCTAACATCGCGCATTCGGCCAAACTCAGCGTTTGTGATGAATGCCCAAAATAACTTTGCGCGGCGGCTTCTACCCCATAGGCTAAATTCCCATAATAAGTTTGATTTAGGTAGAGTTCTAAAACCTGATCACGACTGTAGGATTGATTTAACCAAACCGCTAGCAGCATCTCACGCAGTTTACGACGGACACTTCGTTCGGACATTTCATCTTTCAGGAGCAAATTACGAGCAACTTGTTGGGTTATGGTGCTGCCCCCGGCAACAACCTCCCCCCCTGTAATATTGAGCCACGTTGCGCGCGCAACCCCTACGACATCCACCCCCGGATGCGTATAAAAATTGGCATCCTCAGTAGCAATGGTTGCCTCTAACATACAAGTGGGTAAATTCTCCAAATCAACAACTGCATGGCTCCCCTCGTAAAGATCAACAATTTCATAGAGTAATGTGCCGTGTCGGTCATAAATCCGTGTACTAGGGAGCGCCTTACCTTGCTCTAGGGTATTGAGGTTTGGCAAGTCTGCCAGCAACCAACCATAAAGCCATGCAAAAGCAAGGATGATGACACTGCCCAAAATAATCGCTAGGCGTTGCCTACGATTTCGATTTGACCATAGCAGGGTATATAGATGATGTAGATATGACATCGTTGAATGGCTCCCAGTGTGCTGTCATACTTCAGTATAAAACAAAAAGCGGGGTGATGTGCCCCGCTTCTATACCATGACTTACTGATAGTTCCCTAATCAGAATCTGACGATATGAGGGTTTCGTCAAAATTTTGGATCAATAAAGTCACATCAAAATAAACTTTGACCTCATCTTCACCACGCTTACCGAGAAACACATCATAAATTTTGCCATCTTTTTGATGTCGCTCTTGTGTTTTCGCTTTAATGCCAAATGAACGCATCAGCGTCCATGCTTCATTTTCAGCAATGATTACAAACGCCTGTTCAAAAGATTTGCCATCACCCGTTGCAATAATGGCATCAATCATTTTTTCAGCAAATTGATGATGTTTTTCCGACTCTTGGGTATCCCCTGCTTTTTCATAAGCAATTGCCAAGAGCATCCGTGCTTCGAGATCAAGTGGATTGGAAAGCAAAATGTTTTTGCAAGTGTCCACCACCTCACCAAAACCATCCACAGAATTGGTGATCTGCATTAATTTTGATTGCGGAATGTGCTTAAAAGGACGATATGCGTCACTTTGGACATAAGCTTGGCGCAAAGCGGCAAAATCAGCGGTTTGCGGATTTGCTTCAGCTACTTGGGCTAGATCGTAAAAATCGCTCATATAATCGTAATCCCCCCATCTAAGACCATGGTTTGCCCTTGCATGAATTGGACATCATCGCCCGCCAAAAATAGCGCTGCCTCGGCGATTTCATCAACTTCACCAAATCGCCGCATTGGAACGCCACGCAACATGCGATCACGGGTTTTATCATCTCCACGAATGTATTCATCAACCATCGATGTTTTTGTCCAACCAGGTGCAATACAATTACAACGAATGTTATACCGAGAATATTCTGCAACAGTGGTTTTTGTGAGCCCAATAACCCCCGCTTTAGCAGCACCATAAGCGGCTAAGCTTGGGGCGGCAATCACCCCCGCGATAGAGGCCACATTAATGATATTGCCCTGTTGTTGTTCCATCATCAGGGGCAAAACATATTTTGTGCCTAAAAATACACCTTTTAAGCAAACGTCCAGAACCTTAGACCAATCATCATCATCGGTCGCATGGATAGGGGCAGGCGCGGTTGAAAACCCGGCGTTATTCATGAGAATATCAACACGCCCAAATTTATCTAAGGCATGGTGAATCATGGCTTGAATATCTTCTGGTTTAGCCACATTGGTAACGGTATGGGTTACTTCTGAGCCAGTTGCTTTGCTAAGCTCAGTAGCGGTTTCTTCCACGGCAGGGTTAATGTCAGATACTACAACCTTTGCGCCGCGCATAGCAAGCTTTTCTGCTGTGGCGCGTCCAATACCAGACGCTCCCCCAGTGATTACAGCAACTTTTTGTGTAAAGTCAGTCATTGTTTAGCGTCCTTTCCAATTGGGTTGGCGTTTTTCCAAAAAGGCCATAAATCCTTCAGCGCCATCTTCACTAGAAAATAGCTCTCGCTGAAGTGTTGCTTCACGTAATAAGGATTCTTCAAAGGTACTTTCTAAAGATGCGATCATTGCCTTTTTACCGCGTTGTAAGGCCAGTGGCGATTGTTTTGTCATCATTATGGCAAATTCCATCATCTCATGCTTAAAGGTTGCTTCTGGATAAACATGATTTGCTAAACCAATACGAAGGGCTTCATCAGCAAGAATGCTGCGGCCACTGAACATGATTTCCATAGCGCGTCCTAATCCAACCAATCGTGGCAACATATAGGTTCCACCGCCATCAGGGATAAGGCCTACGCGCACAAATAATTCAGCAAATTTGGCTGTATCACTCATCACACGCATGTCACAGCGCAACGCTAAATCGCATCCAATACCTGCCGCATAACCTTCTACTGCTGCAATGATGGGTTTGGGGCAATCCCGAATAGCTAACATCGTGGGGCCATACACCTCTGTTAGTGTTTTATACGCATTTTCGGCTAGGTCACCGCCACTTTGCATTGCGCCTTGAATGTCTGCCCCAGAACAAAACGCACCACCTTCGCCAGTGATAACAATCACACGCACACTATCATCGGTTCCAGCTTTTTGTACAGCATCTTGTAGTGCGGTCATGGTTTCGGGATCAACCGCATTACGGACTTGTGGACGGTTAATACTGAGTGTTAATACTTGTTCATCTTGCGTAATCAATAATTTATCAGTCATTTTTGCTCTTTCATAATTGATACTCTTAATTCTATACTAGCGGAGAACATAAGGTTTGAGGAATAGGACATGTCTTGGCAATTAAAATCTATCCAAATTGGTAAGCTTGAAGAACGTAAAAATGACAAACGCACATGGACAACAGGCATTAATAAAAAACCTGTTATGGGGTCAATCCAAGCTACGACATTAGGCTTAGAGGGTGATCAAGTTGGTGATAAAAAACATCATGGTGGCCGTGACAAGGCAATTTGCTGTCATCCGTGGGCACATCACCAACATTGGAATGCCTATTTTCAATGGGATTTACAACCCGGTGCCTTTGGCGAAAACTTTACCATCACCAATATCTTAGAAAGTGATGTTGCTGTTGGTGATATTTGGACGCTTGGCAATGCAACGGTTCAGGTGTCTCAACCTCGAATTCCATGCTGGCAACAAGATGATAAAGTGTGTAGTGATGGCTTTTTTAAGTTGGTGATCCAAACAGGTAAGACAGGTTTTTATCTGCGCGTCTTAGAAGAAGGGACTATTGAAGCCGGCGATGCGATCCAACTGATCGAGCGCCCCTACCCCCAAGCCACCATTGTGCGGTTAAACCGTGCCCTACATGAACCCAAGAATACAGAATTAACACAAGAATTTTTAAAGCTTGAACCACTGTCAGTTGATTGGCATGAAATGTTTGCTAGTCGTGTTTAGAAAGATAGGTATATTAGGCTATTTGCATGAATAGCCACACATATATAAAATAGCAATATATACAAGGGTGTAGAGACAAGTACATGTCTACCGTAGAGGATATTAAATCACGTTTAGACATTGTGGATATTGTGTCGGGTTATGTGCAACTCAAGCGTAGTGGCAGCACATACAAAGGGCTATGTCCATTTCATACTGAAAAAACTCCCTCGTTTGTGGTATATGACAATACCCAAACGTGGCGATGTTTTGGGCAATGTGGTGAAGGTGGCGACATGTTCAGCTTCATTATGAAAGTCGAAAATATTGACTTTCGTGAGGCGTTAGAAATTCTTGCAAAGCGGGCAGGGGTTACGCTAGAGCAGCACAATAGCCAGAAATCGCGGGAACAAAGTGAGCGCAATGAGCGGCTCTTTGGTATTTTGCAAGAAAGTGCTGCATTCTTTCAACAAAACTTTCCAGACAGTCCCGCAGCAGATTACTTGGAACAGCGTGGCTTAACATGGGAAACTGCCGATTATTTTGGGATAGGCTACGCCCCCGATGATTGGCGACAACTGTTGGATCATCTCTTAATGCTAGGCTATCAACGTCAAGATGTGATCGATAGTGGGGTGGTGATCGAAAATCAAGAAAAACAAAGCATCTATGATCGCTTTCGTCATCGATTTATAATCCCGATTCAGGACAAGCGCGGTCGGGTGGTTGGGTTTGGTGCACGGGCATTAGCTGATGACCAAAATCCGAAATATTTAAATTCCCCACAAACACCGTTATTTGATAAAAGCCATATTTTATTTGGCCTCAAACAAGCGCATCGCACCATCCGGGAACTAGAACATGTCGTGATCGTAGAGGGTTACATGGATGTGATCCAGGCGCATCAAGCAGGCTTTAAAAATGTGGTTGCTACAATGGGGACAGCCCTAACCGCTGACCATTTGCAAACCCTGAGCAAAAATGCAAAACGGATCATTCTTGCTTTAGATGCAGATGAAGCCGGAATAAAAGCGACCATGCGCGGGTTAGAAGTTGCCCGTGAAACCTTGGGAGACAATAGCACCCAAATTCGAGACAGTAATGGGATGCTGCGCCAAGCGGGTAAGTTACGGGTCGATATTCGTGTTTTAACCATCCCTGAAGGCAAAGACCCCGATGATTTTATTCGTCAATCACCTGAGCTATGGCGTGGGCAAGTGGCACGCTCAATGCCCATTGCTGAATATATTATTGAACAAGCGGTTAAAGGGTTACCGGATGATGCGTCCGTTCCTGAACGAGAACAGGTTGCCCATGAGCTTCTCCCTATTTTGACGGCCACAGAAAATAATATGCAATCCCGCAACAATATTCAATTACTGAGTATGCGGTTAAAGTTGGATGTACGTTCCATGATGCAATGGGTAGAATCGCAAACCAGTAAACCAACACATCAAACAACGATTCCAGCGATTACACCAACCGTTTCGCCTACGCCGAGTGTCCCACTAGCCACACCACCGACCTCTAAAACGACTAAGGATCGACAGCTAGAGCATTATTGTCTATCAACGATGTTAAAAGACCCGTTACGTTACTTAGAGGCAAACATGCTCTTACGCGATGTGGCTCCTGAGGATGTAAACCATGCAACGAAACCAATCCAAACAGTAGATTTCACACAACACGACTTGCGGGTGGTATTCCAACTGCTGCAAGACGCCTATCGCCAAGATGAACAAGAGATATTAGACTTTGTTAGACAACATGCCGATGAGATGGAGCGGCAAACAATTGATGAATTATTACCAGAGCCTTTAGAATCATATGTTAGCCGCACAGCTCAGCTCTACGCAACAGAGATTTATTCCATCCGTAAAGAAGAGCAGCGGTTACCCAAAGCGAAGGAAGATGAATTTCCGTTTGTTGTCCTTCGGTTACGTCGTGAACGATTGCAGCAAGAAATTACAGAGATGCAATTCCTAATGAATGAAGCTGACGCTCAACACAACACCGAACAGGTGCGCAAGTATGCTGAATATCTAGGCGAGTTATTACATGCCCGAAAAATGATTGAACGCATGATGAGCAACCTACGTGCCCTTAAAACCACTAGTTAGGATAATGCAACAATGATGGATAATATGGATTTTCAAAATACAGGAAAAGGGAGTAGTGAACGTGCCCCTAGCGGTACGACCTATTCTGATGATCCGGTACGTATGTACCTTAAAGAAATTGGTCAAGTAGAATTACTGAGCCATGAAATGGAAACATGGATTTCCATTCAACTCAATGCCCACGAAGATGTCGTGAGGTTGCGCAAGCAACTGGCAGAAGACCAAGGTACTCAACCCACCTTTTTAGATGTATATCGCGTTTTTTACAATCAAACATTAGAAGAGTGGCAACAGTTGCTTGTGGTGTTAGAAACCAAATTTGCTGATGTTGAGCTCCCTAATATGACGCTGGTATTAGATGAGGCACGTCGCTTGCGGCATGATTGGCAGTTGGCCGACAGTCACTCCGATCTTCGGGAATACCTTCGCCAAAAGTCATGGGGACGAGATGACGATTGGAATGAGCTAGCACGTTACCTGATCCATGTGTTTCACTTGCTATACATGACACCAGCCAGTCTACAACGGGAGTTTAGCAAAGTATTTAACGCTGACAACACCTTACCACCGATAGATGTCATTGAGGGATGGTTACAAGTTGACTCTGCTGAACTAGAACTTGAATTCCAGGATGAGTTTGAAGCATCTCATTATCGCGCATTGGATGCAACAGAAGCCCTCACCCGTGCTAATTTACGATTAGTAGTGAGTGTCGCTAAACGGTATATGGGGCGGGGCATCAGCTTTTTGGATCTCATTCAAGAAGGAAATATTGGATTATTGCGAGCAGTTGAAAAGTTTGACCACACCAAAGGCTTTAAATTCAGCACCTATGCCACATGGTGGATTCGTCAAGCGATTAGCCGCGCCATTGCTGACCAAGCCCGCACCATTCGGATCCCCGTGCATATGGTGGAAACGATTAATCGCTTGATGCGTGTGCAGCGCACCTTAACCCAAGAACGGGGTGAGGAACCCAGCGCAGAAGATCTGGCCTTGGAAATGGAAATGTTGGAACCCGCCGACATTGAAGCCATTCGTGCCATCCAAAAACGGGAAGAAGAAGTGGAAATTGTCAACCCGTCACTGAATCGCAAGTTACGCCGTGAAGCAAACAAAATTCGGCGAATTTTACGCATTTCACAAGAACCAATGTCTTTAGAGATGAATGTCGGGCAAGAAGACAGTAGTGTGTTGGGTGATTTTATTGAAGATGATAAAATGCCTGGCCCCGTGGACGCAGCGACTAAACAACTGCTGAAAGAGCAAATTCGTGAAGTGTTACACGTTTTAAATGAACGTGAGCGCGAAGTGCTAGAAATGCGCTTTGGGCTAAAAGATGGTCAAGAGCATACTCTAGAAGAAGTTGGTAAGTACTATGGGGTTACCCGTGAACGGATCCGCCAAATCGAAGCAAAAGCGCTCCGTAAACTACGCCAACCAAACCGTAGCCGCCCCCTAAGAGATTACTTGGAGTAATTGATGCCACAGCGACCTTTAGAAGAAATTGGTTTAGGACGCGGAACACAATCTGTTTTATACGCCCTCAGTTTCTTTCCCTTTGTTGGGTTGGTTATTGGGGGTAGCTATTGGATGCGTAAAAGTATTGCAACTCGTCAATTAGGGCGGCAATTATTTATGTTTACACTTGTTTTGCATACATTGTATCTATTTTGTGTATGCCCCGCACTAATTGCTTTTGCGGCATCACGCTAGCGATCAAAATTCCATTTAAAATTGTGATAAAATTGTCACGATTTTTGACACTCACGAATAGACTGCATAAAATTGAGTAAAGATGGAGGCAACCAGATGTCAAAATTTACACGTGCATTTGGATACTTTTCACTAGGTTTAGGGATTAGCCTTGTGGTAGGGTATTGGTTAAAACAAGAAGAACTTCGTAGCCGTCAAGCTTCAGAACGGATACCAAGCACGCAAACACCAAAACCGCCCCCCACAGTTATTCGTTCAGAATCAAAAAATGGTGCTTCACCATCCAAACAGCAAACTGCCCCATCAATGCCAACGCCAACTGCCCCCAAACCAAACACGGGTAGTAATCTCCCCAACGATTTAACAGCGATTCGTGGTATTGGCCCCAAAACAGCCGATATTTTGCATACATTGGGCATTCATTCATATCATGATCTAGCAACCACGGATGCCGCCACACTTCTCGATAACTTGAGTGGTCAAGTACGGGGCATTAATGCTGACAAGCTCGCCGATTGGCAGCAGCAAGCCAATCAACTCGATTCATAGTGAGATAGCGATAAACGTTATTTGATGTAATCAACAGATTAAAGGCAACATTGTGGTTAGACCCAAGAATATCACCCTAAACAAAGAAACTGCTCACCTCATTATTGACTGGTTCGATGGTAAACACTGTGAATATCCATTAAGCCAATTGCGCGAGGCTTGTCCTTGTGTTGAGTGTCGTGGCGGTCACCATAACATGGGGATGCAAAACGCCCCTGATGATATTTTAAAACTTATTCCCGCGCGTTCCTACACGGTCGAAAAGATGGAAGTGATTGGGAATTATGCCCTACAACCATTTTGGGATGATGGGCATCACACAGGTATTTATACATGGGACTATCTACATGCCATTTGTCCCCAACCAAAACAAGGAGGTTAAGCCAATGACATATGCAACATCCGATTATGATATGACCTTATTAGAGCTAGAACGCATCAGCGCAATGGAATTATATGAGCAATGCCTCTCCGAAAAAACGACCAGTCATTTAGAAGCCTTCATTGAACATCAACTTGCTCAAGAGTTGGTTAATTTACCGCTTTTATACGATCTTTCAAATGATCTACAACAACGATTACTTGCCCTCAAACAATATCAATTTGATGTGCGTAAACGAGTGGTTCATGCTTTGTCTAGCATATATGAAACTGATATTACCCACCTTACGCCAGCCAATGACTTAAATTCTTACCATTTGGTGAAACCGCAAGATGTGGTACAAAGCGTGCGCTTGCAGACACATTGTGATATTTCGGAACAAGAAAGCGAAATTTTACAAAACATGGTGCAGTCTTCGACAACAATTTGCTCTCAGTTGTTCCAAGATATTAAGTTGACAACACGGCTTGTGACGATCTTAGACGATTGGCTAATGGCATATAGTTTAACCACCATCCGACAACACAAACATTGGATGGGAGATGACATTACGCCCGATCTCATTCAGTGAGTTAGATTATTTATCGTTTGATGTACCTGTAAACCGTTGCCTCGGGCAGCGGTTTTTAGTTTAAGGAATTTTCATGATTGACAACACCTATCAACCTTACCTAAAGCGGGTTTTGTTGGATGAACCAACCATCCAAAAACGGATCAAAGAGTTAGGCGAACAAATAAGCCAAGATTATCAAGGTAAAGGGGAACTGCTTCTATTATGTATTTTAAAAGGTGGGGTGATGTTCCTCACCGATTTAATGCGCCATATCACAATTCCCCACGAAATCGAATTTATGGCTGTGTCCAGTTATGGCAAAGGTGCCCGTGATTCCAGTGGGCATGTCCGCATCTTGATGGATATTGGTACGGATATTCAAAATAAACATGTGCTTATCGTAGAAGATATTATTGACAGTGGGCATACCCTCGCCTTATTAAGCCCCCAATTACAAGCCCGCCATCCTGCATCACTCAAGATTTGCACCTTGTTAAGCAAGCCTAGCCGCCGCGAAGTAGATGTTTTAGTCGAGTATTTGGGGTTTGAAATCCAAAATGAATTTGTATTTGGGTATGGGCTAGACTTAGATGAAGTCTACCGCAATTTACCATTTGTGGGCGTCGTAGATTTAGAGTATTACAACGCCCAACGACAAAAAGAAGACTAATTCTTCAAAGCAATAAACGTGGTTGGGGGAGTTCTGTCATGTCTTCAATATGCGATATACAGACAACCCCCGCCATTGCAAAGGCTAAGTTACCAGCATTATCAATTGACATAGACACTAAGGGGGCAGCATCAGCGGGGGCGTCCGCAAATAGTTGCAACTGATTGGCACGGGTCACCAGATCAATAGCGTGTTGTTGGCGAATAGGAATTAAGTCACGATTATAAAGCCGCAAGACCTGATGTTCGGCATCCGCAACTAGTAAATATTGCCCATCAGGAGACAGCGCACAGGGGCCAATAATATAATGGACATCTTTTTCACGAATGAGTTTGCCGACTGAATTCAATAATCGTAATTTATTAGGTTCAATAATAATCAGTTCTGAGCCGCCCATTTTGATAAAAATTTGTAAAACATCACTATCTTCTAAAGGAATTTTGGCGCTTAAATTTTGTTGTTGGAAAATATGTAATAAGTTGTCTTCATTCAATGCGGCAATTGCGCCTAATGTCCGGTCTAAGGCCACTAATTTAACCGTTTTGCCACCAACCATATCTAGCAAAAATATTTCCATGCCAATTTCAAGCGTAATACCGGCATCATGGTCATGGATAATGCGTAACTTACCATCCTCTGAAACGTATAAATGACTCGAGTTAAATTCAACAAAGGGTAAATAAACACCATTGGGGGCTTTGAGGTCTTCTAACCCCAAGCGCCGCTCTTCAGGCACATCGGTATCTAGTAAATCGGGATTAATATTCAGGTCATCATAGTGTGCGCCACTGACGCGATCGTAAAACTGAATTCGTTGACGGGTATCACTAACGGCAACTTGGTCAGGGGTGCCATTGACCAAATGAACATGGCGAATTGTTGAGGCTGTTAAATGCAATTGCCAACTCATGATGGGTGCAATCCTTAACTATAATTTAGTTGGGGGGGGACAGTTGAAATGTTCCTGTGGGAACATCTAGCCGTATATCATAAATAAAATCTGTAGCACCTCGTTTCTCAATTTCTCCACTGGCTGTGAATAGATAGGTTGTGCTATCCACTGTGGCACGATTGCCTGGCGGGGCGTTTAAAATGCGTAAATTAATGTCAGGATCAACCCACATCTGTAAGTTACCATCAGATACGGTGACATTACCAATTAGGGCAGGGTTACTGGGCATATAGAGTGCTAAATTCCCAAATGCTAGGTCAATATCAAACCGTGAAATAGATAGGGTACTTAAGTCTAGAGTGCTTCCACCACTCTGCCCTGTGATGTTAAATTGCGGAATTTCAATTCCTTCTGGTAACAAAACCAGTAATTCACCACGTCCAATTTTGTCTAATTCAGGAATACCCTCGCGGTTGGTTTCTGTGATAACAACATCAACACTGGCAGGATCATCTTCACGTTGCTGAACCACAATACTAACACGGCTCATTTCGCTGCCTACAAAGCGAGCTTGTACCCCACGGTACCCCAAGGGGACTGGGCGCACAATAATCTGTGTGGCTAAGACATCAACCGTCACATAGACAGTCTGGATGTTGTCGCCTAATGGTACCGGATCAATCGCTTCAACATAATCTGTCCGTATTTCGTTAGATTGGGCATCGTATGCAAAAAAAACAATCCCTGCTAAAGCTGCACCTGAAATCACAACGGCTGCCCAATTGCCAAAACGGATACGTTCCGCTAAGAACATATTGAGCCCTGCAATCACCAGAACAATCGCCCATGACCGCTCTAATATATCATTGATCCCAGCAGGCAAAACATCTAATGCTCGGATAAGTAATGCTGCGCCAATACCTAACACCAACACTGCCCATAATAAATTTCGTGAACGTGATGCGGTCATGCAGCACTCCGTAATTGTTGATAGAGCAAAACCATCCCCAAAGCAATGATCACAAATGGCAACAAAATATCGCCACCAGTGCCTTGCAAAACACCTAAACTCACGGCTAAAACAGCTATGCCCAACAGCACCACACCTGCCCCTAACACAATATAGGTCTCGGCACGGGCAGTGGTTTGCGGTGTTTCGGACTGGAGATCATCTAACGTTTGGGCAGGAATCGTTAGCCATAAAACTACATAAATCCCGACACTAACGCCGGCTGTAAAAATTGAAAAAATGACAAATATTGCCCGCACCCACCACGCGCTAATGTTTAAGTAGTCACCTAAACCACCACATACCCCGCCAAAAGTTCGATTGATCATACTGCGCGTGAATCGTCTGGTTTGCATTTCCCAAATTTATCCCAAGTTATCCCAAATTTAATCATAGCTATCTTACTCCAAAACGCAAGTGTATTGCTTGGTTTGGGGGGTAAAGTCTTGCTTGTCAGGCAATCTAAGACTATACTGTAAAGCGTAAGGGGCTATAGCTCAATGGTTAGAGCAGTCGGCTCATAACCGATTGGTTGAGGGTTCAAGTCCTTCTAGCCCCACATTTAGATAAACACCGCTTTTGCGGTGTTTTTTTGATCCTACCCAATCGGAATTTCTACCTCATCAAAAATATCCCCATTCACATCCTTGGCACGAATATGAATCCGATCAGGATAAAAATCAATTACGGGGAAACTAGCAATTCTCCAAAAGGTTTGGCTGAAGTTTAATCGTTGCCCTTCTCCATAGATAGTATCCGAACCAGCACCGGCTACAAGATAGTGAACACCATTTAAAGCCAACCGTTCATAGACATGTGCGTGACCGGCTATCACCAGTGGGACATTTGCTTCCTCAAAAAGTGGTCCCCATTGTTCCGCTGAATAGATGCCATCCCATTGATGTGGTGCAGCAGATGTGTGTGAGGTGACATGATAGAACACAACCGTATAATCGACATCATCGCGGGCAAGTTTGGTTTGTAACCACTCGGTTTGCTGATTTTTAAGATTCGGGTAACTGTAAAACAGTTGTGAGTTCAAACATACAAACTGAATATTGTGGTAGTCAAAGGCGTACCAAGAGCGCGCCCCTTCGTGGTTATCTTCATTAAATGGCGGAAACATCCAATAGTAGCTTGGCCACTCATCTAACCATGTCGCACCATCTTGATCGTGGTTCCCAAATGTGGCGTAGTGTGGCGCTTTTTGCATCACAGGCTTAAACATATCAAAATATTTAAGCTTCCAATTCAAAAAGTGGTCATTATTGTATTCGTGCATCCAATAGACCACATCTCCCAAATGGAAAAATGCGTGGGGGTTTTCCTCTGCCATTAATTTACCAAGGCGGTAACTGGTATCATGCCCAAATCCACTATCGCCAACCGCCACCACACGGAATGGGGATTCATAGGGGGGGGTAGTAAACTCGGCAATACCCCACGGGGTTTCGTCATCTAAATACACCAAATCTTGATCATCCACTTGCACTCGATATTGGTAGGTTGTTGCGGCATTAAGATTGTCCAAAATCACTTGCTGGCGCAACACATCGGTTGCACTAAATGGAATTTGGCGAACATCGTCTGGCGCATCTACTGGATTCAGTAAGACTTGCCCATTAGATGTTGCTTCACTCACCCGAAAATATAGTGTGGCTTGTGCTTCCGTCACATGATGAATGGTCGGGGGGATGTAAAACCGTTGCCCCTCTCCAACAGATGCGAAAGTGCGGTTAAGGGCTGTTTCACCCCATGCCCCACCTGTCAAAGTTGCTAACATTTTTAAAAAGAACCGTCGATTCATTGCACTCTCCCTGCTCTATGCTATGCTATTTTAGCAACAGATTACAACAGGATACTATAACCGATGCTTAAATTAGAACCTATGAATACAGTAGATTTTCAAACGTTTGTTAATACATTCAACACATCTTATAGTGATTATTTTGTACCATTGCAGATTCATTCTGATGCGATGCATAACCTTATTATCCGTGATGCCATTGATGAACGCCATTCTACGGTTGCTTATTGGGGGGATAATGCGGTTGGTGTTGGCATGTTGGCCGTTCGGAATCAAATCAGTTGGATCGGTGGTATTGGCGTTGTCCCAGATTATCGGCGACGCGGTATTGCGCGCGCTATTATGGATCATATGATCGATGCCGCAAGGTCATTAAGTCTCTCGGTGGTGGAATTAGAAGTGTTGATGCAAAACGAAGGTGCTTTTAAGCTGTATCAATCCTTAGGATTTGACGTTCAACAAGAATTACACATTCTTAATCGTGATAAAACCGTTTTACCGATTCAGGTTGATAGTCAGTGGGCAGTCAAAGATATTGATACAAAAGATGCGCTAAAAGAATTTGATACTTTACATACACGGCGAAATCCGTGGCAACGTGATTTAGCAGCGTTGCAGAATCTTGCTAATGGCTTAAGTGGGTGGGGCGTATATGACCAAGATAACAAGCTAAGTGCCTATGCTATTGGGTGGCCAACTGATACCGTAGTGCGATTTATGGATGTGGCAGGAGAACCCGATATGGTATTAGCAATTTTGGAACATGTACACCAAACATATGCAAATGTGTCAGGTAGTTATGTGAACATCTTTGATGACGATCCCTTATTGCCCCTGTTTCATGAACATGGTTATACAACTGTCCATAAACAATATGCGATGACATTAACGCTTTAGGCTTCTTCGAAAATAGGGGTTTTTACAAATCGGATCACAATGCGTAGTGTACCCAGTTGCAACTCATCACCATCTCGTAATTGGTAACCACGATAGGCTTCGAGTTGGAATCCATTCAGCAGTGTATGATTTGTACTTGCCAAATCTTCAATAAATAATTGCTCATTGCGCATTATAATTTGAGCATGACGACGTGAAACCCCTGCTAAGGCAGCGCCATACGGTGTTAAATCGAGGTCTATGTTTTGCGAAATACCATCTGAACGCCCGATCAATAATTGCTCTTTAATTTGTAATCCAATAGTATCATGTTGCTCGCCTGTAATTTGTAAGCGTAACCGCCATGGTGCACGGCTGCCAGCACTGTGGAGCGCATCTGTCGATGAGACAGGCATCATTGGACTATCAATTTCTTTGAGAATTCCAGTTTCTGGTTTTATAGGATGATCACTCATAAGATGACTTTCTATCAAAAATATGGTTGGCTTATGCTTATAGTCGTTATTGGCATACTTATTGGTTCTATGCGTATTCCTGCCCCTAACACAACAACCACATTAGAATCTCGTTCTTGGCTCAATATTACTGTACCACAAATTTCCGCACAACCGACACAAATCCCCCAGTTGGTAGGGGACGCAGTGGTTTGGCGGCCTTTGGGGGCGCCTCAGCTTCGTTTTGATTCATTTAGCAGTAAATCTACCCAAACTTACACCTGGTTGCGTGGCACCCCCTTAGAATTTAGCACACACCTATTACAAAACGCGACTGGCTTTTTTTTGGTGTGGCGAACCATTAGTGAGCAGTTATGGGTGGCTCTTTTGGGTGACAGCGGCGAGCAAATGTCGGCACCTATTGAATTAGGCGCTGAAGTTGAGCAATTTACAGCGGCTACAACCAATAACAACTTGAGCATAGTTTGGATTGCCAATGACACTTTATATCGTCGATCTGTTGATTTGATAGGACGCCCCACACCCACGCAAATCTTAAGTGATAATGTGCAAAAACTTGATTTTGCTGTGATTAGCGACACAGAACAATATATCGTATGGCAGTCAGGGAGCGCATTATGGGCGGCAACCCTCGGTGATGATACGATTGATGATTTAATTCAACTACCAGATTTTTTATTAGCGCCTAATGAGTGGTTATCCACGCTTCAACTTGGCTATACAGAAACACAACGTTGGATTTTATGGGGCGTAAGCAATACCTCTCAACCAGAACAAGAATTGTATACACTCGCATCATTACCTCGTCAGGGATTAGCGAACCCGGTTGCAACTGAGTTTACACTCCCTAATGTTGAGGGCTTACGGTGGGCACAAATGAGTGGTAGTCAGCTTAGTATAGCGGGTAGAGTTCAAAATGGTGACTGGCAAGCATTCTTGATCACTTTAGGCGATGATGGCAGTCAAACGATTGAAGGTATTGATGGAACATCTGTAACTGCTGGCCCAGTTGCGTTTTCTGATAAATATGTGGCATGGGTTACGCTCGATTTACTTGCAAATCCTGAATTAGTGATCCGCAGTAAAAATAGTCCCTATGCAACTATCCCTACCCCACCAACTCCCGACTACCGCCAAGCCTTTTTAGATCAATTAATGCAGTTACCAATGATTATTTTGTGGTTGTTACCCCCTGCGCTGCTCGGCTATGCGTTTGAAGATCGGGTTTGGGTGTTACCTATGGCATTGATTAGTTATTGGATTGCCAAAATTAGCCTACCAATCGGCGTGTTTGATGAATTCCCTGCCCTATTGGATTGGCTCAACATCCAATCCCCATTTTGGGGAGGGGTATTCTTACTATTTTTGAGTAGTCGTATTGCATCAATGATTGGGTATATCGGTTGGGGATATACACCACAGAGTGTTCGCCATGCCGCCTATTTCCTGACGGATGCCTGCTTAACCTTTGCAATTGTGGGGGCGTCAGTAGAATAGCGTCGATATTTGACGGATTATTCAAGGTAAACAACCGTGGCACATCGTTTTTTTCTGTTAGGCTTAATTGGTAGTATGCTTCTGATGGTGGTTCCTGCGATGGCACAAGATGACACTGCATCGAATGCTGTGACAATTTTTATGTCACCACCTGAATCACTAGACCCTGTGAGCCTGTCACGGTTTGATACCAGCGCACGGGATATTGTTGATAATATATTCGTAGGGTTAACTCGTCTCAACACTCGTACAGGACAAGTCGAGCCATGGCTAGCGGACAGTTGGACGGTTAGTGATAATGGCTTGGTGTGGACGTTTACCCTACGAGATGATATTCAATGGATGCAATACGACCCCACTGCAGGTACAGCTATTGCACTGCGTCCTGTTGTGGCGGAAGATGTTGCATTTGCTGTTCAACGGGCTTGTGACCCTGATCGCCCATCACCAGCGAACACAAATTTATATATCATTGATGGTTGCCGCCCATTGGTGACCAATAACAGTAATTTTCCATCAAATCCTCAACGGGTTAATATCGTGGCATTAGATAATACCACCCTTCAAATTACGCTATTATTTCCAGCCAGTCACTTTTTGTCGATTACCACCTTACCAGAAATGCGTCCGTTGCCCAGTGAATTTATTAACGATAGTGTCGGGAACTATCCACGCCCCAATGCAATTGTGACATCAGGCGCATGGGTTGTGGCAGATTGGCAAGACAATATCGCCATGCAATTAACTCGTAACTCAGAATGGCCAGAAGATTTTGAGGGAAATGTGTCTGACGTTACCCTACGCTTTGATGGCTTCTTAGAAGCCTTACCAACGGATATTCAAGCAGGCGCAATTGATTTTGCTCGTTTTTCATCCGACTTTTTGTTACCAGCCAGTTTTCCTGATGATTTCGTTGGCTCAAATGATGGTAATACAATTACCCTATTAGGCTTTTCTTATAACAATGTTAGCGCTGAAGGAACAGCCATCGTAAGCCCATTAGATAGCCCCGACGTGCGCCGCGCTCTTGCACTCGCTTTAGATCGTGAGCTTTTAGTCCAAACTATTTTTGGAGAAGCGCGCCAAGTGAGCGAAAACTTCACGCCTAATTCTGTGGTGGGGGCACCCTCTTCGGCAGGCGCAAATGCCGATATTGTGACCGCTCAAAATTTATTAGCACAAGCAGGCTATGCCAACTGTACAAACATGGGGCAACTTGCTTTTGCCGTATCGAGTAATCCAATAGAGTTTCAGTTAGCACAAAATATTGTCTTTCAATGGCAAACGAATCTTGGATGCCCTGCTGAAACATTCCCAATTAGCCAAACAACCCGTATTGCTATCTTAGAAAGCGCTCATAATACAGTTGATGTAACCGTTGCAGGACGATTTCCACTCTGGATACTGAATTGGACAGGCGACTATCCTGACGCACAAGCCTGGGTTGGGGATGCTTTACATTGTGAATATGGGTACTTGCAAGTCGGGCGTCAATGTAACATTATCGATACACAAATTGATTACGCCAGCACGACACTCGACATCATTGAACGCGCCAACACTTATAGCCAAATCGAAAGTCAGTTATTTGGCTCTCAAGGATCATTCCCTGTCATTCCATTAATTGTGGAACAAACTTGGTGGGTTAAACAACCATCCCTGACAAATATAGCAAGTTACGGCACGCAACAATTTGATCGTTGGCTTGTTAACGAAAGCACCCCCTAATAACAAACTCCCAATGCTAAAGCTGGTGAAGCACAGGGCATGGAACGATACATTTAACTCGGTTTTTTATTGATTAACCATGTACACTGTGCATCACCAGTTGCAATGCATTCGGTTTGTTTGACTGTAAAATTCTTACCGCCCGAAATAAAGCTACCACCTTCAATGAATCCTGCTTCCCAGATCCAGCAAATGGGTTGTTTTGCCTGCTTACCGACACAACAAGGACAATCAGGGGAACTCCAAACAAAATGATCATCTTCTTCAGTCAAGCTAATACGAATATCATAATGAATTTGGCGATAAAGTTTGCGGAAGCCTTCAGCAGTATTGTTTAAACTCATACGCAATGCTTGTTCGTTTGGCATCACCTTAAACACAACCCCAGCAAATCCAAACAATGGGTGGTTCTCGATCATCCAACGCGACGATTGCCGCCCAATGCGCAATGCATGGATTTTGCCTGCCCATCCATAAAAATCCACAATCGCATGATTCAAGTTTGAATAATCCCGAAACACATAGCCCCCATCAAATTTCAGATTATCTGGGGGGAGGTTCCCAATAGCACTTTCTAGCCCTGCCTGTCGCAACATGATATTGAGGGCTTGTTCACCTGCAATTTCTTCAACAGCGCTGAGTGCTGCACGAATATACCCATTTGCGAGCGGAATAGCTACGCGATGGTCATTGCCTGAACGTTCGGTAATGGTGACATCATCTTGCGACATATGGTACTCCTTTTTTCAGCCCTTAGTTGGTGTCATACAAATATAACAAGTGTCTGGGATTTGGGATAGTTTTTCGTTATCCTTAATCGCTATGAAAACAGAAACTTTTATTATCCAATCAGATGATGAGATTATGCGATTGGACAAAATGTTAACACGTCGTTTTGAAGTCCTGTCTCGTGAAACAGCTCAAGAATTGATCCGTAAAGGGTTGGTGATGCTCAATGGGCAAAAACCGAAGGTGAATCGTATTCCTATTGTGGGGGATCAAATTGAGATCCAAATCCCTGAAAACACCGATGAAGCCCATATTCTTCCGCAAGATATTGCGCTCGATATTTTATATGAAGATGAGCATTTACTTGTCATTAACAAACCCGCAGGATTGATTATTCATCCGGGATTTGGCAACCCTAACAATACTTTAGTGAATGGCTTATTTTCACAGTATCCCGCACAGATGCTCAAGTTTGAAGAGCCAACACGTGCAGGGATTGTTCACCGTTTGGATAAAGATACCTCTGGGGTTTTGTTGGTTGCACTCAATACAGAAACTCGCGATGCATTGATGGCACAGTTTAAAGAACGCACTGTCAAAAAAATTTATTGGGGATTAGTTGATGGAGCACCGCCAACAGAATTTGGACGAATTGATGCCCCCATTGGCCGTAGCATCAAGAATCGAAGTCGTATGCAAGTTCGTCCGGATGGCAAATCATCACAAACGAACTTTAAAGGTCTTGAGGCATTCATCGACCATACATTGTTGGAAGTTCATATTGAAACGGGACGTACCCACCAAATCCGTGTTCACTTGGCATACATCGGATGCCCCATTGCAGGCGATAAAACCTATGGTAAATCTGAGTCTACTATCACACTGGATCGGTTTTTCCTTCATGCGCGGCAACTAACATTTACCCATCCAGTTAAACAAGAGGTGATGACTGTCACTGCACCACTTGCCCCCGAATTACAACAAGTGTTGGATGAGCTGACCCAAGAGCGTGATCAATGGTAAGCCGCTGGTACCTGCTCCTAGAAGCAACAATGGTTGGCCATAATCTTTTTCTTGAACCGTGCTAACAAATTGTTCACGGTGATGTGGTGTGCTACCAAATGTCTTAATAGCACTAATATGCTGCTTTGTACCATAACCTTTATTTCGATCCCAATGGTAATGGGGAAACTGTTCATGCAAGTCTAGCATGATTTCATCTCGTTTAGTTTTTGCAAGAATGGAAGCCGCTGCAATAACAGCATGCAGTTGATCCCCTTTAATAACGCTTTGGGTGATATTTTGCTTGTTGCCGAGTTCACTTAATCGGAGATTGCCATCGACTAGATACCAATCAGCATCCATTTTTTCAACTAAATCACGGAAAATTTTGCGATTTGCCCACCCGATACCCCCGCGATTAATTTGGGGGACTTCAAGAACGCAATAAGCATAGTCAATGTTATGCTCAGCAGCAAAAGCTTTAAACTCTTCAACCCATTTCTTGCGAGCATTGGGTGTCATTTTTTTAGAATCACGTGCTGAGAATTCAAGATTTTCTGGAATGACGACAGCCGCTGCAACGATAGGCCCCGCAAGGGGGCCTCGTCCAGCTTCATCTATACCACAAATTCGTTTCATAATAACCCTTAAGGTGCAAACGCTAACCGTTTTCTGGGTTTAAATTACCAGTACCTGAAACCGCCCAACCACCGGTATCGCCTGTTAAGCCTGCACGTTCCATCGCTTGTTGGATCTGGTCAGAATTGGGTTCTAACTCATGGGCGATGGCATAAGGTAAATCGTTGGTGAGTGCAAAATCTTTGAGATCATTGACCGCGAGTTGTATGTCAGCAGGGCGGATCTTATTCAAGGGAACCCCGACTTTTTCTAAGGCATCCCGCAAGGCACTTGGATCCTGATTGTGCAATGCTGATGTTAACAAAATACCAGGGCCAAGCATTTCAGCATGGGGGATTTCAACACCATTTTTTTCGAGAGCAAACGCAAAATAATGTTCTGTACCTTCTTGTTGGCGGGAATGCCCCAATTGATTCGCTAATTGTACCGAGACAGACGCTAAATCTAATAAGGTGCGCAAGGCTTCTACTTCACCGCGCCCAATGGCGTCCGCAATTTTAATAGTATGAGATGCCAGATTTGCAGACACACCAGCTGCCCACGGCACAAATTGGTAAGCGGGGGTATTCATTCCTTTTTTAGCAGCATAGCGCCAGTCAAGTAACCCCGTGACAATGGCTAGCATGTCCGCCACAAGACCTGCTCGTTCAGCTTGATCAGCTGCTTGGATGACTTCCCAATCCACCACGATTTTTTCCGCTGCACCGGTATAGACGTTCGTGAGAATACCCTCGGAAAGAATTTCAACTTGTGGTTCTAGGATTTGGTCACTGTCTAATGCCGTCGGGACAATCACCAAGGGTAAATCATTGCGATGAGCAACAAACTTACCAATCGACACTTGATGACCTGAGCCAATAACATAGATTGCCTCAACAATTGAGGGCACATTAGTAGACAGGAAATCTAAAAATTCATTATCCATGCGTTCTGGTTCAGCTTGGACAATGATCGGTAACTTCAGAGAATCGCTAACTTTTGCCCAACTCGCTGCATCCGTAATTAAGGCAACAGGACGGGGTTCTTCATATTTTGCAAGACTCTCATATTCTATTTTTGGAACAGGATAAACAATTTTCGCTTTTTGAGCAGCCATTCGTGTACTCCGCGCATGATAGTAGGACTCAGGTTAGTGTAAGCATTTCGTTTGATTTTAGCAAGCAAGACCTGCTAGGATAGAACAAATCCTAGGAGCAATAAGTCTATTATGAGTGATAACTCACTACAAACATCATCGAATGCACTACAAGACCTTGCCCAATTGTTTTATGAAGCCTCCCGCACGGCCAGTGAACGGATCAAAGGGAATCTACGGTTAGAGGCTATCCATAAAGATTCTAGCGTGACTGAACGCTTTTGGGCATATATGGAAATGGGGCTGGATAATAAAACGGTTGGAAATGACACGCCAATGCGGGTAACTGCCGTTGCCTTTACGGATCGGGGGGATGCCACAGAAGATATAGAAATCGGTGCAGATATGGCTTGTTTTGTGCGCTATGATTTGCCCGGGTTGCGGTGGGCAAAAGGGTTTTTAGGGCAAAGTAAACTCGCAAAGGTGACTGGACAAAATTCTAAAGGTGTCCCAACGATTGCACTGCCAAACGAGGAAAGCTATGACCGTATGATTAAACAATGTGCAGCCATGGGTAATATCAGTGATGAAAGCTATGTCTTTTTCTTTTCACCTGAATCCGTTACAGTGGAAAAAGCCAATAATTTATTAGGTGATTTAGGCGAAAATTATCCCGAAAAACCGTGGCAAGATATCCATCAACATCGCAAAGATTCTCCTGTGGATATAGCACAGTTTTACGCTGCAGTAGCTGCGTGCCAATTGGGGGAAGCCATGCTTGACCGTCCCGTGAAAGCAGAAAAAACAGTATTTGACTATGTAGAATCACGTCAGATCCAAACCGTTTTATTATTGATGGTCGGAACCGTACCACCACAAAAACCAATTCGGCCAGATTCGCCAGAAATCAATGCCCTAGCAGCGCCCGTCCCTGAAACGTATTGGAAGTGGACGGATCTATTCCAAACCTTGATTAAACGCTAAAGTATCATTATGGAACCAGATCAAATACCTGAAGATATAACACCCGATGATGATCATCCTCAATTTATTGATGATGATGATATGTTGGATACACCACAACCAACAGAGCAACCCGTCCAGCCTGAAGTATTCACTAATAAACCGTCTACACCAAAATCCACAGGAACGGGAGCGGATACAACCATCACAGAATCAAGTCGTGATACTCTCGAGGATCTCGATGATGATCCACTCGATATTTTCGCACGGTTGGATCAAGATATTGCTGAACATCAGGAACAAGCTGAACGCCCTTCTGAACCATCTCAGCCACTAGATCCGCTAGAAGAAGACATCCAACATTTTCTGGAGATCACCACTCGACGTGAAGACGCTCCACGCCCAGAGCAGCAATCAAATTTTGTGAACCCTGCCATGGCGCGGGTTGCCGCTAGCAGAATGCCCCGCGCTGCTCGTCACCCACAAGAATGGTTGCTAGGGCTCCGTACCTTGGTGATTGTTATGCTTGCGGCATTTGTGGTCGCCTTTATTTTCAATTATTGGACACCTGAAAGTTTTCTTTCTGAAGAATTTGTTGCCAATCTACAAAATGTGAGTTCAACACAAGGCCCGCCTACGGCGGTTCCATCGCCGTTACCGACGTTTGAAACTGTCCAGCGTATTGGAATTATTACAGGACATAGTGGCCCACCACTCGACACTAATTTTGATGTCGATCCTGGTGCTGTTTGTGATGATAACTTCGACAACATCCCTGAGCTAACCGAATTGGAGGTCAATACTTCTGTTACAGTGCGATTAGCAAATTTACTAATTGAGGAGGGATATGAAGTTGAAATGCTTGAAGAATGGGATGATCGTATTCTCAACTATCGTGGATCTGTTCTAATCTCCGTTCATGCAAATACGTGTGAAAATTTGGGATTTGGAGCAACAGGCTTTAATATTCAAATCAATCAAAATAGCCCTTTTCTAGAACGTGATACCTTATTACAAGATTGTTTGGTTGCACAATATGCCAGTAAGACAGGGTTACCACGCCACTTCGGCACATCCCCTGATCTGGTAGATTATCATGTTTTTCGTGAATCATCAGTGGATACGCCAACTGTATTGGTAGAATTGGGGTTCATGTTCGCCGATCGCGAACTTTTAACCCAACGGCCTGATGATATGGCACAAGGGTTATTCCAAGGAATGCTATGTTTTTTAAACTTTGTAGGAAATTCTTGATATGGTAAATAAGCGCCTGATATCATATGTTCGTACCCGTCCATGCCCATATATGAATACTGCTCGCTATGTTTTAGGGGAACATAATGTGGACTATAAAGAAATCCTGATCGATAAAGATTCATTAGCCCGCGAACGGGTGATCGAATGGACGGGTTTTGAATCTGTACCAACTATTATTGTTGCTGAAGATGATAGCTTACTTCCCATAGAAATCCCCGAATCGCTCCCCAAGGGTGCTAGCCCTCGTGGTATTGATCGGGGATATATGATTACTGAGCCAAGTGGTGAACAATTAGAGCAATGGCTCGCCAAACACGGGTTTATTGAGGGGTAGCTTGCAGCACCTCGGCCACTTCCGCAGCAAGATAGTATCGTCCGAACGGCGGCATAAAATATACTCCTTGGACATGCTCGCGCATGGTTAAGAGAATTTCTTGGGCAATCAACACCCCTTCTTCAGCAGGTGTGTTTGCATGTTCCAGTCGTTGGCGAATCTCAACTGGAATACTCATACCAGGAACTTCATTATGCAAAAAGTTTGCATGACGAATGGTGAATAAGGGCAGAAGCCCCGCAATAATGGGTGTCGTGAGGGGCTCTTCAAAATAGTCTTCATATGCTTTACGGAACAATGGCACTTTTTCTGGCTCAAAGACAGGCTGTGAGAGTAAAAAGTTTGCGCCATTGTCGATTTTTTTACGTGCTAATTTGAGTTGTTTTTCCATATTTTGAGGGTTCATATCCAATGCTGCCCCAACCGTGAACCGAGTCGGTTGCCCCAATGAATTGCCAGCTTGATCAATCCCTTCATTTAATCGGGAACTTAATAACTTCACCAATCCTGTTGGTACAACATCGTGTGTATCAAATGAATCGGGATAGTCACCAATTTTCGTCGGGTCACCCATCGTCACAAATACATTACGTACATTGAGTGCATGGGCAGCTAACAAATCGCCTTGGATGCGCAGCAAGTTACGTCCCCGCACTGGGAAATGAAGTACTGTTTCCATGCCCAATCGATCTTGGATCAAGTGTGCGACAGCCCAAGGGCTCATACGCATACGGGCAAGTGGAGCATCGGATACATTGATAAATTTGATACCAGCATCTCGCAGCATTTCGGCGGTGGCAATCACCCGTTGTGGCGTATAGCTCCGAGGGGGTGCAACCTCAACCGTCGACACAAATTCGCCATGTGCTAACATCTGAGAGAGTTTCGTTGGTTGTTCTAAAGGTGTTTCGACTGTAATTTCGTTTGGTTTTGGAACTTTAACCTCAACGGCATAAGGACGAGCCTCATCATCCAAGGCGTCTCGCATCGCACGAATATGGGCAGGTGTGGTTCCACAGCATCCACCTACGACACAAATACCTGCTTCCTCAAAAGCTAGTGCATATTCTCCAAAATAATCTGGTTGCGCAGGATATGCAAACCGCCCATCTATTTGTTCAGGGAATCCCGCGTTCGGTTGTGCAGAAATCCGCGTATTAGGAACTACCGTGTGGAAGATGCTGGCGATCCTCAAAATTTGGGAAGGCCCCCCACTACAATTGACACCAATCACATCGGCGCCACTCGTTGCAAGTGCTTCAGCAACTTGGGCAGGTGTCTCACCAAGAATGGTCAAATCATCACGGGTGAAAGTCATTTGTGCCATAATCGGGATCGTGGTGCTTAAATCGCGTGCTGCCTTGATGGCGATCTGAATTTCATGTAAATCACTAAAGGTTTCCAAAACAATTAAATCCACTGCATTTAGGATTAAAGCGTTGATCTGACTACGAAAAGCGCGATAGGCACGTTCTTCACTAATGCGCCCTACAGGTGCTATCCATGCGCCTAATGGACTGACACCACCCGCAACAAATACACCAGCCCGACCGTTTTTTTCAATCGCATGACGGGCAATTTCAACCCCTGCCTCATTGATCTGATAAACTCGATCTGCTAGTCCGTGTTGAGTGAGTTTGATCTCATTTGCACCAAATGTATTGGTTTGGATGACATCTGCGCCTGCTTCAAGGTAACGACGGTGAACCGTTTCAACTAAATGTGGATCAGTGAGATTGATTTCGTCTAAATTACTCCCTGACCGTACACCCATTTGATGTAAGCTGGTGCCCATTGCACCATCAAAGAGTACCGTGCCTTGATTAAGGCGTTCTAAAAAATGACTCATAATTAGTTCCTTTTAGTAACGTCGGATGGTGCGTTGCCAGCTAACATGACAAGCCTCTGCACAGACAAAGTGCAACCCTTCTTGCAAGCCGCCCCCCACACAATACGCAGGGGCAGTGCAATAGGGGCATGGGATTTCATAATGTTGGAGCGTGAGTTGGGTGATCCAATCAGCAACAAACAGGGGGGTAAACCCTAAACAATCAAGTTTTTCAGTGTCACATTGTTCGCAGTGGTAAACCAATGACTTTTTGCTAGCCAGATAATCTACGAATGATATTGCCTTACAACAAACCTGTGATTGGGATAATAGCTGATAACTCGTGTCAGTTTCTAATTGTTCCTGTGTGAAAGAGTGTAATTGCATAACATCAACCTTTCTGTGAGATGTTGCATCTCTGCCTAAGGTAGATGATGGTGATAGCCAATGCCATGTATCAATGGGATCGTATCGCCCTCATCTGCCAGATAGTCTGCCGGAGTTAGCACCTTCAGCCGATGGTGGCGTGGGTTGCTGCGAGTTCAACGAGCCGGTCTCTCACTCGCTCTGGATGAGATTGGGAGGCAGTTTATCAGGCGATGCCAAAATTTGTCAAGAGATGTCATAAGCACGGCACCATAGCTCAAACATTAAAATTGTCCACAGGGGCATGGTCAAATCCATAAATGAATGGTGTTGACGATCGATTAACTTTTCGATGTAATGGGTGTTTAAAAGTCCTCGTTGGCGGGTTTGGGAATCTAGCAAAATAGATTTCACAAAATCCCCATAATCACCTTGGAACCAATGCTCTAATGGGATGCCAAAGCCTGCCTTGCGACGTTCCAGAATACTATCCGGCACAAGCCCTCGGATAGCGTCTTTAAGGATTTTTTTACCCATCAACCATTCGCTAGGTAGTGTTGCAATATAATCCAACAATACATGATCCAACAAAGGCGCACGGACTTCCAGCGAATTGAGCATACTCGCGCGATCAACTTTTACTAAGACAGTGCTTGGCATATATTGCTCAAAATCAGCTTGTTGGAGTTGTTTAATAAGTGGTGTTCCTTGCTGTTGCCAGTTTAGCATCTTGGGTGGCATCAACGGAGTGGCACCAATGTAATTGGCCAATAAGGTTTTTAGGTGCGGTGGCTCAAAAATAGCATTCATTCGATCATAACGAATATGTAATGGTTCACTCAACAGACGTGCAGTGCGCCGTCCGACCATCCCCAATGGTAACCATTCCGCAGGCATGGCTAGCCCTTGCGGGATCGGATATTCAGCCAAGCGCAGAAACTTAGCATAACGAGCATACCCCGCAAAACTTTCGTCACCGCCATCGCCTGCTAGGGCAACGGTGACATGTTCACGCGCCATTTTGCAAACATAATATGTGGGTAATGTAGACATGTCTGCCAGTGGTTCGTCATATTGCCATGCTAATTTAGGTAATACATCACGGATATTTTCCGCTTCGACTACCAATTCTTGATGATCAGTACTACAAAAATTAGCAACTTGTCGCGCATAGGGGCGTTCGTCATAGGCAGCTTGTTTGAAGCCAATGGAAAAGGTTTTGACTTGCTCACTATGTTTTGCCATCATCGCCACAACGGCGCTAGAGTCCACACCGCCACTGAGCAACGCCCCTAATGGCACGTCCGAGATTAGGCGATACTGAACAGCCGTTTCGAGTTGTTCCCGCAAATGTTCAACGGCTTCCTGGTAGTTATGCGTGGTTTGTTGATTTTTCCATAAACCCCATTGCCAATATTGAGAGATATCAATGTCGCGTTCCAGATTAATGGTTAACTGGTGGGCTGGTGGCAGTTTGCGAATATGCTTAAAAATGGTAAAGGGTTCAGGAATCGATTGATAGCGAAAATAATGGGATAACGCCTCAAAATCTAAGTCACGGGGCATGTTGTCATATGCTAATAGGGCTTTGATTTCTGACGCGAAAAAAAAACCTTCTGGTAGATCCGCGTAATAGAGCGGCTTTTGACCAGCACGATCACGTGCTATAAAAAGCGTTCTTTGTGCAACATCCCACACCGCTAAAGCAAACATCCCTCTTAAATGTTGTGGGAGTGTATCACCATAAGCCCCATAGCCATGAATGATGGCTTCTGTATCGCTTTGGGTGCGAAAGGTATACCCTTGTGCCGTTAGCGTTTTACGTAAATCTTGATAGTTATAGATTTCGCCATTATTTAAGACCCATAGGCTTTGTTCAGCATTGCTCATCGGTTGTGCGCCACCTGTCAGATCAATAATGCTCAAACGACGTTGCCCTAAAGCAATGTGAGCATCTATAAACGCACCAGCATCATCAGGGCCACGATGGGGCATGGCATCTCGCATGGAGGGAACTGATTGTAAAAAAGGGGCGTTTGCTTGATACGCTAAAATGCCAACAATGCCGCACATAATCACCTCATTGGGTTGGATGTGTGCAGCATTATAGGTGTTGAAAAGAGATTTAACACGAGATGGTCAGTAGGCGCTTGGCTCACGCCTGCATAATGTCGCGGTAGACTTGCAAGGTTTTGAGGGCAGTTTTGCGCCAACTGAAATTTGAAGCGCGTCCCCGTCCGAGGTTGCTCATATGTTGGTGCAAATCATCCTGAACCAATAAGGCTAAGATCGCGCCTGCCATATCGCGCTCATTTCGTGGATCAACCAAATAGGCGGCATCACCGACTACCTCAGGTAATGACGATACTTTACCCGTTACCACTGGCGTTCCGCACGCCATTGCTTCGAGTGGTGGCAAGCCAAACCCTTCATACAAGCTAGGGAAGATCAGTACTTTGGCTAAGCGGTATAATGCAGGCTTATCTACTTCATCCACTTCACCAATCCATTGCAAATAGTGTTCAATATTGAGCTCTTTAGCATAGGCTTTGAGATCAGGGAATAAAGGAGTGCCCCATTCCTTAGGTTGTCGCCCCGCTAACACCAAGGGCACAAATTCTGCCATTGGTTGCCCCACATATGTCCATGCTAATAAAAGCTGATTCACATTTTTACGAATATCAAAACTACCAAAATAAAGCGCAAACTCATCAGGAAGATCGTATTTTTGACGGACGGCTTCATCAGCTGCGGGGTCAGCGATAGCGGTATACCGTTCATCAGCTGCCAAATAGGTTGGGGTGATCTGGTCCGCGGGGATTTCTAAATATTTGATGATGTCTTGTTTGCTAGCTTCTGAAAGCGTCAGAATATGCCCCGCCCCCTGAGCCGTTGACCGTACCAAACTCACATACAGATTATTAAAAAATCCTTGACGGTAGACAGGCAGCGCTAAGGGAATAACATCTAAAACTGACACAATCAATTTGGCAGGACTAGAGAGCGGCGCTCCCCAATAGGGCACATGCGCAATATCTGCCCCAATCTTTTTGACAGCAGCAGGATAACTCCGTTGTTCAAACCAAACCTTGCCAACTTTTCCCCCCATTGGTGTACTGGCGTGTACGACTTCAACGTTGGTAGGGACTTCTTGTGGCTTTTTGATATGAGGTGGCAAGATCAGCGTTAATTGTAATTCTGATTTGATGTCTGCCAAAGCAAGCACCAATTGCCGTACATATTGCCCACTGCCTGCATAGGGATCATCCCAAAACCACCCATTAATTGCAACGCGCATTTTAATCCTTGTCGTTATATCCGTCGGGATTGTTGCTATGCCATTGCCACGCCGAGGCAATAATATCTTTGAGATCAGGATATTTAGGTTGCCATCCTAATTCTGATTTTGCCTTATCTGATGCCGCCACTAAGCTAGCAGCGTCACCCTCTCGGCGGGCAGCTTCCACTGCAGGAAAATCTTGTTCGGCGACTTCGCGCGCAGTGTCAATCACTTCGCGGACTGTGTAGCCTTGTCCATTCCCAAGGTTATAAGTCATATTATCCTGATTACTCAGGGCATCCAAGGCGAGTACATGCGCTTGGGCAAGGTCTTCAATATGGATATAATCACGGACACATGTACCATCACGAGTGGGGTAGTCGGTGCCAAACATAGCAATATTGTCGCGTTTACCAAGAGGGACTTGTAAAGTCAGCGGGATTAAGTGGGTTTCTGGGGTATGGTCTTCGCCACGGATGGCATTGCCCTCTGCACTCAGCATAGCGCCGCAGGCATTAAAATAGCGTAATACTGCAAATCGTAACCCCATGAGGCGATGATACCAGCGAATCTGACGCTCAATCATCAATTTGGTTTCGCCATAGAGGTTAGCAGGTTCTATGGCAGCAGCTTCAGTAATAGAGGTATCTTGCCCCGCATAAACCGCTGCCGTGGAGGAAAATACTAATTTTTTAACATCATGCCGCAGCATCGTGTCTAGCAAAACGCTAGAGTTCACCACGTTATTGTGAATGTATTTGGCTGGCTCTCTCATACTTTCGCCAGCTTCAATCAAGGCCGCAAAGTGAACTACAGCGTCAAAATTACCTTGGCTAAATACATGAGAAAGAGCAATACTATCGCCAATATCCCCTTTAATAAAATCAGCTTTGTCAGGTACAGCAGCGCGATGCCCCCGATATAAATTGTCATATACGGTTACATCATGCCCTGCTTGGAGCAAATAGGCGGTAGTAGCAGAGCCTATGTAGCCTGCTCCACCAGTTACTAAAATCTTCATGATTCTTGTGTCCCCGATAGGTATTCAATCACGTATTTTATCATAGCGTGGTACATTATTTCTTCAACTTTGGCGATAGCTGCCAATGGCACATAGGCGAATAGGTCTGTATTAAGTTTGGCTTCATCCTTCAAATAAGCTGCTAGTCCTGCTTCTCCAACAGGAACCCGCTTCCCCAACACCGCTAATGTTTCGCTGGCATTTTCACTCACAATCTGACGGGCGATGATGTCGCGCCAAGCAATCAAATCTTGATCACCTAAAAATGGCAACCATTTTTGAGGTGTCGCCGCCGCTAAGAGAGCATTATACCCTGCATCCCATTGCTGGTAGTCTCGTTCATCCATGTGGCATAATAACACATGTAGCATTAAGTACCGTGTATTAGTATCTGCCCAATCTTTTTGCATGTAAAAATAGGGATATAGCATTGCTTCTGCCCATACAACATCCATGGCTAAATGCCCTATATAACCACAGACAAAGGCTTGTTGTGCCCCTTGTGCTGTTCTTAATTGGGGATGAGTGGTTAACATGGTGTCAACGGCATGGGGGGTTATAGTTTCTGCATAGTCAAAAAAATGAGTATTTGCTCGTTCGAGTCCTCCCGAAACTCGTGCATCTGGGGCAACATTCCCCAAAAGATATGCTCCTAAATGTTCTGGGTATTTTAAGTGCATTCTCAAGTTAAGGGGAACGCTTTCATCCTGTAACAAGCGATGGGTGGCTGAAAGGTGCATAAAGGGCGTTGGCATAATAATCTTTTCCTACGTTTTTTGCCGCCCTTCCCCACTGTTGGCTAACTACCACTTGCGATGCAGGGGCGACTTGATTACATTCTAAGGCGTACTATCAAACAACTGGAGAAAAACGCATGAATCGACGCATCATAGTGATGCTTGTGGCGCTTTTGCTTATCTTACCGAATTTTTCCGCAAGTGCCCAAGAAACCCCACCCGCAGATCTATTTTACCTCGCAGCGGATGCCAATGGGGTTGTTCAAGTTTTTAGTATAGATACCAGCACCGTCGTAACCCAACAATCGCAAGCCACCGAAAATGTAGAAGGTTTTGATCTGGCGTATAATAATACGCTTGCTTTTGTAACTGCGCGCAGTTTGACTTTAAGCAGTGGCGCCATTGTCACTAGTGGTGGGCCTTTAGATAGCCAAGCATTACGTTTGGCAGATGTTTCATGGTCACCAAATGCGAATGAGCTTGCTGTTGTTGCCCTTGCGCCAGAAGGGCAAGCAGACCCTTCTGAAGGGGTTTGGATTCATAACACACTCGACAGCACGTGGCGCTTGGTGCTGAACAGCACCAAGTCTGATCCCGCAACATCGGTTGTTTACACAACGGTTGATTGGGTCAACACAGGCGATCGGTTGATCTTAGACGCTAATTTTGGTGATGGCACAAACGGCAGCACCATCTATAACTTGGCAACAGAACGTAATTTGATTTTTAACCAAGCCAATACCGGCAATATTGATTCTGCTGGCTACAGTCGAGGCAACTTATCGCTTGATGGCACTGATATTGTCCTTAGCGATGTGCCAGACAGCCCCAATGGCAATGGATTTGCGGTGGATGTCAACGACTTCACACGGATTTTACCCTTGGGTGATGGAAACTTAGGGGTTCGATATTTGAGCCATGCTTACCCAATACGATATGGGAATGCTTTTTTCATCCGTGACTTTGGGAACAACATCACCACTACAGAAGTGTGGCAACTCAGTGATGACGGCGCACGGCTCGCTCTTGGTAACTTGCCAAACGCGGATCTTGGCTTTGACCTTGATTGGACACCAGATGGGGTCGGGTTGGCCTATGTCAATGCAATGGATGATGCCCTTGTCTTTGGTGACCTCAATGTATTTGTACGCAGTGCTGAAGATTTCATGGTCGAAGTACCATTGCCCGAAACCATCGGCAAAGTTCGTTCCCCACAATGGGCAAACAATCTAACCGCGACCTTTGATAGTGTCGTTGAAGTCATTTTCACTGAGCCTGTGGCAGAATTTGCTGATGCTGCGGGTGTTCGTTACTTTAGTGCCCGATTGCAATGGAATGGGGTTGCAAATGGTAACGGTTCTGCACAAGTACGCATTGCCCCAGGATTTGATGGTGTTGAAACATTTGATGTATCTGGTAGTGCCGCCGTATTAAATCGTTTAGCATGTGGCACCACCTATACCATTTCTGTTGCTGCATATAGCACAGACGGGGCACTTGGCACACCCAGCCCGAATACAACACTGACAACGCCACCATGTGACGCACCATTATTTTTGGTTGTGAATGACATCTACGCTAATACGGCTGCACCTGCACCGCCTGCGGCTCCTGCACAAGCAGCGCCACCCGCCGCACCTGCTGATGCACCGCCACCCGCAGATGCACCGCCCCCACCGCCTGCTGATGCACCTGCACCAGAACAACCTGCTGAACCTGCTGCGCCTGCGGGCGGGGATGCCGCCGCACCCGCAGCCCCGGCAACATTAGAACTTCCAGCAGGTACCCAGCAAGATGGCCCCGCTACAGTTCGGGATTTAACAGCTGGCGAGCTCACACCCTTTACACCATTGGATGATGGCCGCGCTACATATGCTGTTCAGCTGTCTTGGACAATGCCAGAACAAGCTATTGACTTTTTCTTAGTAGCAACCGCTCCAGCCTTTGGACCAAACTCTCGGGATCGGTTCCCGATTCGGGCAGAAGAACGCACCAGTCTAGCTGCTAATATTGAAGGGCTAATTTGCGGCACCACTTACACCGTTATTGTGCAAAGTCTTGGTTCTGATGGTGCACAGGTAGTATCTAATTCTGCGCCGCTAACAATTGTTACTCCCGACTGCTAGTGAAAGAGTTATAAAGTATTTTTGAACGTATTACATGTCAAGTTGTAGTACGTTCTTTTTTTTCTAAGGATTTAAAATGTCAAAAATAGCTTTAATTGTTCATGGTGGTGCATGGCGTATCGATCCAAGTGAGCATGATGCACATTTAAATGGTGTCAAAATATCCATTGAACATGCGTGGCGATTACTCAAAGCGGGCGGTAGTGCTTCTCATGTTGTGCAACAAGCAGTGATGTTACTAGAAAATGATCCCACATTTGATGCCGGGATTGGTAGTGTCCTTAATCGTGCTGGTGAAATTGAACTTGATGCGATGCTGATGGATGGCAAAACATTGTCTGTAGGTGCTATCGCAGGCGTACAAGGGATTGAAAACGCAATTCAGCTAGCCTCTGTCGTGCAGCAAGACCCAACCATTAATTTTTTAGTGGGAAAAGGGGCAGAAGAATACGCTCGATTGAATCATGTTCCGTTACTTGATCCTGAAAAGATGATCATACAGCGTGAACTGGATCGATATGAGCAATACAAAACCAATCCACCTGAACGAATTGCTGAGGGATTTTCAGATGGGTTTGATAAGATTCATTCGGGGGGAACAGTAGGTGCTGTTGCACTTGACCAAAACGGAAATATTGCAGCGGCAACATCCACCGGTGGAACCCCCTATAGCCCTGTTGGTCGTGTTGGTGATTCACCACTTATTGGTTGTGGAACCTATGCGGACAATGAAACGGGTGGCGCATCGGCCACAGGGCATGGTGAACGAATTATGCAAGTCATGTTAACCAAGTATGCAACGGATCTAATTGTTCAAGGTTATAACGCACCTGACGCTTGCCGCTTGGCGATTGAGCATCTTGCCAATCGTGTAGCAGGTCATGGTGGACTGATCATGGTCGATAAAGATGGTTATGTTGGGTTTGCCCATAACACGCCGCATATGGCGGTTGCTTGGTATGATGACAATGATGTATTACAAACCTATATTAAACCCACCGACAGTTAAAGTTGATCCGTATCCAGAATAATTGTCACAGGGCCATCATTATAAATTTTAACATCCATCATCGCCCCAAAAACACCATGTTCGATCTGTTGAACCCCTTCTGCTTTGAGCGCGTCTGCATAAGCCGTTACTAATGGTTCTGCATGGTCAGGCTTGGCGGCGTCAATAAAACTCGGACGCCGCCCTTTTTTTGCATCAGCATATAGAGTGAATTGGGACACCACTAGAATCCCACCGCCAACATCTAATACCGAGCGATTCATTTTGCCGTCGTCATCATCAAAAACGCGCAGATGTGCCGTTTTACGGGCGAGTAAAGCCACCTCTTTCTCAGTATCTGTATGGGTGACACCGACAAGCGCCACAAAGCCATGTTGTATTTCACCTGTGATGTTGCCCTCAACCGTAACCGATCCTTGACTCACCCGTTGTAAAATGACTCGCATGGTATCGCTCCAAATCTGTATTTACTACTATTTCTGATTTATTGATTCAGCATAACACTCGCCATATCCGCGTTAAATGTGCCAGAAGCACCCGGCACAAAGCCGTTTACCCAAGCTTTTTGTAGCCATGTAATTTTGCCATAAGCAGAAACCACGACAACAGAATCTTCCATGATAATGTTATGAGCTTGTTGATAAAGGGCTATTTGAGCATCGAGATCGGTTTCGGCTTGTGCAGCTTCTAATAGGTCATTAACAACGGGGTTATCATACCGCATAGCCCCATTTCCATCCAAAATGAGGAAATTAAAAATATCAGCCGGATCAGGCCGCCCCGCTGCCCAACCACTGATGAAAACCATCATGTCATCTTCTTCGATTGTATCCCAATAGGTTGTACTATCTTCAATTTTTAATTCTGTTTGGATGCCAAGCTCGGCAAGGCTTGTTTGCCATAATTCAATGTGTGCTTCAGTGGCGATACTTTCCAAAATATTGATCGTGATAACGGGGATTCCCTCACCATTAGGGAACCCTGCCTCAGCAAGTAATGCCGCCGCAGTATCTAAATCGTAAGTATAGACAGTCGTCGGTTCAGCAGCAAGCATGGCTGGCGGTAACATCCCTAACGTTGCAGGAAAACGCGCCCCATTTTCAAGATCATTCCATGCGGTTTGGCGATCTAGCGCATAGTTCATCGCTTGACGCACGGCTGGGTTTTCCGCCAAAAAGCCGCTTTCTAAATTAAATCCAAAATAGCGAATGTGTAGACTTGGTAATTCATTGAGATCGGGGGCAAATGCTGTTAGTACGGTTTCACGTTGGTTGCCCGGAATATCGAACATAAAATCAAGCTCATTATTTTGATAAGCTTCTAGCGCACTGTCTGCATCCGCAAAAATAGTGAAGCGAATGCCATCCGTTTGAGGTTGGTTCGCTCCCCAATAATCTGAATTAGCAGCCAGTATAATTTGTTCACCATCAACCCAACTATCAAATTGGAAAGCGCCCGTTCCCACAGGGTTGCGATCAAAATTCTCGCCTAATTGTTCATAAGCTGCGGGAGAGGTGATGGCAATAGCGCCTGTATTTAGCAAAAAGTCACGATCTGGGATTTCAGGAATCAACTGAAGGGTATATTGATCAATCACAATCAAGCCTTCAACGCCCTCTGTTTCGCCATTCGCATAGGCTTCTGCCCCTAAAATATTGGCAATAGTTGTGTCATCATCCTCATCATTAAGGGTAAAAAGATAATTCCATGCAATTATATCAGCCGTGATTTCGCGCTCACCATCAGCATAATTGATGCCATCTATTTGATGAAATAAAACACCTTGTCGCAAATAAAACGTATAGACGTTCCGCCCATCATCACGTTGTGTCATCTCCCAACGCTCGGCAAGCGCAGGTTCAATAACACCATTAGCTTGGTCAAACCCTATCATGCCCTCAAAAATATTATGCGTGATGGTGGCTGCAATAATTGTGTCTTGAGTAAATGGATTCAAGTTCGATGGTTCATCAAATATAGGGGCGTCAATGATTTGATCGCCTGATTGGGCGGTTGCCCACCATCCATTCTGAGCCAAAAGCATCACAATTAATGTGCCATACAGAAAAAAACGAGATATTTTCATGAGGGATAATCCTTATTTTCTGAAAAGTTATATTATATTTGTCGCTAAAAAATAAGGAAACTGGTGTACTGAGGCTAATTTGTATTGATAAAACCCAGCCATGTATTTTCTGAGACCAACGTGAGCGCTTGTGTTGCAAATTCAAATTTATAGGTTGCGCCCCCAAATACATCAACCAGAACTAATCCCCAATCGGTTGCACCTTGTACCGTAAATCGTTGCGCTGAGGGCGGACTAATAAAGGTTTGCATTTGCGTATTCAGATTAATTTGCACCAAGCTAAACTGGGCAGCCACACTATCATCAAAGAGATTATTGGATTGGCTGTAATAGACCACTCTATTATCTGTCATATAAACATCGCCAGCTAAGCTAAATGCAGTAGGTAGATCATTAACGGGTGTTGGTTCGGTAGCATCAAAAATCTGAGGCTGAATCCCTTGGTCTGTGTTCAACAGCCGAACATATCGATCCCCATAAGCGGCGGCGCCACAAATGCAAAATGGCTCTTGATATAGCTGCTCATGGGTACGGGTGCTGGCATTGTACCGATGTAGATCGGTGTATAAACGATGATAGTCAGGGTAAGCTCCAGAATCTAACGGATACCCCGCATCATAATAAAACCACTGACGGTCATTGCTTAAGGCAACCGGCATGGCGCGCAAATACACATCATAACTAGATTCTGGAGGTAATGGGATCGCTTCAATAGTGCCCCCATTAATATCTGCAATATATAGATTGGAAATCCAACGAGTATCTGAGGGAAAGACTTCAACCCATGCGATGCTATTTTGATCAGGGGAAACCACCCAATCAATACTCACGGAGTCAGCCTGTTGAGGAATAAAGGGATGGGGCATTAAGCGCCCATCAAGGGTTGCTAACGTGGGTTGCCCAGTTTGTGGATTTTTAAACAACACGCCTGTCGCAGCTACCGTAAATTCATAAGTTGCGATCTTCGTGCTATCAAATGATTCGATAATCACAGGGGTGCTTAGTCCGGAAACAGGATTTGTAAAATAGAGCGTTAGCTGTTGTGTCGTGCGGTCATGCTCGGCAAATACATCAATTGGAATAATTGTTTGGGCTTGCGTGGGTAATACACTAATCATCAAAAAGATGATAAGCGCACCAAATAACCAAAGCTTACGCATTGAGGAGTTTCCGTACTGCCTCAACTAATTTTGGCATCACCTCGCCCGCAGGTGCGCCCAGGTAAATATCCATACCGCGTGTTAGTTCACTAGGATTTGGGTTAACCTCAATCAGAAAGGCACCAGCACCACCAGCGTCAATTGGTAGATAAGCTGCTGGATAGACCATTCCGGACGTACCAACCACAAGCATCACATCACACTGACGGGCAGCCGTTTTGGCACGTTGCAAGTTATCAGCCGGTAGCATTTCACCAAACCACACGACATCAGGACGAGTGAATCCTTTTTGACAATACGGACACAATGGGGGACGGGCACGATTATCATTGTCTCGATCCCAATCCATATTCTCAAGATCAATAGAGGTAGGGCTCCCTTGGCAATTTTCTGAACATTTATAAGCAAATAAATTACCATGTAAAGTGACGACTTCAGCACTACCTGCGTTATGATGATGGTTGTCTACATTCTGTGTCACCAGCAAAACGTTAGGTAATAGTTGTTGCAATTCTGCAATACCATAATGCGCGGGGTTAGGCTTGGTTTTTTCGACCAACTCACGCCGCATCCAATAAAAATCCCAAACCAGTTGTGGATTCGCTTGAAATGCATGTGGATTTGCTAGATCTTGTGGATTATATTTTGCCCATAATCCCTCTAGTGCATCTCGAAAAGTAGGAACACCAGACTCACGGCTGACCCCTGCACCTGTAGAAATAACCACCCGTTTGGCAGTTGCTAATTTTTTGGCAGCTTGCTCAATTAAATCTTGCATCAGATAGGTCTATAATTTACGCTTTGGACATTCTAACATATTTTGTGTAGCGAGTAAGTCTGTTATACTTTTTTCATGCCCTAATAATTAAAGTGTAATGGAGCGCATCAAATGAGCCTCAGCCGTGAACAAGTCCAAAATATCGCTGAATTGGCAAAGTTAGATCTAACAGAGCAAGAATTAGATCTCTATAGCCAACAGCTATCAGCTATTTTAGATTATGCCGATAGCCTAACTGCCTTAGATACCGATGACATTGCCCCTACCGCTAGCGTATTACCTCTTGTTAATGCATTTCGCGAAGATGTCGTAGAACCATCACTACCAACTCCCGTAGCCTTAGCCAACGCGCCATTAGCTGAAGCCAACCAGTTTAGTGTTCATGCCGTTTTAGATGGTGATGAGGACTAAAAATGGGGTATTCGCCCCCTAACCATTATATGTAATGTACCATTTAAAAATGAGTTACAATTATGCCAAAAAAACCTGAAGCTGCGTTACCCACCTTGCTTCTTGAATTAATGGAAAAATGGGAAGAATTCAGTTACAAAGTGCAAAAAAGCCCAAGCGCAAAAGAGCTTGGAGAATATGAAAAAGGATTTGTTGCGGGTTTTGAGGCTGCACATATGGAATTGCGCACCATGATAGCCCAAGTACAAGGTATTCAACTCCCAAAAACAAAACCATTGGATGTCCCTATTACCGATATTAGTGCTCAAGGCGTAGATGCAACACCTGTACCACAACAAATATGGGAATATCTGTATGTGAAGTTTGAGCAAACATCAGAAGGTGTGTGGCGGTTACAAGAAGTAAATGGGGTTGAACAGTTAGATTGGCATAAGGCACCATCATTTGATGATGCAATTCAACGTCTACGGGAAGAAGAGGGGTGGCGATTAACGACCTTTTCCAAGGGACTACATGTATTTCGCCGTACACCATCAACAGATTAGACGCATGTCATGAAATTTGATAAACTGAAAGCAGCATTTTAGGTTTGTGGAGCGATAATGTCTAAAGAGCGGATTCTCATCATCGAAGATGATGCTGATGTAGCAGAATTATTGGTGATGTTTTTCACCAGTCAAAAGTATGATGTGTATCATGCTGATGCAGGATCACTAGGGATCGCATTGGCACGGTCAAAGCTCCCCAATATGATTTTGCTAGATATCATGTTACCTGATATGGATGGATTTCAGGTTTGTACAACACTCAGATCAAATAATTTAACCAAATATATTCCTACTATTTTCTTGACCCAGCGTAATGCCCAAGCGGATAAGGTTTCAGGGCTAGAACTTGGGGCAGATGACTATCTGACAAAGCCATTTGATATTGAAGAATTGAGTATTCGTGTCGAACAAAGTATTGCTCGTGCAACACGTGATCATCTTCATGAAGATGTAACAGGATTACCAACAGGCCCGTTAGTAGAGTCTGAGTTTAACTATTTTAAGCAATCACAACCGGGTTGGGCGCGTCTTGACATCAAGATGAATGGCTTTTCGGCTTTTCGAGATGCTTATGGATTTTTGACTGGCAATGAGGCGATTAGCATGGCCGCAAAAATCCTGACTGATGGAGTTATTGAATATGGCACAGACAATGACTTTATGGGGGTTTTAGAACCTGGGGTATTTACCATTTTTACTTATAGTGAGCAATTAGACTTGTTGATCAATGAAACCAAACAAATCTTTGCGAAACGGGTGCAATCGTTATATAAATTTACGGATGTAGAACAAGGCTATGTTGTGATGCATGAAGGAACCGATTCAGAAGAGCATATTCCCCTTATGCATTTTGCGGTTAACACGCAAACGTTTTGAGTATTATGCATCAAATGAGGAGGGATTACCCTCCTCAAAAAATAATAGCTAATTACATGCGCTAGATGAGGAATCAGCCGCTAATCCGAAGACATCTAAAATGCCAGAGAGCGGTTCTTGTTGCCATGCGCAAGTCTGATCCACAATAATCAACGCGACAACAGTCCCTACAACACACAAGACAATAAAACAACCACAGCCTAACAATAGCCAGCGCCCCATACCACCACCGGATGGTGCTTCTGTACTATACCCATAAGGACTAGGGGGTTGTTCTGCGTAATACCCGCCACCATCATAAGGTGCCGCAGCAGGTTGCGGGGCGACAGGTGTTCCACCGGGTTGCCCTTGTGGAGGCGCCCACGGGGATGGTGCCGCTTGCGGTGGTTGCCCAACCGGAGCAGGATCAGCCGGGGGTTGGGGTTGTTGATAGGCATTGGGCTGTTGGGGTTGGGTTTGTGGCATTGAAGGGGCGACATCACCGGATGGTGGTGGCGCAGCAATCGTATTTGTCGACTCGTATGCTAAAGTAACCGTTTCACCCAACCCAATGGTTTCCCCTGGTTGCAATGGTCGTGAGCCTGTTAAGCGTTGACCATTGATAAATGTCCCATTGGTTGATCCCAAATCTTCCATTGTATAGCCATTACCTTCACGGGTGAGCCGTGCATGGTGGCGGCTAACTTCTGGATCATTAATGGTAATATCATTTGTAATATCACGACCAAGCGTGACAACATCTTTATTTAATTCATATATTTGGTTTGGTTGGGGTCCACGCCGTACAATAAGGCGGAAGCCACCACTTGGTTGTTGCATCATTCGACTCCTTATCAAGAGTTCTGCCAAGAATGGAGTATACGAAGATAGAACTGGCATGTCAAATATAAAATGAAATTCCCAAAACGAGTTTTAACCATTGCAGGCTCAGATTCAGGCGGAAGTGCGGGTTTACAGGCCGATCTAAAAACATTTGAAGCGCGGGGGGTCTTTGGCAGTAGTGCTGTTACCATGCTTACGGCACAAGACACAAATAGAGTACATTCAGCACACATAGTCCCGGTTGAATTTGTTGAACAGCAAGCCAAAGTGGTGCTAGATGACCTTGGAACCCATGCACTAAAGACGGGGTTACTAGGGCACGAGGCCATCGTTGAATTAGTCGCTAAACTCATAGCAGAGTACAACATCAATCAGGTTGTTGTTGATCCTGTCTTGGTCAATGGGCAAGGTCAGCAATTCGTGAGTGAAGCAACGGTAGTAGCTTATCAAAAACAAATGTTGCCTCATGCAACGGTGGTTACCCCCAATCTTGATGAAGCACGTTTGCTCACTGGTATCTCTATCAATAATGAATCCTCTATGCGAGAAGCTGCTCAAAAATTGTATTCAATGGGGGTAGATGTTGTGTTGATCAAAGGCGGGCATTTTACACATACCGAAACTGTGATCGATTTACTCTACGATGGAGAAGCTTTTATCATGTTAACTGCGCCACGATTACCCGTAGAAAATCCACATGGTGTGGGGTGTACTTTTGCCGCCGCAACCGCTGCCGAATTGGCGAAAGGAAACCCGCCCATAGATGCCTTACGGATTGCACATAGATACTTGCAACGGGCATTAACAGGGAGCTTAACATGGGAGCTAGGGCACGGGCGTACACCTGTTTACCATGCCGTGAAAGATGATTAACCGATGCTGAAAAAGATTTTTTCAAAAGAAAACCTGTCCGCAGTCATCCTTTGTGTGGTGGTGTTGCTAGTCATTATTGTGACCGCCGAAGACGCCCCGCCATTTATTTATCAAGGGTTTTAGGGGTGCTGTACCCTTGCGGATGTAATTTATGCCACGCCCATGCAGTCCCTATAATTGAGGTCAAATCAGGAAAATCAGGCTTCCAGCCCAATTCATCTTTGATGGCCTTGCTGTCTGCCACCAATATAGCGGGGTCACCTTGTCGTCGCTCCCCTTCGATGATCGGGATTGAATGCTCCGTGACATACCGTGCTGTTTCAATCAATTGTTTGACTGAATACCCATCCCCGTTGCCAAGGTTATAATGCCGAAACGGGACATCAGATAAGGCTTCGTATGCCAAAAGATGGGCTTGTGCCAGATCCATGACATGTACATAATCGCGAATACAGGTTCCGTCAGGGGTGGGGTAATCCGTCCCAAAAATGGTAACATGATCCCGCTGTCCAAGCGCTACTTGCAACACAACAGGGATTAAATGCGTTTCAGGGGTATGATCCTCGCCAATATGACCATTTGGGTGTGCGCCCGCCGCATTAAAATATCGCAATGCGCAATATCGTAATCCATATAATTCGTGCATCCAATGAAGTTGGCGTTCAATTACCGCTTTGCTCTCACCATAAGGACTACCCGGAATAACCCGTTCCTGATGGCCAATTGGAATACGTTCTGGTTCCCCAAATAAATTAGATGTAGAAGACAAAATAAAGCGCTTCACATCATATTGAACCGCTGCTTCTAACAAATAGGATGAGGCGACTATGTTATCGCGCAGATATAACCACGGTTTCTGCGTACTTTCACCAACCATTGTATGAGATGCAAAGTGAAAAATCCCCTCAAATTGATGACTTTGAAAAACGTTTTCGAGGAAGGCACGATCCAGTAAATCCCCTTGGGCAAATGTGACCTGCTTAGGTAGTGCTGCCTGATGCCCCATATAGAGATTATCTAAGACCACTACATCATACCCACGCTGAACCAGCAAATCGACAGTATGACTCCCAACATACCCCGCGCCACCTGTCACCAAAACCTTTGCCATTTATGTACCCTATCATATTGCATTTCAAACGTTGATCGTCATCATACTGTCCGAATCATTGGTTGGCAAATATTGTTAGTTAGTAAATGGGAATCCGCCCAAGAAGTTTGGGGCGGTCGTGGGGGAATGTGCAGTCGCATCACTGCCCCACCCTCACAAAATATTTGTCGCAATTGTCAGGGCTTGGTTAAATCTCTTGACCCCCTCTCGCCCCTATGGTAATCTGACGGTAATGGCAATGCCAAAGATACAGCCATACAATCACCTAAAGCGATGTAGGGATGGTGCAAGCCTACAATATTTTGTGTGGTTATCACTTTGGCGCCACGAGCAGAACGCTATGATCACCCATAATGGTATGTAGCTAGTAGACCTCGTCGGGATGCGCCCGTTACTGCGTAGAATAAAGTGCCTCAATCAATGCACAACAATTGTTATGTGCAACGCTTGAGGAATTAGGGTGGTAACACGGGTAGCTCTCGTCCCTTGATGATTGACAAAATCAATCAAGGTCTACGGAGCTATTTTTTGTTTTATGCACAAATAGATTCGGAGCGTACATGAACGTTCGCGCAGCAACCCCACAAGATATGGATGAACTCCTTCGCCTGTACGAAGAACGGATGGATGTTTATTTACAATATGAATCACGACAGCCACACTATGTAGAAAATCAAGCTGCATGGCAAACGGCAATCTTAGAATGGATCGAGCAGGATAATGCCAATGTGCTCGTCGTACAACGTGATGACCAGTTGATCGGCTATATGATTGCATGGGTTTGGAAAAATCCTCCCTTTACCTACCCGGCTACCATTGGCATGGTGACCGAATTATCTGTTGATGGCCATTGTAAACAGGGTGGGGTTGGTACAGCCCTTCTTGAATCTGTTTCAACATGGTTCCGCGAAAAGGGATTAGAGTCCTTTGAAATCCGTGTGCCACGCCGCCAAGCTATTGAACAAGCGTTTTGGCGTGCAGTTGGTGCAGAAGCCTACCATGACCATATGTATTTTCAGTTGAGATAATCCATGAACTACTTAGAGCGTTGGCTCGGTACAACTCGCTACCGCTTATTTATTGGCCTATTACTTGCAACAGGGCTCACCAGCACCGTATTACAACTTGCCGCAGGTGGTGAACGATGGGTGATTAATGTTCAAACAGGGTTAATGGGTGTGTTTATTGCCGGGACTTTGGTGATCGTGAATGCACGCCTTTCGTCAGAAACCCGCCGCCGCTTAGCATTTATGTTTGTGCCTATTGTTGTTGCTATTGGGCTAGGACTCCTAATCCCAGACTTATTCCGTTTGTTTTTAGGAATCGCTGTTGGATGGTTTCTGGCCTCTCAATTACTCATGCGTTCAGCAGACAATACTGAATATAAACGCGCTGTTAAAGCATTGCGCCGTAAAGAGTATCAAACAGCTATTGATGAGATGAATGCCCTTATTCGACGCGATGCTGATCAAGCTGAACATTATGCCTTCCGCGCCCAACTCCATCGCTTAAATGATGACTTTAATCGTGCTAAATATGATTATGAAACCGTCTTAAAATTGGATCCAGAATCAAGTGTGGGGGCAAATGGACTGGCTGAAATCTACTTACAAAAGGGTGATTTAGAACCCGCACGCGAATGGGCAGAAAAAGCCTTTGAAACTGCACCCGATGAATGGATTGCAGCCTATAATTTAGGTATGATTGCCGAACGCCAGCACGATAATGCTGCGGCCATTACATATTTACAACAAGCTATTGATCTCAAAATTCCTGAAAGTCGTCACCGCTTACTCACTTATTTATGGTTAGCGCGGGTCTACTATCGTCAAGACGACCAGAAACAAGCGGATCATATGATTGATAAATTATTGCGGGAAAAACGTGGCCTCAATGAGTGGAAAACGATTTTAGAGAGTGATGAAGCCGCCCATTTGCGGGGTGTGTTACAGCTTGATGTGCGTATGGCAAAAGCTCTATTTGAGAGGAAATCGATGGCATATGCGTTCGATCTTGAAGGATAAGCGCTTACAATTTGCTTTTGCTCTTGTAATTGTCGAATGGGTATTCGTCGGTGTTGCTGTTGCACGTGGTGCTGATAATCCCATATTCCTTGGTGGTGTTCTATTTGTGATTAGTGTGATTCAGATTGGGTCAATCTTTTGGCGGCGTAAACCATCCGGTGCGGTGGCAGATGCGCAGGAGGCATTTGTACAAGGGGATTATGCAACAGCGATTACAATTCTTGAAGCCTATACCACCGAAAATAGTACAGATGTCAAAGCTTTAACCTTATTGGGCAATGCCTATCGACAACATACGGATTTTGTACAGAGTATTAGCGTTTTAGAAAAAGCCTTAGACCTTGCACCTGATAATGCTTTTCCACGCTATGGCTTGGGGCGAACCCTGCTTGCTCAGGGACATTTTGCCAATGCTGCACAGGCCATCGAAAAAGCATTACAAGATGGCGGTCGTAAAGTCATTCGTACTGAGTTAGCCCTCGCCTACTATTTAGCCAATCGTCTTGATGACGCCCAACGGGTAGCAACCGCAACTGCACGACAATTGAGCTTAGAACCTTATCGTATGTTAATGATCAATTATCTTCTGTACGTGTTAGCGAATGATGAAAAAGCAGTTGCCATTATTCGCACACAAAATAAACATGTGCACTACTGGCAAGTCGAAGCTAATCGTTTTACTCATACTCCTTATGGGGAAGGGTTACAAACTATCATTGAACAGATTCAGGAAATGGAATAGTTATGGCTAATTTAAGTTGGAATTTGCGCTTGGTTATTGGAGTCGTGCTGCTTGTCATCATCGCATCCGTTTTATTTTTTGTATATTACAATATTCAAGCCAATAACCGTAATGAGCCCTTAAGCTTAGAACTTTATGATGGAATGACCTTACTCAATAGTGAGGCGCTCCGAGACGGCGAACAACGTGATTACTATGTGGTTACGGGGGTTGCCCCCTTTGACATCGAAAAATTTTACCAAGATCGTGACTTTGATTGCACATCATTGTTCAATGCAGCTGGTGAATATTTACGGTCTACCTGCTTATTAGAGCGAACACATCTAGGATTTTGGCAGGTAGCTAGCCTAACCATTCAACCCGATGAAGAAGGAAATGTTGTGCTAGTTGCCCGCCTTAGCTGGAACGATTCAGGATTTTTAGGGTAATGACGGTAGAACCCCAAAGTCAAAAATCAGAATCGCGTATCCCATTGTGGGTGGCGTGGGCAGGTATGCTCTTAGCGTTGGTTTTAGCTGTCATCATCATGCTGACAATTTTGCAGCCCTTGACCAACCTAATTTTCCCGGCAGATCCTGAAATCCCATTGCCAAACAACATCGAGCTGGTGGAAGAAGTTGAAAATCCACCCACCAGCACAGGCGAATGGTTGTATCGCTCTCAGATGGATGCCTGCCGAGTCGTGCAATTTTATTTGGAAAATGGCGGCAGTTGTAATATTTCAACTGCATCTTGCGAACTGAACGAGGATAGTGATTTGGTGATTCAACAAAACAACTTACAACTGAGTTCTGTTGGCACCTGTCGTGGTGGTAGCGATGCCATTGCCAATAGCTACACATGGGAAGTCTTGATTAGCTCACAAGGGGGAGAATACCCCACTATCTTCCGCATTTATTTATATACTGAACGATAAAAAAGAGGCACTATGTTTGAACCTGTATCTCCACAATTTAACATTACGGACGCCGAAAAAAGCGTCTTAGAGCATTGGCGTAATAAAGACATCTTCAAGCGTTCCATGAGTGAACGTGAAGGTAATCCTAGTTATGTTTTTTACGAAGGCCCCCCAACGGCAAACGGTCGCCCCGGTAGCCACCATATGATCTCGCGTGCGTTTAAAGATATGTTCCCACGTTACAAAACCATGCAAGGCTATTATGTATTGCGGAAAGGTGGCTGGGACACTCATGGGTTACCTGTTGAAATTGAAGTACAAAAGCAACTCGGCATCAACGATAAAAGCGAGATCGAAGAAAAAGTTGGACTGGTTGAATTTAACAAAAAATGTAAAGAAAGCGTCTTTACTTACATTCAAGAATGGGAAGAATTCACCGAACGGATCGCGTTTTGGGTGTCTTTGGAAGATGCCTATGTCACCTACCACAATGAGTATATCGAAAGTGTATGGTGGATCCTAAAACAACTATGGGATAAAAACTTGATCTATCAAGGGTATAAAGTCGTTCCCTATTGTCCTGTTTGTGGAACACCACTAAGCAGCCATGAAGTTGCCCAAGGGTATGAAGAAATTGACGATCCAAGCGCCTTTGTCCGTTTTAAAGCAACTGATGAGGAAAATACCTATTTCCTTGCATGGACGACCACCCCTTGGACGCTACCCGGTAATGTGGCGTTAGCGGTTGGTGAAAATATCGACTACTTACTTATCGAAGGCAAAATGAGTGCTGATGCGCCTAAAGAGCGGTTATATGTGGCCGAAGCACTCTATCAAAGCGCTATTGTTCCGAATGTTAAAGAGGATGGTGGTTACACAACTGTTAAAACCGTAAAAGGTGCTGAACTAGCAGGACGTGAATATGAGCCGCTCTATAGCTATCTGCCAACCCAAGGCAAAAAAGCCTATTACATCGTGTCAGGTAATTTTGTTTCTACTGAAGATGGTACCGGGATTGTTCACATGGCGCCTGCCTTTGGTGCAGACGACATGGAAATGGGACAAAAATACGATCTCCCAACCTTAGTAACTGTGAATCCCAAAGGCTTATTCATAGATGAGGTTGAACTGGTTGCGGGCATGTGGTTCAAAGATGCCAATAAGGTCATCAATAAAGACCTACGCCAACGTGGATTATTGTTTGCACTCAAAAATTACCTACATAATTACCCACATTGTTGGCGTACAAAAAATCCGTTGATGTATTACGCTCGTGACACATGGTACATCCGCACCACAGAATACCGTGACAAATTAGTAGAACTCAACCAAACGATCAATTGGGTGCCAGACCATGTTCAAACAGGACGCTTTGGGAAATGGCTTGAAGATGTAAAAGATTGGGCGCTTGGGCGTGAGCGGTTTTGGGGAACTCCCTTGCCTGTTTGGGTGTGTGATAATCCTGAAATTGAGCATATGGTGTGTGTCGGTAGTATTCAAGAATTAGAAGAATACACAGGGCAAGACTTGGACGATCTTGAATTACACCGCCCTTATGTCGATGACATTACATGGGAAGTAGAGATTGATGGCAAAAAAGGGACGATGCGCCGTGTACCTGAGGTCATCGACGTATGGTTTGACAGTGGCGCAATGCCATTAGCACAATGGGGATATCCCTTTAAAAACCAAGACATGTTCAAAAACCAATATCCTGCTGATTATATTTGTGAGGCTACCGACCAAACACGCGGTTGGTTCTACAGCCTGCACGCGATTGCCACACTCTTGAATGAAGAAGTCAGTTTTAAGAATGTTATCTGCTTAGGGCACATCCTTGGTATTGATGGCAAAAAGATGTCCAAAAGTCGGCCAGAAACTTTTGTTGCACCTTGGGATGTCCTAGATAAATATGGTGCCGATGCCTTCCGTTGGTACATGTATACCTCGGCTCCTCCAGGCGAACCCCGCCGCTTTTCAGTGGAATTAGTTGGGGATGTGGTGCGGAACTTTTACCTTACGCTATGGAATGTATATAGCTTTTTTGTGAGCTATGCCAACTTGGATGATTTTGATCCAAAAGCTGATCAAGTACCGTTGGCAAAACGTGATCCACTGGATCGCTGGATCATTGGCGAATTAAATCTATTGGTCAAACATGTTACAGAAGCTTATGAAAACTATGACGCGACCAATGCGACACGCCCCATTGAAATCTTTGTCGATGACTTGAGTAATTGGTATCTACGCCGTTCACGTCGTCGCTTTTGGCGTACCGATAGCGATACCGATAAACTGGCTGCCTACCAAACTTTACATGAGTGTTTAACCGCAGTGGCGAAATTGATTGCCCCGACCATGCCATTTTTATCAGAAACACTCTATTTGAACTTGGTCGCCAATGTAGATTCAGATGCGCCTGATAGTGTCCACCTTGACCAATGGCCAGTGTTTAACCTTGATCACGTTGATGATACATTGGTAGACGAAATGCGGTTGCTCAAGGGATTGGTTAGCTTAGGGCACTCAGCCCGTAACGGTGCCGAAATTCGTGTCCGCCAACCACTGGGGGAAGCAGCCTTTGGTGTTCCCTCAAATCGTGATGCGGAAGTCGTTTTGCGTTTACAAGATATCATCAAAGAAGAACTCAACGTGAAAGGCGTGCGCATTTTAGAAGCTGCTGATGGGATGGTTGAATACAAACTGAAACCCATTGATACGCTCGGGCGCGAGTTACGCAAAGATTTTCCTGCAGTACGGAATGCTATCGTCAATGGCGATACTGCTCAGATTGCGGAATGGGGTAAACAACTCTTAGTAGGCGAAAACATCCAAGTTGCCGCCAATGATAAAACCTTTGACTTAACGCCCGAACAAGTGATCGTGCAACAAACCGGAGCTGAAGGGTATGCGGTTTCTGAAAATGCAGGATATTTGGCGGCGCTTAAAACTGAACTTACCGAAGAACTGATCCAAGAAGGCTTAGCGAGAGAAGTGGTGCGGCGCATTCAAACATTACGCAAAGATGCTGACTTTGACATCAGTGATCATATCGCAGTCTCTTATAAAGCTAGTGAACGGCTTACCAAAGCCATTGAAGCCTTTGGTGACTATATCAAAGCAGAAACGCTGGCTGATGTCTTAACAAGTCATGCCGTAGACAATGCCACACATGATACTAGTGATGAATTTGATGGCGAAACCCTGAAAATTTCCATTCGCAAAGAAGCATAAACGTTTGTAACTTGCATCATTGGGTAGGGTATGTATCTTCCCATAGGTGTCAAGTTAAGCAAACGATGTGATTCATGTGGGCGTCGGTGGCTCAAAGCCACCGCCTAAAATGGTCTATAAACCCCATAAATGGGGTTACACTTCACCGAAATCATTCGTAAGGTCGGGTTTGCAAACCCGACCCTACCCTACCCCAAAAGACGCTTTTGGAAGGATTTTTGCAAACAGAGCATCCAATCAGCCGCCTAAAGGCGGCTTCCAAACACCCTAGCCCGATGCTTTGAGCGTCGGGCAACGCCGAGAAATCCTTATCTTGACACGCATGGGGTAGGGTATGTATCTTCCCTACCCGATACCTATCTCAATAATCCTTTGTTTGGATAATAGATAATATGACCCATACCTCAAATAATCAAAAGTCTCGCCAATGGTGGTTGCTCTTTATGGTAACTGGTATTTTATTGGTGATTGATCAACTTACCAAAGCATGGGTTGTGGCAAATTTTGTTCTTTATGAGCGTAAGATTCCAATCCCTGCCTTGCAAGATGTTTTTAACTTTACTTATACACAAAACACTGGCGCAGCTTTTGGTTTATTCCAAGGTGTTGGGAACTTTTTCCTGTTTGCAGCAATTATTGCTAGCACAGTGATCATTTACTACTATCGCCAACTGCCCACAGGGTATCCTTTAATTCGGGTTGCAATGGGCTTGATGATGGGCGGCGCTTTGGGTAATGCAATTGATCGTGTAACACGCGGTTTTGTAGTCGATTTTTTGCATGTATTTTATGAGCCGCTCGGATTTAATTATCCCATCTTTAATATTGCAGATGCCGCGATAGTCATTGGCGTAGGGATGCTCACCATTTTATTGTGGGGAAAAGATGATCTGTTTGACTCGGAAAAGTCTTCTGAAGGTTCTGAGAACGAACCTCCAGAAGAACCTAAAAACACTTTAGTCATCCCAAAAGAACAAGAGTGAGTTGGTAACAGGGCGTTCGCCTTCCCACCCAAAGTCTGAGATCGCACCATTGGGCATTAAATACATACTAGCCGATCCACCACCGTCAAACTCCATGGCTTGTTCTGCCCCAAAATCGAGCATTAATTCTGCTAGTTCTCGGCGTGTTGCACCACCACTATCATCGACTTCGTAACCTTCAACGACAACAGCATAGATGATACCCTCATCATTAAAGCCAACGGCTGTACGCGGCAAACTCGATAGTCCGTAATGGCGTTCACGGAAGTCTTCACTAAATTCTTCACAAACAGGTGGATCCAATGTTGGATCGCAATCTTCCCAGAATTCGCCATCAAGCAATAATCGAGGGCCCCCACTAATCACCGATTCAAAATCTTGCCATGCAGGATCGGTTGGTAAAGTAAGTTCTAGCTGGTCGCCAATGGCAACATTTTCAAGTAACCATTCAGCAGGACCACCTTCGCCCCGTAAGACATAATATCCATCGGGTACTTCGGTGCCACCGGCTGCCTCAGTAATGGCTTCAACCTCATAATCCTCATTTAGTAAAACCCGTATACCTCGATACCGTTCAGGAACACGATTTTCCCGATGATGAGAGTATAAACACAACCACCCTGTTTCACAGGGCACATTCATTAACTGAAGCGGGATCACCTCACCATTAGTCGCCGTGACGTAAGCCCCCCATGTCCAGCCTGTGGTGAAGTAGCCAATAAAGGGTTCACCCTCTGTTGAAATCCCAAAAGCTGAACGGAATTTTGGCGCTGTGATGACTTCGTTATCAATCACCGTGATGCCTTGTGGGTAGTAGTTCCCCGCGTAAAAATCACCAGTAATCGCAGCAAAGGCATCATTGGCGCGTGCCATTGCGGAAACAGGAACCCCACCAACATCAGCTTGAGCGCCAATAGTGACCCCCGCACTGAAGTTTGATGAACGATAATCGAAGAGTAAAACATGTCCTTGTAGGCGCTCTTTTTCTTCTCCAGGAACTTCACGCCGAATATAAATCACCCCATCCGTGATCGAAAATACCCGATCATAAATCGTGAGGTTCAATTGTCCATCTACAAAAGTGGGTAATGTGATCGGTTCACTAGGATCAGGAACATCTTCAATTGTTAGTTCAGGGGTGTCTTCTGTATTCGGTAAAGTCACACAGTTACCATAAATGTTGGCATTTTCCCCACGAATCCAGCCCACTGTGTCTTCATATGGTTCTGGTAACACCACATGATACCATTCCCACTCTTCATCTCGACCGAAGACAAAAAATTCATGATTTTCATCATCATGTAAAAATTGCCGCACCACGCCCCAATTGGTACTCGGCCCTCGCCGCACATTGATCAAAAAAGACCATTTGGGTTCCGCATGGCAAGTGGTTTCCACAATCCGTCCATTACGGGGTAGGGTTTGTGTTGCCAACACGGTTGGCGTAGGCAAGTTTGGGTCTGGGGTTATGGCTGCTTGGCTCGGTGTTGCGGTTGGGAAGTCAGGTAGCGGCGTTTCGGTTTGTGCAAACGCTGAAACCCCAACTAAAACTAAGCTCCCAAGCACACCAATGACAAGCAACCATGCAGTTTTATAGCGCACCATCATAATACAATCCTCCTAGGCATGATTTTAGCAAAGAATGGTTCCTTTCAAATCCCCCTTGATAAGTGCGGCAGGCAATGATATAAATCCCGTAGCCTGCTTTGCTCGTGATGTCATAAATGCGTTCGGGCCAACACCAAAAACTAGGGATGACCTTGTTGAAGCGAGTGCAGATGTGGTAGGCATACGGTAGCTGAGACAAAACCACTCCTGAGGCTCCCACCTGCTATTGCAGGTTCGAAACCAGATGGCACACGGCAATAGCGGGTCGCTATTATCCAATCAAGAACTCGTCAATTAGGCGAGTTCTTGGTGTTTATTCTGGTGGAGCAGTTGGTGCTTGGATGCCATCCACAGGAGCCGCACCAATAGGGGTTGGCGTCGGGATAGGGTCACTGATAAAGATTGTTATCTCGCAAAAAGCGCGGATTTGACTACTGGTATCAAAAATCGTTAACCGAAAACGATATTCGCCCGTGGCGTAATTTTGTGGGATGATTTGCCCTAACGGGCTATCAGGCCCTGCGGCTGGTGTGGTATTGTCTGATTGTGCCCCACCAATCACTGCAAAGGCGCCCCCAACATCTATGTTGCGAATCTCAAATCGATAGTATCCAAAGTTTGCAATGGTTGCTGTCCCTAAAATGGGTTCCGTTTCTGTGATAACCTGTCCATTTTGAGGAATCAATATATCAGCTTGTTGACGTTGACAGCCTAATTTGTCATCCGCAGGTTGTAGTGTGCCTGCTGGGGTGGGCGATGGGGGCTGTGTACGAATAATGACAGGGCCATCAGGGATCGGTGTGGGCACACTAAGTGCATCATCCCCTGAAACTGGAACACTGGTTGCAAACTCGGACACAACAACAGGGGTATTGACTGCCGCAGGATTCGTAAATGTTTCCCATTCATTATAGGTCGTTGTGGAGAGGAAAAAAACTAACAAAATAAATTCAATGGACAACACCGTTAGTGTTATCGACCGCCCCCCTAATTCTTGTGCGTGTTCACGTTCTAAGCTGAACTGTGCATTGTTTAATTCACCTCGTGCCACAATAACACCCCGTACAGCCCATAAACAGGCCAAGACGCCAACAGCGTATAAAATAGGAGCAATTCCTTGAACAAGGAGTAAAAATCGTGTCATGGCGATTGGTTACGTGCTTAGTTATTGTTCGGTAACCGTCTTAACACCCCACGTAAAATGGCGGTTAAACGCGGCACAATAGTTTGACCAACTTCTAGGACTTCTTCATGGCTAACATCTTGTGTAGATTCTGGATCATCAATCGAGATATTGGTAATGCTAGAAACCCCTAATACTTGCATGCCAGCATGATTAGCTACAACAACCTCTGGCGCAGTTGACATCCCAACGGCATCCCCACCGATAATCCGCAAAAAGTTGACTTCGGCTGGAGTTTCGAACATCGGGCCAGAAAGCGAGACATACACCCCTTCCTGAACATGAATACCTTCTGCATCAGCAGCGTCTTTAGCAAGTTTACGCAGCGATGGTGCATAAGCGGCTGTTAGAATTGGGAAGCGTGGCCCCAATCGATTATCATTAGCTCCCATCAATGGGTTATTGCCAACCAATCCTGTAAAGTTGATATGATCCTTAATGATCATCAGATCGCCTTGGTTAAAAGATTGATTCAAACCACCCGCAGCATTGGTTACAACGAGTGTTTGGATTCCCAATAATTGCATAACCCGTATCGGAAACCCTACACTTTTCATCGATAGCCCCTCATAGAAGTGAGCCCGTCCTTGCATTACCAGCACATCACGACCTTCGAGTTGTCCTATAACCAAACGCCCCTTATGGCCATGTACATTCCCTTTTGGGAAATGTGGGATATTTTCATAAGGAACAATGGTGGCGTTTTCGACACTATCGGCTAATGGCCCCAACCCTGACCCCAAAATCATGCCGATGCGAGGTGTACTAGAAATTTGTTGGCGAATATAGTCAACAGCGTTTTGATATTGGTCATACGAAAATTCTGACAAAAGGAACTCCGTTTTTCATAATGATATTTGCTGTTGGGATATTACGGTATCTGCCATCTGTTGTCCAGCTTAATGCGAAGATGCTTGCTTTTTCTGTTGCCGATGGTGGTCAAACGATTGGCGTAAAATTTGTGGTGTGACAGTGAGCGTGAGCCCGGCTTTTTCAGCACATCGTTTGATGATCAACCACATACCTTGACGAGTAAGTGCACTGCCACGATGATTCAGGAATAAAGCATCAACAGGGTTATTGGGGCTCATCAATCGTGGGCGTGCGGTGTTGATGTAATTTGTCAGGGCTTGTTGTACATCTGAGCTTAATAGTTCGCCTTGTAACTCTTGCCCATCAAAATCATGAACGGTAATTTCTACCAAATCAATTAATGGTAGGCTTGTATCTTCAATGATTTGCAACAAAATGTTATCGCGTACCGTTTGTGGACGATCATCTTTAGTAGTCACCGCAATAAGACGATCAATTTGATTTTGGTTCAGCAGCTCTCGTTGAGGGCGGTGTACTTTTTGATGGGGAATACCACCTACCACATTCTCGCCAATAAATTCTTGTTCTTCCAAATAGGCAAAAAATTGCTTAAAGACGGCGATCTTTCGGGCAATGGTTGCTGAAGCATATTCTTCATTGCGTAACATGCTAATGTACTCTTCAATGGTTTCTCGTTCCACCATTGACCATTGGTGCTCATCTTCCATAAACTCAACTAACTTCATTAAGTCATTCTCATATGCTAGTATTGTATTCGGAGCATACGATCCTGTTGTTTCAAGATGATCAATAAAATTTTCGACGTGATTTGCTAGCATTTTATAATGACCTTTGTCCTTAATATGTTACAAACCTTATTCTAACCCTTTACATAAAAAAACCAAAATTTTCTAACCAAAACTTATTATGCGAAATGACGTATACACATACAGAAGATAGCCATTAACAAGGAGAGAACATGACGCAAGCAAATCAATATGTCGTTGAAACAAAACACCTACGAAAAGAATTAAAAATGGGACAAGTGACGGTTCATGCCTTACGAGGTGTGGATCTGCAAATTAAACGTGCTGAATCCTTAAGCATTATTGGCCCTTCTGGTAGTGGCAAATCCACACTATTAGGATTAATTGGCGGATTGGATAACCCCACTGAAGGGCAAGTGTGGATTGATGGTATCGATATTACGAACTTGAATGAGCGAGAACTAACCCGTGTACGGAATGAAAAACTCGGATTTATTTTTCAATTCTTTAACCTAATACCTACACTCTCGGCAACTGAAAATGTTGCACTCCCGATCCAATTTGCTCGCCAACGGAAACATAAAAATGCAACAAAACGCGCAAAAGAATTATTAGAGTTATTAGGCTTAGGTGATCGAATGCACCACCGCCCAACACAACTTTCGGGTGGGCAGCAACAACGGGTCGCCATTGCACGCGCATTGTCCAACGACCCCGCATTATTGTTATGTGACGAACCTACAGGCAACTTGGATTCCGAATCGAGTGGTATTGTGATGGAACGCTTGCGGGCAGTCCAACAAGAAATGAACACGACAGTCGTAATCGTGACACATGACACGGAAGTTGCCCAAACAGCAGACCGCACCATTTCATTAATCGATGGTAAAGTTGCTAGTGATGTTGTTGGGGAACACGCCTAATGATGGAAAAATTAACCTTTTACATCAAGCATTCACTAAATGATTTACGGGTGAATGGTCAACGTACCTTATTTGCTTTACTGTGTATTGCCGCCGGTGTTGCCGCTATTGTGAGTTTGCAAACCTTAGGTGTGATGATCGAAAACACCTTAACGGGTAGCTTACAAGAAACCAATAAAGGGGATATTCTCATTTCACCCCGTGGCGATTTTGAGCTAGGTGACTCTGGTGATGAGATATTTGAGTTACGGGAAGCTGATGGCATTGTAGAATCAGAAGATGATTTTGAAAGTTACTTTACAACCGATGCGATCACTACCTTAGACACATGGTTTGCAGAAGTCTACGATGGTGATGTTGAATTTACCTATACACAGTCAGGGGGGGGAAGCACCGCAGGGATTGGTGTATCTATACCAGAACGGGAAACCGATAAAGGCTTTGTATTCCCATACATCATTGAAGCAGATAAGTATCCTTTATATGGTATCGTTCAGACCGACGATGGAGTTCCATTGAGTGAGCTCATTCAAGCACCGACTGACATTGTATTTAGCCAAAATCTTGCAGATGATCTGGGGGCTGAGGTCGGTGACACTGTTCGTATTAGTCAAATCCCTGAAGATTTTACATTACGCGCTATTGTGCCAACCGACAGTGAAGGTGGGCTGAATGACGCCGGCTTATTTGCAGCCATTCTTGGCTATTACTATATTGATGTATCTGCCATGGATTTTGTGGATGACATTACCAAAGGTGAAGCTGCACAAATTTTTGTTGCTCTCGGCAGTAATGCTGATGTGGATGCTATTAGTCGTGCTTTAGAAACCCGTTACCCCTATCTAGATACCCGTACCACTACCGATTTAGAAGAATTAAATTCTGAAATCTCTAATACAGTGGATGATTTTGTCACAATTATGGGGTTGGTCTCGATGTTGATTGGTGGTATCGGAATCGTGAATACGATGCTGGTTATTGTCAGTCGTCGTACTACTGAAATTGCCGTTCTCAAAACGATTGGGTTTGAACCGCAAGAAGTCACCATCTTGTTTATCGTCGAAGCTATTTTGATGGGGATTCTTGGCGGTATCGGCGGTATCGTTTTAGGATGGCTGGCAACACTAGGTTTAGAACAATTTGCTGAACAAACGGTAGGCCAAAACCTTGTATTTACCATTGCTCTTGCACCTGTTATCAATGGGTTTGTTGTGGGAATTTTAGTCACAACTATTTTTGGGTTTATTCCGACTTTGGCGGCAGGGCAGGTTCGCCCAGCGAGTGTTTTACGTCCTAATGAGACGGTTATCCCACAAGCTGGACGGTTACAATCGTTTGCAGCCTTGATGGTGGTGTTGTTGCTGCTAGCACTCGTCACTCAAGGTATTTTAGGGGATCTCATTACAGGTAATGAAACGGTTCAACTGACTGCTGCGGCAGCAGGCGCCTTAATTGGTTTACTGATGATTATTCCGCTGATTGTCGGTGATGCACTAGATATGCGTTCTAATCCACGCGGGCGTAGTTGGGCATTACGGATATTTATCTGGATAGTTTTGCTACCGATTATTCCAGTTGGTATTGCTTTATATGGCTACTTTGTCCCTGCCGTTGCGGTGGTCGCCATCACCTTTTTGATCGTTGGCTCATTGTATCTGTTGCTCTTACAACTTATTTGGGCATTTGGTGGCGGATCAATTACCGAATTCCCCATTTTAGGAAATTTCCCTAACTGGGTATCCATCCCTGTATTCATTGGTTTGGTTGCTTGGGCAATTCTTGTGGTCTTGGTTGTTGGCGTTTTGCCATTACCAACCATCGCCATTGGCCTTTTCTTGGGATTACTATTCTGGATACATATCCCAGCCATTATTGTGACACTCACCTTGCCTGCATGGTTTTTGGGGCAATTGTTCCAACGCTTCGGATTTTTGGATCTCAAAATTTCATTACGGGCGATGGTTGCCACCAAAGGGCGCGGGGCATCAACCTTGCTAGCGTTGGTAATTGGTATCTTTGTTTTAAGCTTGATTACCATGTTAGTAGACACCATCCTGAACCAATTTGAGCAAGAATTGGAACAGAATACAGGCGGAAATGTGATCATCTTCCCTTCTGGCGGTACAGAAACAGCCGAACAAGTTGCGGTCATTTTGGATGAGCAAGAGGGCGTGCAAGATTATGCAACCAGTCGCATCTATGAAGCTGACTTTGTAAAACTCACAGATGTAAGTGAGGAAGAAACCTTAGATCTAGCAGCGATTCGTGAGCGGATTATCATTAGTTTGGAAGATAGCCCCATACCGCTGGAAGATGAAGACAAAGAAGACATTGCGGATACATTTGAATTCACCATCAATAATGTTGATGCGCGTGAGTTGGACTCTAATTTACCAGAGGTCGAATTTTACGATGGACAGCAACTTGATCCTTTAACCGATACCGAACCAAATGCCGCAGGGTATTATCCGATTGTGATTACGGCTACCCAAGCCGTGATTGATGCTGGTATTGAGGCTGGCGATTTAATTGCCTATAGCTTCAGTGATGGTTCCATTCAGACGTTTTACATCGCCGGTATGATAGACGCCGCAAACGGTAGTGTGGATGGATTTGGATCAAATAACTATGCCGCTCTAGAAGCTTTTGGAGATCGTGCATCTGACCAACAAGTGATCATTGCCAATGTGGATGAAGAAGCGATCCCAACAGTTCGCCGTGAGTTATCAAATATCCCTGGGGTGTTTGTGCTAGAAACCAGTGTTTTGAACGATTTGATCACAACCGTAATCGGGCAATTTACGTCATTCCCAACGTTGGTTGCAGTCTTATCTTTGTTTGTTGGTGGCGTGGTGATTGCCAACTCTGTTGCCCTGTCGACTATGGAACGCCGCCGCGAAATCGGCATCATGAAAGCCATTGGTTTACAACGTGAACGGGTGCTGGGTATGTTACTTCTTGAAAACGGCATTATGGGATTTGTTGGGGGTCTGATTGGTGTGGGTATCAGTGTGCTATTGCTCTTGCTGTTGCTCTCAGGTGTGTTTGGGCTGAGTGAGTCAGTAGATGCCTTGCCACTCAATACAGGATTTTTGCTGATGGCGGGCTGTATTGGGATTGCCTTACTCGCATCCATTTTAACTGTGTGGGGTGCATCAGGGGAAAAACCCATGAACGTATTGCGTTACGAATAGCACGCGATATTTCTCAGGATAACGAAAAAACCGCAGGGTATGCCTGCGGTTTTTGATTTCCGGTTTTTAAGGTTTCTCTTGTTTAGCTTTTGCTCTCAGCATCATCGGATTCAGCGTCTTCAGCCAATGCACTTTGCATCCGTTGCCCGGCTTCTAATGCCAAACGGTTAACCACGGTTTGAATCGTCTCGACCGCATCAAATGGATCAGCAACATAAAAGCCCGTACTCGCCATCTGTTTAACCACGGTAGACGCATATTCTTGAATGACAATCTCATTCATCAAACTCCGATAGGCGACGCTTTCCACCCCTTCGATTTGCTCGACATGCTCAATTTGTGGATGATCCCGATTAATATAGATAATCCGCCCTTCTTCAGCAAAGCGTGCGCGGGGGGCTTCTTCTCCCATATGTTCAAATTCAATATGGAAGTACGTGCGGCGGCGTGGTTTTTTATACTTTTTAGCCGCTGCTTGTAATTTTTCTGGTGCTGGTGGGAGCGGTTGACCGCCTGTTTCAAAGCTTTCACGATCCACAACCCACCGTTCTTCGGTCGTAACATCATCACTTGTTTCGCCTTGAAGTGTTGAATAGTGGTTCGTGACTAACACTTGATGCTCACTCACCACATGCTGTGTTTGGGTTTCTGTAATGGTAGATGGTGGAACTTGTTCAGTGGCTGAAGGTGGTAACGAGTCTAACGATCGTGCAGCATAATCTAATTGAGTTTCTTGAGTGTTTGCCTCTTGTGGATAGTCTTCTTGTACGGAGGCAGCAGATAGTGCATCTTGAACGACCTCACGCCGTTCTTCTGGCGTGATCATTTGCGTGGCTTCTGCCAAAACCGCTTCATAGTAGGCATTTTCCTCAAGTTGATCTAGTTCGCTGACGTATTCCACAAACTTTTCATAGGCTTCATCAGCGGCGGTTTCATCCTTATTGATGTCTGGCAGGTCTGGTTCATCAAATGTAACGGGTTCCGCTTCTGGCGTATCGGGGATGTCATAGTCAACTTCTAAGATAGGCTTTTCAGGAGCTGGTTCCGCTGGTGCTATGGTTTTGACATTGCGTGGTGGGGTTGGCTCAGCAGATTTTTCAACCTCGACTTCAACCACTTCACTTGATTGAACCGTGTTTGCTTCAATCGCACTTTGTGAAGCAACCTGCAAGCGGCGCTGTACGCGTGCAAAGTCAGCGTTGATCAAATCACTGACGAAATCTGCTGCTTCTTGCATTTGGCTATTCACTTCGGACATCCGCGCTAATTGCGCTTCTACATCCAATTCATGCCGTACTTCCTCAGCAGCACTGCTCAACCAATCTACTAGCAATTTTGCACGTGGGTTTTGAATGTTGAGGCTTAGGTCACGGGTATTATCAAACGCGGGAAAATGTTCGTCATCATGTTCATCATCTAAGTCCGGTGCTTCGACCTCGCCAAAAATGCGATCTGTGTAGGCGCGTCCACTGGCTTCCCCTAAGGTCATGGCATTCAAAAACCCATTCGAGAGTACCGCAATACCATTTTCAACAGAACTGAGTGCCTCGCGTGCAACCGAAATTTTTAACACACCCATATTGGGCATCTTAGCCAGAATCTCCTCACTTGGTGGATATTCAAACGTAGCGACGGAATCAGGACGCCGATATTTTAACCGCCGCCCATTGATGACGACTTGGTGCATATCCAAATGCCGCCCTAACGCCCGTTCTAAGCGTTCACGAATAGGGGTGATAAAGATCCGATCCAATTGGAGATCGTAAACATGGATTGTGGTTCCATTTGGCGCATCTGTTTTTTTATTGGACACCAAATGCTCAACTGGGATCGCCCCACCATCCATTGAATTCAGAATGTTACCCCGATGGAGCTGTAATACATTTAACTTACCGTTGCGGACAGTTTCAACACGCAACCCATCAGCAATCCCAAATGCAGCACTTTTTCCGGTACCAAACCGCCCACGAACTTTCCGCCCCCGCTTCCGTTGACGGTTGACCCCGTGCATCGTGAAAAAGTGGATCAAGTCTTTTTGGCTCATACCATTTGCATTATCAGCAATGACAATACCTTCTTGGCTTATGGTTACCTCAATATGAATTGATTGCCCCTCAGGTCCATTATCAATGGAATTGGATACATACTCCATCACCACCTTGGGGGCACTGTTGAAGTACGCTGCATTTTGTAATAAGTCACGTCCGACATGGCTAGTTACAGCAATTGACATGAGTTACGCTCCATTTGCTTCAATCTTCTGACTTGCATTTTAATAAGTGAAATGGGGTTTAAGTACTTAATTTGTATTGTACCAGAAAATTAGCACGTATGTGCTACATGTGACAAAAGTTGATAAGTTATAACTTAGGCGTAGGGTAGCGTCAAGGGTTGTTAACCCAAATAATCCCAAATCAATTTCGATATTGATGTAATTCCAACAATCAGGGGCAGTTACCTATCCCAAATACCCTAAATCTTCCAAATGTTGCAACATTTCGGCTTCTTCTTCGGCGCTATATCCGGTTGCCTGTGCTGTCGGCTGTCCGCTTTCGGCTTCAGAATAAGTGACGCTGTGTAAGGATTCATCCAACGCGGTTGTCAAAACTTGCCCATCCATATCTTTAGGCACAGGCACCCCTAGCAAGTGAAGTACCGTTGGCGCAATATCGATGAGTTGTGCCTGCTCTAGTGAGGTTTTCTGCACCCCTCGCCCCGCCATCATCAACACACCATTAAAGCGATGATCCCCCGTGTTGCCAATCGCCGTTTCAGCAACCGCATTCGCGGGGAAGTCAGCCGTTCCTAGTCCCACGTAGGTTTCATCGGCCATAAAAACAGCAATGTCAGGCGCATTCTCTAAATGTTCACCCGCAAATAGTTCTGCTTTGGTTTTTGCATGGGAAAATAGAGATGTCCCCGTTTTAGGGTCTTTCAGGGAGGGTAACCGATCAATAATCGTTTTGAGGGTTTGGTCATAATCTTCACCTATCTCAACAATGCCTTGTGGCTCACGCCCTTTAACATTCAAAAAGATTTGACCAAAATTGCCGCGTGCATAGGCTTTGGTGCGTGTCCAATCGACATCTTGGAATGACAGAAATAACATGTCTAATAGCTCTTGGCGCGTTGCCATATCCGTCCCACCACGCATCCCGCCCAGCCCAATTTTTTCAACCAACCGATAAATATTGGTTGGTGAAAACCCTAATTTAAAGGCTAATGCTTTGAGGCGTGTTTTAGCATCTTGTTTTAAAACTAAAAAGCCTTCTGCTAACAACCATGTATTCAAATACACAAATTGATGTAAGGGGCCAAACCCATGATCAGAAATGATCATAATGGTGGTGTCATCATCAGCAAATTTGAGAACACGAGCCAGATTTTGGTCTAGCTCTTGGTAAAATTCTAAAATGGCGTTTTGGTATTGCAATGCTTCGCCACTATGTTTAGGGTGGGTGCTATCCATACAGTGCCAAAATTCATGTTGGATGCGGTCAGTTCCCAAAATATGAACCATTGAAAAGTCCCAATCTTCCCGTGCCATCAGGTTTTCCGCTACGATCAAGCGTTGGTTCATTTTGACACGAATGTCGGTTAAAAACTCATCTGCCTTACCCCGAATATAAACACTACTCGCATTGATAGTGTAGTCGGGTAGCCATTCTAAAATTTCCTCGCTTAACTTGGCGGGATAAGCAAAATCAGTCCGTTTGGCGGGTACAGGCATCCCTGAAACCAACGCACCGCGCACAGGTTCAGGGGGGTAGGTCATGGGAACATTCACCACAACAACCCGTTTTTGCGCATCACTCAGCAAGTGCCACAATGATTTCGCTTGGCGTTTATTGGCATTCATGGGTTCAACACTATAAGCATCTGCCTTGCGTTGCAAAAATTCATAAATGCCATGTTTACCCGGATTCTTGCCTGTCATCATCGAGTTCCATGCGGCAGCAGTGATGGGTGGAAAGGTCGTCATCAAATCCGCATGAGCGCCATTGTCATACAGTTTTTTGAGAGTGGGGAGCTTGTCCGCTTCTAGCCACGGTTTTAGAATATCAAATGTTGCGCCATCTAAGGCAATGACCATTACACGCATGATGAGCCTATCTTTCTCTAATATTGCGAATGGGCATTGTGCTATAGTTTATGGAACAGAATCAAGAGTGAACTATAATGCGACTCAACGACTATAAACCAACACTCATTGCCCAGCTAAGGCAATTTATTCCATCAGAAATCAACGAAGCCCGTCATTTGGTTAGCATACTCAATTTCTTAAAACATGAGTCGGAACCGTTTGCACGCAGTACATTAAATGGACACATCACGGCATCCGCCATCCTAACCGACACAACATACACATATATTGCGCGGATTTGGCACCCAACGTTACAAATATGGTTGCAACCGGGCGGCCATTGCGAAGCGGATGATCCCACTATAGCCGATGCAGCCTTGCGGGAATTGATCGAAGAAACCACTATTTCTATAGACAAAATATCACTGGTCGTTGACGTACCATTTGATATTGATGTTCACACAATCCCGACAAGAAAAAACGAACCGGAACACCATCATTATGATATTCGTTACTGGTTTCACACTGATTTTGAACATCTACCCCAAAACTCCAATTTGTATCAGTGGATACCAGTAGCAGATTTGGCAACCAATAATGATATTTACCAAGCGCGGTATGCACAAAAAATCTTAGCATGGCAATCTCCCCCAACCCCCTAAAAATTAGGTTATCCCTTGTCGGATGTTTTCTTGGATAATGGAATCAGTCCATATTGATTACAGGAAACACGCGATGACCACCTTAGAAAAAATTGGGTTTAGCTTACTCGCCATAGTATTTGCACTTTATGTCATTGTTCTATTGGTTGGCATGGTAGCTGCCTTCCCCTATGGTCTTATTGGTTTAATAGCTTTTATCGGGGTCGGACTGTTATTTGTACAAGTCGTTCGCGACCGACTGAATAACGAAGAAGATGACTATTACAGTAAAAATGTTCACCAATAAATTCGCTGTCACAGATTAGGAAAACAACAAAATGAAGATCACAACACAAGATACATTTGAGGACTACGACATCATTGCTACAGTGGGATTAGTACGCGGTAATGTCGTGCGGGCACGGAACATCGGGCGCGACATCACCGCAGGGTTACGCAATATTGTGGGGGGCGAAATTACCGAATATACCAAACTCATTGCTGAATCCCGTGAACAATCCATTGATCGGATGGTCGTTAATGCCAAAACATTAGGTGCAGATGGCATTGTAGCGGTTCGATTTACTACTTCCGCCATCATGAATGGTGCATCTGAATTATTCGTGTATGGCACAGCCGTGAAGCTTGCCCCCAAATCGAAGGATTAAGGTTGCAAATCTGTTTTGAGGCGTTCCATACCAAGCGTGAGCGCCTCGGTCATTTGGGCTTCTGTGGCTGAAAATCCCCCACCTTGTGCCAAAGACGGACGCCCACCACCGCGCTGCACCCCTAATTGACCTAATAACGCTTTTAATAGGGGAACAACATCATAGTCAAGATCATCTGAGCGCCCAATCACAAGATGAGCTTTTTCACCAGCGATAGCCAAAACCACAGCGGTTTGAGGGCGCTTCAAGAGATGCTGCATTATCCCGTTAAGATCACCTGTTTCTCGATTCGTGTAAACCTGTGTAATAATTTGCAATCCATCAGTAGGTGATAGCATATCTTGCGCTTCATAAGCTAACAATTGATGAGTGACCGTTTTAAGCTCTTTTTGTAATGTTTTGTTCTGATCTTGCAGACCACCTATTACGATTGGTAAATCTTGGTACCCACTGGTGAGCGAAGCCGCTAGATCAAGTAAGAGAGTATTTTTTTCACGATAATCCTGTACCGCACGATACCCACATTTAAACTCTAAGCGTGTATTCTTTTTGGCGCGTTCAGTGCGAATGATTTTGATCATGCCAATTTCACCAGTGTATCTTACATGTGTGCCCCCACAAGCGCAGACATCAAATCCACCAATATCAACCACCCGAACCGCACCAGTCACTTTATCCGAAATTTTGCGGAGTTGAAGATGCGCTAGTTCTTCAGGTTCAGGGAACCACGCCTTCACAGGGCGGTTTTCCATCACAATTTGGTTTGCTAGCGTTTCAACGCGCCCCAAATCATCAGAGGCAATAGTGGCTTGATCCAAGTCAATCGTTACGCTGTTGTCACTCATATGAAATCCAACCGTGTAAGCGTTTAGTAAATCCTCAAAGGCACGGCTCAGGATATGTTGCCCACTGTGTTGCTGCATGTGGTCAAACCGTCGTGCCCAATCTACTTGCCCCTTAACCGTTTCACCAACTGCTAGGGGATTTTCCACCAAATGCACCACGCGATCCCCATCAGTAAAGGTGTCAACTACGGCACTATCATTTAAAGTGCCAAGATCATGCGGTTGCCCGCCACCAGTAGGATAAAAATAGGTTTGCTCTAAAATAATGGCAGGTATACCCTCATGGGTAAAACTATCGATCACTGTTGTCTGAAATGATTGGGTATACGCATCCGTATAATATGCGCGGCTCGTCATTGGTGTATGCTCCATTTGTTTTCCTCATGCTATAATACCGAGGCAACGACAGAAAAGAAAACCCAAACGTTATGAAGCGAAATCAATTAGTTTTTTTTGGAATTATCGGCATTGCTCTCTTGATTATTGGTGTGGGGGTTGTACTGCAAGGTAGTGGTAATAGTGACACCTCTAATAATGAGACATCCAATACCCAAGCCACAACGGTGACGAATACAGATACACCACCGCTTAATATTCAAGTTGCTGTCAATCGATTATTAATCGATTGGGCACAAGATGCTGCCGATGCCTTTAATGATACCAACCCAACCGTCAATGGTCGGCTACTCACGATTCAAATTACTGAACAAGATGGGCTAGAAGTTTGGGCAGAAAGCCCTAGTGCATGGTCTGCACAAAATCACCCTGTCGCATGGATTCCATTAGCGCAATATGAAGCTGATTTTGCGAATGAAACGAATCTAGCATTTGAGACTTACATACCATCAATTGGCAAAACCCCCATTATTTGGGGCGCCGATGAAAGCCGCGCCAATGTCATAATTAGATCATATGATCAGTTGGATGCCCAAACGATACAAACCGCCACAGCATCAGGTCGGTGGGATAGCATTGGGGGGTCATCCCGATGGGGGTTTGTTACCTTAGCATTTGCTCGCCCCAGTAGCTCATCGATTGGAAATGCAGTATTGTTAGCCCTAACCGGCAATTATTTTGAAGCAGCGGATCTTTCCAACGCAGACATGAATGATGATCAGTTGATTGATTGGTTAATGCCATTGGTGGATGCCGTTCCTAACTTTTCCACCTTAGGGATTGATCCTGCACAAGTGATGGCGACACGTGGCGTTTCGGCGGGCGAAATTGGATTTTTGCCAGAAAGCCAATGGTTACAGCATTATACAGATTTTGATGATCCAATCGTGTTGTCTTACCCAGAACAAAGTGTTGTGTTTGACTTCCCCTATGTTGTGTGGGCAGGTGATGCAGATGAACAACAAGCGGCACAAGCCTTTGCCGATTATTTGATGCAAGCTGATGCGCAACAAGCCCTTGGGGAGCAAGGCATCCGCGCAAATGAATTAGATAATATGACGGCTTTCACAATTTTTAGTGAAGCTGAGGCAGCTATTGAAATTACGATTGATGCCATTGAACCACCATCACGTAGCACTGTTTTGGCATTGTATCGTTGGTTTGCGAATTATCGTACAGCACCCTAAAGAAAAGAGGTTTTTATGTATTTGAAGCAACTTGGTCGAATTGTCGTCGTTTTAATTATTGGTGTTATATTGGCTGCCTGTCAGGAAGATAGCGGCCAGACAACTATCCGCATCACAGAAGCCCCGCCAGCCACCAGCACACCAGATATTCCTGACAATGCGATTGAAATTAGCATTGTCTATGCGCCTGAATCCGATAGTTATTTAGCCCAGGCCATTGAAGATTTTAACGCCGCTTATCGGGATGGTCGTAACCCTATAACCGGCGAACCCTTAGCTGATGACGAACCTGTTATTTTTGTTTCGGGTCGTCCTGGCTCATCCGGTACGGTGATGCAAGGCATTGTGAATGCCTTTATTGCCCCGAACAACGCCAATGTTGAACAACCCACAATTTTTGCCCCATCGGTAAGTCACTGGTTAGCCTTGGTGAACTACCAAACAGGCCGTGAAGTATTTGATCTTGCCAATAGCCCTGCAACAGCTAACGCGCCAGTTGTGATGGCGATCTGGGAAAGTCGGTATGAAGCCTTGCAACGCGCCAACCCTGACGATGCGATTGGTTGGACACACCTCCTAGAGGTTTTGAACAATCCCGACGGGTGGCAAGCCTATGGCATTGATACCGACCGTAAAACGGTATATTACGGGCATACAGACCCCTTTGTGAGTTCTACGGCACTTTCGACCCTGATTGCTGAATACTATGCTAGCGCCCAAGCAAATGGCATCACCGAACAGCGGTTGTCTCTTGAAACGGTGCGGGATGAGGAAGTGCAGACCGGCGTCCGCAATATCGAAAACCTAATCCGTCATTATTCGCGCCGCACCACTGAATTTAAAGAATACATCGCACAAGGCCCTGATTACCTTGACTTTGTTGCCTTGGAAGAAAATGACTTAATCTATATCAATCAAGGGAAAACCGAGTTTCAACCACCAGAACCATTGGTAGCGCTTTACCCCGCAGAAGGAACCTTCTGGCATGAACATCCCTTTGGCATCGTCCAAGCGGACTGGGTGAGTGACGAACAAGCTGCCGCCGCCGCAACCTTTACAGACTATATTTTGTCAGCGCCAGTCCAAGAACAAGTCTTAGAAAATGGATTCCGTCCCGTGAATCCTGATGTCGAAATTGGGTATCCAATTGTCCCGGAACTAGGCGTAGACCCTGACCAACCATTGAATGTACTTCGGGTACCAGAACCAGAAGTGATTGCTGCGGTTCAGGAAAGCTGGAGCTTCGTAAAAAAACAAGCTGACATTTGGCTCGTTATTGATGTATCAGGTTCGATGGACGGTGAAAAACTGGAAGAAGCTAAAAATGCTGCGTTAGCCTTTGTGGAACAAACTGAATCAACCAATCGTGTAGGGTTGATAACATTTAGTACCGAAGCCCAGATCATTGTACCGTTGGATCGAGTAGAAAGTAATCGTGATAGGCTTAACACTGAAATCAGAGCCTTATTTGCAGGTGGGGACACCGCACTATATGACGCCATTTTTGAATCTATTGACCTTATGGGAGAAGATGAAGGGGATCGGATTCGTTCGGTGATCATCCTGAGTGATGGTGAAAACACAATTGATAGTCGCACACGGCAAGATGTGATTGATCGGATTCTGGAAGAACGGGATCAACTTAATCCTGTTGTGGTGATTCCAATTGCGTATGGTAACAATGCTGACATTGCAACCTTAAACGCAATTGCTCGTGCATCAAACACTACAGTTCAATCCGGTGATCCGCAAGAAATTCGCACCTTGCTAGAACTCATTGCGAGTTACTTCTAATAAGGGGTTTGAGGGATGAATTCTCACGTTCATCCCTCACTGATTTTCCCTTAGGCAATCGCTTTTACCCCAACGCAACTATTAAGGACATCATATGGCAGAATACAGCGCACAACATTGGGATGTAGTCGGGCATGATTGGGCTGTGGATCAGTTAACCCTTGCGATGAATAGTGGCAGGAGCCGCCACGCGTATCTTTTTAGTGGTCCACCCGCTATTGGTAAACGCACGTTAGCACGGGCAATGGCAATGGCGCTCAATTGTCAGGCCGAAACGGGTAAACCCTGTGGAACATGCCGCCCTTGTAAGCTGATTTCGCAAGATAAACATCCGGATATTACCTTTGTAGAAGCGGATCGGGTGGGGGGAACGATCAAAATTGATCAGATTCGAAATTTGCAACACACCTTAGCATTACGCCCTTATGAAGCGCGGTATCGAGTGGCGATTATTAAACGCTATCAAGAAGCTCATGCGGCTGCGTCCAATGCATTATTAAAAACATTGGAAGAACCTGCGCAAAATGTCGTTATCATTTTATTGACAGACAATTTACACGCGATATTGCCAACGATCCTGTCTCGCTGTCAGCATTTGCCATTACATCCGCTACCATTGCAAACTACTGCGCATGCACTGCAGGAACACTGGCAAGTACCTGATACCGATGCAAAATTATTGGCGCACCTGTCTGGGGGACGGTTAGGATGGGCTGTTCAAACATTGCAGGATGATAGCTTATTGAATGAACGTTATGACTATATAGACGTATTAGAACAAGTTCTCCGAGAGCCCTTTTCTATACGGTTTGGAGTATTAGATGACATTACCCGCCAGAGAGATGCCCTAGCCCATGTATTGCAATTGTGGCAAACATATTGGCGAGATGCTTTTTTGTTAGCTTATGGTAGTCACAGTTGGGTAACAAATATTGATCGATACGATAACCTTCAGGCGTTGGTCGAACATACCTCACCAGAGGCCATTACCATAGCACTAGAAGCCACCCGCCGCACATTAAAATATATTGACTATAATGTGAATGCAAAACTCGCTATTGAGACGATGATGCTTGACTATCCCGCTCTGCCAAAGGCAACTTGATAAAAAAGGACGATCCTTTATCTTGTCCATCACTCCTAACCCAAATTGATCCGGCATGAGCATTCACCACCGCCCGTGCGATTGACAACCCCAAGCCCATCCCATTATGGCGACGTGTCATATGATCTTCAACTTGATGGAATTCTTCAAAAATTTTGTCATGATGTTCTTTAGGGATGCCAATGCCTTGATCACGAACAATCAACGTGACTTCGCCATTTTCGATATGATAATCTAATTCAATAACCCGTTTGCGTGGTGAATATTTGATAGCATTATTTAGCAAATTGGTGAGTGCCATTGGCATTTTGTGGGCGTCTGCATGGATTTCAATCGCAGGGATTGGTAATTTTACATTTAGTGGGTTTTCTTGAGCTTCTGCCATTGACTGTACATCATTAACAGCAAGCCGCATAATTTTGTTGACAGAAATGCGTTCTTTATGCAATTCCCCCTCACCTAATTTCAGGAACCGAAGATTGGTCATATCTTCAATCAATTGGCGCATTCGCAAAGCACTATTTAATACAGCTTCAGCATGGCTACTCGCATCACCTTCAGCATCTTCTTTGAGGAAAGAAGCATACCCCAAAATAACACCCAAGGGTGTCCGCAATTCATGCGAGGCAATGGCAATAAAATCATTTTTCATCTTGTCAACTTGGCTCAGTTCTTGGTAAGCCGTCCGTAGTTTTGACACCAAACTCGCATTTTCAATAGCAACAGCGGCTTGCGCCGCCAAAATTTCTAAGGTGTATACATCCTCTTTTGTCCACCCACCATCAAGTTTATTGACGCTTTCCAGTACGCCAATGACCCGATCTCTTAAACGCATGGGTAACGCAATTAAGGATTCTGTTTGAAAACCGCTTTGGTCATCTGCTTGCCGAAAATGCATGGGATGTTCTGTAACATCATCCAACACAATAGTTTTATTTTCAGTTAATACCGTCCCTGCAATACTCCCTTGTAAAGGTACAGGGATGCGGCGCAAAGTTTCAAGATGTTGGGAATCAGCCCCACTATCAAACGCCATAAAAAAGAGTTGTTGTGTTTTTTCATCCATCAACAAAATAGAAGCTGCCGCCGCATCCGTTAGTTTTGCTGCTTCGTCCATAATTTGTCGCAGCAACGGCTCCAGTTGCAATGTAGAATTCATAACCAAGCTAATTTCAACTAAGCGATTTAGCTTGTCTACTTGTGTTTGAAGGTTTAATTCAGCATCCATTATGCCTCTTTTTTGGGCTAGGTTATGTTCACTACGTATCCTACACGAATTGTACCCTAGCAGCAAACAAACCTTAAAATTTTCTAACCGACCCTTAACAGGGGTGATAATCCTGCCAATTCGCAGTACAATTTTTCTTCCACTGGTTGTAAGCAAAAGGATGATAGTGGTATGACTTTCGTAGCTATTGAAGGTGTCATTGGGGTGGGTAAGACGACACTTTCCCGTTACTTATGTGAAGCGCTGAATGCAACATTAGTTTTAGAAGTATTTGAAGAAAATCCCTTTTTGAGCTCGTTTTATACTGATCGAGATCGGTATGCGTTCCAAACACAAATGTTTTTCTTGCTGAGCCGGCATCAACAATTACGAGAGCTTGAGCGATTTCCACGCCCCATCGTAAGTGATTACATGTTTGCTAAGGACAAGCTCTTTGCTACGCAAACCCTTCAAGGGGATGAATTAGCGATGTATGAACGTGTCTATGCGGCACTATCAGAAACCACAGCCCATCCAGATTTTGTCGTCTACCTACGGGCAGATACGCCAACCCTAATGCGCCGCATTGCATTCCGGGACCGTCCTTACGAACGAAATATGGATGAAACTTATATTGATGGCTTACGGGTTGCCTATGATCGATTTTTTGCGAATTATAGTGTTTCACATGTCATTACTATCGATACAAACGATCTCGATTATGTGCATAATGATGATGATCGTAACCACATCCTACAACGGATCTTGTCTCGTATTCAAGCCGGACTACACCAACCTGTGCTACCCGGTTTAGATACCCAAGCACAACCCCAAACATCACACACGCCTCTGAATATCTATCAACCAGAAACTGCAACCGAAAACGACAGTCAACATCGTTTGCGGGCTGAATTAACAGGGGCGTTTCACTCATTATTAAATATTGCGGATGCCGCCGGCATTGAAATGAATCCCTCTGACCTACTAACAATTGATCGAAATCAATAACGATAATTATATTCATAACATAAACAATATCTTGTGTTGTCTGTGATTTAAGCAGGCATTTTTTTTATGCCTTATAATATCCATAATTATCTTAGGGAGTACCTACAGCAATTATGGATATTACGACAACAGATATATTTTGGGTTTTGTTTAGTGCGGCATTGGTTTTTTTGATGCAAGCGGGGTTCTTGTGTCTCGAATCAGGTTTAACACGCACAAAAAATAATATTAATGTTGCCATCAAAAATATAACAGATTTTAGTATTACAACTATTTTATTTTGGGGTATTGGGTATGCATTCATGTTTGGTACAACCCAAAATGGATGGATTGGAACTGACTTCTTTGCTGTCGATTTCGGTGCTAGCGATCCTTGGATTTTAGCTTTTTTCTTATTTCAAGTGATGTTCTGTGGTGCAGCGGTAACTATCATTTCTGGGGCAACGGCTGAACGGATGCGCTTCCGTGGATACATCATGGTAACTATCATTGTTGGTGGGTTTGTATATCCCATTTTTGGACATTGGGTGTGGGCAGGGCTTGAAAACGGTGAGGTTTTTGGTTGGTTAGGTGAACAGGGATTTTATGATTTTGCAGGCTCAACCGTTGTTCATAGCGTTGGGGGGTGGGCTGCACTAGCTGTACTTGCCATTATTGGCTCTCGGCATGGACGCTTTGCAGACGATGGTACGCCCCAGACGATTCCCCCATCCAACCTACCACTAGCGGTCTTAGGTGTTTTATTTTTATGGTTGGGGTGGTTTGGGTTTAATGGGGGTAGCACCCTTGGCATCGATTCCCCAGAAGAATCAACATTGGTCTTACAAGTCATCACCAATACCGTAATTGCTGCCTCGTTCGGGGTGGTGGCAACGCTGGGCTTAGGGTGGATTATACGTGGTCAACCAACGGTTGATCTCTTAATTAATGGTGCTTTAGCAGGCTTGGTTGCGATTACAGCGGGCGCTAGTGTCATGAGTACCCCTAACGCAGCATTGATTGGCGTTATTAGCGGGGCTGTAATGCTATTTGTGGAATGGCTGTTACTCCGTATGCGTATTGATGATGCTGTGGGGGCAGTTCCCGTTCATTTAGGAGCGGGGGTATGGGGAACTTTAGCCGTGGGGATTTTTGGCAACTTAGACCAAATTGGTATGGGTTTATCGCGCTCAGAGCAAATTACGATTCAGTTGGTTGGCATAATCGCATGTGGCGTGTGGACATTTTCAATTACTTATTTATTGCTATCAATTTACAATCGCTTTGTTGGGTCATTACGGGTGTCAGCCGAACATGAAAAAATTGGGCTTAATGTAGCAGAACATAATGCTAGCAATGCACTCTTGGATTTATTCACGGTTATGGAAACTCAGTCGCGCACTAAAGACTTTTCAAAACGAGTACCTGTAGAGCCTTTTACTGAAGTCGGGCAAATCGCTCAACGTTATAATCTTGTGATGGATGCGCTTGAACAAGCGACTGCTGTAACAGACGCAACTGTTCGTACTGCAATGGATGGCATTATTACATTTACGCAAAAAGGATTATTTGTCACTAGTTTAAACCCTGCCGCCGAGGGTATTTTTGGGGTTTCTGCCCCGCAGTTACGTGGGCAAAGTATTGAAACCCTATTCGCCTTAGATCGCGATAATATTGATGACACGATCAACACACTGATGAGGCAAGCTGCACAAGATACTATTTATCGTGAATTACGGGGGCGGCGGCTCGACGGAAGTGTATTCCCAATGGAAGTTGCCATTACAGAAGCAAAGTTTGACGAAAACCAATTTTATATGGGGTTTTTTCGTGACATTACCGAGCGCAAAGCTGCTGAAATAGCGCTGTATGACGCTAAGGAGGCTGCCGAAACTGCTAATCGCACCAAAAGTACTTTTTTAGCGAATATGAGCCATGAACTGCGCACGCCCTTAAATGCCATTATTGGATATTCTGATCTGGTGATTGGCGGAACTTATGGCGATGTTACTGAATTACAACAAGATCGCATTCAAAGGGTTTTAGATAATGGGCAACATTTGCTTGGCTTGATCAATGATTTACTTGACCTGAGTAAAATCGAAGCCGGAAAGATGGAGCTGTATATTGAAACATTTTTGGTATCCAATGTTGTTGATACCGTGGCCGCAGCAGTTCGCCCTATGATGGAAAAGAACAATAATCAGTTTGTTATTGACATTGACAATAAAGTAACTTCTGCTCGTGCCGACCAAACAAAAATGCAACAGGTTCTGTTGAATTTACTGAGCAATGCAGCTAAGTTTACCAAAGACGGACGGGTAACCTTAACCATTACCCATTACTATGAGAATGAACAATTGCGTATTCAGTACAAAGTTCAAGATACGGGTATTGGGATGACCTATGATCAACTCAATAGCGTTTTTGATGAATTTGTCCAAGCGGATCTGTCAACCACACGACGCTATGGTGGTACAGGATTAGGGTTAGCAATTAGCCGCCGTTTCTGTGTTGCAATGGGGGGAAATATCTTTGTGGAAAGTGAACTCAATGAGGGGTCTATTTTCACTGTTGACTTACCGATGACGGTCACCGTTACAAACCCCATGACCGAATCTCAAGCAATGAAGGCATTACAAACTACCCAAACGCATACCCCAGATGGTAGTGCGCCTGTTGTTTTAGTCATTGATGATGACGCCACCACCCGTGAATTGTTAACCCATTATTTGAGTGAACAAGGTTTTAATGTCCAAGCAGCCGCTTCTGGTGAAGATGGCTTAAAACTTGCGTTGGAGTTATCACCGAACGTTATTACATTGGATGTTATGATGCCAGATGTTGATGGCTGGACAGTCCTAAATTCATTAAAGGGAAATCCTCAAACATCTAATATCCCTGTTGTGGTATTGAGTATGGTCAATGATCGCAGTATTGGTATGACTTTGGGTGCATCAGATTACCTAGCCAAGCCTGTCAACTCAGCTAGCCTTGAGCGAGTCATGCGGCGCTACCAATGTGCAAGCCCACCTTGTTCGGTGATGGTAGTAGAGGATGATCACTATACCCGCCACATGATGCGAGACTTACTAAAACGGGAAGGCTGGGATGTCATTGAAGCCGAAAATGGACGTGTGGCTCTAGAAGCATTAGATGACCATAATCCAATTCTGATCTTATTGGATCTAATGATGCCAGAAATGGATGGCTTCCAATTTTTAGAAGCCATGCGAGCTATTGAAGCGCATCAAGATACGCCTGTTGTTGTTATTACTGCCATGGATCTCACACCGGATGACCGCCAACGATTAAACGGGTCAATTCAACGAATTGTGCAAAAAGGAGCCTTTAGCCGAGAAGACTTACTTAAACAAATTCGTGATTTGGTAGTCACTTATACCTAAAGTTGTTGCTGTTTAGCGATAAGGTTAATAAAATCATACTATCCGCAAGAGAGGCAGATATACTTATGACCAATGAATGGACAAAACAATTAAAAGATGCCATCCTTGAAAATTCTGGGATACGGCGCGATCTAACGGATGATGAGTTCGCCCCACTATTAGCATGGGGATTGGCGCAAGCTGAAATGCTGACTGCACCATTAGGTGACCATCCCGAACCAAATGTTCGTTATGAGGAACTCTATGGCACGTTACCCAAGCTGATGACACGGATTACATGGGTAGCTGTATATCGGGCAAGCAAAGGGGCTGATTGGACACTAAAAACGTTAAATCAACTCAATGACTTAAACAAAAGCTTATATGGTGAAGAAGCCCCACAATTCCATCCATTAGTTATGCAACAATATGCTGCTGCTGAGGATAACTTAGCACGCGGAGAAGTGATTCAAACCTTAATAGCAAATTTATCCCCTCAGGAGGGTAACGAAAATGGCGAAAAAGAAGAAGAAATCATCTAGCTCAGGGCGTTCACTCTTATACCTTGGATTGATTATTGCTGTGGCATTAGCAGCGATTGCTTTTGGGATTGATACTGAAGCAACTGGTATTAACGATACCCTAGAAGAAGCTGGTTTACTGGAAGTATTTGAAGCGACAGGGCTCATCACTGAAAGTGACGAGAGTGGTACTGGTGCCGTTGGTGTAGAAGTTCCGCCAACTTCAGGGGAATGGTATAACGTCTATTTTACCTCGCCCATCAATACCAATGAAGAATCGGCGCATACCGGGGCAACTGTTGAACAAGCACTCATCGAACAGATCAATAACTCACAACGGACTATTGATGCAGCCTTATTCGAGCTAAACTCCCCAGATGTAACAGCTGCGCTTGTTAGTGCATTAGGGCGTGGTGTTCAGGTACGCATTGTTTTTGATGATGATCACGCCTTAGATGATCCAGACTCCACAGCAGAAGAACTGATTGATGCAGGGGCAGAATATGTAAGTGATGAGCGCTCTGCTCTCATGCACAACAAATTCTTCATTTTTGACAGTACCTACGTGTGGACAGGGTCAATGAACATTACCCGCAATGGTGTTTATAATAATAACAATAATGCGATGCTGTTCCGTTCCCAAAAATTAGTTGAAAACTATCAAACCGAATTTGATGAAATGTTCAACGATGGGCAATTTACAACACGGGGTGACGAATTCCCCACCCCAAATCGTAGTTTTACGGTTGATGGCACATTGCTCGAAACCTATTTTTCAACTGAAGATGGTGACGAAATCGAAGCCCGTTTAGTTGAGCTTGTGAGTGAGTCCACCAGTTCGGTACGGGTAATGGTCTTTAGCTTTACCCTTGATAGTGTAGGTAACGCAATGATTGATCGGTTGGATGATGGTGTGACGATTGAGGGTGTTTTTGAAACCACAGGTAGCTTGCAAGGGCAAATGCGACCATTAGCCTGTGCTGGGGCAAATATACGCCAAGATGGCAACCCGCGTATTTTGCACCATAAGGTTTTTATCTTTGATGAAGCCATTGTCGCAATGGGGTCTTTTAACTTTAGTGCAAATGCCCGTGACAGCAACAATGAAAACATGTTGGTTATTCATAACGAAGAAATTGCCCAAGCATACACCCAAGAATGGCAAGCGCGTTTTGCGGAAGGCCGTATTCCCTCAGCAGAAGATTTGGACTGTTAGCCTAGCTTCTTGTAGAATATATGTGCGACACCAATCAAAATACTAAAAATGTGATTGGTAACGTACCAAATAGCATTTCTATTTGGAACCGTAGTAATGAATCTGCGGTTCCAATCGATCAAAATCTGAACCATCCTTAAGATAATCAGTAGATGGTTGATTGAACGCCAATTTTAGCGAAGGCAAGTCATTATGACGTTTATAGAAGCCCCAACAACATTTTATTTGGGTCGCCGTTTTGACCCCGAAAGCCAAAATCTAATTGATGAAGTGGTTTATTATGACTCTCGTGACCTAACCACCCATGCCGTTGTTGTTGGTATGACGGGGAGTGGTAAAACGGGGTTGTGCATCACCTTATTAGAAGAAGCCCTCATGGATGATATTCCTTCAATTATCATTGACCCCAAAGGTGACATCACAAACTTGATGTTACAGTTCCCGAACTTGTCACCTGAAGAATTCAAACCGTGGATCAACACCGATGATGCCTCTCGCGCAGGCTTAAGTGTGGATGAGTATGCTCAAGATGTTGCGGGTCGATGGCGCGAGGGATTAGGTAGTTGGGGGATAGGCCCCCAACGTATTAATGAACTCAAACAACGGAGCAACCTACGGATTTTTACACCAGGCTCAGATACGGGGCTCCCTATTAGCATTGTGGATGCTTTGCAACCCCCCCGTGAAGGATGGCATGGACGCGAAGAACAACATCGCGAACGTATCAGTGGCGTGGTCACTGCCTTGTTGGCGTTAGCCGGGGTGAAGTCAACCACTAAAGATCGTGAACATGTATTGATCTCCAACATTATCGAATATTCTTGGCAACAAGGGTTACCGCTAACATTGGGGGACATTATCGTTCAGATTCAACAACCACCCTTTAATACCTTGGGTGTGTTTGACATTAATACATTCTTTCCAGAAAAAGAGCGTTTTAAGCTGGCGATTGAACTCAATAATATTATTGCATCACCAAGTTTCAAAACGTGGTTACAGGGTGAGCCATTAGATATTCCAAGTTTGTTGTTTACGCCTCAAGGGCGTCCACGTACGAATATTTTTTATATTGCCCACCTCAATGATACCCAACGAAGCTTTATCATTACCTTGATCCTAGAAAACATGTTGGCCTGGATGCGTACCCTTGGTGGAACCAGCAGCCTCCGCGCAATTTTGTATTTTGATGAAGTCTTTGGTCACTTCCCACCGTATCCTAAAAACCCACCAACAAAAGATCCATTGTTGCGGTTGTTGAAGCAAGGGCGGGCATTTGGGATCGGAACGATCTTAGCAACCCAAAACCCTGGTGATTTAGACTATAAAGGGCTATCGAATGCGGGGACATGGTTTATTGGCAAACTTCAAACTGATAATGATAAGAAAAAAGTTATTGATGGGTTAGCAACGGCATCATCCGCAGAAAGTATGATCGATCTGAATATGATGGATACCTTGCTCTCAACCATCAGCCCGCGTGTTTTTGTTATGAACAATGTTCATGATGATCGGGGTGCAACGGTCATGCATACCCGTTGGGCAATGAGTTACCTACGTGGCCCTTTGACTCGTGTGCAAGTATCCCAGTTAATGGCACCTTATAAAGCCTATGGCGGGCACCCACCACAAGGGCAATTTCAGCAACCGGGTGGGTATCCACCTGTGCAGCAACCCTACGGTGGGCAACAACAATTTGGACAACCCCAACCGCCACAGATGGGGATGTCGCAAGGTTTCCAAGGGGCGCCAGCACCACCACCAAACTTGCCAGAAACCCAAAGTTTTATTCCAGGGGCTCCGCCACCACCACCAAGCCTTCCAGAATCGCAAGCGATCCCAACGCCGCCGCAATCACGGAGTGCCGGATCACCAATCCCGCATCAGCCAAATTTTGCACAATATCAACAACCACAAATGCCTCAACAAGGTGTATATGGTCAACCGCCGCAAATGGGAATTCCAAATCAAGGATTTCAGCAACCGCAACAGGTTGTAAACCCATATAGCAATCAACAGTTTGTTCAGGGACAAAGCGCCCCGTATGCAGCACAACAGGCGCAACAAGCGCAACAGCCACAACAATTGAGTAACTTGCCAAATGGCTACAGTATTACACCACCATCACTATCCTCAGCGGCAGTACAATACTACTTACCAACCAATATCCCATTTCAACAGGCCTTAGTTCAATGGGAGCAAAATAGCCATCAACGTGCTAGCGGTAACTTGAATCCAACAGTTCTGTATCAACCCTTTTTGTTAGCGCAATGTGAAGTCCGCTATTTACAACGTAAAATGGAAATCAATACGATTGAAAAATATGCATACCATATTGCTGATGTGCAACGCTCAGGGTTAGTCCACTGGGAAGAATACCTCGCAGCACCAATGGATTCGCGTGCTATTGAGTCATCACCAGAACAGGGCGCAGCCTTTGGCGAATTATCATCAGGCTTAACCGATAAATCACGAATGCGGGCGTTAGAAAAAGAAGTCGTTGACTTCATCTATAAAACAGCAGCTATTGCATTACCCGTTAACGAAGATCTTAAAATCTATTCTCAACCCGGGGAACCCTATCAAAATTTCCAAGCCCGTGTCAATGAAACAGCGCGTCAACTACGGGATGCAGAAATAGAAAAAATTACCTATAAGTATGAAGGCGAGTTTGAAAAGCTTGAGGAACGGTATAAACGCGAAGCACGCGAACTAGAGTCCGATGAAGCAGCTCTCCAAGGATTAGGTAGAGAAGCCTTAGCCACCTTTGGTGAGGCAGCACATAGTGTTCTACAAGGACGCTTCACCTATACCTTTTCACGGGTAACACGGGTGAATCGTTATCGGGAACAAGCCCGCCAAGACATTGAAGAATCAGAAGAAGAACTCCAGGGCTTGCGTGACCGTATGAATGATTTACAAATGCGGTTTGAGAAAGATATCAACGCTATTAATCAAAAATGGGGTCAAATTGCGGCACGGATTACCGAAGCACGGATTAATCCTTATAAAAAAGATATTCATACGGAGTTATTCGGGATTGGTTGGAAGCCATTCTATTATGTTGTCATTAGTGGACGCGGTGAAATGCTGCCTGCATGGCATGGTCAACATGGCCAACGACTGAATCAACAGCATCAGCCCCAACAACCAAACTACGGGCAACCGCCCCAACAACCAAACTACGGGCAACCGCCCCAACAACCGAACTACGGGCAACCACCCCAACAACCGAACTATGGGCAACCACCCCAACAACCGAACTATGGGCAACCGCCTCAACAACCGAACTACGGGCAACCACCCCAACAACCGAACTATGGGCAACCGCCTCAACAACCGAACTACGGGCAACCGCCTCAACAGCCACAGCAACCCCAACAGTGGACGCCACCCACCAATCCAAACAAAAGCTACTATTAAAAGCACAAAAGGATGCTCTCAGGGCATCCTTTTTGTTTTATGTAATTTCAGAGCTAGCCAAACAGTTTTATCCTGTAATAGGGCGAATCCCCTGATACACTTGCTTTCCTGAGAGTGTTCGCAAAATCGTTTCAGGTGAACGCCCAACCGTTTCACCTAACTCCATAGGCGTTAATGGGGTATTATTATTTGCTAAAAAAGCACGAAACACACTATCCACTAAAGAAGTATTGGTGGTGATGAAGTCCTCTGCTTGGGATGCTTCTTGTAATGCCATTTGCAATTGATTCACTTTTTTTACCTCTGCGGTATCAGGGTCAACCCAGTCAACTTCTGTGTCATCCTGAGCAGCACCGGGGCTAAAGAGCGTTTGCTTTTCGGGTGGTAAATGGCTAATCAAATAGACTTGTAGATCTTTATCGTCACGTTCCCACCATGAATAATCGATGTGAAACTGGGTTTCTAGCGTTGGTTTAATACGTCGAGTCGCCATAGATAGTTATCCTTTCACTATCTGGATGTAAGTGTTAAGTATCCAAACAGATACACATAGTTAAAAGTATCAATTGGAGGAGCGCGCAAGCACCTCTCCATAAATGTTCGTCTAGGACAGACGCCAGTATGCCCCACCTGTATTGTTAAAGCGTGAGTTCTTGCGGAGTTCGGCAAAAATCGGTGCTGGTGGGCAACGTCGTAGCACATTAACCGCACTGTAAATTGTTTTTGCATGAACATGTTGTTGTGGTGAAAACGATGCCAATTCACCAATCAATTCACCAATCAAATTTCCCAAGTTCATACCACGGTATTTATCGCGCAAAGCGTCAATCTCATCATATGATTCCGCACCAAAAATCATTAATTCATCAAATGGTGTGGTGACCGTGATTTGCCCCTCTTTGAACATAATCCGATCATTGGCTTTGGTAATAATCCGAACCCACTCGCTACGGCTACGGTAATTATCAATTTCGATAATGACCCGGCTTAGGTCTTCCTCATCAGCACGAACGCGCAACAAAGCTCCAATCGAAATTTGGTGCCGCTCATAAAAATCAGCTAAACCATAAACGTATCCAGATTCCCGAACCACCCAAGCCGGGATTTCTTCTTGCGTTTCGCCATCCACCAATGTGAACAAAATACGAGGGGTACGATAAGCAATCGGGAAGATATGTTCTGACCGTTGTGTCAGGGGGAGTGTGCCTGCCCGTAAATGAGGGTATGTTACACGAATAACGGCTGTATCTTCTAAATCGTCTTCATCAACAAGTTCATATAATGATAATTCATCATCGAGCTCTTCTTCGATTTGAATTAGTTCTGGTGTTAGGAGGCCGGCATCATACTCAATTGGATGATAGCGTAAGGGTTTGGGGGTTTCGAGAATAGTTTCTGGTTCCATCCGTTGTAAGAACCAGAGCACTTTTCCAGCAGGCCCCACCTCATCAAAGCGTTCATCTTGTAGCAGTGCATAGTCAAGTGATACCGTTTTGAGAATCTGATTTTCGCCTTCTCCAAATTCGGCGACATTTGCTAATTCAGAGGTTGGTAATGGCCCCCCTTCACCCATGTCCAAAATAGCTTCTGCTAAGTTCAAATGCCCTTGATTAACGCCAATGAGCAACGATTTTAAAAACCATCGCTTGGCGATAAATAAGGTGTCATCATCTTCGCGTAATGCGTCTACTACTTTACGGGTGAGTGTCCGTTTATACCGGCTATAAATAGCCCGTGGATCAGGTTTTTGGATGTCGTCCATATCAACAAACATCTCATTCAGTTGATGTTCAATAGTCAGGTCAGATCCAAATTCCCGAACAGTACCATCATTAAAGGTGGCTTCGATAACGGAAAAATCACCATATTCAGGGTTTTGACCAGCACGCTTATCGGTGATCTCTGCTTTTGAAAAATCAAATGCTGGAAAGATAATTTCTTGCCCAATGTCGTATGATTCTTGGGGGCGGAATATTTCGCCTTTATCTTGTATCTTTTTAAATGATTTAAACTCTTTATCCACCCGAGCGGAAATCAAACGTTGGATTAAATCGGGGGTTGTTAGTGGAACGGCTTCTTCCAAAAACAAGTTATAGATAAAGTCCAAATCGGCAGCAGTAATGCTAAAATCTTCTGTCCAATAGGCGGTTGTGGTTGTTTGTAAATTGAGCAAGCGAAAACCTCCAAACATCATAACCATAAGCGCGGATTATACTCCCGTTTATGGTGTTCTATCAAATTTTAAGCCAATGGTGGCTCAGTGGGGGCATCGTGGGCGGAAAATGAGTCATACAGAAAAATAGAAATGGGAAGCCCCCCTAACGACTCATCAATCATCTGTCGATGAGTAGCCCATTCAAGTGGATCTGCAAAAGGTAAAATCGCTAAGCTGGTAATGCCCTCTACTTGCCAGTCTCGCCGTAGTTGTAAGAGCGCTTGTTCAAGATACCGTAAGCGAACAGCACCATTGGGATTATCTTGTAAAATCATCCCCAATAACCATGGCGTAGCATCTCTAAACAACCACAAATTTCCCCCTTGGAGAGTATTTTTGGTTATTGATCGTTGATAATCACTAAAAAATACAGGAAACCGCGTCCGCAATATCGTTTCATATGACATGAGACTCGCACGTCCGCGTAAGTTTAATCCCAAACAGAGGGTTTGGGCTTGGGTATCTAAAGCATTACCGTTTACATGATGAATGGGCATTAGTTCAAACAAAAAAGATATGCCAAGTCTGGCATATCTTTTTGACTATCTATCCTTATATTAGACAGCAACCATAGCTTCCGCAGCGGAAATATCCATACGGATACCAGGGCTCATAGTGGAAGCTAATACAGCGCGTCGTATCAAACGCCCCTTAGCACCAGTTGGTCGATTGCGTATCAAAGAGTCCAGCACAGCCGCCATATTACCAATGAGTTTTTCTTCATCAAAGCTGATTTTGCCAATTGGAATATGGACATTCCCAGTTTTGTCGTTACGGTATTCGATACGACCAGCACGTGCTTCTTCAATCGCACGGGGTAAGTCTTCACCTTGAACAACCGTGCCAGCTTTCGGGGTTGGCATCAAGCCTTTACGACCCAAAACACGCCCTAAACGGCCAACATTCCGCATCATGTTCGGGGTTGCGAGTGCAACATCGAACTCTGTCCAACCGTCATTCGCAATTTTGTTGAAGATGTCTTCATCAGCAACATAGTCTACGCCTGCGTTTTCAGCGACACGAGCATCTTCACCTTCAGCAAAGACCAAAACACGAACTTTTTTGCCCAAACCATTGGGTAATAAGACCGTGTTCCGCACTTGTTGGTCAGCATGACGGGGGTCAATATTTAATCGCAAGTGTAATTCAACGGTTTCGTCAAATTTTGCGGTTGCTATTTCTTTCAACAGCTTGACCGCTTCTTCTGGCGTATAGTTGGTGTCACGATCAATTTTGCTGAGTGCTGCTGTATAGTTTTTGTTTGCCATGTGTGATTTTCTCCTGTGGTGATGCGGGGGCAATGCCCCCTCCCACTGATAATAAACTTATGTGATGTATGTTGCCGGAGCGAGATTAGCTCTCAACAACACGGATGCCCATGTTACGGGCAGTGCCTTCAACTTGGCGCATGGCACCTTCAACGTCGATGGCATTCATGTCCGACATTTTGCGTTCAGCAATTTCGCGGACTTGCGCACGAGTCAATTTACCGACTTTATCAGATTGCGGTACGCTTGACCCTTTTTTCACGCCAGCAGCTTTTTTAATCAATTCAGCTGTAGGAGGGCTTTTAAGCCGAAATTTAAAAGACCCATCTTGAAACACCGTGATTTCTGCTGGGATGATGTCACCAATTTGATTGGTGGTACGTGCGTTATATTCTTTACAGAATTGCATCAAATTGATGCCATGTTGTGCTAATGCAGGACCAACAGGGGGGGCTGGATTGGCTTTACCCGCTGGTAATTGCAATGTTAAAACGGCTTTTACTTTCTTAGCCATAGTTATGAAACCTTTTCTACTTGCAGGAAGTCAAGCTCGACAGGCGTATCCCGCCCGAAGAACGAAACCATAACCCGTACTTTATTACGTTCGGTGTCAATATCACCAACAATGCCCAAAAAGTCATTAAAGGGGCCATCTTTGATACGAACCCGTTCACCAATTTTATAATCTAATTTAACATTAGTCGCTTCTTGTTCCATGCGACCTTTGATTTGTGCAACTTCTTCTGGTCGCAGAGGGGTTGGCTCATTGCCCATCCCCACAAAGCCGGTAACACCAGGTGTGTTGCGCACCACATACCATGAGTCTTCATCCATCAACATCTTTACCAAGATGTACCCAGGAAATACGCGACGCTCGACCTTACGCCGTTTACCATCTTTAATTTCAATTTCCTCTTCGGTTGGCACCACCACATCAAAGATTTTATCTTGCATGTTCATGGTTTCAATCCGTTGAAGAATGGAGTGATGAACCTTATTTTCTTGTCCAGAATAGCAGTGAACAACATACCAATTGGGTACATCTTTGGGGTCTTTCCCAAAGAGTGCTTCACCTAAGACAATGGAAATATCATCTTCTTCTCTTGGGGAAGAATCTTCTGGTGCATCCAAATCAATCGGCGTTAAATCAATATCTCGCTTATCATCGTAATTATCACTCACGGTGTTAGCGTCCTTTAAATTAGTTAAACCTCTTCTCTTAGTATAAATCGCCAGCTAAATCCGCCACCAACGGCAACAATAATGGCACCAATACCAAGAAACGCCAATTCATCATCGACAGCGAGTTCAAACCACAATCCATAGATGGCGTCAAATAATCCTAACATAATAGAGAAAGCGATACTAACCAGAATAACAATCCGTGTTAATCGTACAGCTTCCTCGCGGGTTGGCCAAGTAACTTTTTCAATTTCTGCCCGAACCCCATCCATGTAGTCAATCGCGCCACCAATAATGGGAACACTACTTTTATTGGCGCGTTCGCGTTGCTCTTCTGCTGCTTTTGCATTCAGGGTAATGGATTCTTTTTTGGCTGTTACAGCGCCATCATGGATGTCTTCACGTTTTGATGTAGATTTGCTAGAGTCTGAGTCACGCTTCGATTGTCGAATGGCACGACGTTTACGACGAGCCTCGCGCTCTGCCCTTAAGGTACTCTGATTTTCATCGATAGAGTTGAGTTCGTCGTTTCGGCTTTTGCCCATAATCAACCAGTCTCCTACAGTTAATACACCGCCCTAAGGCGGTGTATGGAAATTTCAGCAAGGGAATTAAATCTTCCCCAATATTCACCAAAACCCCCACCAGTAGCAGAGGTTAAGGTTATGGTGTACCGAGTCTATTCAATAATTTCGGTAATGACACCCGCGCCAACGGTGAGACCGCCTTCACGGATAGCAAATTTGGAGCCTTTTTCCAATGCGATGGGGGCAATGAGTTCCACAATCAGGTTCACATTGTCGCCAGGCATCACCATTTCTACCCCATCAGGCAAGCTGATGACGCCTGTGATGTCCACAGTGCGGATGTAGAATTGTGGCTTGTAGCCAGGGAAGAAAGCTTTGTGACGTCCGCCCTCTTCTTTTTTGAGAACGTAAACTTCGCTTTTGAATTTGGTGTGGGGGGTAATGGAACTAGGTTTGGCCAAGACCATCCCACGTTGCACTTCTTCACGGTCGATCCCACGAATCAAGATACCCGCATTGTCGCCAGCTTCCGCTTGGTCGAGTTCTTTGTGGAACATTTCGATCCCGGTCACAACCGTTTTCATGGGTTTTTCAACCAACCCAATGATTTCAATTTCGGCACCTTTGGTGAGCGTGCCA
>JGI12316J15310_10000192_pt1 | contig 114947 bp, 94 predicted proteins | sample MarCyaLeptolynsp_FD_15310 | JGI IMG/M metagenome (IMG submission 15310) | reverse complement strand
GTTGCATGAATGTCACAAATGTGGTGTCACCCTGGACAGAGATGAGAATGCAGCTCGGAATATTTTAGACCGAGCATTAAACGAGGTGGGACTCATCTTGCCTGCGCGTGGAGGCTTAGTCGATAGACAGCCTGGGAAGCGCGAAGCTACAAGTAGAGAGTGGGTTCAACTCTCTCTATTTTAGAAGCCCCCGTTATACCCGCAAGGGTTAACGGTGGGAGAACGTCACGAAAGCGCTTTTAGAGATCGCCCAAAGCCAAATTGATCCATTACAGTACAAGCGTCATTTTCAGCTCTTATCCCAAAAATCTAAAGTAGTGTCATACTTAGTCTAGAAGAGCCAATTTTTGGTATTACAAATTATTTCGCCAACAGCATCAGGCAACGAAACCCAACAAATAAACTGAATCCAGAAACCAATCACAAAGCAGAAATCATGCAAATCACCCTTGAACTACCCGACAACTTATAAATGGATCTCTGCTAAATGTATGGTATTGTCGGGAAGCCTCACTTGTGCTAATCTCTTCAATTTTCGTCACTTTCCTCTACCATAATGCTTCTGCAAACGAAAGCGGTCTCGAATTCATTTTCCCAGTATTTCAAACCTCTGCCAATTTGCTATTAAGCAGTTCTTCTTTAATCAGGCACAATGCCTTACTCTGGCACCAATTCTAAGTATGAATTCAACTTCGATATTGTAGTTTGATGGCTATTATCACTTACACTGGCGATACAGCCCAGACCATCTACTAATCGGTTCATACAATTAAATAAAGCACAGACAGCTACCGCATCTACTAAGGCTTCTTCACCCCAGCCCACTTGGTAGATTAAATCAGCATCTTCTGCTGTCATTTTGCTGGGAGTCTCAGTTAATTTTTTGACATAGCGAAAGATCACCTTTTGCTTATCAGTGAGTTCAGAATCATCAATCGAGATGATTAGTGAGTCTAACAAGTCAACAGGGATATCAAATTGATTGGCGATCGCGACATGAGCATCTGCACAATACTTACAGGCATTGATACTGGATACATAAGCGGCAATGAGTTCTCTCTCTCCAATACTTAACTCAGAATCCTTTCTCATGACGACTTCGACAAAATGGATTAAGGGGACACCAATAGTAGAATACTGCCCTAATACTGCTGGTAAATCTGTTTTATCAGATAAAGATGGAAGAAATGACTTCACCTTGCCTCCTGGGATTATCAAGTATTTTGTGATTCTAGTACAACAACAAGATTCACGCTAAATAGACGTTTGTGCTCAAACCCCTGCTATTCTAAATGCAAACCTGCCTTGGCATCATAAAAACACTAGGTAATCCCAAATCCGGTTGAGAGAAATCACATACCTAATTGAGAACAGCTTGATATACAGCGATCGCAGCATTCATGTGCTTTCTAAATTATCAATTGTGTGATTGCTCCATTCGGCTGCGGACAATTCCCGTGATAATCGCCAATCCAAACACCCCCAGGAGCGAAAATCCAAGTAACAGCTTGCCCCCCTCTAGGAGTCCGGCTCCCAATGCGACAATTGGCGGATTGGAAATGGCAATGCTCAACAAGAGGGCTGGAGCAAACTTAATCCAGGGGGTTTGGGTTAGTCCAACGCTGTAGCAGACAAAATCAAAAAAGCCAGTCATCAAACAACCTGTCATTAAGAAAAAGTTTCGCTCTAAATGACGCTGACTGAGCTGATCGATGCGCTCTATCCACCGTGCTCCAATTAAGCGTATAACCAGTCCCCGACCATAGTGGCGCGACAATAAGAAACTGAGGGAACAGGACAATAGATCGGCAACACAAATGACGATCAATCCTTGGGTAAATCCGAACAAGCTACCTGCAAGCAAGGAATACGCTGTTCCAGGCAGTGCGGGAATGACTACACTCGTAAATCGCAGAGCAAAAATACCCAGCGGTGCCCAGACGCCAAGCTGCTCAACTTGAGCTCTCAATTGAGCAATACCGTAGTGATTGATAAGGATAATAACCAACGCGATCGCACTTGCGAAGGCCAGGAATTTCAATATAGCTTTAACTCGACGAACAAAGTTAGGATGACTCATACTTCAAGATTTTCATGGAATTCCAAATAGCCGATATTTAATTTCCTAAGCGTTAATAGTTTCAGTTGTCGCAGTTTGGGTTGACTGAGGTACCGATTTAGATTTAACGGCACAGAACATACCAAATCGGCAAAGACCACTGCCAAATCCAATCCGCATTAACAAAATAGTAGGTACTTCTCTAAGAGATTTAATAAATCCTGAGAAGCCAAACTTAATCAATCCTTGAGGTCTAGCAATCCCTTGCCAAATCGAATCTAACCAGGAAGGAAGGGTTTGTTGTGTCCAATCTGCTGTTACTACTTCCCCTTCTACTAATCCAGTTTCTGCTATTTGTTCGGAAAAGCCTTCAATACTAGAAAAAGCAGGATGAGACCACTGTTCTAAGAGTTGACGCATTACAGGTTTTTCCCAGAAATTGAGGGGTTTTTGACGATCATCACGCTGATTCCAGTCTGCTACTACTAAAATCCCTCCAGGTTTTAATACTCGCATCATTTCTGAAGCATACTTAGCTTTATCTGGCATGTGAGGACCAGCTTCAATTGACCAAACAACGTCAAAACTATTGTCTAGAAAAGATAGTGCCAAAGCATCATCTACCTGGAATTTAGCAGTAACTCCTTCCGGGGTTAATTCTGTTGCCCGTTGTACTTGTTTGGGACTAATAGTAATACCTGTAACTTCAAACCCATATTCTTGGGCTAAAATACGGCTGCTGCCACCAATTCCACAACCGACATCTAAAACAGTAGTACCGCGAGGTAATTTATCTAAACTACCCCACTTGACCATTTCATGTACGAAGTCAGCTTTAGCTTGCAAAAAATCTTTGCGTCGTGGTGGTAAGCCATAGTGACCTAAATGGATATGTTCGCCCCAGTAAAATTCTAAAATACCGTCTTGAGTCCATTCGTCATAGGAGTTAGCTACCGTCTCAGACGATTCATAGCTGCGAGGAGTAATTAAATAGACAACAATGCTGCTCACTACAAGTAGTACTATAAATCCAAGAGCGTAATACAAGTACATTAACGAAACCGTAATATTTATTTACAATGTTTTGTATATAGTATCAACTTTTGCCAGCGCAGAGCTTCTTAACATCCCACACCCTCAAAGGGTGAGGTGGATACTTAAAAAGTAGGCAGGGTGTAGGGTGTAGCGTGTAGGTAAAAATTCTAGTAGCATTAGCATTATACGGACAGAAATCTTGCAGCTTGGGAACTAAATAATACAGTTGAAGACGCCAGTGAGAGGCTTCCTCATTGATAAAGTGGCTTTTATCCCACATTCGGCACCCTAAACTGTCACACACTCTATATGTAATAGGATTTAATTTGACGTTAGCTATATAACGATTTATTTAAATACTTAAACAATATTTGTTGATGGCTCCTTATCATAGAATTCAGTAAAAGTAAAGATAGAGACAAGCAAACCAGATACAGCTTCCACCCCGGATCTGGCTGTTGCTTGTTTCTATCAATTTTTTTAACTTAAGGAGCATTAAATTATGAACTTCCTTAATTCTAATTGTAGTCAACTAACCAGTTCAACGAAACAAGGCAATGAACAAATCGAGCAAGTAGAAGATCGTCCTATCATACATAATTCAAACTTACTTAAAGATGAGGGACTCATTAGCCTTGGACTCACAGATTGGTTTATTATCGTGTCTTGCTCACTCAGCATAATTAACAACTCCTTGAGCTTTCGGCGAAAATGGCGAAAGTTGCAAAAATGGCTGCGAAGAAGTCGGAGTACATAAAGCTAGAATAGGATTCATTTTCTAGAACGGACATCTGATGGTTGGGTCTGGGACTACTCTCAGTCCCCAATCAATTTTTTAAGATTCACCGCTATTATCAAGGTTAAATCTTAATAAAAATCACGTTTTAAGTAAGTCAAATTTTTGTTGTTTGTAATAAGTTTTAAGGCAATATTCACCATTATATTCTTCTCGTCTTTTTGCTTCAGTAACAATCACTTTGTCGGGAACAAGTATATTTATCCAACTATCATCAAATACTCCTTTATCTCTTAAATATTGCTTATCTTCCTCTTCCCAATTATCATCCTTGATTAGAGATTTTAAGGATTTCCAACTTGTTCGTCCATTAGCATCATAGGTATCAATTGTAAATTGTGTGATTCCTAGCTGGTGACGATGTTTGCCAAAAGGAGTACACTTAAATGCTTGATAGGTTATTTCTTCTAGATCCAGGTTCAGATAATTATTGCTAGCAATAATAACAAACTCTTTTTGAAAAATTCTGCGGTTGAAATCTTTTAACCAGCCTCCAAAGTTACGAACATAGTTACAAACATTATAATTCTTAGAATTATTCTTTGATTTCACAAACTTACGATACTCTTGCTCAACTATCAAAATAGCAAGCTTAGTAATAGAAAGTTTTTGTTCTTTGCCATTATTAATTATTAAGCTGGCATCTTCAGGAACTTTAAGTTGAGCAATTTCTTTTTGATTGATAATTACTTCAACTCCTGTCCAAGAAGATGGGCGGTTATCTAATAGTAATTCACTGTTACCTGTTTCAATATTGACAAATCCCTGTCCCCAAATAAGATTTGTTCCATGAACATCAACAAACATAGTAACCTCCCAAATTAACTTTCCAGACATTCTACAACTGGTGGTTATCTTACTGGGGTCGATATATTCTTTAACTCCTTTATCGCTAACGACATTTTTTTGATTAAGTACCTCAGCATAAAATTTTTGTAGTGCGATCGCTGTCTCATCCCGATAATCAAGAATTTCTAGCCTACGTTTAGCTAAGTTGGCTAATGACTTCATCTCAGCACCAATGGGATGCAAACCGTTAATTTGAACAATTGGTTTATCTAGTTGATTGATATAATCAGGAGTAAGACATAATACTGGAAACATACTAGCACCAGGAATTTTGTGTCCTTTATCGAATGCTTCCCTGATATAAGGTCTAGAACATTGGACTGTATTACTGAGTGGTAAGCCTATAACAATTGATTCTAGTAAGTACTTCAAATACTCATGGGCAAAATCATCAGGTACTGATTCGCGCATCACAATTGCATAAGGTAAGCCTAGTTTAATTAACCGAAAAGCTGTTCCTAACCCTTGACAAGCATTAGCAATCAAGAATTTAAGACTACCTTTGTCAATCAATTTTTTAAAGTCTTCTTCTAGTTCGCTAATTCTTACCATTGTATTGTCGGCTAGGTGAAGTTCACTATCTTGCTCATTGTCTATGGTTTTACTATGTCCTCCATAATAAATAACATCCCAATCTTCCCTAAGAGCTTCTCTCAATTCTGTCAAATTTGGTTTAAGTGTTTTAACTTCAACATTGGCACGGTCTTCCAATTTACGAAAAGCTTTTCTCAAGTTTCTAAATTCATCTTCATCAAAGTCTAAATTTATTTGGGAATCATTACCTAGTAACACTAGAACTTTCGTATTTTTTATGTTATCAGCTATTTGATTCCATGATTGAAGATTTAATGATTTCCCTATAAAACTTTCATCTGTAGAAAAAAATAATCCAAATGTTAAATTATTTTTTTGATAGTAATGATCAAATAAATTGCAGTGTTCCCAAGGAAGATAGCCTATAGCTAAATTGTTCGTTTGGATAAGAACATTATAAGAATCATTAGAATTTCCTATTTGTTTTATAAACCAGTCCCGGAGTTGCTCATTATCAAGAAACTGATTAAGTTGTGCAAGAAGATTATTTCTATGATTGTTGCAAATTTCATACCATTCCTCATCTGATTTATTTAATTTTTCTAATGTTTTTTTATTTCCGCTGAAACGTTCTTTAAAGTGACCATTAGATCTACTTGAATTGTTCAACGTTTGTCTACTTATTTTGAGAAAATTTTCAAGGCTTTGTTTCCATAATTTATAACTTTCCATTAAACTATATTTAGATCTACCTTTTATATCTGCTTGAGATATTAATTGATTTTTGTTATCTATTGCATAGACGCTTAAAGTATTAGTCTCATCCAATCCTTTTGTATTTATTTGCAAAACTAGAGTTTTTTTCATGACCATTAACCTCAGATACTATTCTTGTTAAGCAACAAAGTATTCATGAGTTTTCCAGTTATCTAAACTCATTTCCATGATAAATCTCTCTTCTTTTTCACAATCTACTGGTAAAGAAATTTGAGACTGTTTATCATCAGCTGTAATTTGGTACAATTCACCATCATCCATAACAGGTTGACCTTGCTCATCCAAAGGTAAGAGTTTTAGTCTAGCTGGTAATTTTTTTTCTTTTTCAAGAGAGTAAACTTTAAACAAAACAAAAACTTGGTTGTTGATAGCTCTTTTGAGAATAGATACAGCTAGAGCAAGACGTCTGTCATTGATTTTAAATTCCTTGGCACGACGGACACTTGCAAGAGGATGCTTATAATTTTTCATCGCTAGTTCTTCAGCTTTGTTCCACAGTTCACTTTGATCAATTCTCTGGGCAACTTCCCATAATTTTTCTTCTTTATCTTTTGAAAGTTTTTCACGAGAAGTTAACCAATTAAAATCTTCTGCTGGTGATACTGCAAATCTAGATGTGATATTACTATTATAATTAATTTTTTCAATTAATCCTTCAATATCACTAAAATGTTTCCACTCATACTTAGATAACGGATGATAACTAGAGCTTTCTTGAGATTCGTTGAGCAGCCATTGCTGTAATTTTGCTACTTTTATTGGAGACATAAAATCAAACTCTATTCCAGCAATAGGTTCTTCTGTATCCTTATCTATTTTGACAGTTACATTGAGTTTTTTTTCGATTTGCTCTAGATTGAATAATTCCTTGGATGAAACACAATTCCTCCAACTTCGTTCGTAAACTAAACGCCTAGTTGTACCATGCTGAATAGCTGAAATATCGAATCCCATTCTTCCTGCCTTATGGGGTAAAAGCAGGTCATTTTGGTCATTAATATCAATATAAATAGTGTATTTGAGCATATTATAACTCCGTTTATGTAATTTTTTTTACTTGAAATTAATTCATATAGGGAAACTTATGTTTAGCCCAAAAATCAAACTCATTTAACATCTTACGAGCATTCCATTCTAATCCCCTTTCAATAGCTATACTTGCTAAAAATTCTGTTTGATCAGACCTAACTCTACGAATAGTACCAGTACCAGTTTTAAGATTGTAATAATCTTTATAATAGTCTATATAAAGGAGACATTCTTTTAAAACATTTAACTCAATTTCTTTTTCAATTTTGCTGTTCATTTGTTCATCTTTTTGTTTTAATTTCACTAACTCTTCTTCAAGTAGAATTTTTTCGTACTCATATTCTTGCTGTAATTCGACTAGTTTTTTTGGGCTTCTTGAACTAATTTTTTTATCCATTACTTTTATTAAAGCAGTAAGCTTTGCTTCGCAATTTGGCTTATCAATCAAACATCCTTGTCTGAATGAAGGCACTAATAAATGTGTATTGATTTTCATAATTAAAAGGCAAAAAGCAATAAATTCATCACAAGAATATAACTTTTGTCTGCTAATATTAGGATTTTCTAGAAAGTGATTAACTATACAAGGAACATTTATTTGTGTATGGTTTTGTGCTTGAGTGCAAAGATTCATAAGTTTTGTACAAGTTTTGTGAGAGTTGTTATGCTGTTCACAGCGATGACATGATGCAGACACGGGGATTTTCATAAGTGAATTTATTCTTCTAAGTAGATAGGCTGAATTAAACGTTAAAAACGGTATTATTTTGTACTTATACATTTATGTATGTTGAGTTCAAATAGAACTGTTACAAAGTATATATTTTTTTGATAAAAAGAAATTGTCATACAAATCCGCTTTAAATAGATCATAAACAAGTCAATTACAATCTATATATATCAAGCTTTTCTTAATAATATATGTGATCCCTAGCAACCGGATTCGGTGTCAATACGTTCTTTAATTGCTTTACTAAATTATGCTTACCTACTTAACTATCAAAAGGTTAACATACATAATTTATGAAGGTTCATCAACATGAGTTGTTTGATTTGAACCCACTTTTGAAATGAAGCAGTGATCGCCTCCTTGCCACTCCCACCACCCCACTTTCCCCAGTTCCCCACCATCGAGAAAAATCTTGCGAATAAACTCCCAACATCACTCTTCTAATAGATCAGTCTTGCAAATGAGGTTCTTTGCCAGTCAAAGCCCATAACACATAACCTTTCTGAGGAGAAAATTTCTTGCCAGTTTTGAGGTCACGCACTTGAAAATGAAGATGAGGACCAGTACTATTACCTGTGTTTCCTGTGCCCGCAATCGGTTTCCCTGCCGCTACCTTAATTTGAGGAGCACCAGTTTCGGTAAGACACCAAGATAGATGCAGAGCATCAAACTTCACAGATGGCAAACTTGGAGAGCTCATTGTTGCAACTAAACCACCACCTCCGGTATCGTACCAACATTTCAATGTCGTTTGGCTTCCAGATTTACCAATAGCGTAAATAGGGGTAGCAGTGGGAGTATCCAAATCTACTCCACCGTGAAACTGCCATTGCCCAGTAATCGGATGAATCCGTTTGCCGTAGGGAGATACCACTCGGTAGCGAGTAACCTTATCCCCAATTTTCAAGGTTTTTTTGAGCTCAGGTGTCCAAGCATTAACTCCAGAGCCACTTCCCTGTTTCTTCGCTGTTGGAGATTTAGTCACTTTAGCTGGAGAAGGCTGTTGCTGAGGAAGATTTTGAGTTCTAATTGAGGGAGGCTCAAAGCTCAAAGCTACGGGTTTGGCTTCCTTAGCTGAAGAAACTACAGAAGAGTTTTGCTCACCCTCAACAGTAAAATCCAGCACCATTAACTTAGTATGAGTTACTACTGAAGGACTAGAATTGACATTAAAGCTCAACACCAAAGACTCTACTTGAGGAGAAGGGGAAGGGTTAGGAACAGCTGGATAAGCAGGTTGTATCTCCCCAAGATGTAGCCGGAGAACATTACTGATGAGTTCTACACGCCGCCTTTGATCTAAACCAATACATTGCCACCGCCAAAGCTCGGAATCAACTCTTAAACCCGCCAAACGCTGCTGATAGTAACCATGTCTTTTACAAATACCGAATAAGCCGCTGGCATCAAGTGCTCCCCCAGCGTTACGGAAAGCTTCTACCCGCGCCCAAATGTAAGAAGCTTTACCCCTGAGTCCCAAGTCTAGGGCAGCTTTGTACTGAGAGACAAACTCTGGTCCTGCGGAGTTAGACTGGTTCCAGACATCTGTACCATTGACCAAAGCTGGGAGATGCTTAGTAGGGTCAATACCTAATTCTTTCATCCGTTTTGCGATCGCAGCACTTTGCTTTTGCAAGGAAGCTAGGCAACGTTTGTCGGCTTCAGCTACTGTAATATTTGCCGCACGATTCCAACTACAAAATCCTTTGTTAGTGACATGGTTACCAGGGTCGGTATGACCAGAATACAACTGTGTAGCTTCCCCAGATTGAGTAAAGTTACCCTCAGCAACCCCTACGGCAATACTACCAGGAGATTTGGGAGTAGCAAACATCGAAGTGGCAGAACGAGAAGAAGGAGCTTTATTCGTCCCTTGAGCAGCTAAAGCAACTGCTTGATTGAATATCAGCAGCCAGCAACCTAAGAGTAGCTTAAAGATGATGAAGTATTTCATAAAAAGTAGGGGCGCACCGACGTGCGCCCATATATCGACACGCATTGGTATATAGACGTGCTTAGCGTTGGGAATTTGACGGGGTAACAAACAGCTCAAAAGCCTAAGCTTAGACGCATTCACCTTGCATGTTTCGGACAGGCAAGATGCCTGTTCCACAAGAAGTTTATGATTGAATTTGGTGCAAATTAGATGCGTTTTAGCTTACTAAACAAAGGTTTTCAATTCTTCCCCACACCCCACACCCTGCATCCACTAAAAAATGCCGTGAAAAGTCAGGTTTGTCACCCCGTAAGGTTGGGAATAAGTCACGGTTGTTGTAACATTTGCTCGATCATTTCCCTAGAAGGCTCAACCATTGCCCACTGCCCATTGGCTTGCTTGTTCAACAAAGCTAACTGTACTTGATTGCCCGTAGCAATAGATTCTCCCCTCAACCGGGGACCATATTTAGGTGCTCGCAATCCGCAGATCCGGAGTAAGTAAGGTGCTATTTCCTCGCTGGAGAAAATCGCGCACTCAGAGTTGTGAGGCTGTAGACGACCATTATATGGGGCATACAACGGTTTACCATTTAAGTCGATGGAAATGTCACCTAGTCCACCAAGCACCTGATGCTCAGCGATGGTATCCCCCGGTTGCAATTCCCATTTCTGAGTAAGCTGAAATTGTCTGGGGACTTCTGCTGGGGGTTGCGAGTCACAGCCAGGAAGGAAGAGCAGTAAAATTGAGGTACCTGTGGTCAGCCCTCTATTAAGAAAATTAAAGACGTTTAAATCCATATCCCACATAGTTTTTTCCCTCATATAAAACAACAAGGGAAGTTTGTGGGTCAAATGCTAAAGGATAAGCCTCTCGCTCGGTTATTGCACCAACACGGATGTTTAAGGCTGGTAGTCGGCAATAAGGCTGTTTGAGAATTTGCTTGACTTTATCCCGTTGAGTATAAGTGGGAACGTCTGAAAGTTTGTTTAACTGTTCTTGGGATACTACCACATCAGGCTGCACAACTTCTGCACAGACGGAATTTCGCTCTAAAGGACTCTCTTTGGTACTCTCCACGGGAGGATTCAAAGGCAAGTCTAGTACGGCAAATAGATAGCCAATCAGTAGTAAACCACTACTGGCTATTAAAGACTGCCAATTGACTGGTGAAGCTTTCCATTGCTGCATAATTACTTTCCATTGCTGCATGGGATAGACAAACCTCCTTCAACTAGCTTCTGTCAGGGGACTGAAGTTAGTGACTAATATTGCTGTCAGGTGATTAATAAATGCTGACTACAGTGTAGTACATAATTTAGTACTTGTGTACTAAAGAAAGAAAAATTTGCTACAGCTGCTCAAAAACAGGCTGCGGGAAACCGAACTCAGTCAGCCTCATGGGGTAATAAACACAGTTCTATACTTAAGAAAGAAGGGAAATCTTTTAGGTTTTGACAATGACTCCAGATCCCAAAATTATGCAAGCTGTCGAGCAGCTGGGTTACCGCGTTACTGTTGGAGATGTGTCTACCCAGGCTGGCTTGAATATCAATCTGGCACAGCAAGGATTACTCGCTCTCGCCTCCGATGCTGGAGGACATTTACAAGTAGCAGAATCAGGCGAAATTGCTTACCTATTTCCCAAAAACTTTCGTTCCATACTCCGCAACAAATTCTTGCGGTTACAGTTACAGGAATGGTGGGACAAAATCTGGGGTGTCTTGTTCTACCTAATTCGGATTTCCTTTGGGATTATTCTACTGTTGTCCATTGTCCTAATTTTTATTGCGATAGCAATCATCTTAATGAGTCTTCGTGCTAGTAGCGATGATGATTCGGGTGGCGGCAGTAGTAGTTCTGGTGGAGGAGGTGGTGGCATATTCTTCTTCCCTCGCTTCTGGGGACCAGATATTTTTTGGTTTTTCGATCCCTACGATTATGGAAGTGGTTCACGACGACAACGAAAATCTTCTCAAGCCTCCCGTAGTAGTGAGCTAAATTTTCTAGAGGCAGTCTTCTCCTTTCTATTTGGTGATGGCAATCCCAACGCTGATTTAGAGGAGCGTCGTTGGCAAGATATTGGCACCGTCATTCGCAACTCAGGAGGTGCTGTCGCAGCAGAGCAGATTGCACCTTATCTTGATAATCTCGGAGAAAGATACCAACGGGAGTCAGAAGAGTATATGCTGCCGGTACTAACCCGATTTGATGGACTCCCTCAAGTGAGCCCTGATGGAGAGATTGTCTATCATTTCCCAGAATTGCAAACTACAGCCAAAGCAGCACAGCCAAAGCCAGTGCAAGCCTACCTTCGAGAGCAACTTTGGCGTTTTAGTCAGGCTAACAGTGGGCAACTTATGCTGTCGATGGGGCTAGGTGCTCTAAATTTTGTTGGTGTTCTAGTGCTAGGGAATCTCTTAAGTAGTGGTGAGATAGCTGCACAACTAGGAGGATTCGTTGCTTTCGTTGATTTAATCTACCCGTTATTACTAGGTTACGGCATTGGTTTTTTGGCAATACCACTGATTCGTTACTTCTGGATTCAGTGGAAAAATAGCAAGATTGAGCAGCGAAATGAAAAACGACAGCAGCAGGCTGTTGCTCTCAATCAAGCAGCAGATAGCTTACAGCAGAAGATTAGTTATGCCCAGCAGTTTGCAGATCAAAACGTCATTAAAGAAGAGGATTTAATCTATACCAGCGAAACCGATTTGCTTGACCAAGATTTAAAGGCAAAAGAGCAAATTGATGCTGAATGGCAACGACGTTTGGAGTCGGGTTCGTAAGTAGACTATTACCGCTGCGCGGAATTAAGAATTAAGACTTAAGAATTAAGAATGCTTACTGTACAAGCTTTTTAACCTTTTTTAACTGGTCACTTATTTCCGCGCAGCGATACCAGTTAAAAAGGTAAAACCTGAGTAACCGATATTTGCCGAGGTTGATAGTCTGAACCTAACTTGTTAGCACAAAATCCCAATTCTCGGCTTTGTCCCGGCTCAATTACCCGTCCCCAATCCAAGGGAGTAACCTGATACTGGGAACCTTGGGATTGAAAATTACCGTTCCAACTGTTATTGATGGCAGCCTCATTCATCTGGAATTTTACTTGCCAATCACGAACCTTGTTTTTGCCTTGATTGGTAACCTGTAAATCTACACAAAATCCCGTCTGCCAATCTGATTGCAGGTTAGATGTTACCTTGAGCCGAGATTGAGCAGTTTTAGCAAAACTGACAATCGGTTGACTGCTAGAAGTTGTACCAATCACAGCAGCAGATATTTGCTGAGGTTGATAGTCTGAACCCAACTTGTTGGCACAAAATCCCAATTCTCGACTTTGTCCCGGTTCAATTACCCGCCCCCAATCCAGGGGAGTAACCTGATACTGGGAACCTTGGGATTGAAAATTACCGTTCCAACTGTTATTGATGGCAGCCTCATTCATCTTGAAGGTGAGTTGCCAGTCATTCACTTGAGTCTCGCCTTCATTACGAACCTGTAGACTTAGGCAAAACCCTTGCTCCCAATCTGATTGGAGGTTGGAGGCTACCTTTAGCTGAGCTTGACTAGTCTTAGGGATATTAGGATTGGGTTGCTCATTAGGAGTCGGTGTAACTACTACCGGAGGATTAGGTTGCTCATTAGGAGTCGGTGTAACTACTACCGGAGGATTGGGTTGCTTATCAGGAGTCGGTCTGACTACTACCGGAGAATTAGGTTGCTTATCAGGAGTCGGTGTGACTACCACCGGAGAATTAGGTTGAGGTTGAGCCGTTTGGTCAATAGTAGAGGAATTGGCATAATTTTGGGCAAAACGAGTAGCAACCACTGCTTCGGAGAGCAATTCTTGCTTAGGTTCCTCAACACTTAGCCAGTCATCTTGCAGTAAGCCTCCGGTATCAGTACTATTGGGATTCCAACTCCAGTAGGCGAAGCCCAAATCTTGTTGACGGATATAATCTACAAATTGCCGCTGCCAAATTCCTTCCGGGGAATTGTCGTCTGTCTGACGACCACCAAACTCTCCAATCCAGACGGGAGCCATTCCTTCGGTGGCAATATAGTGCCAGCCAGTTTCCCAACGATTGTAGAGATTTTCAGGAAAACTGGGTTCGGAAAACCAAGGCTGATTAAACACCCCAGGACCGTACTCGTGGATAGAATAAACTAGCTGCTGAGGATGAGACAAACGCACTCCGGAGTTCCTAACTCCCTCCAGGTTACTACCCATCCAATGCTTGGCTAATTTTTGACCAGGAACATTATTTTCCACTCCTTCGACGACAATTAGCCAATGCGGATTAATTTCAAGAATCGCGTTGCCAGCTCTTTCAGCTGCTAGTCTCCAGTCAGTTTCTTGGTCATCTGTACCCCAGCTAGCTCGACCATGAGGTTCATTTTTCAGGTCTGCTCCGATAACATTAGCTTGATTTTGGTAACGTTGGGCTAACATTTTCCAGGTGTCAAGCCAGTCTTCTTCAGTGAATCCATCGCCATACCACAATTCGGGGATGCGCTGGTCGTTGAGACGGTGGGAGTCCAGTAGAATCAATAGCTCCTGTCGTTCAGCCTCTTGGATAATCTCGTCCATGACCTCCAACGGCGATTTATCATAGAGTTCTTGATTAGTGCCAATACTAAAGTCAATGCCACTCACCTCTGAGGCTCTCAGAGATTGGACGGCATAGGGCAACCGAATCATGTTGTACCCCAAGCTCTTGATCTGTGAGAGCATTTCTTTGTAGTCCCGTTTCCACAAGCCGTGGGGAGCATGTTTGTCTGTCTCGATGCCAAACCAGTTCACTCCTCTAAGTAACACTGATTTACCAGTAGCATCGATTATTTCTGAACCTTTAGTGGACAGAGGCAGTTGAATTGTCACTTCAGGGTTAGTAGCACCTACAGGACTGTGAGCAGGCAAGGTTAATCCCATTGCACAGGTAAAGACTAAAGCAAGACTAAACCAAACAATTTTGGCATAGGGTCTTAAGTTAGTCCGTCGTTTTCCCTTTTGCCTTTTTCTAGCCACAGATAGGGGAAATAGTCCCAAAGCTTGGAGTAACTTGGACAACATAGCTGAAGTAGCACGGGTGACATAGTAAAGCAGGAGCCGGAAAAAACTAAACATATCTATAAAACACGCTTGAGTGTGAGGTGGGGTTGATTTTCTAAATTGGCGAGCCTTTGCTATTTGTCACCCTGGTAATTTGACAAAATCTAGCTCAATGGTTCAACAAGCCTAATATGAAAATAGACGCGGGGACGCGGGGACACGGAGACGCGGAGAAACCAGAGATTTTCATCCTTCTTTATGAACGGAAGTTCATGGAAGTCTGACAACTAATTTATAGCAAAAGTTCCAACTATTATAAGTTTTATAGCAAGAGTTCCAACTATTATAAGTGGGGGAAACTCACCAAATTATGCAATTTACAATAAGTTTATATATTAGGGGTTACTTCATGAGAAATTTATGGGAAATTCCTGAGAATAACAAAGAGGACGATAACTGATAATTGCGAACCAATAAAAATAATTCTGCTTGCTGCTTTATTTTTCTCTGGTCAAATATTAATAATTTTAACAATAATTAGGATTTAAATCTCTCAATAAATGCAAGACAACAGGCAACAGACAAGGGCGGAAATAGATACAGAGTTTTTAAGTACAAGAAGAAAAGACATTGTAAGTTTACAACTCATTGAGAAATGCTATATCTATATAGATTGACATTTTTACCTTGCTAAAATAATGGCAAGATAAGCAAATACATTGGCAAATCCTCTCAGACGAGGGAAAATGGCATTGAATCTTTTAAATCGATTTCAAAAAAACAAACCAGAGAAACTTCTGGGAGGACGCTATAAAATCATCAAACAGTTGGGAGTAGGGGGATTTGGTCAAACCTTTCTGGCTACCGATACCCATTTGCCGGGAAGCCCTAAATGCGTAGTCAAACAGCTCAAGCCTAAGTCGAGCGATGATACTGAGAGTATGCAGACGGCAAGACGCCTTTTTGACACTGAAGCGAAAGTTCTCTATCAGCTGGGGAGCCATGATCAGATTCCCCGGCTACTCGGACACTTTGAGGATAATCAAGAGTTTTATCTCGCCCAAGAATTTATTGAAGGGGAGTCATTAAGCAAAGAATTAGTTAGAGGTGAACCTTGGTCAGAGTCTAGGGTACTTACCCTGTTGATAGAAATTCTACAGGTGCTGCTATTTGTTCATCAAAAACAAGTTATCCACCGTGATATCAAACCAGCTAACTTGATGCGCCGTCGCAGTGACGGCATGATAGTGCTGATTGATTTTGGTGCAGTCAAGGAAGTTAGGAGCCAGTCTGCTCATAATAAGAAAGAGCAAACAGAGTTGACAATTGCCATTGGTACTAAGGGTTATATGCCTAATGAACAATTGGCGGGAAATCCCCAATTTACCAGTGATGTCTATGCTGTCGGTATTATTGGCATTCAAGCTTTAACCGGGGTGCATCCCAAGAACATCAGTATCAACCCCCGAACAAGCGAAATTGAATGGCGTGATGCCCTAGAAAGTTCCCAAAATGATCATCCTCCAAGGCAAGTTAGTCCAAAACTAGGGCAAATTCTCGATCGCATGGTACTTTATGATTTTCGTCAGCGTTACCCAACAGCAGCAGAAGCTCTCCAAGCTCTACATAGCATAGGGGTGTCAGGGCTAGATTTACCACCTCCCACTCCTTTACCTTTAGTTACGCCGCGAAAAAAGCAGACTACTAAAAAATCTACTAAATCATCCTCAAAACTTACCCCACCAGCTTCAACTCAAAAACAGTTACGGCAACGAAGAAGGCAGCACACTCAAAAACAATCTTTCAATCCTTGGTTTATTTTTTCTGTCATAGCATCGGTGGTAGTAACTTTCATTGTTACCAAGACTTTGCTACCGACTGAGGTTATTACTAATAACATTTACAAAATCATCTATAAAAAAGGTGAACCTGACAACAATCCTGCGGAGGAGTCAGCTTCACCTTCTGATTCCAAACTCTCTTCCTTACCTTCAGCTACCAATTCAGCCACTCCCCAATTAGAACCCCAGGTAGTAGAATCACTGAGCCAAGCCGATAATCTGCGAGAAGCAGGAAACTACCAAGAAGCTCTCGAAATCTACAACCAAGTCATCGAAGCTAACTCCCAGGTAGCTGAAGCTCACAGGGGACGCTGCTACAGCTTAAACAAATTGGAACTATACCAAGAGGCTATTTCCGCCTGCGAGCAAGCGATCAATATCAATCCTCAATACCCAGAAGCACTATCTAGCAAAGGCTATGCTCTTAATCAACTACAGCGCCACCAGGAAGCCTTAGAAAACTTTAACCAAGCTCTAGAGCTCCAACCAAATTTGGCAGAAGCCACCAATAACCGGGGAGTGGAGCTCTTAGAGCAAAGCCGTCCTCAGGATGCTCTTGCTGCCTTTGAGGAAGCAACTACTATCAAGGAAGATTATGTAGAAGCTTGGGCTAATCGGGGTGCAGCTCTTTGGAAACTCGAACGCTATGAAGAAGCGATCGCTTCTTTTGATCAGGCTCTCGAGATCCAGCCTGACTTCCAACATGCACAAAAGCTACGTCAGCAGGCACAGGAACAATTAGAGCTGCCGGAATAAGTCCATTGAGAAAGGGCTTTGAAGTAATGAGTAAAACTAACTCTTTGTACTCAGCAAACTTCATCAAAAATTCATAGAAAATTGGGCAGATATATTTGGCACTTAGGCAATAAACTTGTAGGATAAGAGATAGATTGTTTCCCACTCATCTATCTAGGAAATTTAAAGATTACAAAAGCTAAAAAAGTAGGAGGCATTTATTGAGATGGTATACCTAGATAAATTTGGACATTATCTTATGAATTGATGTCTGGATTTTTTTCTTTCAGCAAAGTTTTTTCGCTCAGCTTGAACTATGTTCCACAAGAGCAATAACCAGGAGGTAACCACAAATGTTCTCTTATAAGTATTTTAGCTTTTTCCTAGGACTGAGTTTAGTTGCATCGCCAGTGGCTTCAGTCAACCAGGCTTATGCACAAAGTCTTACAGCAGATCTTGAACCTAAAGAATCTCAATCTGTTTCTGAAGCTGAAGGTAATTCCTCATCTGGTGGAGATGCTAATCCTTCATCTAATCTTGGTAATGCTGGAAATGGAGGGAACAACATTGAAGCTCCTCAGTTTAAAGATGGAGCTAACAATGACCTAAGTGCTGTTACCTCATCTGCAGCCAAATTAAGTAGTGACAAAGATTTATTCGATTCTCAAGAAGGAGATGCTTCTGAAGCCTCAACATCTCTAGTTACTGAGTCACAAAAACAGAATAGTTCTGAAACCTCAGCATCTCTAGTTACCGAGTCACAAGAACAGAATAGTTCTGAAACCTCAACCTCTTCATCTGCTGAAAGGACAGAAGGTAGTGTCGTGCAAGATTTAACATCTTTATCTTCTCAACTGACACACAAAAGCCTAACCGGAACGTCTACATCCTTAACTTCTCAACCAGCAGCAGAAAAGATTCCCGAATCTTCACCATCCCTACTAGTGTGGCTAGGGTTAGCAGCTGCAGTTTTCCTACATACTAAATTCAAGTTAAAATAATAGCTTGATCATGATTAATGACCAATACTGATGCCTTCTCCTTTCCCTGGGATGAATCCTTATCTGGAGAATCCAGAACTCTGGTCTGAAGTGCATAGCCGCCTGATTGTAGCTATTGCTGATGAAATTGCACCTGCTTTATTGCCCAACTATTACGTGGCGATTGAAAAGCGCATCTATCTGAGCACTCCAGAGGATAATGTACTCATTGGCATTCCAGATGTTTCTGTTGTTTCTCCAGGATTACAGGTATCTGAGAAGTTAGCAAAGAGCAATACTTCAACGGCTACCTTGCCTAAGTCTAACGAGCCTCAAACCGTAACGATTCCTTTGGTTGAAGAGGTACAAGAGCGCTATTTAGAGATTCGAGATACCAAAACAGGAATAGTTGTCACCACGATTGAGTTACTCTCACCTAAGAACAAACGCTCTGGTAAGGGGAGGAAGGCTTATCTACGCAAACGTCAGCGAATTTTGACGAGTTACACTCACTTAGTTGAGATTGATTTACTCCGAGGTGGAAAACCTCTGCCAATGGAAGGGGTAGCTGAGCGAAAAGATTATCGGATTCTAATTAGTCGTAGCGATTTGAGACCTCATGCTCAGCTCTTTGCCTTTAATTTGCCGGATAATATCCCTAAGGTTGAGTTGCCGTTGAAACAGGGAGACAACTGCTCAATCTTTGACCTAAAACCGATTCTTGATGGGGTTTATGACCGTGCAGGTTACCACTTCCGCATTGATTATAGCCAGCCAACTATTCCTACCCTCTCTGGGAAGGCGGCATCTTGGGTTAATGGTTTGCTCGTTAAAGAAGGACTAAAGTAGGTTTTTTTGTTTGGACAAAAGGGATGCATGTTAAAGAGGAAGGGGATTTATCGTTTAAAAATAATTGAGAAATGTTAGCATTTGAAGTAAATCTGGTCTAGACTATCTTATTAAGACTAACTACTGAAAAAACTTGTAACACAAGAATCATCCGGGAAACCCTAAGATTTTTGTGAAAATTACTATTGATAAACTCTTGCATCTTATATTGAATATGAATCCATCTAGTTCCCAAATACAAACAGAGCAAATCATTGAGATTAGTGGATCACAGCGATGGTCAGTTTATCGGCGCTTGCAAGAACTAGGGATTCCCTGTCGGTGTAAAACACAGCAGCCTTTAACTGTTCAAATCGATAATGCCACTGCCGCAATCCAAATCTGGAGTGTTGTCAGACAAATGAAGCTTTCTCGCTGTGACTTAGCCTACTGGCTGGAAGAATGCTGGCGGATTACTGCCTAAAGGATTTGCCAATAATGCTCTTCAGAAACAAGGCAGAAGGCAGAAGGCAGAGGGCAGAAGGGAAGAGGATTTGGCTTGTTTGTTCCATTCATAGCGGGTGCCGCTGCGCCCGTCGGGCGCTTTCAAGAAACAAGGGAACAGGGAACAGGGAGGAGGATTTGAGCTTGTTTCTGACCTTCGTAGGGGGTGGTGCGCCGCCAGTTGGGGGGCTCTTTAGAAACACTCCAAAGGAAGTGATGGTGTGGGGTGTAGGGTATCGATTGTGGAACTGGCATCTTGCCAGTTGCTCTGAACAGACAAGGCAATAGGCAATAGGATTTTATTTGTTTCTTCCATTCATCGTAGGTGCCGCCGCGCCCGTCGGTCGCTTTCGAGCCATTCTCTGGAGAACTTGTGCTAGGAAAAAGTGTAAGGATGCTTAAAAATATGAGCATTTTTGAGAAAAATCTCTGAGGTAATCAAGGATAATTAATTCAAAATTCACAAACTTCCTCCATGACACAACCGGCAATTCTACATTTAGAAGGCATAAGCAAACAATATGAGCAAACCATTGTCCCAGCAGTTGCTAATGTGACATTGACCTTGCGTCAGGGTGATTTGCTCGGATTAGTAGGGCCATCCGGTTGTGGTAAAACGACTCTGTTGCGCATTGTGGCTGGATTTGAGCGTCCCCAATCAGGTATGGTCGAATTAGCTGGACGTCCAGTGGCAGCTCCTGGTTATTGGGTTCCTCCAGAGCAACGGGATACTGGTATGGTGTTTCAAGACTATGCCTTGTTTCCTCACCTCAATGTTTTGGATAATGTCGCCTTTGGCTTGAAAAATAGGCAAAGTCGGAATAACAGAGCATCTGTACAAGAAACTAGTAAAGAAGCGATCGCCTTGGTAGGACTAGCAGGATTAGAAAAGCGCTATCCTCACGAACTTTCTGGTGGTCAACAACAGCGAGTTGCCCTTGCTCGTGCTTTAGCACCAAAACCTGCTCTAATTCTGTTGGATGAACCTTTAAGCAATCTTGATGTCCAAGTGCGCCTGCGGTTGCGCCAGGAGGTACGAGCAATTCTTAAGGAAATAGGCACTTCTGCTATTTTTGTCACTCACGATCAAGAAGAAGCTCTATCGATTTCAGATCAAGTAGGTGTTATGTGTTCTGGACATTTGGAACAGTTGGGAACACCAGAAGAAATCTACTCTGAGCCTGCCTCCCGCTTTGTGGCAGAATTTCTTACCCAGGCAAACTTCTTACCTGCACAAAGGAAAGGACAGTTTTGGGAAACAGAAGTGGGTTCCTTTGAAGTGCTTGGCTCAATTGGCAATACCCAATCTCCTGCTGAAGCCATTCCAGAAACTGCTGAGTTAATGCTACGGGAAGAAAACGTCATTTTGAGTCCAGATGATCAGGCATCAGTTGTGATTCAGGACAGGCATTTTTTAGGTCGTGAGTACCGCTACTGCTTACAAACTCCCTCTGGGAAAAGGCTACACGCTCGCACTACTCTCAGCACTCAACTACCTGTAGGTAAGCGGGTACGACTGTCTGTCGCTAACCCATCGGTGCCAATTTTCCCAATTCACAGCACTAGTGCCTGAAAATCTCCAAGTCGAGTGTTCTTGTCAATATGGGTAATCAGTTTGTGTATACCGGATTTGGTTTAGGATACCACTGGCGAATGGGGGGGGTGAGGGTGAGCTTTCAAAAGGTGTGGGGAGTGTGGGAGGTGTGGGGAGATGGGGAACAAAGAAGAACTGATGATTTTTTTGATACTTAACGCTTATTAGTTCAAAACCCGAATCAATCGACTTATTCAGCAAACCCTAAATATTGCTACTGTGCTCCTGAGTAACCGGGAGATTTACGGGGAGTTGACAACGGGAGCCATTAAGTTCCCAAAACCAAGTCCCTCCATACTCAACCTCACACATATACCTGATGCAGTCAAGGTCTTTCCCGCAGCTCCTGTGGACGTCATTCTCAAAGCGGTTACGAGCTTGAACCTCTATCGGTGACATGCGAGCCTCTGCCGTCTGGATAATGATTCCTATTTGTTTTTGCCAATAAGTAGTAGTAACTTTCCTCGCTTTTTCTATCGCCTCATGCCAATTACCTGAATCAAATGCTCGCTGTGCTTCTTTCAATAGAGTATCATTTGCTGCCCACTCTTTTTGCCATTGGGTAATTGCCTCCTGAGCTTTTTTGCCAGTAGAGACAGTATTAGGAATAGTTTCAATTAAAGCAATTGCCTCATCAAGTTTTCCTTCTTCTTGATAAAGTTTAGTTGCCTGTTGCATGAGTTTATTAGACCATTGACTAATTAAACTCTTCGCTTGTGCTTCAAAAAAGCTAACTGGAACAAGCTTGTCAGCCTTGGTGATTGCCTCTTTAAAATCCTCATCTTTGGCTAGCTGCTGAGATTGTTCTAGTAGTTCTTTAGCACAGCTATTGAGCCAACCTTGAGCATATTCGTAGTCAGGGGAAGTCTTGCGAACATTGATTGCACTATTGATACAAGCTTCATATTGTCCAGCTCTACTCAATTGCTGAATTTCTTCTAAAACTACCTGCTGTGGAGTAGATTGTCCCTGCCAATAGGCAAAACTTATCCCTAAACTTGCCAAAGCAGCAGCTATACCTACTGCCAAGGCACCTAGGGATTTGGGACGAGCAGGAGAGGAAGGCAGGCGAAAAGTAGCAGCTACTCTGTTGGTTGGTTTTGGTAGGGAAGCACTCTCAATTCCCAGTAGTTGGAACCATTCCTGAACTGATTGGGGACGCTCCTCTGGAAGGAGAGCCATCCCCTTGACAATAGCATGATTCACTTTGTCACTCAGATGAGGATTAAATTGCTGCGGCGGCTCTAAGGGTGTACCTGCTGCCCTAACTGGAGCCGCCATCGGCAGTTCTCCGGTTAAAATTGCATATAGGGTTGCGGCTAAAGAATAGATATCCGTATAAACATCTCGTTTGGCCCTTCGGTCATACTGTTCAATAGGTGAATAGTTATCCGAGACAAATTGTGTATGAGTTTGTGTCAAATTGGGAGTAAACTCGCGAGCAATGCCAAAATCAATTAATACTGCTTCCGATTTGCCAGTCCGGAGCATAATATTTTGTGGCTTCAAATCTCGATGCAAAAAGCCGTTACCGTGGACTTCTGCTAGTGCCTCACCAATTTGCTGGATGTAGTGCAAAGCTTCTACTTCGGAGAAGATATCTCGATTCGTTACCCAACTGGCTAAATCTTCACCATCAATGTATTCGAGCACTAGACAAGGCAATGAGCCTTCTTGGAAAAACTCATAAATTTTGACAATGTGGGGGTGAGAACATTTACCCAATCTTAGGGCTTCATTCTGGAAATCTTGCTCGAATTTGGCAAAATCAGGGTGCTCTAGAATGGTTTCATTCAGAGTTTTGATGACTACCTGTTCCTGGTTTTCCGTCGTTGCCAGGTAGGTAACTCCAAAGCCACCAGTCCCTAGTTTTCTTTCTATAGTATATTTGCCGCCTTGTAATTGCTGCCCTGCGACCCAAGACATGACCCAAAACCCCAAGTTACATAATTAAATCCCTTACTCATCAGATCTTTCAAGTTTTTTTTGAGCCAATCCGGATAATTGATACCAAATCCGGGTTAGATACCCGATGTTTTGAGAAAGCTGGGGAGGCTAGTACACTGATTCAGTAATAGCAGAGGGCTGCATCAAAAAATAACAGTAAAGTCAATCCAATTATAATGAAGTGTCATTTGTTATCAGTGCGATCGCAATTGGTACAGAAAACTTGATCTAGAAAAACAATTGTGGAACCGGTATCCTGCCAGTGTAGATCAACTCAAAAATTGGATAAATTAGTCTTTTGTACCAATGACCAATGACAAATAACAAATAACAAACAACAATACCCTTGCAACTCGTACTCATTATGAGTATGATTAACTTATACAAACTCATAAGTGAGTACATAAACAAGAGGAAGGAAATAGATGCTAAAAAACCGTGAAGGGGAAAAGGTTCCCAACGTCACCTTCAAAACCCGCCAAGATAATCAATGGGTTGATGTCACCACAGATGATTTATTTGCAGGTAAGACGGTAGTGGTTTTTTCTCTACCAGGTGCTTTTACTCCAACCTGTTCATCCTCACACCTTCCTGGGTACAACGAGTTGGCTCCAGTCTTTAAAGGAAATGGAGTGGATAATATCATCTGTCTCTCAGTCAATGATACCTTTGTGATGAATGAGTGGGCAAAGGATCAGGAAGCCGAAAATGTCATACTCATTCCTGATGGCAATGGTGAATTCACGGCAGGCATGGGAATGCTGGTTGACAAAGAAGACCTCGGTTTCGGTAAGCGGTCCTGGCGCTATTCTATGCTAGTTAAGGATGGTGTAGTTGAAAAAATGTTCATTGAACCCGAAGTTCCAGGTGATCCTTTCGAGGTGTCTGATGCCCAGACAATGCTCAACTACATCAACCCCAAAGCTGAGAAGCCAAAAATAGTGTCAATGTTTAGCAAGGTTGGTTGTCCTTTCTGTGCTCGCGCCAAAGCAGCTCTCAAGGAACATGGCATGGCTTACGAAGAAATCGTCTTAGGCAAGGATATTACTAGTCGCTCTTTACGAGCTGTTAGTGGTGCCACAACAACTCCCCAAGTATTCATTGATGGCAAACTAATTGGTGGTGCTGATGACTTAGATAATTACTTCAGTAGTTAATCGGTATAACAAATTCGTTGTTGGTTGTTTGTCGTTAGTTCCAAGGACAAATAACCAAGTGACATACTCTTGAGGCTATACTTCTAACCCACATTCCGCACTTCGTAATGTGGGTTTCAGATTATTGTTTCCCTACACCTTTATAGCCGAGACTAATTGTACCTGGCTTCAAACAAAGTTCTGAGGAGGCTGTTGGGTAGTTGAAAGTGACTTGTAGTTCACCTGTGGGAGTAACGCCTGTAATGATTCCAGGCTTGCCATCGACAATAACTTCCCTTCCCAAGCTATCTAGAAGCTCTAGGTAAGACGGCAACAAACTTTCTATGCCAAATTCTAACCAGTATTGGTATCCTGATAGTAGTCCTTGGAGGACAATTGCTGCCAACATTTCCAGGGATGTCACTTGCGGATTTGACTGTTGTTGGCAAAAAGATTTCAAATTGATACCAGATTCAGGTACAACATTACTCCAGTTAAGACCAACACCAATGACAGCTTTATTAATGTGACCTTGCTGAACGCGAGTTTCGGTGAGAATTCCCCCTAATTTCAAGCCTAGAAGGACCAGATCATTAGGCCATTTGAGCAAGACAGGGATACTATAACTCCTCAAGGCTCTAGCAATTCCCCAAGCACTACACAAAGTTAGGTGAGCACTATTGGATGCTTGCAGATGAGGAGCCAAAGCTACAGATAAGTATAATCCACCGATACTAGATTGCCATTGACGTCCCCATTGCCCCCTTCCTGCTGTCTGTTGAGTGGCAATAACTACCCTGGGAATTGTTGCTCCCTGGCTGAGCAATTCCCAGAGAGTCTGATTTGTAGAAGGGAGAGTTTCAAATATATCTAAGGGTATCGTCGGAAGTTTGACCTGTAGAGATAGCTGTTCTCTAACTTGTTGGAGATTGGAGTTGAACTGTTTTTGATTAAAGCTCACTGACTGACTTGTAAGTAGGGCTTGCTGAAAAAGTCTGGTGGTGAGGAGAGGGAACAGGGAACAGGGAACAGGGAACAGGGAACAGTTCCGGAGTAATTATTCATGATTCACAAGGGAGATTTTCATCATTTGTGCTCATATTTTGAGTCTCATGACGCTTTTTCCTTGCACTTATTTGGCTTGAAAAGGCTTAAAACCTTTATCTACGAAGGCTCCTGCTTTTATTCAGCAAGCCCTAAGTAGGGAACAGGGAACGGGGAAGAATCTACTTTCATCACCTGGTGGTGAAATTTTTTCATCGGGACTGCCTTGTTTCTTCGGAGTAACTGGCAAGATGCCAGTTCCACGCACCACCCGCTATGAAGGTCAGAAACAAGCCAAATCCTCTTCCCTCCTGCCTCCTGCCCCCTGCCTTGTTTCTTCAAAGTCCCACCTTGGTGATTTTAAGACTAGTGTAGGCAAAAAAAAAGTTAATTTTTGTAAAAATAATGTTTTTTGTAACAATAGATACAGAAATATCTGTTAATCTAAAAATAGATAGCAATTAAGCAATCGGAGAAGTAAACAATGTCTACTCAAGAACAAGCTCGTGCCTTAATGATGCGCCATCATCACCTCATCAAAAATCGTCAGCAATCTATGCTTGGTCGTGCTGCACTTGAAGTGGGTCTAGGAATTGATAGTGTTGAAGGATGGAGTCATACTCAAGGTAAACTCAATCCCAGTTTCCGAAACAGCTACGATCGCACTGGTGCTTCTCTGAGCTAAATTGCCTAGTGTAAGAAGGCAGTCCTGATGCCAAAAATTCACCGCCATCAATGAAAATCAATCTCTCCTGAATCCTGACTTCTGACTCCTGACTTCAAATTGATAGTTCCTTAGCGATGGGAACTATCAAACTGAATTCTGGGGTCTAAAAAAACGTAAGAGATATCTACCAACAGATTGATTAGCACAAAAGCTAGGGCAACAAAAACGACTCCACCTTGCACCACTGGATAGTCTCGCGCGAGAATCCCTTCATAAATCCACGAGCCAATTCCAGGCCAAGAGAAAATTGTTTCTGTGAGGATTGCTCCCCCAAGGAGTTTACCAAACTGCAAACCAATAATTGTGACTACTGGTAACAGAGCATTTTTTAGGGCGTGTTTAAAAATTACCCAGCGCTCCAAAACCCCCTTGGCTCTTGCTGTGCGGATATAGTCTTGCGATAGTACCTCTAACATTGCACTGCGGGTAATGCGAGCTAGGATGGCAAGAGGAATTGTACTTAGAGCCAGTGCTGGTAACATGAGGTGAGCTAGTACATCGATTAATGCTGTGATGTTCCCTTGGAGTATTGTATCCAGCAGGTAAAAGCCAGTAATCGGTTTAAAATTTAATCCCACCTCAACACTAATGCGTCCACTGGGAGGTAGCCAATTCAGGTTAACAGCAAACAGGTAGATCAGAAGTAGCCCCAACCAATAGACTGGCATGGAGACACCTAACAGAGAGCCGCTCATAGTTAGGTTATCCCAGAGGCTATTTTTACGCACTGCTGCCAAGACTCCTGCAGAAATACCCAGCGCGATCGCAATTAACATTGCCACTAAGGATAACTCAAAAGTAGCAGGCCACCGGGTTTGAATTTCCTCGGTGATGGGAATACCGCTGATAATGCTAGTGCCAAATTCCCAATGCAGCAAATTCCACAGAAAAGCCAGATACTGTAAGGGTAAGGGTTGATTTAAACCCATCCTTTCTCTAAGTAACTCCACTTGTTCAGGAGTAGCTCGCTCTCCTAGCATCACTACTGCAGGATCACCTGGAATTAAGTGCAAGAAGCTGAAAACTAAAAGGGTAACTCCTAGTAGTACAGGTAGCAAGTTGAGGAGGCGTCTAGCAATATAGCCCACATTCGGAATCCTCAAACTAAGAGCGATCGCACTTGATTCAAACCAAACTATCACAGTTTGGTAGCTAATCTTCAAGTTCCAGGATTGGTAGTACAATTTAGGTTAAGCTCATAAACCGTTAAAGAGCTTCCAAAACCTGTATAGCTGTCAGGTATAACTCAGGAAAAGTCCGAGAAACAATTCTCTGGTTACCATAGGACTCAGTTGCCTGATACTTACCATTGATCAACAGCAGTACAGTGACTAACTGTGCTTGAGGGTCAACAATCCAGTATTCAGGAATGTCGAGCTGCTCATACTGTAGTCGCTTGTCAACGTAATCACGTTTGTAGTTATTCTCCTTGTGGCTTCTGTAGGGGCTAACCACCTCAACCACTAACTGTGGGGGTGGCATATTGAGGGTAATAGTACGCCGCTTTTTGGTTAATTCAAGGTGTTCTTCTCTCAGTACCACCAAGTCGGGAAATCGGTTTTGTGGATTGGATGGTACTTGCAATTCGTAGGGGATAACCCTCACTAAGCGGCGCTTGACAAATTGAACAAACTTGTCCCGTAACCATTCAACTATCCAGCCATTTTCTTCACTTTCTGGTGGCGCTGGTACTAGCTCCCCATTGCATAGTTCATAATAGTTGTCTGTACCGTCTTCATATTCGAGGTATTGCTCAAAGGTCAGTTTTACTGGTGTATGGGTCATTTACTTTCTCCTATTAGATTATTTAGGGTTATTTTTTCCTCGGCAGCCCATTCTTGTAGGTGTTTTTTCGGCAAATAGTAGATGTAAAATTCCGCATTTCTCACAAATTGATTTGAGACTTGAATTTGGAGATTAAAAATTGAAAAGTACTTAGACAAAACATTGAGAAGTCCAACTTCCATGCAAACCATAGGGGATATGATTCTTCAAATGTAATTGAGCCACGGGTTGATCATCAAAATTTCTGCCGTCTAAAATAACGATATCTGAACGAAGGTGGCTCGAATCGTAGACTACGACTAAAATCCAACCGTCATCCTCTTCCTCACTCCCTGGGCGGGGAACAAAAATTGGTTCGCTGACATAACCTTTGGGAGCGAAGGAGTGTAGCCAACGCTTCCCACTGTGCAAGTCTAACTTTAAAATTCCCTGTAAAGGCGCATTGCCTGTTTCCTGAGCTGCTGTACCAGTGAATAGGTAACGGTAGGGACGCCCCACATAATCAGGATGGGTTATGGGAAATTCACAACAACGGGATTCAATTAGCTTTGATGTTACAGTTTCCTCTGGCAAGTTCAAGGTAAATCGCCACAATTGTCCAGGCTCAAGAGCATCAAAATTCGGTTCTTGGTAGTTGGCACCAGGTTCAAGTTCAGGCATGGATGCATAACAAATTGAGTCAAGATAAATGCGGTTTCCTTGCTCAAAAGCATTGGCATGGTGGAAGACAAAACCTGCTTGAGTTTCGATTATTTTCATCGATTCATGGGAGTTACAGTCTCGAGGAATCACCACAATGCGAGTGGATTGTTGAGGCTGAAATTTGACGCATTGCCCTGCTCCTTGCAATCCTAAGATAAAAGGTAAAGGATTAAAACTAACTGGATTTTGCAAAAAAATACAGTAGTGTTCGGTAATAGCAAAATCGTGAATAAAGGAAAATCCAGGAATGATATGAGAGTGATGCCGCAGGAGTTTACCTGTTGGAGCGAATTCGTAGATAATAATTTTGGAGGAAAGACCTGGTTTGATGGCAAAATTGACTAAGCAAGGTTCTCCATTATCTAAGCTACAACTAGGATCAATCCAAGGATGGGCAGCAAAGGAGTCTCCTGGGGATAGCAATCCATCAAGATAATCGATTCCTAGGGTTGCTAAGGTGTCTGGAGCTAAGCGGTAGGGTTCTGCTGCTTCCCAAAGAGCCAACAGTTTGCCTCCCCAATAGATAATATTGGTATTAGCAATATTTTTCAGCTTCAAATCAAAAATATTGTTGAGCCAACCCCCTGGTTTCTGGCTGCCAAAAACCCCACGGTACAACATTTTTCCCGCTTGCTGCTCTTGAACAAAGGCTTCTGTTCGTACAAAACGATTACGGAAATGGGCACGTCCTTCTTTAAAAGTAATCGCACTAATCATGCCATCCCCATCAAAAGGATGACGAATTTGTGTACCATGAATTTCAAATAAACCTGGTCCGTTGCGAAATAAAGTGCCTTGAAGCTGAGGAGGGATTTCTCCTACAATTTCATCAATCCAATAGTCGTATTCATGAGGCTGAGACTGATAACCTTTTTGCCAATCTTTGAGATTGTAGGGTTTCGTTGTAGTCCGAATGGGGGTTTTAGTTGTTAAGTTTGACACCTTAAAGTTGACAGGGTAGCAAGTATATTAAGAAATATATAGTTTACTCTAATCCGAACTAATTTTGCCAGTCACATTCAACTTGCCATCTGATGCCACTACCCAGGTGTCATAGTTGCCAATAACATCACCATATTCATCAAAATCAACATTTCCACTGGCTCCTTGATAGTTAATCTTCTTACCTTGGCGTAGTAGCTCCATTGCTTGACAAACATCACTAACTTCTGTACCACTACCACCAGCCACCTCACGAATTTGGCTCTTAATGCCTTCTCCTGTATTCACTTTTGCCGCCTCGGCTGCCAACATCAGCAACACTGTGGCATCATAGGCGTGGGGAACAAAAACACTCACTTCCCTACCAGTCTGCTCTTTCCATACTTTGGTGAAATTATCTAATCCCTTACCATTAACATTGGGAGTAGTACCAATTGCTCCAGCCAGTAGGTACTTACCCTCATTCGTTTTACCCACTTGTTCCGGAAAATCTTGTAAGTAGACACCATCAGTCAACATTAAAGTTACCTGATTAATCAGATTTTGTTCATAAGCAGCTTTGAGCCAAAGAGCTCCTGTTTGAGGATAGAGAACAACGACTATTGCTTCAGGGGTATTGCCAAAGGAATATAGTAGTACTTGATTATCAAAGGTGGTGGTATCGGGACTATAGTGAGTGAGTTGGTATTTGTTGACTACAGTACCCCCTAGCTGCTCGAATGCTTCGATAAATTGTTCCTCAAAGCCAACGCCATACTCGTTATTAATCGCGACAATAGAAACCAGCTTAAAACCCTTCTCACTAGCAAGTTTTGCTAAAGCTCCCGCTTGGTAGGTATCCGGTGGAGCTGTACGTGCCCAGTAACCCTCAAATTTTCCCCTTTTAGCCTGTTGTGTCAAGATAGGGCTAGTGCTAGCTGGTGAAATAAGCATTACCTGGTGGCGCACAGCTAGAGGCAAAGCCGCAGCAGAAACACTACTAGCAAAGCCACCAACTACAGCAGCTACTTGCTCCTCTTCGATAAGTTTAGTCATCGCTGCCGTACCAACTGCTGGATTGCTTTGGCTATCTTCTATTATTAAAGTGACAGGTTTACCATTGACGCCACCACATTGATTAACCCTATCCACCGCTAACTCGATTGCCTCCGGCATGGGTTCCCCAGCCGAAGCAAGATCCCCAGTTAATGGTATCAGTGTGCCAATCTTTAGCCCTTCTTCTTCTAAGGGAGTGGTGATGGTTTCTCCACAAGCCGCTGTCAAGATAAAACAAAACAAGATAGTAATTGCTAAAGCGATCGCTTGGCAGTGCTCCTTAGGAATAATCCCCTTGGCTTGATACTTCCTAGCTGAAGTAGATTTACTCATGGTAACCAAGTAAAGCAACAAGGTAACTTTTTGAGTATCTCACAGCTACTTACACTTATTGACCTCAAGGAACGGAGAGGGAGGGATTCGAACCCTCGGATAGGACTTACGTACCTATCAACAGATTAGCAATCTGCCGCTTTCAACCACTCAGCCACCTCTCCTGAGTGACGATTAAACATCATAACAGATATTTAGTGTTTTGTGCTGACTACCTAATGCGCATTTATACTTAGGGTTTGCTTAATAGGTTTTTTGGTGAGGTTCACTGAGCCAGGAGTCACGAGCCAGGAGTCAGGAGGAGTAGTCAAAATAATCTAGACACTAGAAAACTGCATGGGTTTTGAATGTAAACAAGTGATTATTCTTGCCTCCTGTTATTCAACCCTATGCCTTTGTTCCACTGTAAATAGTCGTAAATTTAGCCAATTTTTCTTTTCAAAAGTATACTTACTTAGATAGAGGTATATCTGATCTTAGTCAGTTATCTTGAACCTTTCCTAGAAGATGGAAAGATAACTAACAAAACACTAGCGCAATTGCATCTACTAAATCATGTCAGTTAGATGGGCATAAATTAAGAGACATTAATTTTTACTTCAAGTCAAATCAACTCAGTGTTATTGGACTTGCCTAAGTTGTCTTTGATACCATCTAGCTGCTTCAAATCTTGAAGTTAGTTCCAGGGTAAATCATCTACTTTTAAGCTGATTACATCAGCTAGCGTGAGTCTTTCACTTTGACAATGGCGAAAAAAATTTAAGCTTGAGATGAACGGCACGCTTGTTAAGCACAAATGCGGCGTAAATTACTGAGCTGAGCTCAAGGGTAAGGGAATAAAGAGAAGGGAAAAAATCGCTTCTTTTAGTTTGGAATAAACGATAAATCCATTTTCCTTTTCCCATCACTAGCTTGGCTTTAAACCTTAACAAGCATGGCATTTCATTTGAAATGTTAGCAGGGTAACTACTAAAAACTACAAATCAGTCCTCTATTGCATCAGCATCCAGACATATTCCATTATTTATGAACAACACAAGCAAACAGCACATAGCGCTAATCTCAGTTCATGGTGACCCAGCAAGGGAAATTGAACAAGAAGAAGTTAGGGGACAAAACATTTATGTACGTCAGGTAGGTGAAACTCTAGCAGAGCAAGGATGGTATGTTGATATGTTCACTCGCTGTACGAGTGATGAACACCCCAAAATAGTTCAACATACTTCCCATTGTCGAACTATTCGTTTAACTGCTGGTCCGAAAACATTTATACCCAGGCAAGAGATTTTCGGATATTGCAGCGAATTTTTGGAAGAATTGCTGAAATTTCAGGCACAAGCAGGTTGGAAATACTCCTTAGTGCATACTAATTATTGGCTTTCAGCTTGGGTAGGTATGGCATGGCAGAAGCGTCAGTCTATCAGACAAGTTCACACCTACCACTCCCTGGCAGCAGTAAAATACCAGTCAGTAGCAACAATTCCGATGATTGCAGCTACTCGCTTGGGGGTAGAAAAAGCGGTATTGGAGAGAGCTGATCGAATTGTCGCAACTAGTCCCCAGGAAAAAGAGCATATGCGATCGCTTGTCTCTAATAAGGGCAAAATTGATGTCATTCCCTGTGGCACTGATATTCGTCGTTTTGGCTCCACTAACCGTTACCAAGCCAGACAGCAACTGGGCTTCAATAGTGAAGACAAAGTTATCTTATATGTGGGAGGTTTTGATGAGCACAAGGGTATTAAAACCTTAGTTCGAGCTGTTAATCACCTTCAACTGCGGGGTAATGCTAACCTGAAACTGATTATTGCTGGTGGCTCTGGTTCTGGTAAGACTGATAGTATGGAGTGCGATCGCATTGAGCGGTTAGTCGCACAACTGGGCATAAAAGAATTTACCAGTTTCCCCGGCAGCCTCAACGGCAATTTGTTACCAGCTCATTATGCAGCTGCTGATGTTTGTGTTGTTCCCAGTCATTACGAGCCTTTTATTTTAGTGGCGATTGAAGCGATGGCTAGTGGAACACCAGTAGTTGCTAGTAAAGTTGGTGGTCTTCAGTATATCGTCCTACCAGGAGAAACTGGCTTATTAGTACCACCCAAGAATGATCTTGCCTTAGCAGCTGCTATTGATAGTATTCTTTCTCACCCAGAGTGGAGAAATAAACTTGGATTCAGAGCCAGAACACGGGTAGAGAATAAGTTTAGCTGGGAGCGTGTAGCTTATCGGCTCAATAATCTCTATACCCACTTACTTCATAAGCCGCTGAAAACTTTCCAGCAGGCGAGTGCTTGAGTCTCATACGAAATCCGAGTTAAGCACCTCCTTATTAAGCTCATCCCAGGACTTGAATTACGTGGGATACAAGCATTATTGGTCATTTGTCTTTTGTACTAATGACCAATGACCAATGACTTGTGACAACTATCACATAAGCATTTGTGTCAAGTCACAAAGGGTAATTGTAATAATTCGTTACATTATTGTTAACGAAACGTTACATAGGAGCTATTGGTTATGTACACATCCAATGAGTTAGGTGTCCTCAACAACTACGCTACAGAGCCAATGATGTACTACGCTGACTATCCCTCTGCATTTCAGCAGCGTCGTTATGCCTTGCTAGGTGCCTTTGCCACTTTGTTTGTTACTAGCTTAGTGTTAACTGCACTGGCTGTGAGCTAGTTTCCATTACTGCATTCTTTGTTGAAATTACCTTGGAGTAGAGATTATGACTATTGTTATTTTACTTTTTGTTGTGGGTTGGATAGCTGCTTGTGTCATTGGTACTCAAGCCTACTTTCGGGGTGAGCAGTCTAAGCCCATCCATGAGCGTAACTGGCGCTCAGGCTCTTTTGAGAAATTGGCTAAATCCATTACTGGTGCTGAAATGGACTACAACACCCGTGTTCCGGCTTATCCCATAGACAGCTACTTCAGCCGTTTGTTGCCTAACGACTAAATCTCGCAACAAAGGCTTATCTATATCCCCTAGTGCCACTGCTAGGGGCATTTTGTTTGATTGTTTGCAAGTTGAGCTTAGCATAGGTTCCTGCAGGTTTATGATTTAAGGAACCACAAAGACACAAAGTTCACAAAGGGAAGTTGAGAGTCAATCTAAGGAATCCTTACTCTATAAGCATTATTAATTCTTAATTCCGCGCAGCGATACTAGCGTCCCTTTGCCAAGTCAGCATAGATAAACATCTCAACTCCTAATACAATCAGAAGTAGAAGCTCTACCAAGGAGAGAATAATTACCGCTATAGGAGGTTGGGAAACGAGAAACCAGAAAGTTGCCAAAGCGATCGCACCGGAACAGACAAAAGTAATTTCATCTACAATTAACTGCTGAACTTTACGACGCTTGCGGTGTTTATCGCTACGGTGGGCAATCTCCCAACCAAAGAGAGTTTCTACATCCGTGTAGTTTGTGTGTTCTTTGACCTTATCAACTAACTTGTAGCGAATGTACCTGCCAATCGCAGAAATCTTCTCATCATTGACGATATAAGTCCAGCCCAAAATCAGACAAATCCAGGGAATAACTAAGAGGGCATAATTGTGAGATGGTTTGGAGAGGGCAAAGGATATAACTGTGGCAAACAAGCCTAGGGTTACGTAGAGCAGGTTGTCCCGAAAGCCAATCCGCTGAGCCTGTTCTGATTTGAGTTTGTCATACTCCTTGAAGAAAATTTCCAGGATTTGGTCTTTGTTCGTCATTGCCTTCGAGTTCCTCAAAGCCTGTGTCTATTGTGAGTGATCAAGTTAGGTTTTTGAGGTTTTACTCCATTATGATTTAAGGAACCACAAAGGCACAAAGTTCACAAAGGGAAGTTAGGAAGCAATCTAAAATATCAAATGCGATCGCTACAGGACAATCCTTTATAAGGAAATCAGTAGGTGGGCAAATCAAGATTGAGTAGTCAAAATGGTAGATATTCGGATCATTTTAAACTACTTAAAGAATTAGCCCATACCTCGTGCAGTAATATTCAGGACTTACGGACTCAACTGTCATGCTGAAGATAGTGAAGCATCTCAGCCGTCTGGGAAATCCTTTGCTACCGCTCAGGATGACTTAATTCCGTGACGGTGCGTAAGTCCTAATATTGACTGCTTTGCTTGTTGTCTGAAAAAGGGACAAAATGGAAACTCGCAAAGTTGACATCGTTGTTTTAACTGTTATTTCTCAAGAACTCGCAGCAGTGAAGTCTGCTCTGGGTATTCAAGATAGCAACCGAAGTAGAACTGAGGATAGCCGTACGATTTATCTTCACGGAAATGTTTTTTCAGAACAAACTCAGAGAAATTATCATCTGGCTTTAGGTTGTATTGGTAGTGTTGGTAACTACGATTCTTCCCAAGCAACGACAGAAGCAATCAAAACCTATGATCCGAAGCTTTTAGTATTAGTGGGAATTGCAGCAGGTATCAAAGGTAAGGCAAAATTAGGGGAGGTTGTCTTCTCAGAACGGGTAGTAGGATATGAGTCAGCTGCTTTGCGACAGTTGGAAGATAGCACTCAAGCGGTGCAACCTCGACCTGATATGTTCTCTGTGCCTAATGGCATTCAACAGGATGTCACTTTTTATTTGGCTACTCACAAGGAGCGGAATAACAACAACCAGCAACGGTTGACATCACGCTTTCTCGATCTAGGCGGGGAGTTTCCCACAGTATCGGAAGAAGATCAATCATATTTACAACAGAAGTATATTATTGGCGGCATTGAGATTGATGTTTGTGCCATTGCCAGCGGCGAAAAATTACTCAAAGATCCCTCGGTGCTAGTGGATATCCGAGACCAGCAGCATGGCAGAATTAAAGTTGGGGAAATGGAAGCGATCGGATTTGCTAAAGCCTGTCAAAAAATGCGGCGAGACTGGCTGGTGATTCGAGGAGTTTCTGACTTTGGTGATGCCTACAAAAGCGATGTCTTTCATCCTTTGGCATCTGAGACTGCGGCTACTGTGTTGGCTGACTTTCTTCAATATGGTTTGGATTTGGTAGTTGATATTGCTCAAGAAATTCTATCTTCTAGTGAGATGGAGGATACTCAGCACAGTCAAAACATTCTGCTCTATAAACCTACTTCTGATGAACTAGAGCGTCGGTCCAGTAGAAGTGGTTGACAAAGCCAAGAAAATGTGAGTGGTGTGAAAATCTGGCTCGAAATCTAGGTGGTATTCTGTTGAGTGGTTGTGGGCATTCTGGCTAAAAGATGAAGATTATGGACAACAGCCATACCTAGTAAATCTTTCTTTTGTTCTTACGCCAACTCAAAGAGAGGCTACGCCCATTTGCCTTCGCCATGCCGAAGCGCCTTCGCTTCTCAGGAGTTAGAGTAGGTTTTACGTCACCCAAAGAGTACAGCATAATATGGGCATAAGTCCAATGAGCTGATTAGTCGAGCCACTCTTCGTGTAATATTTATCCTCTTTTTTGCCGATGCGTCCCCTTTTCTGGAATCCTCCGATTGCTCTTTCCCCATCTGAACAAAAAGTAGCTAAAAGAATAAGAAAAGCTAAACTATTTCTAATTTTAAGGGAGATTCGTCATCAATTATTTGATGAGCAATTTCAAACTCAACTAGCAACTATATTCAAAGATAGTACAGTGGGAAAATGCCCAGTACCACCAGCACAACTAGCTTTAGCTATCATTTTACAAGCTTATATGGGAGTGTCTGATGATGAAGTAATAGAAGCTCTCAACATGGACAGAAGATGGCAATTAGTGTTAGATTGCTTAGACTGTGAAAAAGCACCTTTTGGTAAAGGGACTCTGGTGAGGTTTCGTGCAGCTTTAATTGCTGGTGAAGGAGATCGCCGTTTAGTAGAACGCACCATAGAAATGGTAGAAAAAAGAGGGGGATTTAGTGCGCGAACTTTACGGGCAGCACTCGATTCAAGTCCTTTGTGGGGTGCAGCAAAAGTTGAAGATACTTACAACCTCTTAGGTCACGCCTTACGAAAAGCCTTAGAAGTAATTGCCCATCAACAGGGGAAAAATTTAGATATCATTGCTTCACAATCAGGAGCTTCTCTCATAGCAGGGTCAAGTCTAAAAGCTGCATTAGATTTGGATTGGGACGATCCACATGCAAGAACACAAGCTTTAATAACCATTCTCCAAACCCTCAATCAAGTTGAATCGTGGGTCGAACAAGAAGCTAGTTTAGATGAGCAAACCCTCAAGGATGTCAACCAACATCTGGGAGTAGCTAGAACCGTGGAAACACAAGATGTGGAGGTGACAGATAACAGCGACCCAAAGCTCCGTAAAGGTGTTGCCAAAAATCGGCGCATCTCCATTGAAGACGAACACATGCGTCATGGTCGTAAAAGTAGTAGCAAGAGGTTTGATGGCTACAAACGTCATATTCTTAAAGATTTGGACTCTGGTTTAGTAAGAGCAGTAGGAGTCACTCCTGCTAATGTTCCCGAAGCTAACGTCACTCCAGCAATTGCGGAGGACTTAAAAGTTCAACAAATAAGATTGACAGAATTACATATAGACCGAGGATATCTCAATAGTCATTTTGTCAAAGAACGTGATGAAAACCTGACTATTATTTGTCAAGCTTGGCGAGTTCGTAACGGTAAAGGTTTTGAGAAAACAGCATTTGTTCTTGACTGGGAAAAACAACTAATTAGCTGTCCCAATGGAGTTAGCATTCCCTTTCAGGAAGGGAAAGTAGTCCAGTTTCCTCGTGACACATGTCAGATGTGTCCCAAACGTTCCTTATGTACAACTAACATTAAAGGTCGCACAGTTTCGATTCATCCAGATGAATCTCTATTGCAGGAATTACGGCAATACCAAACCTCCCAATCTGGTCGAGCCAAACTACGAGAGAGAATCACTGTTGAACATAGCCTTGCCCACATTGGCCAATGGCAAGGTACTCGCGCTCGTTATTTAGGAATTCGTAAGAACTTGTTTGATTTACGACGTATGGCCGTTGTCCATAATCTTCATCTTTTAGCCAGAATGCCCACAATAACTCAACAGAATACCGCCTAGATTTCGAGCCAGATTTTCACACCACCCACATTTTCTTGGCTTTGTCAACCACTTCTACTGGACCGACACTCTAGTTGCTGGCATTGCACAACGTGAAGGAGCTAATTGTGACTCAGGCAGGATCACTGACGAGCACCATAGACGCATTGATCATGCAGGAACATTAATTAATCAGGGAAAGTTCAATCAAGCAATTCAGTATCTAAAAGTGCTGAAGACGGAGCTGTGGTATAGAGCAGATAAAATACTCAAATATCGCCTTCTGGCAAACCTTGGCATGGCAAAGTTCGGACTTGATGAGATTAGCGATGCAGCAGCAAGTTTTCTGGAGGCTTTACAATATAATCCAGAAGATGACAAAGCAATAGCCCATGCAGCAATGGGTTATGTATTTCAAAAAGATTATACTAACGCTGAGAAATTTATTGAACAAGCATTAAAGAAAAACCCAGCAAGCGGGCTTGCCTATTCTTTGCGTGTTCAGATAGCTCCAGTCACAGAATCTATTGAGTCAGTACTAGAGAAAATTCCTCCTGCCTACCATGAAAACCTAGACGTTTTGGTAGCACTTGGAGATGCAGCTCTAAAGCGTAGACTGTATGACAAGGCAGAAAAATACTTACAAGCTGCTCTCAATAGTAGAGATGATAGCAGCATGAATAGAGTCAAAGTTGTTCTAGGTGTGGTTTTAATAGAACCCATCGCTCAGAACTATCTGCTCATTGCTTTTGGTCAACTATTGGATTCTCAAAAGCACAGTTTAGAACTAGCTATTGACTTCTTCACTGAAGTTATTGGTGGACTCTATACTAATCCAAATGGTTTATCCAATACACAATTCAATGCACTAGTTAACAGAGCTGGTGCTCTACGACTACTAGGTAAATACGATGAAGCAATTCGTGATATTGAAATGGCTCGCCAAAAAAAGCCAGAAGATTCCTATTTAATTAAGCAACGTACTCTGCTCGCTAAAGCAAAAAGAGATGAAGCAGGAGCTTATAGTTACGCTCAGCAAATTTTGTTATCTCCTGAAACACCAGAGGCATATCTATTAGCAGCTCATTCTTTGATCGTTCTCAAACGTTTGGATGAAGCGGAAGACATATTGAATCAGTGTTTACTAACAGACAGTCCTGACAATATAAAACGGGAAGTAAATGGTCTCAAATTCGGCCTATTTTTGGAGCGCGGTAATCGCAAGGATGCAGAGGAAATACTTCAGGAGATAAGCAATGAAGATCCAGAAAGCATTTTTACACTTATTCATAAAATACAATGGCAGAATTACATTGGTTCAGAAGAAAAGATTTCTGCATTAGTTGAACAAGCCAAAGCAGCTCTTGCTGCCCAAACTTCCCTTGCTAAACTTCAGCTTGCTGATATTCTTTATTCATTGAATTATTATCGGGATGCAGCTGAAGTATATGAGCAGTTTGTTGATCAAACACTTAATACTGAACTTTCTCAGAAATTGCTCAAAGCTTACTATCTTGCAGGGAATTATAAAGAAGCGCTAAATTTATGCCAACAGCTTCTCGATAAACATAGTACTCTACCCACTGTTTCTCAAATAGCTGCCTATATTCATCATAATATAGGTAATCTGGATAGTGCAAGACAAATCTGTGAAAATTATCTTAATATTTTTTCAGACGATATAACAATGAGGTTGCGATTGGCAACAGTGAACTATGCAACAGGAGAATATGACAAGTTAGATAAATTTCTTGATTCAAGACCAAATACTGAAAATTTAGACTTTGCTTCCTTTAAAAAACTTGCTCAACTTTATAAGGTTAGAAATCGGATAGATAGCTTTCTTGAAGCGATTTATGAGATTAGGCGTCGCTTTTATAATGAAGGTCAAGCTCATGTATTTTATCAAATTTCATATTTTGAGGTAACCAATAGTCAACCAAACATTCAAAGTTTCGAGACAGTAAAAGATGGATGTGGAGTTCTCTTAAGGAATGGCAAAGAGCAGTGGTACATCCTTGAAGATCGACCAGATGCAGAGTTGGCTCGATATGAACTTAATTCTAGGCAACCACTTTATCAAGCCTTGATTGGCAAAAATCTTGGAGATGAAATTATTCACGCAGAGGATCAGTTTGGTCGTGATACTCTAAAAATTACAGCTATTACAGATAAATATTGTGCCGCAGTACAATTAAGTCTCTCTGTATTACAAAAGTACCCGAACCTAAAGAATTTTAGAATGGTTACTCTTCCAATGGAAGGAGACAATCTATACTCTGATTGGGTGCAACAATTTATTGAAGTATTACAACGATACAAGGAAGATTTTGATCTCTTCAAGTCTGACTATACTTCCGGAAAAATACCTTTTGGTACTGTTGCTGTTTTATCCAATCGACACCCAATAGAAATTTGGCAATGTCTAGGGTTTGGCTCTGACCCTTTCATTCATGCATGGTCTAACTTTCAGTATGAGAAATTTAAAGATGCTTTATTGATTCTTCAAAAGGGAGGATTTGTCATTATTGATCCTATCTCATTGATCACTATTCACCATTTAGGGGTTGCAGATGAAACAGTGAAAATTCTAGGTAAACTTGGCATTTCTCAATCAGTAATTGACTTATTTCAAGCAATGGTTGAAAAGGCTAAAGGTTGGCAACGCGAGGGATTTATGACTTTAGCGGTAGAGGATGGGCAGGCTATCAAGCAAGAGTTTACTCCAGAGCAAATTAGCCAACAAAAAAAGTTTTTTGAGCAAATTATTAACTGGATCAACAATAATTGTCTGGTTTTACCTTGCTATAGAGCACTAGACATTAATCGAGATGAACGAACCAAACTTAATGAACATATTGGTTCAGCATTTATTGATACAATACTCATTGCTGAGGAGCCTGGACGAATTCTATATTCTGATGATCAGTGGTTACGCTGGTATGCATGGGCACGTTCGAGTGTACCGGGAATCTGGACACAGGTTGTCCTAAAATATTGTTTAGTGCAGCAAAGCTCTAATGAATTTCTTTACCGTAAAGCGACATTAAGACTTGCAATTCATGGTTACACATATACAATCATTGATGCTGGAACCTTGGTGGAGGCAGCTAAGTCGCCTGATGGGCAATGGCAATTGCAACCAAATTTTACTTTAGCCCTGAAAGCACTCGCTAATAAAAATACACATTTAAAATATGCTGTTTCAGTCGCAGCAGATTTTCTTCGTCAGCTTTATCTTGAATTTGTTATAACAAATGCCCAGTTAATTGATCCTCGCGATGGTTTAGTCTTTGAGTTACTGAAGATACTCACAGCGCAACGATCAGTAACAGATTTTGTCCAGAATCTAAAACGAGCTATCCAACAAAAATTTGAAGTAATTCCTCTACAAAAACAAGAAGTTATAAGAGTGATCGATGCATGGCTTTGTTCAAAGTCATTCATAACATAGAAATTTAGTGTTCAGGCAAGCAGAGTAATAAACTTATCAAAGAATATTCAAGATGCGATCGCTAATGTCAATTTTATCGTAAGTAATCAAGGAGAAGTAATATCATTGGAACCACCTTTTGTTGGAGTGCGATCGCCTACGGCACATGCGTAACATATCCCATTTGACTCAACTGACAATGTTCTAGACTAAGCTAAAACGTATCTAATTTGCACCAAATTCAATCATCAGCTTCTTGTGGAACAGGCATCTTGCCTGTCTGTGGAAACATGCAAGGTGAATGCGTCTAAGCCTGGAACAGCAAAATCAATTCCTCTATCGTTAAAAAAGTCATTGAATATCATGGCTCAGACTTTAACGCCAAAAACAACACCAAAGCCAAGTTCTCATCTTATCCTAGGTGATATCAGTTGGGAAATGTATGAGAAACTTCTAGAGGTATTTGCGGAGCATCCAGCACTTCGCATAACTTACTACAAGGGAACTCTAGAACTAATGACACCTCTACCAGAGCATAAAACCTATGGCTGGACTCTTGGTCGGTTAGTAACAACCCTATCAGAAGAACTAGGACTAGAAATTCGCGGGTTGAAATCAACTACTTGGCGATCGCTGCCCAAAACAGCTGGCAAAGAAGCTGATGAATGTTTCTATATCCAAAATGAAGCTTTAGTTTGCAGTAAGTTAAAAATTGACCTCTCGGTTGATCCACCTCCTGACTTAGCCATTGAAATTGATGTAACTCATTCATCTATCGATAAAATGGCAATCTATACTGAACTCAAAATTCCGGAGGTTTGGCGTTGGTACAAGGGCCAACTTAAAGTCAATATTTTAACCGATACAGGTTATGTAGAATCGGAAAGTAGTATGGCATTTGAGTCATTTCCAGTAAGAGAACTAGCACCATTTATGCGACTTGATCCTCAAAAAGGTGAAAATGCTCGCATGCGGGAGTTTAGAGAATGGGTGCGATCAGTGCAAGCTGGTGCCGTAGGCGATCGCAAGTAAGGTAAAAGACTAAGCAACCTACTGGCGCGACACAGCTAAAATTGTAGGTTGGGTTGAACGAAGTGAAACGCTACGCGAACGCACTACCCAAAACTTAAATTACTACTTTAGGTGTATCATGCCACTACTGCCGTGACACACCTAAAAAGTAGGTTGGGTAGAGCGATAGTGAAACCCAACATAAATGTCCTTGGATGTTGGGTTTCATTCTTCAACCCAACCTACATCTATTTGACCATTTTAGATGTGTCGCGCCACTACAGTTAAGGTTCTACCGTTACAGGTGTCCCCATCTTCACTTTCTTAAATAGCTCCACTACATGCTCATTGTGCATCCGGACACAACCGTTGGAAGCTGCCTTGCCGATAGAAGATATGGTAGGAGTACCATGAAACCCAATTATACCATTAGGCAGCTTAGCAAAGCCAATCCACCTTAACCCTAAGGCACTATTTGCTCCTGGAGGAAATACTTCTCCTGTCCAAGGACTTTCCCAAATAGGATCTACAACCATTTGGAATACTTCAAAGTCGCCTGTAGGGGTAGGAGTACTGGATTTACCGATCGCAACTGGATAACTAGCTTCTTCCTTATCTCCCTGATATACATAAACTTTACGCTCACTCAACTTGAGTACCAAACGAGTATCCTTAGAGATTTCTTCTGGTAAGGGTAGATATATTGAGGGAATTCCTAGTGATGGCAAAACTAATGATAGTTCTTCAATAGTCAGAGAGTCTCTATCTACGGTTGTGTTACCTACAGTTGCTGCTGTTGGGGTAGCTGCCGGAGATTGCGTTTCTAAGATTGTTTGGTTGTCAGAGTCCCCTTCTGAAGTAGTGCTTGGAGGTGGTGTTTCTAAAATAATTTGGTTATTAGTGTTTCCTTCAGAGGTAGTGCTTGGAGGTGGTGTTTCTAGGATAATTTGGTTGTCAGAGTCCCCTTCTGGAAGATTACTAGGGGATTGTGGTTCCAGGATTGTCTGGTTGACAGTTGTTGCTTCTGGTATGGGATTGGAGCTTGCTGCTTGTGCTTGAGTCCATAGCATAAGGATAGCTGCACTAGAGCAGAACAGCGTCAAGCTTCGAGATAGGCTCTTATTTGTTATCTGTACAGTCATTTTTACTGTTGTTAACCTCCCTGCCAATTAATAAGATAACTCTTTCCCTGAAGAAGTAGGGGCCCAGGGAGCTGAGGGGTGAGCGAAAAAAAGGGTGGGGGGAATGCTAAGCGGGTGAGCTTTCAAAAAGTGTGGTGTGGGGAGTGTGGGAAGTGTGGGGAGATAGAGATACAAAGGAGAACTTATGATTTTTTGAACACTAAGGCTATAAATCCCACCTCATATTTCACCTCACCCGGAGCTGAGGAAGAAATAAACTGTAAAAAACCGTCCCTGATTGGGACGGCTTAGTTTTTGGCAATCAACTTGCTTAGAACTACCACAGTCCACGAATAGGACCACTACCAAGACAAGCTCCTAGAGTACTATTGCTTGTGGGTAGTGCAACACCACGAGGAGCCTTGGTGACTGGCACCCAAGCCTTAGTATCATTTTCAAGGGTAATGGCAACGTAAATCGTGTCCATGTTATTCTCAGAAGGCAAACGCTTCTCTTGATAGGGTTCAGATAAGGTAATCTGCTCCCCTAAAGGAAAAAATCCTGTTGGCTCAGACTCGGTAGTTAGATTCTGGGCATCGCCTACAGCATAGACAGGGATACCAGATACCCCGTCCTGTTCTTTTCTAGAATTGATCACTCTGCGGCACTTGGGGTCTTTCGGATCAGCTGCTATTTCCCAAGAACTTCCACTAGGTAAGGAGTTCACGACTTCAAACTGGGTCAAGTCGTCAGTTTCTGGTGTTATTGATGCTGCAATAGTAGCGGGTATTCCTCCCATGGCAAAGGAGAGTGAGATTAATAAGGCTGCTGGCTTTGCCAATTTATCTAGTTTTTTCATACCGTTCTACTCCTCATTTGTGCTCATTTCTTGTGTGCTCATTTCTTGCTAAATCCTAAAGCAAGAGAGCTCAACTATTCCAGCCCAGAGAGTATGTAGATAACACAAAAGCCCTCGCTCCACAGACAAAACCTTGACAAATGACATTTTTTGAGTAGATACTTATTTATGGGCAGATTACCAATTATTACTAACGAGCAAATTTTAGAAGCAGCCCGTGAGGTATTTCTCACTCAAGGCTATACTGCTTCTACTGTAGATATTGCTCAAAAAGCTGGTATATCTGAGGGTTCAATCTTCAAACGCTTCTCTACGAAGGAGAAACTCTTTTTTGCTGCTATGGGTATTCCTGAACGTCCAGAGTGGCTAGAAGAGTTAGATATACTCTCTGGGAAAGGCGATTTGAAGGAAAACTTGATAAGCCTCTCTCTGCGAATCATTGAGTGCTTTCGAGAAGTAGTTCCTAGACTGGTTATGACTTGCTCACAAGGTACTCATAATCAAACAATGCAGAATTTCAAGGAATCACCACTTGTTGTCTATTTGAAGGCACTGATTAATTTTTTTGTCGAAGAACTGCAACGAGGACGCATACGCTCATGTGATCCAGAAATACCGGCTCGTATGTTGTTTGGTTCTTTAATGAACTACGTGTTTTTTGAACAGATGGGTGCTCAGATGACTGTGCCAATCGCTGCACCAACCTATGTTCGGGGTCTTGTGGATATTCTTTGGCAGGGAATAGCTTTGCCTTAATTGTATAGCTTAGTTTTCCTCAGTTTCCTTATGAAGGTTACTCACTTTTATAAATATTGCTCATTTAATAAGTGAGTATTCACTTAGATAGAAGTTAGATTAAAGTAAAAAATCTTAATATAATAAATAAAGTTAACCCTTCTTCATACAATCACCCATATCTACCAGTAATAGGGGAACAACTGTGAGCAAACCAGAGTTAGAAGAAGAAAAATTTCAGTTGAATGAATCTGCGATCGCAAAATCGGAGCGAGAACAACATGATTCAACTTCATCCCCTAACTTAAGACAGGGGAACACAGAGGAACTCAGACAAGCCGATCAAGTCCCAACATTGGATAATTTATTTTCTCCAAACTCCCTCAACTCTGATAGTGAAGCGGTAGATGAAATTGCCTCTTCTGACGAAATGGTAGATGAGAGGATATCTTCCCCGGCTAAATCCAACTGGTTATCAGGTAGCCCAGGCTTGTTTGTGGGCATCGTTCTTGGCATTGTGTTATCTATCGTTGGAACTAACTTACTTGGCTCTCGACAAGCTCAGTCTCCAGCTCCAGCTCCCTCTGCTACTCAATCACAAGCTCCCGCTACTAGTGTCACCGTAGTAGAAGTAGAAACTAGCAGTATTAATCGCACTTTGCAAAAAAAGATTGGTACTGTTGAGGCTTTTGAGAGGATTGAGGTGGGGGCTCAGGAAACTGGTTTAAAGATTGAGCAGGTACTGGTAGACGAAGGCGACTTTGTTAAGAAGGGACAGTTAATGGCAATTTTGGATCGCTCCCTCCTCGAAGCTCAGTTAGCAGAAAGTAAAGCAGCAGTTGACGAGGCAGAAGCTCGTCTAGCAGAACTTCAGGCTGGAACCCGTCCCGAGGAAATTAATCAGGCACAAGCGAGATTAGACCAATCTAAAGCCCGTTTAAAGCAAACGCAAGCAAGTAAGCCAAGAAAAATAGACGAAGCCGCAGCTCAAGTAAACGATGCTCAATCTCGGTTGGAATTAGCGAAGAGTCGCTATGATATGTATCAATCCTTGGCAAATGCAGGAGCAGTATCCCAAGATCAGTTTAATCAAACCGCAAGTGAGTATCGCAGTGCTCAAGCAAATCTCTCAGCAGCACAGCAACGTCTGAGCGAAGCCAAAAATACCAACAATCCAGAAGAAGCCCAGTTAGCTGCCTCAGTCAGAGAAGCTGAGCAGCAGCTTAAGCAACTACGTGCGGGTTCTCGTCAAGAAGTCATCGATCAAGCTAAAGCTCGATTAGCTAGTGCGAAAGGACAAGTGCAGTCAGTGGTGGCGCGGTTGAAAAATACTCGAATCCTAGCTCCAGTTAGCGGAAAAATTGCTACAAGGAACGCTCGTGTGGGGGATGTCAGCTCAGGTTCCCAGAAACTGTTTATTATCACTGAGCAAGGGCGTTTAGAACTATTACTAAAAGTTCAGGATATTGAACTTCCACAAATTAGTGCTGGACAAAGCGTAAAGCTTACCTCAGATTCAGATGGTAGCTTAGTTCTGTACGGAAAAGTACGAGAAATTGACCCAGTCGTTGATCAAGAATCTCGCATAGCAATAGTAAAAGTTTCTTTGCCTAGTTCTGAGTCTTTAAAACTGGGGATGTTTTTACAAGGAGAAATCACCACCTCATCAGCACCAGGTTTAACGGTGCCATCAAATAAGGTCTTGAAAGATGCCAACTCACAGGATAAAACTGCGGTAGTTTTCATATTGCAAGAGAATAACACCGTTAAAGCTCAACAAGTAGAATATGGAAAAATCTTGTCTGATGAGCGCATAGAAATTAAAAGTGGTTTATCCCCAGGCGATCGTATTGTAGTTAAAAGTGCAGCCTATCTCAAAGATGGCGATCGCGTCGAAGTGGCTGAAGATTAGGAACCAGAGATGTGGAGATGCGGAGACGCCGAGACGCGGGGATACAGAGACGCGGAGATGGAGAGATAAGGCAATATCCCTAATTCCCAATTCCCAATTCCCAAATAACAAATAACAATTCCCAATTCCCAAATAACAAATGACAAATGACAAATTTCCACATCTCTACTTGGTCAATTAAAAAACCAGTTCCCACCATCCTCATGTTCCTAATTTTAGTGATAGTGGGTCTAATTTCCTTTACACAGCTGGGAATTAACGACGAGCCAAATATTGATTTTCCAGGGGTGACAGTTACTGTTACCCAACCAGGGGCAGGACCAACGGAACTGGAATCCCAAGTCACCAAGAAGATTGAAGATGCTGTTGCTGGTTTGGGAAATATTGACGAACTTATCTCCACGGTTAGCGAAGAAAGATCAGTTACCAGAATTATTTTTCTTCTAGGGACAGATGTTAATCAGGCGACTAATGATGTTCGTAATGAAGTAGCACAAATTCGCCAAGACTTGCCCCAAGATATTAACGAACCCATTATCAAGCGCATAGAATTTGCTGCGGGTTCGGTGATGACTTATGCTGTCTCCTCTGACAAGCGCTCAGTAGAGGAGTTGAGTGATATTGTTGACCGAAAAATCAGCCGGGAACTGCTCACAGTATCAGGGGTTGGGCAAATTAGAAGGCTAGGAGGAGTTGACCGAGAAATTCGCGTTGACCTTGACTCGAGCCGGATGCAAGCCTACGGTATTACAGCCACCCAAGTTAACGACCAAATCCGCCGTTTTAATACTAACTTGCCTAGTGGTCGCCTTGAAGTTGGGGGTAGTGAGCAGAACGTGCGCACTCTAGGTAGTGCCAAAACTGTAGAGGAATTAAAGCAATACCGCATTGTCCTCCCTAACGATGACACTGTGCCACTCTATAGTTTGGGAGAAGTTAGAGATGGCTTTGCTGAGCAACGGCAGTCAGCTTATCTTGATGGGGAGCCAGTAGTAGCTTTTTCTGTGCTCCGTAGTACTGGCAGCAACCTAGTTACAGTGGAAGAAGGTACCCGTAAGGCAGTTGCTGACTTAGAGAAAATCCTACCTGAAGATATTAAACTGAGTCTAATTTTGACCCGTGCTGATGACGTCCGGGATTCCTATAGAGCTACAGTAGAAGCTCTGACACTGGGTTGCCTACTTACCGTACTCACCGTAGGCATCTTTTTGCGCAATTGGCGGGTAACTTTGATCACCGCTGTAGCATTGCCCCTATCAATTATCTCCACCTTTGTGGTGATGAAGGCTCTTGAGTATACTCTTGATAGCATGACCCTTCTGGCTTTAGCTCTAGCAGTAGGGAACCTAGTGGATGATGCTATCTGCATGATTGAAAATATCGACCAGCACTTGCAGATGGGTAAGACACCTTTCCAAGCAGCGATGGATGGAGCGAGGGAAATTGGTTTAGCAGTAGTAGCAACCACCGCCACCATTGTGGCAGTATTCGTTCCCGTCGCCTTTATGGGAGGTATTCCTGGTCAGTTTTTTCAACCCTTTGGTTTAACTGTCGCCGTCTCAACCATGTTTTCTACCCTAGTGGCAGTTACCATGACACCGATGCTCAGTGCCTATCTCCTCAAATCGAAATATCATAGCAACAGCGCTACTCAATCTAATGGTAGCAACGGTAATAATGATAGAAGGCAGGAGGCAGAAGGCAGAAGGCAGAATAACGGTAATGGTCACAAAAATGGTCACGGTAAAGCTGTTGATGCTTCCAGCTTCAAACCTTACCAAACTGCCCAAAGACGCAAACCCTATCGCTCTCTCCTCAACTGGGCTCTCAGGCACCGAATTACTACTCTACTGATTGCTGTGGCTTTGTTCATCGGTAGCTTGCAGCTAGTGCCTTTTATTCCCAAAGGTTTGTTTAATAGTGGTGACACAGGTGTGAGTACGGTACTGGTAGACTTGCCCCCTGGTTCTCAGCTGAGTGATACAGAAGAAGTAATACAACGAGCTAATCAGGTGTTACAGGCAAATCCAGCAGTAAAAAATGTCCTGGCAGGTGCTAGTGATGTTAATTCTGGTTTTCTTGAGGTCAACCTCGTACCAAAAGAGGAAAGAGAAGTTTCCCAGCAGGAGTTTGAGCAACAGATGCGGGAAGTTTTCCGGAAAATTCCCGGCGCTAGGATTAGCTTCGAGAGCCAAGGAGCTGGTGGTGGTAACAAGGATTTGTCCATTGTCCTCAAGAGTGAGAATCCTCAAGCACTTACCCAAGCAGCGAATAATTTAGAAGACCAAATGCGGGAAATTCCTGGTTTGGTAGAAGTTGTCTCTAGTATTAGCCTAGCAAGACCAGAAATTGTAATTCAGCCAGATCCAGACCGGGCTGCTGATTTAGGAGTTTCGGTAAGTGATATTGCCCGTACTGCCTCCCTAGCTCTGATTGGGGACTATGAATCCAATCTCGCTGATTTTGACCTATCTGATCGACAAATTCCGATTCGCGTCCAAATTGACCCAGAGCAGCGCAGTAATATTGAAACTCTGAAGAATCTTAGGATTCGCAGTCAAAATGGCACGCTAGTACCCATCATCGCTGTAGCAGATATCCGCCTAGGTAGTGGTCCAGCAGAGATTAAACGTTTTAACCGTAGTCGCCAAGTTTCCTTAGAAGCTAACTTACAAGGTATATCTTTGGGAGACGCGATCGAAAAGATTCAAGCGTTGCCTGCAATGAATCCCCTACCACCAGAAGTGTCTGAGGAACCTTCCGGAGATGCCAAGATTATGCGAGATGTTTTCAGTCGCTTCTTGGGAGCTCTAGGTCTTTCAGTACTGTCGATTTATGCTATCCTTGTCCTACTCTATAACAATTTCCTCTATCCCTTGGCAATTTTAGTCGCTCTGCCCTTATCCGTTGGTGGAGCACTAATGGGGTTGCTGATAGCTCAGAAGGAGTTGGGGTTATTTGCCCTAATTGGTATTGTCTTGCTCATGGGCTTAGTGACCAAAAATGCCATCCTGCTGGTGGACTTTACTTTACTAGCTATCGAGCAAGGAAAATCACCATTCAAAGCGGTTGTTGAGGCTGGTGTCTCTCGCTTACGCCCAATTTTGATGACCTCAATTTCCACAATTGCCGGAATGACACCAATCGCCTTGGAATTTGGAGCTTCTGGTGAGGTGCGTTCACCAATGGCAATTGCTGTAGTTGGGGGTTTTAGCACTTCCACCCTGCTAACGTTGGTAGTAGTACCAGTACTATTTACTTATATAGATAGCTTCTGGCGCTGGCTTAGTAATCTGTTTGGTGGAGGCAAAAAGCGTCGTCAACGGGTTTTGGTAGATGAGCAGTTTGGTGAACAAAGGGAAGTGATTAGTAACAAGCGAGGCTGACTAGAGCACCGATTCACTAATCACGAAGTGAGCTTTCAAAAGGTGTGGGGAGTGTGGGGGGTGTGGGGAGAAGAGAATCATCCCATACTTGAGACACACTCTCTCCTGGCACTCTATGAGCTTCCCACACTCCCCTCTCTTCCCCCTCTTCCCACACCCCTCTTCACCGAAAGCCTTTCAGCTTATCAAGCGTGCCATTCGCCTTATTGTCTATTGCCTATTGCCTATTGCCTAAAATATAGTGAATTTTAGCAGCTATTTCGACTACTCTACTATGTTTGAAGGCTTTTGGGAAAACATTCTTCGCTACCCCCGCTACATGATCACCATCATTTTAGGGATCTTCTATTCTTTCTTCCTCTGGTTCAAACCCCTTCTAGCTCGTCCTATAACTGCGATCGCACTCATCGTTATGCTGGTGGCAGGCTTCTTTTTCCTTACTTTCACCCTCCGCGCCATGCTAGGGTTAAGTTCAGTTTAGATTAGAATCAATCAACTGCCCATTCTCTTAACAAGGGGGCGTTATGGCTACAAATCGCCGTGTTTCTCGGGTGTCTTCCCTGATCAAGCAGGAAGTCAGCCAAATGCTATTTAGCGATATCAAAGATGACCGTGTAGGTGCTGGGATGGTGAGCGTTACTAATGTAGACGTTTCTGGTGACCTCCAGCACGCCAAAATCTATGTGTCAATCTATGGCACTGATGAAGCAAGAACACAAACTATGGCAGGATTAGAGTCTGCCACAGGTTATGTTCGCCGGGAGTTAGGTAAACGCATTCGCTTGCGCCGTACACCAGAGGTTAAATTTATTGAAGACAGAGGTTTAGAATATGGCGATCGCATGATGACATTGCTCGATCAGCTCTCTCAAGAACGCCAGCTGAAAGAACTCAATCATGCTATCCCTGAACAGCAAGATTAGGTATCTCAAATTAGCTCAGGGTATTGTATACTAACTCTCGCTTGTTGGAGGAGTAATTGCTCAATTGCTCTTCCAGCTGACATAAGCGGTAGGCAACTGTTGCGAGTTCTTTCTCTAGTAGCATGGGAATAAAGCCAGAAAATTCATCAGGGTCAAGCTCTCTACCCAATTTAGAGAATCTCTCCTTAGAAGAACAGGTAGCCCAAATGGTAGTAGTTAGAGCATCTGGCTACCTATTTGACCACCAAATCCAGTACCCAGCTTGGGAACCTCCGGCAAAGCAATTGCAATATTGGTTGCAGGATTTAGGTGTTGGTGGAGTAATTTTGGTAGGAGGTAGTGGTGCGGAACTTGCTATTAGGTCGCAACAACTGCAAGATTGGGCTAAAGTTCCTTTATTCATCGCTGCCGACATTGAAGAAGGGGTTGGTCAACGATTTACTGGGGCTACCTGGTTTCCCCCACCTATGGCAATTGGAGCAGTTGCAGCTAAAGACGAACACAAAGGGCAGCTGTATGCTGCTCAAATGGGAGCCATCACCGCTCAGGAAGCCTTAGCGATTGGCCTTAACTGGATACTAGCACCAGTAGTTGATGTCAACAACAATCCCCAAAACCCAGTGATTAATGTCCGGGCATTTGGTGAAACACCAGCTGTTGTTAGTCAACTAGCTACTAGTTTCATCCAGGGTACTCAAAACTATCCTGTTTTAACTACTGCTAAGCATTTTCCTGGACATGGAGATACAGCAACAGATTCCCACCTAGAGTTGCCGATATTACCTCATTCCACCTCACGGCTAGCGGAAGTTGAGTTGCCACCCTTTCAAGCGGCGATCGCTTCTGGGGTAGATGCGGTTATGACGGCTCATCTGTTAATTCCTAGTTGGGATAAACAATACCCTGCCACATTATCCCAGCCGGTACTGACTCAATTACTGCGCGGTAATTTGGGATTTGAGGGATTGATTGTCACAGATGCCCTGGTTATGGGTGCGATCGTAAACCATTATGGTGCTGATGAAGCTCCAGTCCTGGCAGTGGAAGCTGGTGCTGATATTATCTTGATGCCGGTTAGTCCAGAAGGAGCGATTCAAGCAGTATGTGAAGCTGTAGCTACAGGACGCATTTCACGAGAGCGCATTCTCGAATCAGTAAAGCGTATTTGGCAAGCCAAGGCTAAGATCTGTGGAGAACTAGGAACACAGGCAAACGGAGGTAAGGATTCGGCTTTAAAAGCTCTAACTCAAAGCTCTCTACTCCAACTGACGCAACCATCTACCTCCACTACGGTAGCCAATATTTTACAAGATGCTCAAAAAATTGGTGGTTCGCTGCCTTTGCCACCAGAATCTCCCAACAGCAATCGCAAACTATGCAACTTGATTATTGTGGATGATGCTATAACTTGTGATTTTTTGGGACGTAACACTCCAGCGGTAGTCCTACCAAGACAACTGGGTTATGAATTGCAACTGGTAGACTCCCATACCCCATTGATTTCTCAAGATTTGTCTGATGTTGCTTTAGAGCAAGTAACTCTGCTACAATTATTTGTTCGGGGTAATCCGTTTCGAGGTAGTATAGGGATAACGACTGTAGCAGAAAATTTCCTTAATAAACTCTTAAAAAACAATTATCTACAAGCTCTGGTGATTTATGGTAGTCCCTATGTCTTAGAACAGTTTCAGCCAGATTTGCCCTCAACGATACCTTATGTGTTTTCCTATGGGCAGATGCCATCGGCTCAAGCTGTCGCCCTTAAGCTATTGTTTGCTCAAAATACTCCAGTTCACACTGCTACAGAATTTATTTAAGTTTTATTAGCTTTAACCTAATTGAGTTTTTACACATCGAGCATAAATCGGCGGTGGGCTGATAACAGGTAAATTATCACCTGTCAGTGTTGCATCGCTAAATAGGAATAGTTTTACCTTTAGTAATTTCTATTAATAGGCATGCATAATTAGTAACTTTCTATACAGAAATAAAATTATTCTCACGCTAGCCATTCTTCGATTAGTATAAGTGTAGCTCCATTCTTTCGCAGGCTACAACTATGAGTGTCAACACATTACCATCTACATCTAAACCTTCCGTGCGTTATTCGATTGACGTTCTCCAAGAAGAAGCGCGTCAACTAGTGGAAAAAGGAATTGTCAGTCGTCAGCAGCCAATCTACGTCCTCTGTCAATACATTCCTGCTCGGGATTGGGTGTGTGTTGAGTTTGAGCTAGAAGAAGGTGACTTTTTGCTACGCGATCGCATTGCGGATCTTGTAGGTTTTGAAAAATGGGACAATGACTAGTATCGCTGCGCGGAATTAAGAATTAAGAATTAAGAATGCTTAGCATCTCGCTCGCTACAAGTCAAAAGCGAGCAAGATGTTTGCGCATACGCGCACGCTATGCGAACGCACTACTCCTCTTTTGTATCTCTATTCTCGCCACACCTCCCACACTCCCCACACTCCCCACCCTTTTTGAAAGCTCACCCCCATCTCCCCATTTCCAAAAAAAAACTTTTTCAGCGATTTTTGTTGATGCAAAAATTGCATTAATAATATGCATTTAAAGAATAAATAAATAAATTTTTGTATTAGGCTATACCGTTTATCATCATATCCTTAAATAAATTAATCCTAGACTAACTAGCGCAGCACGGCAAAAATAACCTACCAATTAAAAAAAGGTTAAACAGCTTACTGTACAACTGTAACCTGCTTGATGACTTAAGTCTTCTTGCACGAGCTCATGGCTAAAAAAATTCTTTGAGCTTCAATACTCTAATGTCTAACAATTAACAATTACAAACAATTCTGAATACAACACAAGCCAAGAGGAAAACCTATGACTGTCGCCACACCCAAAAAATTGAACAAGTTTGAAAAGTTCAAAGCCGAAAAAGATGGACTAGAAATCAAAACTCAGCTCAAACATTTCGCTGAAATTGGCTGGGAAGCTATAGAAAAAGATGATCTTGAACAAAGGCTCAAGTGGGTGGGTGTCTTTTATCGTCCCGTGACTCCTGGTAAATTTATGCTGCGGATGCGGACACCCAATGGTATTCTCAATAGCACCCAGATGCGAGTCCTAGCAGAAATAGTGCAGCGTTACGGTGAAGATGGCAGTGCTGATATTACTACCAGGCAAAACCTTCAGTTGCGAGGAATACGGATTGAGGATATTCCAGATATTTTTGATCGCTTTGAGCAAGTAGGCTTAACCAGTGTTCAGTCAGGTATGGACAATGTCCGCAATATCACCGGTTCTCCCATGGCAGGAATTGGTGCGGATGAACTAATTGACACCAGAGAATTGGTGCAAAAAGTCCAGGACATGATCACTAAACACAGCCAGGGCAATTTTGAGTTTACCAACTTACCTCGCAAATTCAATATTGCGATCGAAGGAGGGCGAGATAACTCAGTCCATGCTGAAATCAATGATATTGCTTTTGTACCAGCCTATAAAGATGGTGAATTAGGCTTTAATGTGGTTGTAGGTGGTTTCTTCTCAGCCGCACGCTGTGAAGCTGCCATTCCTCTCCATGCCTGGGTTCCCCCCAATGATGATGTGGTTGACCTCAGCCGAGCTATTTTAGAAGTCTATCGTGACCACGGTTCGCGGGCCAACCGACAAAAAACCCGCATGATGTGGTTGATTGATGAATGGGGTATTGACAAATTCCGGCAAATGGTGGAGGACCAATTTGGTAGCCCCCTAAAGACTGCTGCGGAAAAAGATGAAATTGATTGGGAAAAGCGGGATCACATCGGTGTCTATCAGCAAAAGCAACCAGGATTAAACTATGTAGGCTTGCATGTTCCTGTGGGACGGCTACAGGCACAAGATATGTTTGACCTAGCTCAGTTAGCAGATGTCTATGGTAGCAGTGAAATCCGGCTTACTGTTGAACAAAATGTCATTATTCCCAATATTCCCGACTCTCGCTGGCAATCCTTCTTAGCTGAGCCTCTGTTAACTCGCTTTAGTATCACTCCAGCTGCCCTAAGTCGCTCTCTGGTTTCCTGTACTGGTGCTCAATTCTGTAAGTTTGCCTTAATTGAAACCAAACAACGAGCCATAGCACTAGTTGAAGCTCTGGAAGCTGAGTTAGAAATGAGCAAACCAGTAAGGATTCACTGGACTGGTTGTCCTAACTCTTGCGGTCAGCCCCAGGTAGCTGATATTGGTTTAATGGGCACAAAAGTTCGTAAAAATGGTAAATCGGTAGAAGGGGTTAATATTTACATGGGTGGTAAAGTTGGCAAAGATGCTCACTTGGGTAAATGTGTACAGAAAGGGATTGCCTGTGAGGACTTGGTACCAGTACTACGGGATTTGTTGATTGAGAATTTCGAGGCCAAACCCAAAAATTGAAATCGATGATATCATGTCCGGTTGAATACTTATCGTTAAGGCTGACGCGGGGACGCGGAGAAGTTTTTATCGTAAGCGATTAGGCGGACATGATAGGATTACCAAATCGGGTATATATAAACCCGCTACTTATGACATTGTAGAGACGCGCCAACAGCCCTACGGGCATCCTTCGGCAGGCGCTCTCGTTATCAATTGTCGTAGGGGCGGGTTTAGGGTCACCGAAGGGAGCATTTGGCGACAATCTTCATACAAAACCCGCCCAAACCCTAACTAGCTTCGTCTGCTTCAATTCTTTCGTCGAGGACTCGGTAGAGGACTCGGTTGAGGTCCAGTTCTCTGTAGAGGTTGAGGTCCAGTTCTCTGTAGAGTTTGAGGTCGAGGTCTCGGTTGAGGACTCGGTTGAGGTCAAGGACTCGGTTAAGGTCGAGGTCGAGATCGCGTTTGAGAATAACCACCTCAGCTAATTTACTGTACCAGTCCTGCCACTGAGTTGCTTCTATTCCAGCAATTATTTTCTCCCCCCTATCGTTGCACCAACAGCCAATCTGTTGTTCTATTGCTGGATACTCTTCTGCTTCAGCTAAAGTAGGCAGTCTGTAGCTAAATCCCGATGCAGAGTGCTGTTGACTCAACCACTCACAAAATTCTTCCGCATCACTAGCTCGTACTCCAGTAATGGGCTTTTGAGCATCTCCAGGGGAAAACCTGTAATCTTTCCAGTGATCTGGCTGGTGATTTCCACCTACTTGGCGCTTCTCATCAATAAACAACTGATATTCCGCACAGGTAATGTAGCTCAGATCAATTTCCACATTGTCATCAAGCATTCTCCACTGCATTTTTCAGTCGCCGTGATAACTGCACTCCTGCTGCTAGTTTAAATATTTCTGGGTCGGAGGATTCCAAATCTGATTCCAGTTTAGCTTCCAACTGTTGGCGTACCCCTGGCTCAATCCGATTGCCCTCTTCTAAACAATCATAGGCAATGGTTAAAGATGCAGCCGTGGGATTTACCAATGCTGCCAGAATCAGTTTGGTGGCGTCACTCTTAGCTGCATAGAGGTGGATAGTTTCATGCCACCAGGAATCATTGATGTTGTCTATTAATAGTTGCTCTTGGTTTGTCTCCTTCACATGGGCTGCGGCTAAATATTCTTGAAAACTCAGATGAGCAAATTCATAAACACCTAGCTCTTTTTCCACTAATAAGCCACTGACATTCTCGATATGCTTGAGAAACTGCTTTGGCTGTATTTGATTACCTGCTACTGCTGCTAACTGGTGTTGAATAATCTGAACTCCCTCAGCTAGAGTAAAATCACGGGTTTTCTCTATCATTAACTTTAGCGCCAGCACTTGCAACACAGATTGTTGTTGCCCTACATTAAGTTGGATTGTACCTGGGACGCCTTTAGCCTGCTGGCGTCGTATCAGTAACACTTCACAAATCTCCCCATATAGTTCCACCCGTGATCCCGGCAATGCACCTCGGTTATCGTGAACTAAAGCAATCATCGTTAGTAGCAAGGGATTACACGCCATTGCTACCAGAGGGGGAAATTTTTTGAGGCGCTCAATGAGATCATTTGCCTTTCTTGCCGCCTCCATCCGTACTCCTGGATCTTCGTTGCGTGCTTGGCGTATCACTTCATTTTGCAGATACCAGCTGTGGAGAAACTCCTCCCTCTGCTTGAGGTTAAATGGTTGTACTTCTAAGGCAATGCCTACCTGTTTTAGTTTGGCATTGCGATAACCAAAAGGTCGAGAGGTGAGGATAAAAGTAGTTTTCGGATATGCCTGCATCTGAGAGTCTACCCACTGGCTCACTCCCTGACGCTGGGTTTCATCTGCCACCTCATCTAGTCCATCCAGCATAACTAAACATTGCCCTTGTTTTAATTTTTCCTCAAACCATTGGGGTGGCGGTTGTAGGGATGAGCCTTGATGCTGTCCATCTTTAACCTTTTTTGTAACTAGCTGTGCCAAAGTGGGTGGTTGCTTACTGGCAATTTCATCACGAATCTGCCGTAGATACAGTAGTACGGGGATCAGTTTTGGTGCTTGAGGATGCTGTCGGCGCTGCCGATTTTGGGCATAAGTTAGTGTCAAGTGCTCTAATAATGTGGTTTTCCCCGAACCAGGAGAGCCAATCACAACAATGCGTTTATAGGCTGATTGTTGGCGAATTTGGGTTAAAAAATCCCAGATGCGGAGATTCTCAGCCGATTGCTGCTCCTGAATCATAGCTGCTGATATTTGTCCTGGAGCCTTTGATTCCACCCGCAATGGCACAAATACCTTATCTAAATCCGGCGTAAAGGCTCCTGCGGTTTTTAATCCCTGGGTTCGATAGGTGCGGTAGGTATAAATTAAGTTCTGATAATATTGTCGTTTAAAGGGTGAGGTAACTTCCCACAGCAGAAATTCAAGTTTACTGATAATACTTGCTGCGAGGCTATCCATTCTCTGATCCACTAGCGGATCTAGCCTTGCCTTGCTCTGTTGTCCGAGTTTATTGATAAACCTGATAATAATTGGTAAAAGCAGGGCAACTACTGTAAAAACCAGACAAGTGATTGCTGCTATACCTTGCCCCTTGCGCAAAAAATGAATTGCCATCCCCAGTAAAACAGCAGGAGGAAGCCACACTAACCACCTTCGCCAAGTTATCGGTATCGGTAACAACAGCACCGGCGGCAGTACAATTCCTACAACAAACAAACCCAGAGATGAGTAGAAGACAACAGAGGTAAATTCAGCTGGCACTTGCTGAAACCTCATGAGACTGTAGAGGATTCCACCTCCCATCAAAGGTAAGAAACCAACCAGCCAATTTTGCTTCCCTGGTGCTGGATTAGACTGAGATTTACTCAATAATTCCAGGATAAACAGCGCTACTATACATACTCCCATCAGCGAGAAAATTAGGGAATTAGGAATTTGTAAGTCATCTTTGCTTGGGAATTGGTTAATCAGCCAACAAAAAAAACCATTGCTCAATATCCCCAGCAGCGGTAGCAGCCAATCTTTCGGTTTAGGCATTGGTGATAGTAGTGAAGAGCTTTCGACAACAGCCTATTGCTTCCCAGTTTAAGCGATCAGCTCTGCTGGTGCTGGAGGCAATCGGCTTTGGGAATGAAGAATTTAGAATTTAGAATGAAGAATTTAGAATCAGAGGATGTAGTGCATTCGCGTAGCGTGCGCTAAAGGTTAAACGCGAGCAGCTCTGCTGGTGCTGGAGGCAATCGCTTTTGGGAATGGGGAATTGGGAATTGTTAAAAGCGCCCCACGAGCGGCACGCCACCCTCGATGAATGGAAGAAACAAGCTCAAATCCTCTTCCCTGTTTCCTTTTGCCTTTTGCCTGTTGCCGAGTGAGCGAAATTTTGGGTGGAATTTCCATTCTCCGTGTCTCCGCGTCTCCGCGTCTCCGCGTCTGCTCCCTTGTTTCTCGAGAGTCAACTGAGACTTTGGATCCAAGCCAATGGTAATATCATTGTGGCCGTTCGAGTATATATAGCGAGTCTTGAGAGCAAAATTCCTCAGCAAGTAGGTTCACAACTCAAATAGAATCGCGATCAAACAAATGCAGAAGTTAAAAAAAATTTGGCGTCTCTTCAAATACTCTTATAGGGACAAGAGTTTTTTAATCGGGATAGAGAAAGTTGAAGGCTTTGTCTCCAAAGTCTTGTCTATAGTGATGATAATAGTCATCTTAGTTGCCCTTTATGATCTGATTTTCTTACTTTATAAACAACTATTATCTACTCCATCGGGCTTTTTTACCAAAGGACTACTAAACATTTTTGGTCTGTTTTTAAATCTTCTCATTGCCCTGGAAATCTTAGAAAATATTACTGCCTATCTACACAAGCATGTTATTCAAGTCGAATTAGTTATCGTTACCTCTTTAATTGCTGTAGCACGTAAAATCATTATTCTCGACTTGTCAAAAACTTCCGGACTACAGGTAATGGGTTTAGCATTTGCGATTCTAGCTTTGTCCTTTAGTTATTGGATAATCCGTCGGAGCAGTTCTAGAACAATATAGTAAATATAGTTTTTCCATTTAGATGAGGTACTTTCGTTCTTGGTTTTTGGGAATGGGGAATGGGGAATTGGCATTGGTGACAAGTTAAGGTAAAAATGTCGTTGTCAAGGGAGCTGGGGGAGCTGGGGAAGCTGGGGGAGCTGGGGGAGCTGAGGCAGATGAGGAGAGAAAGGAGACAATATAGCTACATAATTATTCCCAAACAACAAACAACAAACAACAAACAACAAATGACAAATAACAAATGCCAAACAACTTCTTCCAATTTGAAGCAGATTTTGTTAACTCCTTACGCTGTATACCCATGCAAGTGCGGATGAAATTAGATACTTGTGGTGTCAAACTCAAATTGAGCCACTGGAATCAATTTACCCAGCAAGAGCGTCAAGCACTGGTAGAGATGCCTTGTACCACAGCCGAAGAAATTCCTGCCTATGAGCAATATTTACAACAGTTAGTTGTCGAACATACACGCACCCCTGCATCTACACTTACCATTGACCCTCATCCCCCTTGGATGGATACTACAACTATTCCCTCCAGCATTCAGACAAAAGCTCAGGAGTTGGGAGTATCGATTACTCCCTCCCAATGGCAATCATTGACTTGTGCTCAGCGTTTTGCCTTAATTAAACTTAGCCGACCTAGTCATGAAAACAAAAACTTCTTGCCAGCACTCCAGGAATTCGGTTTGCTTTGATGACAAGGTGGGAGGCAGAAGGGAGGAGGCAGAAGTCAGAAGGCAGAAGGCAGAAGGCAGGAGGCAGGAGGCAGGAGGCAGGAGCTAGAAGGCAGGAGGCAGTCCGAATGAAAAAATTTTTTTTCACCACCTGGTGATGAAAGTAGGTTCTTCCCTATTGCCTATTGCCTATTGCCTATTGCCTATTGCCTATTGCCTATTGCCTACTTACAAGTCAGAAGGTAGAAGGTTCAAAGGGCAGTTGACTGGTTTTCTATCTTCTTTTTTGATGTGGAATTTTATCCAATTCCCAATTCCCAATTCCCATTTATAAATAAATATTGGAGTTCGGCAATAATGACTGCTACCCTGAGTTTCAACAACCCGTTACTAGAATATTTACCTTCTTTACCTGGTAAATATGGTCCTTTCCTCACCCTCTTGAGTCTCTCAGCAATTGTCGCTTCCTTACTATACTTTATTTTCTTCTACCTGCTGTACTCGTTGTTTCGTAAGCGGGAAACGGATCTACCCCTGGTTATCCTCAATGTTTCACGCAGTCCGATTCTTACTATTGTTATCCTTTTGAGTTTAAAACTTTCCTTGGGAGAGTTGGATACAACAGGAACTATCGGTTTGATTCAGCGAGGATTGACGGCAACAATCGTTATTTTTACTACTTACTTGATTGCTCAGCTATTTACCCAAGTAGCTATTTACTATTTGAGAAGCTACGCTAAGAGAACTGAGGCAGTTTGGGATGATGTCTTAGTACCAATCCTAGACAGGTTGATTCCCGCCTTAACTTACCTAATTGGTACCTTCTTTTTCTTGCAAATCCTGGGAATTGATTTAACCGGAATCTGGGTAGCCTTTGGTGGATTGACGTTTGTCTTGGGTTTTGCCTTAAGAGATATTCTGGGCAATTTTTTTAGTGGCTTAGTTTTATTAATTGATACACCTTTCCAATTCGGAGATGTAATCTCTCTGCCGGATGGAAAAATTGCAGTAATCAAAAATATTGGTTTGCGGGTCACTCAATTGTATCTTATCGATAACGATTGTGAAGTGTATATGCCTAATGCTTCTTTGGGGGGGATCAATATAGTCAATCTTACTCGTCCTACTCCTCACTTTGCTACTTCCATTAATGTGACAGTGATAGCAGAAGCAGAGCAAGCAAGTACTACAGAGCTCCTCAAAGAAGCAGTTCTCGCTCATCCAGATACCTTAGGCGATATTGATGAAAAACTGCAAAGCTTAGAAAATTTTCAAGATTTAGAAGAAGTTGAAGAAGAGCAACTATCAAAAAAAGAAGCTGGCAACCTCCGTTTATTAGCGGAAAAAAATGTCAACAACCAACTGCAAAAAATTGAACAGGAATTTAAGCAGTTAATTCTGGCAATCAAGGTTCTAGAAAGGGGAGGGTTGACTCCTTCTCAAATTGCAGTTGTGGAAAAATATTACCAAAGCATCTTGGAATTGGTTGGTTTGGAGATAGTCGAGGAGGATAGCGGCTGGGGTAAATCACAATTAGAAGAGGTAGTAACTTCAGATGATAAGCAGACATTAATTAACTTAATCAGATTATGGTATAAAGCCTGGATAAAAGACCCTAATTTAAAGGCTGAGGACCAGCAAATTTTACAGGAAGAATGGGAATCAAAACTGGATATTCTCAAGATAAAGATGAATAAACTCTTGCAAAAAATTGCCAAACCTGGAGGAGATGAGACTAGGTTAGATGACTATAGTCAAAGTGTGATTAGATGGCTACAAGAAAACTTCAAAGAGTCCCAATCCCTGTGGAAAGAGCCAAAAATTAGACTAGAGTCTGTCACAGGTTCTGGCATGGAGTTTGCGATTAAGTTCTACGTTGACCATATTAAGCTAGAACGTTGGGATCGAGGTTACCGTGTCTCTAATGAAGTGCGTCGCGAGGTAGTCCGACGTTTGAAAGAAGCTGATATTTATAGTTCATAATATTGAATTAAGAATTAAGAATTAAGAATTAAGAATTAAGAATGGGGAATGGGGAATGGGGAATTGGGAATTGGGAATTGGGAATCGAAAAAAGAATGGCTACGAATCATTTTTATCCCTGGTGGGAGCATCCCATTTTGGCAGAAATACTCTCTTCTCCAGCTTTCTCAGCTTCCCCAGCTTCCTCAGCTTCCTCAGCTCCCTTGCTTCTTATAATTTGACGCTCCTTGCAACCGAATGCTATTAACAGATGAATTACTACTAGATTACAAACGTTGTCGGCGTAGAGCATTCCTACAAATTTATGGGGATCTCTCTCGGCAAGAAAAACCGCAAGATTTTCTCTTAAAACTGCGATATGATAGCTGGACTCATAAACAAGCAGTTCTTAATATTGCTCCTTATCAGCAACCAAACTACCCTGATAGAGATTGGCAAGCTGGAGCCAACGCGACTTGGCAATTGATGCAACAGGGAATAGAGCGGATTTCCCAAGGAGTGTTGCTAACAAACAGAGTAGAGGGACTAACACTGGTAAGCTCTCCTGATTTGTTAGTCAAACAGCCAGGAAGGTCAATTTTTGGCGATTGGTTCTATGCTCCCACTACGATTAAAATGGGTAAGCGTCCTAAACCAGAATATAAAATTGTTGCTGCTTTTTGCACCCAAATCCTGGCAATGGTACAAGGAGTATGGCCAACTAGTGCCTGGTTAATTTTGCGTCGTCAAAATCCTCACGAGGTGAATTTAGATATCTGGATACCAGTGATGCAAAAACTGCTAACCGAATGTCTTGAGACACTGCAACAGCAACAAGAGCCAGAGGTGTTTATATCCCGTCAGAAATGTGGTCTTTGCCAATGGTATAGTAGTTGTTATGCGATCGCGAAAGCTCAAAAACACTTGTCCCTGTTGCCAGGAGTTACCCCTCGCCGCTACCAAGAGTTACAGTCTTTGGGTTTAACTACAGTAGAATCGATCGCTCATGCCCAAGTTACCACCTTGGAATCAGTTCTAACTCACGAAGTTGCAGCTGATTTAGTACAGCAAGCTCAATCTACAGCACAAAATCGGCCAATTCTCCGTCATAATTACGACCCTACTCTAACAAAATTTCAGGGATTAAACGGCTCTTGGGAAGTAAGGGAAGCAACTGCTTCTGGTGAGTATCTTCATCCCCCAAATCCCTTACCTACCGCATCTGTCGAGCTTTACTTTGATATAGAAGCAGAGCCTAGTTTAAAACTCGATTATCTGCTCGGTGTTTTAGTCGTTGAGCAACACACTCGTACAGAAACATTTTATCCCCTGCTAGCGGAACAACCAACAGCAGAAGAATCAATTTGGCAGCAATTTTTAGAATTGGTTTGGCTGTACCCAGATGCTCCCATCTTCCACTTTTCTAACTATGAAGTAGAAAGCATCAAACGCTTAGCTAAACTTTATCATACTCCATCAGTGCTGATTAAGCCTCTGCTTCCGAGATTAGTAGATGTACACAAACAAGTGATGAATACTGTTACCTTGCCCGTCGAGAGCTATTCTCTCAAAAATCTTGCCCGATGGTTGGGTTTTGAGTGGCAAGATGCGCATATTACTGGTTCCCAATGCGTCTGTTTGTATAGCCAGTGGTTGGAGACAGGTAATCGCTCACTTCTAGAGACTATTAGACGCTACAACGAAGATGATTGCCGTGCCACCTATCGCCTCAAGCAGTGGTTAGCAGACTTTTACCAAGATCAATCCAAACTAGTAGTTAATCTCTTACCTTAAAATTTTATAATCTAAAGCGATCGCAATTTCTTACAATGGTGGCTAGGAGCAAGTGGAATTAATCAAACCTGTCATTCGGCTTAGTGTTATTCAATCTCGCATACGTGGTGTAGAGGTAAATCGGATAGAGCAAACCCGTCAAGATAATCTCAATCATCTCTTAGAGCTAATTGATAATGCTAATAATTGGGGAGGACCAAAAGACCTACTTTTATTTCATGAATTTCCGATTACCGGTTACTCTAATAGATGGAATCGACAGGAGCTACTAAAAATTGCGATCGAGATTCCAGGGGAAGAGACTGAAGCGATCGGGAAAAAAGCGAAAGAATACGGCTGTTATATCGTTTTTGGTTCTTATGCCAAGGATAAAGCATGGCCCAACCATATATTATCAATTACCACAATTATCGGTCCTGATGGCAAGATAGTTGACAAACACTGGAAATCTAGAAACATCAAAAATGCTTTTGGACCAGGTTTTGAACTGTTCACTACCTCCATTTATGATGTACTCGATGAGTATGTTGAAATGTATGGTTGGGATGCAGTTATACCTGTGACTCGCACCCCCATCGGTAATATCGCCACTAGCTCCATACAGAAAGAACCCGAACTATTCCGAGCTTTTGCGATCAAAGGTGCAGAAATCATCTTACGAACTTCATCAGGAGGGTATAGTTCCGTTGATGTGCAGGCAACTTCACTCTACAACCGGGTTTATACAGCAATTGCCAACAATGCCGTCTCCCCCAATAATCCTGGATTTTTTGACGATGGCGGCGGTGGTGGTTGTGCTATTTATGACCCCAATGGCAAACTCATGAAAGAAGCCAACTCTGTTCACGAGGCTTGTGTAACGGTGGCGATTCCCATTGCCGAATTTCGAGCCAGCCACTATCCACCTTCTGTACATATGGAACTATACCGCCCCATCTTTGACAAATATTTCAATCGTTATCCTCCCAATCTCTTTTCCTCTTACCAGCCAAAAGACACCGCCGATGCTTTTCGCTATCTATCTGATAAAGATGTTTGGCAATAGGCAATAGGCAATAGGGAGTAGAACCCACCCCTAACCCTTCCTAGGAAGGGAACTCCGAGGGGAGCTCCGGAAGAGGAAAAGATATTGTTTATTGCATTTAATTGCAGGCTATTGAACCGAAGATGGGATTGGCTTCAATTGGGATATAGCTTCTTCAGGAGTGACAAAATTACCAACATCTGCTGGAAGCTCAACTGCTTCTTTGTTGTAGAATTTAACAACTAACTTACTCACATTCATAGCTACCCGCTGATTAAATCTGAACAAATCTGAAAACCTACGCTCTCCCTGAGTCGTCTGAAGTTGACGACCCCCCACTTGATTAACTTCAGTTGTAAACTTGAATATCTGTCTATCTTCACCAATCGACAACAATACCTCATAGGAGTTAGCCTCAAGGCTCGGTTTAATAGACAAAACTTTTACGTTCATCGTCTCAATGAATAAATAGCTTGACTATTCCAGAAATTTATAAATTCTTCTCTATCCATTTTATAACTTGTAGCATCCCAAGGGTCGCGAATTAGGATTTTTCCTGTCTCGTCAATGCCATCAACAACAACCATGTGACCTAAGTTAGCCAAAGGTTCCCACAAAACAGCAGCCCAAGAACCTGTGCCAATCAGTACATCGATTATTTCAGAGTATGTTGCTCCTGGAATAGACACGGTGCCACCCAACCAAACTCTAGAGCTACTGTTATCAAGACTATTGAGTGCAATTGCCAGAGCTTCAGCACTCATAGGTACTCCAGTTTCAGCCGCAATTATGGATTGACTTACATCATAAATTTCTCGCTCTCTGAGTAGCATTTCTCCGCAAGCTGTTCCACATGATACTTGGTCTTGTTGCTTGACAATATTGGGAGCAGTTATCTCATCAATAACTCGCCAATTTCCACCTGCGCCAGACAGTCTTTCCATTACTGAGCGCTTTTTCACTTATATTTTTATCCGTACAGAATATAACATGATAAATACGGTGAAAGTTATATATGGCATTAATGAACTTATTGAGCAAACCCTAATTACTAACTGCTAACACCGATTGCCAGTCCTGAATCGCTTGTTGTGACCAAAGCCAGTTTTTGCTTAAAGCATCTGGTTGAAAGTTAATCGCATCACCAGCCATTACTTCTTGACGTAGCTTGACAGAGTTATCAATCAACTTCGCTCGCTTATCGCCGGATTGCTCTTGAGCAGATTTCCATTGTCCTAATGCTAAACCCGCAGAGATATTCAGATATTCGGTTCTTTTTGTGACTTTAGCAGAGTTGTTTGAAGGATCTAATGCTTGCTGTGCTTTTTGGTTAAGGCTTCGTGCTTTGAACCAGGCATTATTGGCTTTCTCAAAATCTCCCTCAGCATAGTAAGCAAAACCCAAAGCATTGCTGTAACTAGAAGAGTTAGGTTGCTTTTCGCTCGCCTGTTCCCAGAAGCGTCGAGCATCATCGACACTGTAGTCTTCGTTACCAGCTTGGATAGATGCCCAAGCCAAACGCCCTTTCAAGAAACTAACAGCAGGATTATCTAGTTGCTCGGGAGATACAGTTTCAAGGGCAGCTTTTGCCTGAGGTAATGCTCCTCTGTTGAGCAATGCCTCCACCGCCTCTTGTCCTGGAGCAAGATTTCCTTGGCTCAATTCTTGAATGGCAATTGTTGTAACAGTTTGAGTATTAGTATTTGCCAGATCTAAATCCTCGGAGTTTGGGATGGGGGGAATATTTAGTTCTGGTGGATTGGGATTGAGTACGTCTGCTGGTTGTACTTGACTAATTACCAAGAACCCAAAACCCAACAACCCACTTGCGACAATAGCTGTTCCTCCAAATCCTAGCCACAGCTTAGGGATATTTAGTAACTTTTCCTGCCAAGTCTTGCTATCTGTTGGCTGAATTTGCTCAACAGATTCACTCAAGTTAGCAGGTTGCTCTGGTTGTGCTACCAATTCCTCAGATCGAGATTGTTGGGGATTGGAGGGTTTTACTTGTGAACTTGTTGAGGATTCAGATACAGCTACAGTAACTTCACTGTTATCACCAGAGGGTGTCAGCTCAGAGAAACCATTCTGGAGACAATTCCAAATAAAGTCAGGGAGATCGTCAGGATCTAAATTAGGATCAACATCAATAGGAGCCTCAAAATCTGCTATATCATCGGATAAACCTGTTGTCTCAGAAACGAAGGGTGCTTCCTCTAGTTCTAAATCCAGGGAATTGTCAGAAGGCTCAGGTAAACTAAAGAAAGCTTCCCGGTTACAAGTAGGCTCACTAGTGTTAGTCAAAAAACCATCAAATTCCGGGTGCAGATAGAGAACAGGCAGTGCCCAATACAACTGATTGGAGCCGTAAGCAGAAATTAATCCCTGTCTAGCTCGACTTAAGCTCAGATCAATGGGATAACCTTGATTAAGATTGCGGTAAAGCAGTCGCGTTAAACTCAGGGACACCTCATCAGGAATTCGTTCTGCCATAGCAATGACAGCAGGAATTCCTCGCTTAACCAGAGCTTCTGCTAAGTTGCCCTCTTGGGAATTTTCTGGATTATCGGAAGTTGCAGTATAGACACCACGGCAGGAGTTAAATACTGCTAGTTGGACACCGTTATTTACCAGCAATCCTGCCAAGTCATCACCGTTAAGAGTCTCAGTTAAACCAGTTTTGCTACTTACCAGATAAACATTACCCCCAGCATCCCCTAAGTTAGAATGACCTGCGTAGTGGAAAACTTGATATTGCCCTTGTTCGAGGGCTTGGGTTAGTTGTTCCCTTCCCGGCTGTGAAAGAATAGTCAACTCAATTGCTGGTGATTCATGAGAGAAACGGTTTTGGAGTTCTTCTTTAAGATGATTAGCTTCTTGTAGTAACTCTAAACTTTCTTGGTCACTCGGACCAGAAATCACCATCAGAATTTTTAGGGGTTGATTGGCTCGATAACGTGGTTTCCGAAAGGGAATCGTCAATCCTGTACCCAACTGATAGCGCGAGAAGACAATATCGGTTCCTGTTGCTAAGGGGCGATCAACCGCATGTAGCACTTCCCAAGGCAAGCGGGGTAAACTTGTCCCTCTAAGTCCCAAGCGCAGCCGCAAAACCTTATGCTGATTTTGCGCGATCGCTTGTGCCATAATCCAACTATCCCACAGTTTTTCTTGAAATAAAGCACGGTAGAGTTGCCGACCTAGGGACACCAGATTGGGTGAGGATTGATTTAGCGGATTATCCCCTTCCTGGAAGGGCAAAAAGTCGCCACCAAAGTTAGTACCCCCTTGTAACAAACCCACAAGGGGATCATTCATCAGCTGCCGCGCTTGGGCTAACCAGTCCTCCACTGGCCAAGTGACCTCCTCTTGGGCTAATGGTACCCCTGGAGCAACTCGTTCAATACGCACCAAGTGTTTTTCTTTTTCTTCCCCTAGGGGGGTCACAGAGATGTGGAATTCCTGTGCCACTGCTACCTGATCAATAATAGTATTACTTAATAATTTCAAGGGCTTTAGCTGCACGAATAAAGTCTAGAGGATTAAGTAGTATAGTTATCTACACATAGATTGACCTAATTCCCTGAAAGTTTCCCAATTTTGGGGTTGGGGACTGGGGAAGCCCAATAGGCTATCAACTTAAAGCAAGACAAAAAGGCTGTAGGGGTGAATGGCCATTCGCCCATACTAGATGTTAGGTTTTTGTCTGTCTGTAGTATACTTGCTCACAACCTTGATTTCCCGCTGGATAGTTAGCAGCCACCCAATGCTTAAAAGTTCAGGTATTGGGAGCAACTTGTTGGAGGATTTGTCCGGATAGTGATAATGAACCCAGGAATAGTGGAGTGGTAGATGCACCCTGATTGACACTTCCTGGCTCACCGGTTTGAGCCGGGAATTTTTTCCATTAGTCACTTAGATGCCCACAACTCAAGATAAAATCTCGAGTTACTTCCAAGATTGACACTTCCTTCTTAAATCTAGCTTAGCATCTGAAATTTTTCTGGGGTCATTGGTCATTGGTTATTAGTCAGTAATTATGAACTCTGAACTCCTAACTCTGGTCAATTAGGTCAAAAAAGGCATCATCTAACTCATAACCTAGCATCTTAGCAAGAGACTGAGCACGGGACTTGCTGGGTATCCCCTGCTGGTTCAACCAGTTACTCAAAACAAATACTTTTTGCATCACAAAGATTTCCAAAGCTTCCGGGTTGTACTGAATACCTTCGGTACGGTGAAACTGGTGGGGTACCAACATAGCCGTGTAGCGAGCTAATTCCCCTGCTTTCCAATCCAGCAGAAACGGTATCCAGGGATATTGAGCATCCAAACGCACAAACCACAAACGGATCTCCGGGATTTCTGAGAGTTCCCGTGGATCATCCGGTTCATGAGGGTAGTCAATTTTAAATTGTAGCTGTTGTTCACTAGAGGCGATCGCTCCTTCTTGCAGGAGTTGAGCAATCACCGCCTGAGCCGGTTCAAGATTAAGATTGTTAATGCATTCAGCATTGAGCGCGATCGCAATACTCATCAAGTCAATAAAAGCACTAATAAAGAGCAATTAAGCAAGTAAAATCATTTATTATATAACTAATATCAAGTATATAAAAATACTTTCTATCACAAAAAAATACAATGAGTCGCCCAAACAAATACCAGGAAGCGACAAAGGTTATGACTTACGGAGGATTGCTGCATCGCATAACTAATAAAATCCGCCAGTCTTTAGAGCTACAGGATATTTTGTCGGCAACTGTTGCAGAAATGCGTTCATTTTTGCAAACTGACCGGGTGAAAATCTATCGTTTTCGTCCTGATGCTAGTGGACAAGTGATTGCTGAGTCCATTGCTCAGAATCGCCTGCCGTCCTTGATGGGACTCAACTTTCCTGCTGGAGATATTCCTCCCCAAGCTCGTGAGATGTTGATCAAAGCTCGCCAGCGCTCAATTGTCGATGTGGCATCAGAGCAAATTACCTTAAGCCGCAGCGATTTTACGGTTGAACCAAGCAGCTCTAAACTGACAGGAGATATTCTCAAACGTCCAGTAGACCCCTGTCATATAGAATACCTTAGGGCAATGGGGGTTCTCTCTTCCCTAGTAGTACCAATTTTCCATCAACAGCACCTCTGGGGGCTACTAGTATCTCACCACTCTCAACCAAGAGCCTTTTCTGAGCAGGATTTACAGCTGGTGCAATTAGTAGCAGAGCAAGTATCAGTGGCGATCGCCCAATCAGCTCTGTTGACTCAAGCACGAGAGCAAGTGCGGCAGGAGACTATGCTCAATCAGATCACCCCCTTGTTGCACTCACCACGCCCTATTGAGGAAATCCTGCAACTTGTTCTGGAAAGAATAGTCAGATCCGTCCAAGGTTCAGGTGGCAGGCTGTACTTAAGCTCAATAAATACAACAGCAGCAGCTCTTTACACCTACGGTATGCAGCCAGCACTTGTCAATCCAGAACAACCAGCTTGGCTAGAACAAAAGTCCTTCTGGCAGCAACTGATGCTCAAGGAATCTCCGGATTGCCAATATAGTCATTTAGGCAAACTACAAGTTGTCACTGATCTCTACCAAGAACCCCAATTGGCAGCTTTTAGCTGGGCATTCCAAGCTACCCCCATCCGAGGAATGGTTATTTTACCTATCCAGCATAATAGTGAGGACTTCCTCGGTTGCCTCACAATCTTTCGTAATGCAATAAATATAGAAACTCTGTGGGCAGGATATTGGGATCAAGATGAGCGCCAGCAAAAACCCCGCAAATCTTTTGAGGTTTGGCGAGAGTACAAAAATAATCAAGCTCCCCCATGGACTGAGGAAGACATCGAGCTTGTTGAGTCCATAGGCATCCACTTAGCAATGGGGGTAATGCAGTATCAGTTCCACCAGTTGGAAATGCATAACCAAGAACTCAAACTTGCTCACAAAATAGCTGAGGAATCCAGCCGACTCAAATCCAACTTTCTGGCATCTACCAGTAATGAATTAGGTGCTCCTTTAGCCTCAACTCTAAACTATCTGCAAATCCTCAGTAAAGGTTTATACAAAAACCAGGAAGAGTTCAACAAATATATCCAATTAGCTGATAAATCTACTCAAAACCTAGTTACTATTATTAACAATGTTTTAGATATTACCAAAATTGAACAAGGCAGGATGAAGGTTGAGTTGGAGCCAGTTAACCTCACTCCCCTCCTAGAAGAACAACGGGATCTCTTCCGTATCGAAAGCCAGCGCCGGAACTTAAATTTTGTTATTGATTGCGAAGTTGAGCAGGTTTATGCTGACAAAGCGAAACTCAGACAAGTGATAACAAACTTACTTGCTAACGCTTTTAAATTTACTGAGGCAGGGGAAGTCCGTATCACAATTATTCAACTGCTGGATCAGCCGATAGTAGAAATTAAGGTATCTGATACTGGTATTGGCATTGAGATGCGGAAAAAGGAACGCTTGTTAGAGGCTTTTGTTCAGGAAGATGACTATATCAAACGACGTTATGGCGGTACTGGCTTAGGCTTAGCCATTTGCAAACAGTTTATAGAATTGATGGGTGGTCAAATTCAGTTGGATAGTCCTGGTAAGGGTCAAGGTACAACAGTGACTTTAACTTGTCCTTTTCAATTTAACAAAGAATGAACAAAAACATTTTCTAGGAATATTGCAAGCTGATAGTTTATCACCAATCCGGCGAGAACTTCGTGAGCCATCCGGAAAAACTCAAATCAACGGTGTATGAGTTATAAGCGTCTGACGAGGCAAGGAGTAGGGAGTAGGGGAAATTTCTACGTCGAAAAAGAAACAGATTAAGTATGATGGGATGAGCCAGGTAGCTGGGCGGGAAATGTTTACTATAATGAATCACAAGGAAATTGTGGCACTAGGTGCTTCTCTACGACAGATTGATCAGAAGCTATTGACCCCAACCACAAAAGAGGATGATACCAGAGTCTGGTATCAGGGTGGGGAACCTTATTTTGACCTATTTCTAGAATTACGCCAGGGCAAAATAGAGTGGTTTCAGTTGACTTTGCGTGGCAAGTCGCTTTCCTGGAACCTCCAGCTTAATAGCTGGCAAACTGGTACTACGAATGAATTGCATACTGATGATCTTACCTTCTATCCTGCCAGCAAACTTATTGAGAGCAATGGGCAACTAGATTGGGAATTCATTGGATTAGTCCGCTCGATTCTACAAACCCGTGCTGGTGAACCCTTCTTTGACCAAATACTATCCCTATTTAATTATCAGTAACCAGTTACCAGTTATCAAGATTCACTGTCACTCTCATTTGTTAATTGAAATCCGAAGTCTTTATAAAATACTCGGTTAATTACAATTATGAATATAAAGTTTTGTGACTTCATACTTCTATCTAGATTTTTACGTGGAGAAAGAATTAAGAAGTTAAATACTGCTCTCAACCTCTGCAGTGTTAGCCAAACTATCTTGGTGCAAGCATCGGTATGCCGATAAATGGCCAAAGCTTAATCGTTCCTCACACTGGTATACAACTCAACAAACAAGCAATGCTTACTAATAATAGTTCCCCAAAAGTTGACTCTAGCCTCCCAGTTAATGAGCAACCGATTGTCCCTGCCTACAGTCTTGATACTGACACCAACAGCTTCAGTATTGCTGAACTAGACGCCATGACAGAAGTCTGGCAGCGGGTAGCAGAGGATACTGTTACTCCTCAGAGTAATACCTTTACTGGAGATGATTTTGAGCTAGGGATTGATAGTAGCCAATGGTTAGAGATTAGCAATGGCTCAGTGAATAGCAATTTTGGTGGCTCTGGCAACTCTCTATATTTTACCGGCGGGTCTATTGCAGATAGCTCCCGTTATGCAGTCACTAATACACTGGATTTTTCCAATGGCAGTAGTATCTCGTTTGACCTAATTTTTGGCAATAGTAATAATGGTGGTGAGAATGCTGATCCCGGGGAAGATGTGGTACTAGAATATTCCCTTGATGGAGGCAGTACCTGGAGCACAATCAACACTTATGGCACAGAAGTCTACACCAGTTGGACTACCATTACCGAGGCTATGCCTCTAGCTGCCCAAACTAGTAATACCACTCTCCGGTGGCGGCAACAGAATCACAGTGGCTCGAACTTCGATAACTGGGGTTTAGATAATGTTTTGAAAGATACCCACAATGGTCAGATTCAGGGTATGGTCTGGGATGATCAAAATGGCAATGGTATCCAAGAAGCTGGTGAGGTGGGATTAGCCAATTGGACAGTTTACCTAGACCAAAACCAAAATGGTCAGATGGATGCTGGAGAAACCTCAACTACTACCGACAGCAATGGTAATTACCTCTTCTCTGGTTTAGCAGGAGGCACTTACTATGTTACCGAAGTTGTACAGAACGGCTGGCAGCTAACTCATCCTAGCACTAGCAACAGTGCAGCAATCGGATCGCAAGCTAATATCCTACCGGTAATCACGACGACAAATTCCCATATTGCCATTGAGACTTATGGTGAGATAGTCGCCACCTCAGATAATATCATCACTCCCCAAAGCAATGACTCTGGACCACTGATTAATATCGATGACTTCCGTGCTGATTCTCGATTTGCTGGGATTGATGGTAGTGGTTTTGCCACAGTAATCTTGGATACAGGTATTGACTTAGACCATTCCTTCTTTGGCCCTGACAGCAATAACGACGGTATCGCAGATCGTATCGTCTATAGCTACGATTTTGCTGACGGGGACACCGATGCCAGCGACGTTAGCGGACACGGTTCCAACGTTTCCAGTATTGTTGCCTCTTCTGATCGTACTTACACTGGCATGGCACCAGGAGCTGATATTATCCACCTTAAAGTGTTTGAAGATAGCGGAGCAGGTAATTTCTCCTATGTTGAGCAAGCCTTACAGTGGGTCGTCAACAACGCTGCTACTTATAATATTGCCAGTGTCAATATGTCCTTAGGAGACTCTGGCAACTACGATACTCCCCAAGCTCTATACGGCATAGCTGATGAGATGGCAGCCTTAGCTGCATTAAATGTTACGGTTGTCTCAGCAGCAGGCAACGATTACTTCAACTTTAACAGCGTTCAGGGAGTCTCCTATCCAGCAGCTGACCCCAATTCCCTCGCTATCAGCGCAGTGTTTGACTCTAACGTGGGTGCTGCTAGTTACGGCGGTGGTGCCAGAGCCTTCTCCACCGGAGCAGATTATCTTACTCCCTTCTCCCAACGTCACCAGAGCTTAACTACAGTTTTTGCTCCTGGGGCACCAATTACTGGTGCTGGTCCCAATGGCGGTACTGTTACCCAGCACGGCACTAGCCAAGCTTCACCTCATATTGCTGGAATTGCTGTACTAGCTCAGCAACTAGCAGTGCAAGAATTGGGACGCCGACTAAGTGTCATCGAGTTGAGTGAGCTGTTAATTTCTACTGGTGTCACGATTAATGATGGTGATGACGAAGATGATAATGTCACCAATACTGGTCTTGATTTCAAGCGGGTTGATGTACTGGCTTTAGGTGAGGCAATTCTCAACATGGCTGGTAGTAATTCTGGTACTTATACCGTCAACTTAAATCCTGGCGATACTGTAGCGGATATTGATTTTGGTAACCAGCTCCTTACCCCTATCAACGCTGGTTTCGAAACTGGTGATTTCACTGATTGGAATGTTATCGGTGATACCAGTATTGAGATAGCAGCAGTTGGCAGTAATCCGACAGAAGGAACCTACCAAGCTTTGGTTACTGCTGGTAATAATGCAGTGAGCGATAGTGATCTCGAAGCCTTCTTGGGCATCAATGCTGGAGACTTAGATGCTTTAGGTAATGGTGATGCGATCGCAGGTTCTGCTATTCAATTTACACCGATTACCGTGGCAGCTGGAGATATATTGAGTTTCGATTGGAACTTCCTCACCAACGAAAATCCCTCTGATACGTACAACGATTTTGGCTTTGTGTCAATCTCCTCTGGAGACTTATTGGAGCTAGCCGATACAAATAGTGAATTTTCCCGCTTTGCTGGTTCCTTTGGCTCAGAAACCGGCTACGGAACCTTTACCCATGAGTTTACAACTGCTGGCACTTTTATGGTGGGTATGGGAGTGGTAAATGTGACAGATAATGTTATTAACTCGGCGTTGCTAGTGGATAATTTACGGCTCATTTGACATCCTCCCCAGGGTAAACGCACGGGGATTCCCAACATCACTGTTTGGGCTTCCTATTTCTATACCAAATTCCCAATTATCATAAATTTGTTAAGGTTGCTTGAGGGTTTGGTATATTCAACTATATTCAAGGGAATTGTAATATGACAACCAGCGAAGAGTTTAAAGAAAAACTTAAGGCAGGAGAAATTGTTGATGCCCTAACTTTGGCAATGAGTGAAGCAATTGAGTTAAAAATTACCACCTGGGTATCCTCAGCCCAATCAGAGCAATCATCACCGGGTTACCGGATGTGTACCCGCATGAACATTGTAGATGGTAACATCAATAACGAAATTGGCACTCATTTCATTGGCAATGGTCCTTACACTGAACTGCGAGAGTTTCATATGGAACAGGTTTTAGAAGGACGCAATATTATCCGACAAAATCTGGAAAGCTTGCAGCAGCTATTCAAAGTTATAGCCAGTACCTTATCTCAATTGCCAAGAGATTCACGCCAAGTGCAGGAGCAAAATTCTCTCCTTTCTCCATCTTCTGAGACTATTTCTCCCTCTACTGAAGATGACTTACAGTAAAGGATGAGGTTAGTGTAACTTCTGGCTCTGCAAACCGCCCGAACTCTGTGGAAAGATTATTATGGCGTCGAGTGACGAGTTCAAACGACAACTCAAAGCAGGTAATTTTGCTAAGGCTTTTGCCATAGCATTCAGTGAAACTATTGAGTTGAAAATTACTACCTGGGTATCTACAGACTCAGATGATCCTAGCTCAACTGTAGCCAAACCAGGTCATCGTCTGCATACCCGCATCAATATGATTGAGGGCGATATTGAAAATGAGGTTGGCGAGCAGTTTATTGGCAATAATCCCTATAAGGAACTGCGGCAATTTCATTTAGAGCAAGTAGCTCAAGGGAACGAGATTATTCAGAGTAACCTCAAAAGCTTGCAAAAGCTGTTTGAAGTTTTAGTCATGAGGAAATACCAAACTGCAACAACTCCTGTTATAGAACCTCAATCTTCTGGCGTTGCCAATCAGCTCTTGCCTCCTGTAGAGCCTATCAGTACAACTCGAATAACGCCACAGCCGACTCAAACAGTGATCGAGGAGTCGCCAATTACTGCTGATACGGTAATTGAGGAACTGACTGACTCTCAGTTAAGCATGGAACCAACTCAGACAGTAATGGAAGAGTCGGGAGTTATTGCCAATACGGCAATTGAGGAAGAGCTGTCAAAAGCCGGGGTTGAGCAAAACAACTCAGCAGCAGTTGAAGCATCAGCCCCAGTTGCCAGGATAGCCATTGAGGAGGAGGTTTCCCAGGAGCAACCATCAGGCTCTCAACTAGATTCCTTAGCAGAGCCACCAATAGCTATCCCAGAAGCTTCAGATTCAGAAACTGTTGAGGAAGATTGGGATGACTCTGTGTTAGATTTCATGGAGTCCTTGCCTGTAGAGTCCCCATCTACTCCAGAAGAATCAGGATCTGACTTAGCAACAGAAGACTCTCAATTGTCTCAAAATTCCGTCAATCCAACCCTTGAAGAACTCAATTCTCCCTCAGCGTCACCAGAGCAAGAAATCGGAGTTTCGGAGTTAGAACTTGATGGGGATTGGGATGACTGGGTGATTGAAGAGACTAATATATTACCGGATGCGGCTGTTAGTGATCAGTCGTTATTGGAGCTCCAAGAAGAGTATGATGATTGGGATGATTGGGTAGTCGAAGAGCCAAGTAATTTAACAGATGTACCAGTTGATGAAGGACTCTCATCAGATTTGGGAACAGATGAAGATTGGGATCTAGGGGAATACTCTGATCCTTTCGCTGAACAACCAACAATCAATGGCTCAATGTCAGCTCTAGACATCAATGAAGACTGGGATGAGTTTGTAGTAGAGGAAGAAGATAATTTAGATTTCTCACCAAAGCCTGTGGAAAAAAGACAGCCACCAAGTCGCTTTCCGAAGCAGGACCAAGACAATAATTAAATATATGTAGGTTTATGGCTGTGACCAAGACAAATAACCGCAAGAGAAAACAAACTACTAATTCAGTAGCACCGACTAACCAAGGTGCTAATTCTACTTTAGGTCAAACCTTTAATGCTTTTGTCGAGTCTTTGGGAGGAGTCCTGATCGATATCACGGCATTAGAAGTCAATACAATGGTGGTAGATCGGATTACTGGAGATAAGTTTATTCCTTGGGAAGCCTACCGGGATATTTACCCAATCTCAACTACCTATCTCGAACAAGAGGGAATTCACGAATCTCTGCGCGATCGCTATATTCAGCTGCGCAAATCTCTAGAATTAGAGTATACCCTACTCCTGAGTGATCCTACTTCCGAATTTTACGATCAAGCTGTTCTGGATTCAGCAAGCCAACAGAATAATCACATCCTCACGGCTCCAGCAGCGGAATTGGAACAAATGGAAATTCGGCTACCAGACCCTTATAGCATCAATACTCATCAAAAAGCTCTTTATATTAAAAAAATTCTTAACAACAGTCGTTTCTTGCGCAGCTTGCGCAAGATTAATGAACTAAAAAACGCTCTAGATAATCGCAATAAGGCACTGCAAAAAAAGCAAGATGAGCAACGCCACGTCACCTCAGAGGCAATAGAAAAGGCAGTCAAAACTGATATAATTTACGCCCAAACGGTGATTCAGTTAGATGGTGATCTCATCAACCGCTACTCTGAGGAAATTTTGGATCACCCTCATCGAGATATGATTTTACAAATCCATAAAGAGGGGGTTCTTTCTGGTGAAAAGCAGTGGCGCGGACTATTGGAGTTTATCATTGGTTTGGTGCAAACCTCCTTTCAAGGAATTCGGAGTGCACTCAAGTAAAAAATTTTGTCATTGGTCATTTGTTATTTGTCCTTTGTACCAATGACTAATGACCAATGACTAATGACCAATGACTAATGACCAATAACCAAGGACTGAATTTAGAGCGCTACATCAAAGTAAATCAAGAAAAAATTCGCTCTCGTGTCCTGTTTCACAGTATTAGCTTTCACTTAGAATCAGAGCTTCTCACCAAAATCCAGCAAGCACAACAAACGGGCTCTCACCTGGAGATTTCTCGTAAGTTATTAGCTGATTTGCGCTACTGGGCTCTGATTGATGGGGAAAACTGCTTACAGACTGGATTAACTTTCTATACCTATTACTGGCAGGATGGCTCCGAAGAAGCACTGATGCGGAGTGTTATTGCCACTGATGGAGATATACTTCACCAGATTCAGAGCGAGTGTTTGGCACAGCCTCAGTTTTGTCAGCAAATTGCTTCTGCTCACTACTGGTTGATTGAGCAATTGCTGAGTCAGCTAGGTTTAGAGGCATTAGTTCGTCTCAATCTCCTTTCTTGGGTACTGTCTTTGGTGACTACAGCACCAATTGCCATTACTAATTTAGAGAAGCTAGTAGAAGGAGAACTCTGGATGTGGTTGCTCCCAATAGTGATGTCATGGCTCTTGAAATTAGTCTGGCAAGTTATTTTGTCTTGGTTGTTACCAACTCTTAGTCGCTGGTTTTTGCGTAGGTTGTTGTCTGGTTTGCTCTCGACTAACGGGATCCAACATCAAATGGCTAGAAGTATTTTGAGGTGGTTGGGAGGCTGAGGAGTTATACAAAAAAGTGTGGGGAGTGTTCGAAGTGTGGGGGGTGTGGGGAGATGGAGATACAATAGTAAAAGGTTTCGATAGCTTTAAGACTAGCTTCAAGTTCCCCTTCTGTATCTTTGACGATAAGCTCTACTGAGCTTCCCTGTATCCCTCCAGCAGCATTAATATCATCGATAGCTGCTTTAATGCCATTCAAGTTTGGTTGAGCAATAGACTCGAATTGCCCTGTCAGAGGGGCAATAACACCAATCTTGATGGCAGTTTTGGTAGTTTTATCTTGAGGCTGGCTACTACAAGCAGCCAACATCAGCCCTATCAGGGGGCTATCAAATTAAAGCAGCACATGCTATAGCGTTTGGAGAATGGGATGTGAACATTGAATTGCTACCAAAAGGAGTCAGGAGCCAGGAGTCAGGAGGGAAGAATAGAGAATTTATTTTCGGCGAATTTACCACAGTTAATCTACAAGAGCCATTTTTTTCTAAATTCTCCATTCTAAATTCTAAATTCTGAATTGCGATCGCACCTCAGCTTCAGGGAATTTAATGCAATTGTGGCTGCCGCTCATCAATTGGTAATTGTTGTCGCTTGAGTTTTCCTCCTCCATGAGTGAAATGGGAGACAATGATAAAGGCACTTAAGCCTACCAGAGGGCTGATTAGTGTGGGAAATCCATCAAACTCAGAAGTGAAAATGTTGTTGGGAATATAGAGGAGAGTATTGTCAATGCCGAAGGTTGTTGGCATCATTACAAACATTACTAACCGTGTCAGCGTACCACTGATAATACAGGCAAGTGCTCCCCATTGAGTGGCTTTTGGCCAGTAAAGTCCCCCAGCTAAGGGAACAAGTAGCCCAGCAAAACCAATATCAAACGCGAGCAAGAGCAAAATTCCTGTTTCCGGTACTCGTAAGGCAAAGAAGACTCCTAATGCTGTAATTACAAAAGCCATAACGCGGGTAATGATAAGCAATCTATCCCCTCCTGCATTATGGTCATCGTGCCGAATGCCGAGAAGATTGTGAGCCATCACCGAAGATGTGCCTAAAATCGCCCCGTCTGCTGTGGAGAGGGATGCAGACAGAATCGCCACAATGACAATTAGGCTGAGGATAGATGGAACAGCACCCTTAAGAAGTGCAAAAAGAAGAGGTCCATCGGCACTTACTCCCACTTGCTCAAGAATCTGGTTACCAGACAGGGCAATAAGGGAAAAGGGTACACCAATAATAATCGTTCCCGCCGAACCAATCAAGCAAGCTCTCTGGGCAGTTTCTGGACTTTCCGCTGCAAATACCCGTGCCATAAAGTCAATGGCAACAATATCACCTAATCCCAGTGCTAACAAAGTCGCCCAGTTAATCGCGGCACCGGAGCTAGGATTTGTTAGTTGCTCCAATTCAAATGGTCCCATGCCTGCGGGAATTTCCAAGCCAAATTTGAATCCAATAAAACCAATTAATAGCACTGAACCAATGAAGGCAATCAATACCTGAATCGCATCCGTATAAGCTACAGCAAAGAGTCCTCCACTAGCCGTGTAAATAAACACGATAATGGCAATAAGCATTACACCCGCAAGGTAACTCGTTCCCAAGAAATTTTCAAACAGATATCCTCCAGCAACCAGATTACCTGCCAATAAAAAGGCAAAGCTCAAAACCATGATGATGGAGGCAACAAACTCCGTCGTGCGACTGTACTTTACTCGGTAGAAATCGGGTAAAGTGATTAAACCCATGCGGTTCATCGGTTTGGCAAAGAAAAGTGCTGTCATCAATAGACAAAGGGCTAATCCAATGGGTAGGGAAGCACCTGCCCAAAAACCAAACTCTGCTGCTAAATCTGTGTTTCCTAAGGTGGCGTTGGAATCTACTGACTGTGCCATCAGGGTTGCCGCTGCTAAGGGTAAGATCAATCCACGCCCAGCAACCAGGAAGTTGACACTATCTCCTTTAATTTGCTTCGATGCCCAGACACCAATACCAAGGGTGCCAAAGAGGAAAAACAAAATCCCCCAGAAGAAAATCGTATCTGTCATAATAGTTAATCCTGAGTCTGTATGGAATCGGATTCAGGCTTGATCGATGGGAGCTATCCAAAATCTTAGTAGGAAGCCGGATAGCTCTTTTTTACGCCTGAATTGCAACTTGTTCAATGTAAAGTGGTTGAATTTGAGTGCGCACCCAATCAAACCACTGTTCTAACCCTTCACCTGTTTTTGCAGATAAGGAAATTATCGTGACGTGCGGATTTATTTGACGCACGTTAGATTCGAGGCGCTCTAAGTCAATATCTAAGTAAGGCGCTAAGTCGATTTTAGTAATTAATAAACAGTCCGCTTCTTGAAACATGACTGGATATTTTAAAGGTTTATCTTCTCCTTCCGTAACACTAAGTAGGGCAACTTTGGCATGTTCTCCTACCTCAAATTCCGCCGGACAAACCAGGTTGCCGACGTTTTCCACAAACACGATATCGAACTCCGACGGATTGTATTTGTGTGCCAAAGTATGGATACCCCCCGATACCATTTGGGAATCGAGGTGACAGGAGCGCCCGGTATTAATGGCAATAACAGGAACATCATATTGGCGTAGGCGCTCGGCATCTAATTCTGTTGTCATATCTCCCTCAATCACTGCCATTTTTAGTTCCTGATTGAGGGCAGCAAGGGTACGTTCTAGTAACACAGTCTTCCCTGCACCGGGACTACTCATGACATTCAGACAAGTGATGCCCCACTCATCAAAATGGGCGCGGTTATGATCAGCTCCTGCTTGATTGGCATGGAGTAAATTGATTTCTAAAGCGGCATCAAAGGTTTGGTGCATATTTGGTTATTGGTCATTTGTCATTGGTCATTTGTCATTGGTCATTTGTTATTAGACATCTCCGAAAAAGAATCTGAAACCCTTATTCTGTCTAGGTGAAAACTTCATTTCGGGAGAGGTCTATTAGAATTGAGAATCGGTTCAAGTTCTGCTTGAGAATACTCAATGCGATCGATTTTCAGTTCTCGTCCTGAACGAATATCTTCCATTGGGGATTGACAGTTAGGACAGGCGTAGTGCAGCCCGATTTCTGGTTGGTATTCCTCTTGACAGGTGTGACAAAAAGCTACTAAAGGCGTCTCTTGAATTGCTAATTTGACTCCCTCTAAAAAGGTATTGCGAGTTTGTACGTTAAATGCAAACTGTAAACTTGCTGGTTCTACACAGGTGAATTGCCCAACAATTAGGTGAATAGTTTCTATCTGTGGTTGCTTAGGTTGAGATTCATACCAGTCTTTTACCGTAAGTATGAGGGCTTTAGTCATGTCAGTTTCGTGCATTTTGCATCACAATTTGACTGATTTTTTTCATTATTTGTAGTACTTGATAAAGCTCATTGCCTCGATTACGTACATGGAAAACGTTAGAGGTTGAGTATTTGGGACTATCTTCCTTGAGAAGCTTCAAAAAAATAAACTCTCCTCCGGTAGCGATCATGCCGTAACTTGGTCTGTCAGGAAAGGGATTTGCTAACATATAAGCCAGAATCTGTGCTAATCCAGCTTCAACTGAGTAGGTTGAGCGTTTGGCTTCAATCACCATAATCCAAAACTGGTCTTTCAGAATCAGGGTATCGATTCTACCTTTGATTACAACCCCTTCATCTTCAGTCGCTAATTCTATCGGTTCTTCTGCTTTAATACCAAAGGGAGTTAAATAAAATTCACCAATAAACAACAGGGGATCTAGTACTGCCATCCTCACAATATTCTCTGACAACGGAGGATAACTCTGCAAATTGAGGAACCCAGCTTTAACTTGATCCAGTTGACGTTTTTGGAAGTCGGAAACCTCAGGTAAGTCATCTTGCCATTCCGGAAAAAATTGCTCATTTTCAATGAGTTGAATTCCGAAATTGCTGATGAGATACCTAAGATTGATCTCCTTGGCTTGCAGACTTTGAACCATCGGCTTACTCCCTTACACTATTTACTCCCATTTAACCAACTCTGGTTGTGACTCTGCATGAATATAAGCAGGTTTTGCTTGACGTGGTAATTGTCCAGAAATGACTAAATGAGCCATAGTGTCACAAATGACTCGAGTTGCCATCAAAGCTGTGATATCACTAATGTCATAGGGGGGTGAAACTTCCACCACTTCTAAGCCACAAATTGGAGTATTTTGGACGATTTTCTTGAGTAAATAGAGGGCTTCACGGGGAAGTAAGCCACCAGGTTCTGGCCATCCTGTACCAGGGACAAAACCTGCATCAATGCAATCGATATCAAAGCTAATCCACACGCAGTCTGTGCCATCAGTTGCCCGCTCTATGGCAAAGTCTGCCGCAGCATCTAGCCCCATGTCTGTAATGTCGGTTACAGTTAGGATATTTGTCGCCCGTTCTCGGCAAACTTTTACCCCTTGACGCGGTACTTGCCAGCCACCAATACCAAGTTGCACTAAGTTTTTAGCTGGAGCATTTTTGATATTAGTGGCATGAAACCAGGGACAAGTATGCATCCGTTCATCAAGATCAGTTTCTTGAGTATCCACATGGCGATCAAAGTGAATGATACCAACTTTTTTATCACCAAGGTGACGACAAATTCCCCGTACTGTAGGAAAACCAATGGAGTGATCTCCCCCTAAAATAATCGGGAATGCTCCTGAACTAAAAACGTGAGCCACACCTTTGGAAATTTGGTCGAAGGACTTTTCATTATTAGCGGGAATAGTAAAAATATCCCCCACATCACACAGGGTAATTTGCTCCCGCAAGTCAACACCTAATTCAAAATTGTAGGGAGTGTAAAGAGCACTAATGCGGCGAATTCCTTGGGGACCAAATCTTGTACCGGGACGATAGGTAGTTCCTGAATCGTGGGGAACACCAACAATAGCTACATCATAGTTCCCGACTTGGCGCACATCTTCAATATAAGGTGCTTTAAGAAAGGTATTAATCCCGGCATAGTGAGGTAATTCACCTCGTGAAAAAGTGGGAATAGTGCGATCGCGAATACTCTCTGCTGCTTCTAAACCATATTTTAAACCCTGGTCAACTTCTTGCTGCCAGCCAGTTAAAGGAAGTTGTCTTTCTCGTTCTAAGGCACGTTTAGCTTCGCTGGAGTATTCATTGTTGCTAGCGTTGGGAGGTTGAAAGGGTAGCTGTTCACTCATCAAATTTTTCCTACTACACTTGTTTTTCATGAGTAAAGCCCGAGAGGTTAGCAATCTCTTGAGACTGCCTAATCCTCCCGGGCTTTTTTCCCGCCGTGGAGCTACCAAATAAGTTCCAATTTACCGCCGTTGAAAGTTTTTTTAGGTAGCCTGCTTCTCTTGGACCAGTAATCATCTAAGGGACTTTGCCTTAAATCGGAACCCTAGAAGCAATGTTCAAGTTACTATTGCGGGTACAATACCAAAAGTTTATGGATTTAAATGTAGCTAAAGTTACAATGGTCATTAGTCATTTTAGCCCTTGAAACCAAAAGTATAACCACCTATTGCTTGACCCTCAGATAGTGGAGCTGATAGTAAAACAATTTTTTCCATCAGCCAAGGTACAAAGCGATTGAGCAAAACCGTCAATTTACTTTGCCACCCAACGAATATCTCAGGAACCTCTCTAGGAAGCTGGCTAACTAACACCTTCGCTACCTTTTCAGGTGTAGTAGGCGCAACCCAACGAAACCGTTGGGTATCCCGCACCATATCCGTTTCAGTGAGGGAAGGTAACAGAGCAACTACTCTAACATTGTAAGGAGCTAATTCTGCCCGTAATGCTTGGGTAAAGCCCAAGATGGCGAATTTAGTAGCTGAGTAGGTGGCAAAAGTGGGAGCTGCTAATTTCCCCATCAGACTAGAGACATTGACGATTACACCATCTCGTTTTGCTGCCATACGTCGTGCCACTATCCGGGTAATGGCATACATTCCTAAAAGATTAACATTGAGTTCTTCTTGAGCTTGACGAGGCGTTGAGCTCAGGAAAGGAGTTTGGTGAGCTACTCCAGCATTATTAACTAAAAGGTGGATTGGTCCATAATCCCGCCAAGCTTGGGAGATAGTCGCACTCACTGCTTCTGTTTTGCTCAAATCCACAGCGAGGGGGATGACTTGGGTTTCGGGATTCAATTGTTGTACTTCTGATGCTACTTCCTTGAGGCGCTCAAGATTCCGTGATACCAATAATAAGCAGGCTGCTCCTTGTTGAGCTAGTTCGAGAGCGATGGCACGCCCAATGCCACGAGATGCGCCGGTAATCAGAGCTGTTTTTGCTTGTACTTGCATGGGTTACCTCCTCAAGTTTTGGAGTTGAATCTCTCAACTCAACAAATTGTTTGCCTTATGTAACCTAATGTAACAATTATTAACTTTTGTAAAAGTGACTTGACAAAAATCAATTGGTGACAATACTCACCGATAAGGGGTAACTTAACTCACAAAAAGCTGCGAGAAGGGACAAATTGAGAAAGGAAAAATCAATTAAAAATCTCAGTTTGATATTACTTCAGAGTGCAGAAATTGGATGGAAAGTTTTTGCAACTAGAGCTTCAATAGCTCGAACTAGCTGCACCGAGTTCCAGCTTTGGTATAAATAAGATGCGATCGCACATCCCCCAGCAGCTACACCTTCCTTGACATATCCCTGCTCATATGAGCGCAGCTGAGGGTAACGAGATGTAGCAAAACTCAACAAGGTTGCTAAAAGAGGTACATTACCAATTTCTTGTGCTAATCCTACTGTGTCACCAGTGGCGTCTTCTGCTACCCAACGGGTAGTTCCCACTACCACTTGTGCTGGTTGCCAGTCTAAGGAATATTTTTGAGCAATGCCAGAGCTAGGTAGTGCTAGTGCCTGTGCCAAAGCATAAACAGCTAGCATTTGTGTACCACCAGCCAGCAAAACACCACAGCTCCCACTAGCCCCAATTGCCATACCAGCTGCCACAACTTGCATAGGATCCCCCACCGCCGCCACCAGTTGCAAGGGATTGGAGGCGAAGGAATTGCCAATCAAGCCAACCCGCATTCTCTCTTCTGCTCCCCATCTCCCCATCTCCCCATCTCCCCATCTCCGCGTCCCCGCGTCCTCGCGTCTCAAAAACCCTGCCTGTTGCAGCCCTGCTTGCACAACTTCCCACTTTTGGGTATGGTTACAGCTAAAGTGGCTACTGTTGACTTTACCAGCAGCGGCAATGCCTAAACTAGTGAGAATACTTAAGGCTGTGGTTGTTCCACCGACTACACACTCCCCAATAATCAAATAGCCTTCACCCGCAACTTTAGCCAATTTCTTTCCCCACTTTAAGCCTTGTTCAAATAGCTTTTGCACTGTCTCAAGAGGTAGAGCATTTCCCGTCGTGAGACAACAGGCAGGGACACCACCCAAATCAATTGCAGGTACAGCTGGTGGTTGGGGTAAACCAGCGTTGAAGAGGTAGACAGGTAGGTTAAATGCCTCAACTACAGCACGGGAAATCAAGACAGGTGATACTCCAACTGAAAGTGGTGGCAGAGGATATTGAGGTTGTGGGGTAACTCCATTAACCAAAAATTCCGCATCTGCGATCGCGGTATACTTACGATCCTCAGGTGTTGCTCCAGCAGCGGAAATACCTGGTATCAAACCGGTAGCAGTAAATCCTAAAATGCAAGCTAGTACAGGTGGATGTCCTTGGTACTGTTGCAACCACTTATTTCCCTGAGCTGGCTGGGTATAAACTCTGATCATTATGCTGACATTTTACCCATCTCTTAATTGACTCCTCGATTCCCAATTCCCAATTCCCAATTCCCAATTTATTCATAATCTAGTAAAACTTGTACCCATTTTGGTGGTCGGGGAATTGGGTTACCTAACCTGTCCAGCATAAGTAAGGCTACAATATGTACAACGAATAAGTAAACAAGATTGTTGATGACAATCATTACTACTGCGATCGCTTCAATCAAAGTTAGACTGGGTTCAATGAGTAACCCTAGTTTGACAAAACCCCACTCCGCTAATTCTGTAACCTGACTCATGAAATAAAGCCAGACATCTTCTCCCAAGAGAATTGAGAAAAGCCAAAGCTTAAAGAAAACTCCAAAGGTGCCAATCACTGTACCAATACTAATGGAGAAGAGCCAACTAGCTTGACGTTTCCACAATGCTCCAAGTTGGACACCCATAATGCCAAAAGGGATGACAAAGATAATACTACGGGTTGGTCCCATTAGTACCGACAGTAACAATCCTGAAACCAGTGCTGCCATCCAGGATGCTCGGTTTCCCCACCGCATATAGGCTAAGGCAATAGGTACTGGAAAAAAAATCTTCAGTAGTGGTCCTGGGGGAAAGTAATAATTAATTAACCAAATCAAACTGGCGGTACTAGCCAAAAAAGCTGTTTCCACCATTGCTAAGGGTGCTTCCGAGTTAGAGGAAAAACCTTTTGGTTTGGCATACTCTTTTCCCTTATTTGAGAGGTAGTCCTTTTCAGGAGGGGGGGTAGTGTTTTCTTCAGGTATAGTGCTGAGAGGTGGTGCTGAGGCATCAAAACCCACAACACCCGCTGCATCAGCATTTTCCCTTAAGGACTCCTCCCGTGATTTTAAAGAACTTTCTTTCGTTTCCCTGGAAGGATCAGGGCGAGAAGCTTGGGAATCATCAAAAGAATCGCTCATGCAGATTTCGCTGAAACAGTGAGAAGCACCGTTACCTACCGCAAGGTGGGAGAGGGTGAGGTGAGAAAAGGTGTGGGAGAGTTTTGTAGGGGCGGGTTTAGGGATAATTTAAGTTTTTAGACTAGTCACTAGCAAAACAAAACCCGCCCTACTAATGAGTCAATACTTGTTACAAAGATAAGCCACTCTCTTATTTCGCTCACCCGGTGGGAGGCAGGATTTAGGTGTAGCCTTGCTGTCGGCTATCGCCAGTAAATTAAGGCTTAAGCAATAATCCGCTCCAAAGCATTAACATCCGGGATATACATGATATCGCTCTCCCGCTTAATCAGTCCTTTCTTCTCCAGTTTAGTCAATACCCGTGTGACTGTCTCCCTTGCTAGTCCGCTGAGGCTGCTTAACTCTCGGTGAGGTAAGTTGGGAATTTCAGTTCCTTGCTGTTTGAGTTGTCCTTGTCCCTCTGCGAGAAACAATAGGGTATCTGCCACTCGGGATGTACTATCTGACTCCCGTAGACGCAGACGCCGATTAACTTGACGCAGACGCTTTGCCATCAGCTGAGACAAGCGGAAACCAGCTAAGGCATCAGCATGTATTAACTGGAGAAAATCCTGGGAGGGGATGCTACCAATTGTTGTCGGAGTGAGGGTAATCACATCTGTTGAACGAGGAACCTCATCCAACGCTGCCATTTCGCCAAAGATTTCTCCTCTGCCAAGTATATTTAGGGTCACTTCTTTACCATCAAGGTTGTAGGTGCGAATTTTGGCCCAACCCTCTAATATAAAGTATACAGAACCACCCCAGTCATTTTCCAGCAATATTACTCGATTTGCCGGATGGCTGCGGGTAACAACATTGGCTGTTGCTTGCTCCACATGTTTACTTGATAAACCATCAAAAAGAGAAGAAGCACAAATTAATTCATTAGCACTAGAATTCATTTCAGGAGAACTGTATCGGTCGTCCATGAGATCACGAGCACATTGTAAACATCGTGGGCAGATAGATACTCATCTATCAACTAAATTGAGGCATGAGGACTTGCTCATTTGACTTAAGAAGAAAATAACCTAAGTGAACGAACAATTTTGCCTTAAGCACTTCACCAACTTTCCACGATAAGCCAGAATGGCGGATGCAGCTAGAGTTTCCTCACACATGATGACTCTACCACTCTGCAGGTTTCTTCATGCGCTAGTCCATCTGGAGAGCATAAGGCAATGATCAAGGAGTGGGCACATGACTATTATCCTATATATTGCTATATATAAAAATTCTGCTTCTGAGACAGACTGCACATTCTTAGGAGAAATTTTAGCTCACCATGCGTGTGTTCCATTATACTATAATTGTCCATCCCTTGATTCGGTTACGTCCGTGAGTCTTATAGAAGCTGAACAAGTGTCAATTATACTTAAGAATTCAACGTGCAGATTGGACTTCTTGTAGAGTAGGATATGTTAGCGTAGCGGCAGTTGGTGCAGCGCAGCGGAAATAAGTGAGCAGTCAAAAAAGATTAAAAAGCTTTCTTCTTTCCTGCCTCGGAGCCTTCTTGCACTAATGTGATCCCATGTAATGCAAGTCGTGGGATGTCTCAAAATCACTCCTATGTCACTGCATTTATTCTGGGCAAAATTCCACCGTGACTTATCAGAAGGATATTCAATCCCTAATCTCTGATATTGACAGCCTCTTACCCCAGGCTGATGCTTCTGTACCCTGGTCTGAACCTAGGGATATTGACAATTTATATCGAGTTTTGGTAAAATTGCGCGAATTTCTAGTCTCTCTACCATCCGATAATTCCATTGTAGCCCCAGAAAACCTCCCTGTTCCTGCTCACCAACAACACCAGGAAACAGGAGAGCAGGTTGTGCAAGTGGTTACCCAACAAATGAATTCTTTGCGAGCTGATTTGTTCGCTCACTTACAAACAGACTTAGAAGCTTTGCGTCAACAGCGGCAGTCTTTGGTTGGCGAAATTGAACAACTTGAAGAGACTCAGAAGCAGATGAATATTGTGCATGAGCAAAAGATGCTACGACAGCAGCAACTTTTTTCTGAATTCTCCCAAGAGTTAATCAGTCGCTGTAATCAAAGCTTGAGCCAAAAACTAGCTCAAATTTTAGGCAATTGGGAGGAGCGCTTGCTTAGCGATACCTCAATATCTCTAGCAAGCATCCCAACTTCTACCAATCCAGGTGAAGTCGAAAGGGTAAAAGTATCCCGAGAAGCTAGCGAGCAACTGCGGCAGATGCATAAGCATTCTGACTTAATGTTGAGTAATCTAGATGCTAACCAACGGTTAATATTTGAAGCACTACAGACTAATCTTGAGAGTTATCAGCTCTCTTTGTCTCAGAGCATGGCAAAGATGCATAATTTAGGCTCTCAAGTGGAAGGGTTGTTTGCACAATTGGTGGAGCGTTTGGTTCAGCGGTTGTTGCCACCTGATTTGCTACTTCCTACCAACCAAATGGCTCAGAGCCAACAACAACTCCAAACACTGTTGCCAAACAACGACTTGAGCATGAGAGAGCAACAAAGAGCAGATTTGACTCTTGGTCTCATGCTGAAAAAAAAGCCTTTGTTAGGAACACAGATTAGGCAGCAACTCCCCCAACTACTAGAGCCTATCTCAACTCAACCAGAAAGTGAAATTAATCCTGTTGGTAATCTAGAACCAGGAATCCTCAACTCCCAAGAGTTGGATATTGAAGAATTATATTGGGAAAATTTGGGCATTGAGCTGGCGAGTAACGATGAGATTAATACCCTTATCCAACTAGATATTGATGCTCAAGAAGAAGCCTTGAGTGAAGAATCTCTATTGACTTTAACTGAAGATAGGGAGATGCCGAGCTCATCGGAGAGCCAAGCTTCAGATACCTCCAGCTATCACCAGGAAATTGATGATTTCTATACAACTTTGTTTGGTACAGATGCTTTAACGACTAAAATATCGCCAGATGAATCAAACTCACCCCCTTTAACCTCTGGGAGTGCTTCTGGAGTTGATACCTCTTCAGAGGAGGTAGAATCTTCCACAGGTAACCAACTCGCTCATCTTGATGAGGTAGTTTCTGACTCGTTGGATAGTATTAATGAGACTAACCTAGGGGAAAGCAAAGCAGCTTCTGATCAAGTTAATGGAGGAGGAAACTCTCCCAAGTTAGCCATGTCTGAAGCGTCGCAGCTAGGAGTAGTACACTTGGCTTTGCTAGAAAAACTTGTCCCATCCACTTCAGCTGAAGATATTTTATTTGCAGGATGTGGAGATCCTGCGGCTGAGGTTACCCCAGCACAAACCTTACAATTGTCAGTAGAAAACCCAGAAACATCTTGGGAGGTGTTATTTTTTGAAGACTTAGTGGCTAGGGAGAGTAATTTAAACACACAAGCACAGACTTCCTCACTAGCAACCAGTTCACTAATAACTCAGGAACTAGCAGGAGTAGAAACTATTGCTAAGCTGACGGATTTGCTCGAACAGATGGGCTTGAATTATGCTCCAGTGGAAGATGTTGCTGATCTAGGATTAGCTCAACAGTTGCAAAATAGTGATTTGCCAGCGTCTTTAAGTTCTGTCAATACTCAGCCAAAGCCAACATACCCAGCTGTTAAAACTGAATCCCAAACTAGTGTAGTTGAAGAACCCTATATTCACGCTTCCAAAGATGAGATTTTGCTGGTAGACGAGGAATTGGATAGTACTCGAAATCTAGAAATTGTGCTGGATCAAAATATAATGCAGCAGTTAAGTGATGATCTTGATCATTTTGAAGAGGATGAGATTCAGGTTCTGGAAAGTCAGGAGGAAGACTCTGAAGAAACAAGGCAAACCCACCCTGTGTCCCCCCAAGGGGGGAAGGGAACAGGATTTGACTTGTTTGTTTCACCCATAACGGATGTAGCTGCACCTGTGGAAGACTCTTCAGCAGATAATCACGAAGAATCCCCAACTACGGCTACAACTGAGAATTTAATCAATCAACAGCAACCTAGGTTCAGCCGCTCAGATGAGTTATTAGCGGAAGATTGGGAAGAATTATCTCTTCATAATGAAGGGGAAGAGATTAAAGTAATTAGGGATGAAACTAGTTTCAATCTTTCCACATCAGAAGCATCGGAATTAATTGAGTCCAATTTTGAACCAGATTTATTTCCCCCAGAAATACCGGAGCTAGACCAGCTAAACTTAGTAAATAATGTTGGTCTTGATGCCAGTATTACTCAAGTAGGAGGTGATAGCAGCAATATCTACTCCGCCGAAGAAATAGTGGAAAGTAGTTTAGTCGAAGATGATGACAGTACAAATATACCATCAGAACTGCTCCCGATTGATGATGAAACTTTTACAGAGATTTTTATTGACGTGCTACAGGATAAGCCACAGTTAGACTCAGATTCCTCTTTGAGTAATGAGCAATAAGCTTCTTACGACGCAGGCAATAGGCAATAGTGTAAAATATCAAGTCGAAAAAGAAGATGAGAAACTAGTCATAGAAAGGAATTCAGAGTCAGTAGTCATTCTTTTTTCGATTCCCAATTCCCAATTCCCAAACAACAAACAACAAATAACAAATGACAAATAACGCCGTCTGGTACTTAGGAATTGATTTTGGTACTACTGGTGTTTCTGCTGTGTTGTTGAACTACTCAAGTAGTCAACGGTACCCTATATATTGGTCGAGCGAATTACCACCTGGAAGTTCACAAAGTTCAACTTCCGCTTCTGGCAAAGCTATCTTTCGTTTACCAGCACTGACTTACTCTGGTATCGGAGCCAGGGAGTTATTTGTTCAGCTATCGAAAATAACTAGTAACCAACCAGGGATCTTCCTAGAACAGTTTAAACCCTATTTGAATATCACTATTCCCTACTACTCTCCTCAGACTCGTGAGTGGGAACCAAAACTACAATTGCACTCTCAACAACAAGTTCCCCTCTACTGGGTGCGACGAGCCTTGCAAGCATTGTTGGCAAACTTGACACCAAAGGCGACACAAGCCAATTCAGATATTAAAGTGGGAGCTGTTGGTTTGGAGCCAAAACTACTCAAAAGTGCTTTAGAAAAACTCGAGGGTGTGATTATTGGCTCCCCAGCAGCTTGGGGAGATACCTACCGCTTAAATTTGCGGGAAGCCTTACTATCAACCAAACTAGTGCAACAACCAGAGCAAATTTTTTTCCTGGAGGATGCGATCGCACCAATCTTGGCTGGTATAACTAGTTTTAGTGCCGATGCTCACAAACCAGGGACAACAGATGAGAATTACCCTATTACTTGGCAAAATGGAACCTTGGTACTCAATGCTGGTGCAACGACAACAGAACTGGCTTTGGTGAATTTGCCAAAAGACTTACAAGAGTTAACCCATAGTGACTTTGGTGTGCTTAGTTGGCATTATGCAGGTAATGCTATTGAGCAAGATATTTTTTGCCAGCTGCTGTATCCCCAACTTTCCCAAGAGCAATACGAGCAGCTTTCCCTACCCAGTGATTTAGAGCTACCTCTACCAGCTCAACCTGAGCAATCAAAACGCGATCGCTTAACATTAGTTTTACACAGTTCTTCTTTAGGACAAGCACTGCTGAAAGCTTCTGGTTACCTTAAGCGAATTCTGCAACAAAAAGCAGAATTTACTTTAGAGTTAAGCAGTTACCAGTGGCTAGTCAAGCGTACAGATTTGGAAGCCAAGGTACTTAAACCCTTCCTCGAAGAGCTAAACCGACAGTTGAACACCCTATTGATTCAAACAGGTATCTCAGAACAAGGTATTGCTCAAGCCTTCTGTATCGGTGGTACTGCTGGTGGGAAATTAATACCAAAGTGGCTACAAGCAAAACTTCCCAATGCCACTCTCATTCAAGACTCTGACTCCCCAACAGGCAGCTGGGTTGCGACGGGATTAGCAACCTTACCCCTCTATCCCCAAGTATTAAATCAAATCCAGCACCAGTATAGTGACTATTTTCTACTATTGGAACTACTGCGTGCTTTTCTCCAAACGAGAAGTGACGACATTCGTCGGCAAACTAGTAGTCCTATTACTTCCCTAGGATCTCCCTTAGGACAAGATACCATTTTACCATCGGTAGATCGTCCCTACAGTATTAAGGAAATTATGCAGCAATTAGAGCATCGCGGTTTGAATACAAGAGCTTGTTACCAGCGTCTTGTCCGTTTGCTCGAAGGTGAGTTACCAACAGGTTTAGTACCTTCAACTGACCATACTAACTTACTAGGGACTGCATCCGAGCAAAATCCTCACTACTTGCAGGTTACTGAAGCTGGACTATTTTCCCAAGAAGAGAATCAACTTTATCACCTCAATCTCCAACAGCAAGAGCGTTTGCACCAATACTTGGATTTAATCCTTTCTGGAACTTATCAACAATTTGAGGAACCGATGATTGTTGGATTTGCCAGATCATAATATAGCACTACAAGTTTATGTTAGGACATTCCTACATTCATCAAACCCACTCACCGCTTACTATTGCCTGTTGCCTATTGCCTAGCGCTTACTGAGTTTGGAACCACCTTTGAGCAAACTCAATAATCGTTACCTGGCTAATTCTTGTCTGTAGTCTTTCTAATGCCTTATTTTGGTGTTCCTCTCCTTCATAATGCTGACAAACATTAATCAGCTCCATTGGCTCCTTGTCCATGTCGAAGATCAGTTGTAGTCGCCACATCATCGTAAATGTTTTGAGGGTAGACTTGGGAATCTGATCTTGTAGCCACAGCAGTGACTCATTTTGGTGAGGTAAGCCATTATAAGATTGGCAGGCTTCAACCAAATTGATGCTGTTGGTCGAGAACTCATTTCCTGGATTTACTGCTGTCTGTTGGTTAGAAGAATTTGGTGTTGTCTGTACAACAATATCCTCAAGTAGACGACTCTCGAGTACCTGATTCAGAACTATTTGATAACTACTTAGAGCTCTAGAGGAATCTAAGAGTTCATCGGCTATCCGACTAGCTTCTCTTGCACCTATTCTGTAGCCGACAAGCGAGTGAATTTGACTAAGGCAGATGTAGGGGATAGGACTTTTAGGAGCTAGCTTAAGAGCCAGTTCAACATCCTTATAAGCTCCATTAGAATCTCCTATTTTTGCCTTGCTTACTCCTCTTAAACTATAGGCATCAGCAAGATGAGAATTAATTGCGATCGCTTCGTTAAAATTCTCAATTGCTTGGCGGTGACTTCCTTGCTGAGCATAGCTAGCTCCTCGAATGAGATAAGCTTGAGCTAATTGGGGGTTCTTGTTAATTGCTTCGGTAGCTTTATTAATTGCTTTGTCGTACTCTGTCTGAGCAAAATGAACATAACTTTGCCCATTATAGGCAACAGCAGAGTTGGGATTAAATTGTAAGACCTGGTTAAAATAAGTAATGGCTTGTTCGTAAGCTTGTGCCTTGAGCTTTATTTCTCCTTGTTCAGTATAAAGACTAGGAGCTAATTCAATAAAGGTGTTGATGGGAATACCTAAATTAACTCCCCAAGGCTTGGGATCAGTTTCTAGGGTAGGTAAATCAGTACGTCCATGAATACCAATTAACTGAGCATTTTCATTAAGTACTGGTCCTCCACTCATTCCTTGACGAGTAGGGGTAGTATAGATTAACTCATAACCATCTTTGAGGGGTTGACGAGCTGAAATTTGTCCAGAGTGGAAAAGACGAATTGGTTGTTCATCTTGGAGAGCTAAACCAGGTTTTGGCCATCCAGAAATATAAGCTGGAGAACCCACAATTACTTGGCTGGAATTGCCTAAAGTAGCAACTTGGTAATTGGTTGGGCTAATAAATTGTAAGATAGCTAAATCAACCCCAGGTAGTTTAATAATGTTGTTATAGTTAACTGCATGTTTGGTACGATCAGGAGTCATAATCTCGTATTGACCCTCTGTTTGTACTACATGTTGGCTAGTTAGGACAAAATAAGTATTTCCTTCCTGAGCAACAATCACTCCTGAAGCAACTTGTTGTTCTTCTTGTGCAATCAATACGGTAATTTTTTGAGCAATAGCATTGACCTCCGAAGCTGTCAAAGCTAGAGTAAGTTGAGGCTGCACTAGCACGATTGCTGTTGCAGCGAGCAAAGCTGTTGAGAGTTCGTAGGAAAATTTCATCAAAAATAAGGAGTTAGTAAGGGGAGAAAGGGAGCATCCCAATGGAAGCGAATCGTAAACTGACGCTGGGGAAGCTCAAAGGGAGAAGCTTACAAGTTAACAAGCAAGCTGAAGTGTTGAGCTATCTGGGTTTTAGTCCATTCATTGAGTAAAAAGATGGAGGTTTTTTTTCTGGAGAACCAGCTCCCCAGACCCCCTGCACAACGCTTCGCTTGAGCATATCTAATCAGCTCTTCTTCATCTGTCAATAAGACTTCATCTAATGGAATGTTAATGTAGCTCAAAGCTTTATTTTACAAGGTTTCGGAGTGTTTGTCACCCCTTCATGGTTGCCCATCTATTTTGTACCACATACAGTTCTTTGCACCTTGATAAGGTAGATAAGGGCGCCTATCCCACAAAAGTTTTATTAAAGTAGTGGGTGGAACGATAATGAGCACAATTGAAAAAAATCCGGGATAATTAACTCATTACTCATTATTTATTCCTATGTTCTTTCGGCTACTAGCACAGCGCGGCGGAAATAACCCACCAGTTAACAATAGACGAAAAGCATATACCAGAAGCATTAAAGCTTCCTTCCTTCATAAACTAGCTGCCTTTCTCTTGGCATTCATTCTCTGGTGCTATCCCTTACAAGCACAAGCACAACCTGGTAATTATCCTCCTCCACTGTCCTACACTAATGCAGAGCTCCGGGCAAAGGACTTCTCTGGTCAAAACTTACAGACAGCTGAGTTTGCCAATGCTAATTTGGAACTAACCAACTTTACTGATGCCGACTTACAGGGAGCCGTATTTAGCGGTTCTGTAATGACTCAGGCAAATTTGCACGGCGCAGATTTGAGTTACGGGATGGCAGATCAAGTAAACTTCACTGGTGCAGATTTGACTGATGTTGTATTTGTTGAAGTAATTATGTTGGGTTCTATTTTTGATGATGCTGATATTAGTGGTGCTGACTTTAGTTACGCTTTCTTAGATGGTGCTCAAGTAAAAAAACTCTGTGCTAAAGCAATTGGTGTGAACCCCAAAACTGGGGTTGCAACTCGTAATTCCTTGGGTTGCAGATGATTTAACTGAAGTTCCCCCATACTAATGTACTAGGAATACTCTCAAACAAGCTGAAGCAGGGACTTACAGAGATTGCCTGTATCGCCCTTACTGGGTACAATCGCTGAAACCTTAATGTAGCGGCGATTTCAATCGATTTCTATGTCTTTTGCCAGAATAGCGCGATCGCACTATTCTGGCAATGATTACATGGGTACGTATTTTTATTGCATAATTACTACAACTATTATATGACAAGACGTTAGCCTAGATATAGTACATCTGCACGGGGGAACTTCAGATTTAAGCTTATCCCACGACTTGCATTACGATCAGATGCAAGCGTCAAGGCGACATTTACTCCAACCCCTTAAAGGAGTTAGAGTAAATGTCGCTTTTTGTGATTTTACCTTTTCTTAAAAGGGAACAAAGCTCACTAGATTTTCACACTAAAATCATCAATTTTTAATTTTTTCCAATTATATAAATGAAAGAAAGACTCCTGCCTTCTGCCTCCTGCCTCCTGCCTTCTATCTTATGACTAATAGTTACCTTAACTTAGACCAAATTCTTGTCATTATCCCAGTGCTTAATGAGGAAGTAACAATTACTGGGGTTATCCAATCTCTACAATCCTACGGCTTAAAAAACATTCTGGTTGTAGACAACGGTAGTACAGATTACAGCGTTAGTAAAGCTCAAGCCGCAGATGCTGAAGTGATTGTTGAGCCTACTCCTGGTTATGGTAGAGCCTGTTGGTGCGGCTTGCAGGAAGTAAGTCCAGATATTAAATGGGTTCTATTCTGCGATGGTGACGGTAGTGATGACTTGAGTCCTCTACCTCATTTTTTCGCCAAAATGGCAGACTTTGACTTGATATTAGGGAACCGTCGCGCTACTGCTGCGGGACGAAGAACAATGACCGCCGTACAAAATTTCGGCAACTGGCTGGCTACTTTCTTGATTGGCTTAGGTTGGGGTCATTGGTATCAAGATCTTGGTCCCCTACGCTTAATTCGCTGTTCAGCTTTAGAAAAAATCCAGATGCAAGATAGGGGGTTCGGCTGGACAGTGGAAATGCAGGCAAGAGCCATTGAATGTGGCTTGCGGGTATGGGAATTGCCTGTAGGTTACCGCCGTAGGCAGGGGGGAAGATCGAAAATCTCCGGTACTCTATCCGGTAGTATTCAGGCAGGAACCATAATTTTGAGTACTCTGGGGAAATTATACCTGCGCCGTTGGGGAGTAGGGGTGAGCGAAAAAAAGGGTGGGGGGAATGATAAACAGACGCGGAGACGCGGAGACGCAGAGACGCGGAGAATTGAAATCCCACCTCATATTTCGTTCACCCCGGAGCAGGAGAGCAGAAGAACAGGGAAAAATCAGCGACTCCTGCTTTGGCTTAGTGCCTTGCTCCTAGTCTTAGGTACAGCTTTAATTCTTCCCTACGGCGATTTCCGCGAAATAGAAGCAGTACCTGGATTTTGGCTGGGTATCGGCGTCATGAGCTTGGGATTTGTCTTATCTTGGACACTACGTTCAGTTAGTGCTGCTTGGTTTTGGGGTATTGCCATCCTCACCAGGCTACTACTAATCCCGATGTATCCAGGGGATGATATCTGGCGCTACCTGTGGGAGGGATATATCCAGCTTCAGGGATTTAGTCCCTACGAATTAGCACCAAATGCGGCAGAATTAGTTCCCTATCGTACCGAATGGTGGTCATTAATCAATCATCAAGGAGTTACCGCCATCTACCCACCGATAACTCAGTTGGGTTTCAGGGTTTTAGCGGCAATTACCCCTGGAGTTGCTCTGTTTAAGCTAGGATTTATCGTCGCTGACTTGCTAGTTTGTTGGCTCCTCAGTCGTAGGTTTGGTTATCAACAAACCATCCTCTATGCTTGGAATCCCTTGATAATATATTCCTTTGCAGGGGGAGCTCACTACGACAGCTGGTTTATTTTACCCCTAGTTGCCGCCTGGTTAGTGTTTGACTACAGCCACCAAACGGGGCGCTGGGTGAAAAGTGCTTTTCTTTTGGGAGTCAGTGTGGCAGTTAAGTGGATGTCGCTACCGATTTTAAGCTTTCTTGTCTGGCGTACCTTCCGTCAGGTGGGAATAGTCAAAGCATTAATTGTCGTGCTGTGCGCTTTCTTACCTTTGGGTCTTAGCGCTCTCCAGTTTTGCCATAATGGGGAATGTCCCCTAATACCTACAGGCTCAGTTTTTGTCTCCTATGGTCGCAGTGCTGAGTTGATTCCCCATTTAGTCGGTAAGATTTGGGAACCTTCCCGCAAAGTCAACTGGATTTATCTGTTTCCCCTTGGTTTGTCAGGCATTTGGCTACTGTTGCGCTCCAAGACTTTTCTTCAATTTGCCGAGTGGTATTTTTTTGTCCTTTTGGTTTTGTCTCCCATCGTTCATGCTTGGTACTTTGCTTGGATAGTTCCCTTTGCTGTTGCTACTGGCAATCCGGGAGTACGCCTGGTTAGTATTTCTACCTTTATTTATTTTGTCCTACAGTACAACATGGCTCAAAGCAATTATGACTGGTATCTTAGTGACGGGCAAAGGTTATGGTTGTGGTTGCCTTTTGTGGTGGGATGGTTGTGTACAACTTGGCAAAAGGATAGGTATTAGAGCTATCAACCTAAGGCAGGACATCGTAAGCTAAAACGCATTTAAAATGACTCACCGTTCGCCCATTTGAAAATGAGTTAGAGAAATTGGGAATTCTCGACGGATTTGTGGGCTCAACAAAGGCTTATACCAAAATTACTTAGTCGTGACACACTCGTTCCTAGTGGGGAGATAAGGCAGTGGAGTCAGCCGTACTCAAACTTGATAGTAAGACCGATACCAACTCACAAACCGCTCAATTCCTACTTCGAGTGGTGTATTGGGTTTAAAGCCAACCTCCCTAATTAACTCATCAATCTCTGCGTAGGTGACTGGCACATCTCCTGGTTGCATTGGTAACAAGTTTTTGATAGCTTTGTGGCCTAGACAATCTTCCAAAACTTCAATAACTCTGGTCAATTCTACTGGTTTATTATTACCAATATTGTAGATTTTGTAGGGAGCAGAGGCTTGGGAGTTTTCTGGGGTATTTCCTGAATCTGAGGAGAGAGGCTTCTTCGCCATCACCTGGATAATGCCCTCAACAACATCATCGACATAAGTAAAATCCCTTTGCATACCACCATAGTTAAATACCTTGATTGGCTCTCCTGCTAGGATAGCTTTGGTAAATAAAAACAAAGCCATATCTGGACGATACCAAGGTCCATAGACAGTGAAGAAGCGCAGACCAGTTGTAGGGATACCATAGAGATGGCTATAGGTATAAGCCATGAGTTCATTGGCTTTTTTTGTCGCAGCATACAAACTAATGGGATGATCCACATTATCTTTGACCGAAAAAGGAATTTTGGTATTGGCTCCATAGACAGAACTAGAAGAAGCGAAAACTAAGTGTCTCACTTGGGAGTGGCGACAACCTTCGAGGACGTTCACAAAACTAACTAGGTTGCTATCGACGTAAGCATGGGGATTCTGGAGAGAGTAGCGCACACCAGCCTGAGCGGCTAAATGGACAACCACTTCAAAGTGATCTTGGGCAAACAACTGTGCTGTGTCTTCCCTGTTAGCCAAATCTAGCAGGTAAAAACTAAAGTTTGGTTTCTCCTTTAGTTGAGCAAGTCGGTTTTTTTTGAGAGAAACGTCGTAGTAAGGATTCAGATTATCGATTCCAACTACTGTTTCACCCCTTGCCAGAAGCTTTTGAGTGAGGTGAAAACCAATGAAACCTGCTGCACCAGTAACTAAAACTCTAACCACAATTTTTCCTCTCTCAACTTTGGAGGTTTTTGATTGATTTATTAAGTAAACCTTAGACTACATACTTGAAAAAAGCCTTTAACTGACCTACTTTCCAACCAACACTCCAGATGAATGCAGCCAAATTACCTTTGTTGCGGATTTTTACAAGATGCATCAGTACCTGTTTCCATCCTCCCCAAATAAACTTCAGCTTTGCCCATTGGTTCCAGTCTTCGTATCGCTGGCGTAACAGGATACTGTGCTGTGAGTAATCCCTTGCTTGGCGGTAGATATCAGCTAATTTACTACGATGGCGATACTCCACCATTGCTTCTGGTACAAAGTGGAGTTTAATCCCTGCTAACTGGGCTCTCCAACAATATTCAGTATCTTGGGTTTTGTAAAGAGAGCCATCAAATCCGCCAATGGCTAGATGGAGTGAGCGTTTGATACCAATATTACAGGTCTGAGCATATTCTAAGGAAGGAGGAGCTTTATGGGGTATGAGTCCTTCTTGCATTTGCGTCCGCAATCCTAATAACTGCCAAGGTTCATTCAACTTCTCGTATTTTAGACGTCCAGCAACAAAATCATACTTGGAGAGAGCTTCACCCATAGCTGCAACCCACCCAGGACAAACTTCATCATCAGCGTCACAGAAGGCTAAAGCTTCCCCTTTTGCTGCTAGTGCTCCTGCATTGCGGGCAAATGATGCTCCTCGCCCATCTAAAGCGTCAACAATACGGAGGTTAGGCAACTTCTCCTGATAGCTCTGTGTGATCGCTACTGTATCATCAGTCGAACCGTTGTTGGCGATGATCACTTCCCATGACTGAGACCATTTTTGGTTTGCCAGCGCCTCCAGTTGAACTGCTATGGTATCAGCTACATTGAAACAAGGTATAATGACACTCAGATTCATAAGATTTGATAAATATTAAATACTTTATAAGTAAAAAACTTGACTAAAAAGGCAAACAATTGTTCCAAGATTAACTATTAAATTAAACTTCATTTTTGCCTTGAGTTTAAGAAATAATTTTCAACTCACCTTCCCACAGTTACTCTATCGCATAGGAGCATGATCAAAAGCACGAGCCATAGCATTCCAGGCTAACTTGCGATTCAGTTGTTCATCCAGTGGCAAGGGTCGAACTGGCAAACTATCTTTCCTTGGTGCGAATCTGGAGAGCCAGGTATTGCGATCGCTCAATCCCCATGTCATGACAGCCATCACCGCTGGCTCATCTAAGACTACTGAGAGAAAATCTTCATAAGCTTGCGCCACTAAGCGATCGCGAATATTAATGTCTTTTGGCAGTTTATGATCCCTTACATCTAATTCAGTGAGCATAATTTTCAGCTCAAGGTCGGCAACATTAGCAAGAAAAGCTCTCAACTTTTTGGCATTAACTTGATCCATTTGATGTCCCCGCAGGTGACCTTGCATACCCAAAACATCAACTGGAGTACCCTTGGACTTTAAACGCTCTAGCAGCTTAAGCACAGTAGCTTTCTTGGCTTCTCCCTTCGGTGTGTCAGACCATAAATCATTGTCGTTGTATACCAGCAAAGCCCGAGGATCTGCTTCTTTAGCAGTGCGAAAGGCTAGCTCAATGTAATCTGGACCTAAAAACTCAAGCCAAGACAAGTTCCGTAAACCGTCAGTTCTTCCATCTGCCAAATGGATAGCTTCATTAACCACATCCCAGGAATGCATCTTTCCGGCATAATGTCCTGCAACCTTTTGAATGTGTCCAATCAACATCTGTTCAGCATTTTGGCGATTAATTTTCTCTTTAAACCATTTTGGTAAACCTTTATACCAGACCAGGGTATGTCCTCGAAACAACATATCGTTAGTTTGGGCAAACTTAGCTAGCCAATCACCCTTAGTAAAATCAAAACGATCTAGACTGGGTCGCAGAGCTCGCCACTTGAGTTCATTTTCTGGGACTAGGATGGCACATTCTTGGGGGAAGCGAGCCGCAAATTCGGTGTCTGAGGATAGGGTACGGTAGGGAGCAGCTGCTCCATAAATCAATCCTTTGGCAGCAGCACGCTCCCTTAAGGATGCTTCCCCAACTACGGTGAAGTCTCTTGCTTGATTGTTAAGCGCTTTACTCTTTGCCAATACGCCCATGCCTGCTAAGGTTCCTAAACCTAGGCAGAGGGCGCTTCGTCTAGTCAGTAACCAGTTTTTGCTCATCTTAGCTAAATCTACCGTTGAAGCACAGCTATACGAAATCGACGCCAAATATATTGAGGAATGTTTGTAATCCGGTTACGGTTAGCAAATAAAGTTTGGAGCAAACCAAACGGTGCAGTTATCCACAACCGACTAATCAAACCTAGGGAAGCACGAATTGGCTCTGGTTCATAGCCAGCTTCATTTAAGAGGGAACCACACACATACTGAAAACCAGCTATCTCTGAATCACTCAGTTTCTCGCGCCAGTGATACATTGGCTTCTGAGAAACACCAGTTTTGCCAAACAGCTCTCGGTAGGAACTATTACTTAAAGAAACTTCTAACATTGAGGACTGGTAATCCAAAGAAAGCCACGAAGTTAAGGCTTTAATTGCTGATTCTGGATCAGTGAGTAAGTCTTCAAAGCGCTGGATATAGATGCGCTCTTCGCCAAAAAGCTTACGAGCTTCGACAGCTGCCCTAAAAGCACCTTTCCAAATTAAGCTGGATATCAGGAGATTGTAGGAGTTTTTAGCTTGAGATACATTCTTGGATTCTAAGCGCTTCCACTTGTCGCGAAATGATGCAATCACTCCTCCCGGATGCCTGAGCATGCAAACAACTCGCGCGTTTGGATAACGGGTAAGAATTTCAGAAATGTGAAAGATGTGCTTGGGGGTTTTCTCGCCCCACCGTGTTTTATTATTGCGCTGGGCAGATAGTTGACAGAATGACTCAAAATATGCATCTGCGCTAGAGCCAAGAGATTCAGCTAATGCCACTAGCTCTTGGCGCTTCATCCAGCCTTGCTCTGGATCACCGCCTTCACCATACCATTTGTGGGTAAGAGCTAAAAAGTAGTCTTGACAGAGCTTTGCTTTTTCAGAACTTAATGGTTGTTGCTCAAAACCAGCCATTTTTACACGAAGATCTGCAAAGTAGTTAGTTTCTTTTTCAGCAATCCAAACCTCAGAGTGTTGATTGAGAATATTTCTGAGCAATGTTGTACCGGAGCGTGATGTACCGACAATGAAGATCGGAGAATTACTACTAGGGTTGTTCATGTAGCTAACCTCGATTGTTAATAAGAACCCTATACAAGAACCGAATGTTTCCCAGGAGGTAGCGTTGCCATAAGCGCTGTGGTTCAGTGATTAACCTTGTTAACCATTCAAAACCATTGTCAGTCATCCAACTCGGTCCTCTGTAAACAGTGTCTGTATAAAAGTCAAGACAGGCTCCCAAAGGGAGAAACACTCGTGCTTCTACTCGCTCTAAATTGTCTAAAATCCAACGCTCTTGTAATGGCATACCAAAACCTATATACAAAACGTCTGGCTTAAATTGATTAATCTTTTCAACAACTGCATCATTTTCCTCTCCAGACTTCGCAAAATAACCGTGATGCCCCTCTATTTTCAACTTAGGTGCGATTTTTTGGAACTTAGCTATTGCCTTGTCCACTACCCCTGGTTCACCCGCAAGTAGAAACAAAGAAATATCTTCCTTTTCCAAAGTTAAAACTAAATCTTCTATATAGTCCGGACAAGTCATGCGATGTTCAGATTCAACGGAGTAACCCTTGAGTTTAGCTCCCAATAAAACGCCGAACCCATCACAGAACACTAGATCTGCATTTTGATTAAAAAAATCTCGATACCAAGGCTGTTCACAGACCAAATTCATTGCATGAACATTAACATGACCCACTATTGTCTTTTTTTCCAGCTTTGCTGCTTGGGCTACATACTCTATTAGTTGATCAACTGTGACTTTATGGAACCTTGTTTGAAGTAATACTACTTCATCATCAGTTGTTGTATCCATAGGTGAAAATTTTAGGTTGTAGATACACTATTGCAGGTTTTTGATGCCAAAACTGAGCGGTATACATCAAGGAAAGACACCCAATAGTTGTTGATATCAAAGGGAACAACCCTGGCTCTTGCTTTGGCTCCCAGAGATAGCCTTAAGCTCTCATTTTCAATTAAAGACTTCATTGCCTCTGCTAGTTGTTGAATATCACCAGGATTTACTAGCAATCCGCTCTCACCTTGAGTAACCACCTCAGATACTCCTCCTACCGGAGTAACAATTATTGGCAGTCCCCAACCCATCGCTTCCAGCATTGCTAAAGAAAGACCTTCATTGTAGGATGGCAAGATGAATACATCAGCTTGAGCTAAAAGTGTATTGCGCTCTTTTAAGCCTACCCAACCAGGGAGCGTAATTTGTTCAGTGAGATTGAGACTTTTGACTAAAGAACGTGCTTGTTCTACTTCTCCATCTCCTGCCACAATTAGACTTGAGCGATTTTTATATTCACAAGGGATAGCTGCAAAGGCATTGATTAGATCAAATGCTCCTTTTCTCGGACCAATACGCCCTAGGAAAAGAATATTTATTTTTTCAGAACCTGAGCGCTGCGGTAGTTGTGAAGGAAGTTTAACTGGGTTATAGAGAACAACTACTTGTTCTGGTGTTAGCCCGAGGTTATTTATATAAAAACTTTTCCAAGTCTCTGATAAAACAATTAAGCGACGGCATTTACAAAATACCCAACTTAGTATTTTTTGAATCCATTGAGGAAGATTGGAGTAGAATAGGTGAAATTCCCCTCCATGAGCATGTAAAATTATCGGTTTACCAAACAGCCAAACCAAGAAAGTTGTAATTGCTTGTCGAAAAGCACTACCTCCTTGAGACATCCGAATGTGAACGAGATCAACATCTTTTTGTAATAACATCCATACTAATTTCACTACTGCTTTGCCAAAAACAATAATCCTATGGGCGATGGAACCTTCGTCATGGGTAGGGATATGATAAATTTGTACTTCAGGAGGAGCATACTCAAGGAAAAGTCTTTGATTATTTGCTATACCACCTTGTTGAGTTAGGATTGGACCTAACATGATAATTTGTAGGGGATTATTTTGACTCATAGATGCCATATAAAATAGTTAATGTGGTTAAATACTTAAATTGTCAAATTCCTAATTGACCATTCTCAATTTTTAACTTTCCACTAACTTTGATCATCTTGTCCATCGCAGAGCCCAAACTCTTTTCAATCCATAGAAGGGAGCTAACATTAATGTAACTGCTACCCACAGTGGTCCAACTAGGTATAACCAAATACTCCCACGGTGCAACTTCAAGAATTGCTCCAAGGGATAGCGCAGCCGCCTATGCCAAAAGGTTAAAGGAATCAATTCTTTGACATAAGTTGTATAGATACGTTCTCCTTCATAAGTGCTTTCTACTCGACCTGTGGTTGTTTTGTTGTAACCAGTAACTGGGTTGATGCTCAGTAACTCATCGATCACTTTCCAGCGAGCACCACGGGATATAAAGTAATTCCACAGCTCATTATCCATTGAGTAATCATAGCTTTCATCTATTGGTTGAGCTCTATCTAGTAACTCGCGTCGGTAAAAGCAGCTAGGTTGGGGAATGGGATTATGGACAGGCATCAGAGCAATATGCTCAAGGGTAGGAGCTTTAATATATGCTCGGTCATCATTGGGGTCTAAGATGATGTACTGGGTACCTGAACCTAGGATGCGATTAAAGCGCTCCATCCAAGAACTGACGCTCTTTATTGGTAGAGCTGGATTTTCAGTGAGGAACTCCATACGACATTGACCCACTAGTACATCAATATCAGGAAACTCAGCAAAGTATTTGCCAACTATGTGCAATGCGCCAGGTGCAAAGAGATCATCGCTACAAAGCCAGTTGACAATCTCGCCAGTACACTTAGCAAAACCTTTGTTGAGTGCATTTGACTGACCACTATCCTTTTCACTGACCCACCAGGTGATATGTGGCTCGAATTGCTTAATTACCTCAACACTATTGTCTGTTGAGCCACCATCAACTACGATAACTTCTAGTTTAGGGTAGTTTTGGTCAATCAGACTCTGGAGGGTTAACTCTAGAGTTTCACCCCCATTATAGTTTGGTACTACTATAGAGATAGAGGGCAGTTCCCTCAACTTATTATCATCTCTTTTAACTTGATTAGTAAGTTGCTGAGAATCTACCATAGTTTTTTACTTTACTAACTGTTACAGATATTTAATTTTTTCATTAGGATAGATCAAATAAGTTATTTTTATATGTATACATAATAAAAATAACAATATAAGAATTATACATTTACGTAAATACAAAAAAATGAAATTTTTGTAAAATTTAAATAAAGATTGTTATGTAAAGAATTTTTGATTTGGTATCACATGACTATTACCTGAAAAGCCAAATAGAAGCACCATCCACTCACTAAAAACATCACTGGAACCAACAGCGTTACTATATGTTCTGGGAGACTAGAAATTTGAGTGCAGGCGCTGTAAAGAGTAAGAATTAGATAGCAACTGGCGAATACTGCGATCGCAATCATTGCCTGAGCACCTAAACTATTAGAAACACCGCTTGCTAAAGCCAAAAACCCTACTGGCAAAAGAGTTGCACCAGCCAGGAATATATCACCAGCCCAACTACCCCGACAGCGACAAATTAAACGAGCTATCTTACTTAAAGTTGCTAAACTAACAAATGGTACGATACCCACTGCCATCAGTTTGAATATGGAAACTGATGGGAGTAAATCTTGCCATCCCAAGTAAACCCCACAGACAAAGCAGCAGTCGAAGACTAAGGCAAACACTATCCCCACTGATGCTACCTGTTGCTGATCGAGTCTCACAAAAGCTGGTAAAAGTCCACCAACAGGATTAATAGCAAACAACTGGAAAGTCCTCACTGCATTACCAAGCAAAGTCTTAACCGCAGTTATGGGAAGTTTCCTTTGAGTTCGGTTGAGGATCCTCAAAGTTTCCTGTGCCAACTGATAACCAGTTCCATCCCCTTGCTCACGAAAAAGAGCTGTAGCTTGTTGCAAATCCCTCAGAGCATTGGAGTGCTCTTCCAAGTCCTTGTAAGCTATACCCCGATGATAGTAAGCTCCAGCATGATCACTTTCTTGAGCAATTGCCTGGGTATAAGCTTCAATCGCTCCTTGGGTATATCCCAATCTATAACGTGCTCTTCCCTTGTAGTAGTGAGCCTGAACCAAATTGGGATTCAGACTGAGTGCTTGATTACAATCTCTAAGTGTCCCTCGTGCATCTCCAAGTTTGTAGAGTATCTCACCCCGCTTGAGGTAAGCTTCAACAAAGTGGGGATTGAGTTCAATGGCTTGGCTATAATCTTTAACTGCCCCTCGATAATCTATCTTCAGGGTTTTGGCAGCTGCTCGAACATAGAAGTCTTGATGACTCTTGTGAGCTTTTTTCGTCCTACTCCTATTGTAGTCAAACCCCTGATCGTACTGAGTACGCTGCACTGAGTCGGAAAGAACTTCGTAAGCTTCACAAATTTCCTTAAATTTATCTGCTGCCTCTGGATTCTCTGGATGCAAATCAGGGTGATACTGACGAGCAAGGCGACGGTAGGCTTGTTTGATCGCCTCAGTGGTGGCTTCTGTTGATACTTGTAGAATTTTGTAGTAGTTGCGGGAATCCTGCATATGAGTTAGATGAAGGAGTAGCTCTTCTTCCAGCCTGTCATATCCAGTTGAGAATTGGTGTTTTCAAGAAACAAGGCAGAAGGCAGGAGGCAGGAGGCAGAGGGCAGAAGGGAAGAGGATTTGGCTTGTTTTTTCCCTTCATTGCGGGTGGTGCCGCGCCCTTGGGGCGGCTTTCAAGAAAGAAGGCAATAGGCAATCAATCTGTCTTCGCTTAGTTCCAGGTGTACCTCTTCTACCACCACTAAGTCAGGTAAGCGAGTTTGTGTTTTGCCTAAAACTTAAGACTTAAGATGGAAATTTGTGCGAAATTGAGGTAACAAGTGTTAAAGCTAGGGAAGTAGGAGTTTTCTAATCGTGAGACTGGTGATTCTAGGAGGTCCAGGTGCAGGGAAAGGCACACAAGCTAAAAAATTGTGCCAGCAGCAGAGTATTCCTTTAGTTTCTACTGGTGATATATTGCGAGAAGCGATCGCTTCCCAATCGGATTTGGGACAACAGGTGCAACCTTATGTTGAAAAGGGAGAGTTAGTGCCTGATACACTGCTTATCGAATTTATGCGCCAGCGTCTTCTGCAACCTGATACTGCTAAGGGTTGGTTGTTAGAAGGCTATCCTCGTACTGCTTTCCAGGCAGAAGAGTTAGATTTTTTATTGGATAAGTTGCAGCAAAAGCTTGACTGGGCGATTTACTTGGAGGTACCCGAATCAGTGATGAATCATCGCTGTATTGGGAAATTGAATAATCCAGACAGTAAAGTCTCTCAGGCAAATTCACGCCCAGACGATCAACCAAAAATTGTACAGCGCCGTATTGATTTGTTCCATGAGCGTACCATACCCATTTTAGAATATTACGGATATTGCCACCGTCTGTTAACCATCGATGGAAACCAGTTGCCAGAGGAAGTCAATCAGGAGATTCTAAAAAAACTTAAGCTTTGAAAGCGGCAAATAACAAACAACCAACAACAAACAACAAATAACAAACCTATGCCTTGGCAGCGTCCAGATAAACGACAACCTGATCAATTACGTTCCATTAGCTTTGAGCGGGAATTCACCCGATTTGCTCCTGGTTCAGTTTTAGCCAAGTGCGGTGAAACTGAGGTGCTTTGTACTGTAACAGTACAAGAAGGAGTACCCAAGTTTCTTCAAGACACTGGCAGTGGCTGGTTAACTGCCGAGTACAGAATGCTGCCAGGAGCCACACCTGAGAGACAAAAACGGGAGTTTCTCAAACTTTCAGGACGTACTCAGGAAATTCAGCGGTTAATTGGACGCAGTTTAAGAGCTTCTCTGGATCTCAAGGCTTTAGGGGAACTCACATTGACTGTCGATGCAGATGTTTTACAGGCAGATGCTGGAACTCGCACTACCTCAATTACAGGGGGATATATTGCTCTTGCAGATGCTTTAGATAAGTTGGTAAAAACTGGTAAGTTAGTGAGTTCACCTCTACGTCACCAAATTGCTGCTGTTTCCGTAGGGTTATTAGAGGGAGAGCCATTTTTGGATTTGAATTATATCGAAGATGTGGCGGCTCAGGTGGATTGCAATATTGTAATGAATGACCAGATGGAGATCATTGAAATTCAGGGAACTGCTGAGGAGGGAAGCTTTAGCCGCACCCAGCTCAATCAGATATTAGATGTGGCTCAAAAAGGTATTCAGGAGTTGTTCGAGGCACAGCGCCTTGCTCTTAATTGAAAGAAGAATCCCCTCGCCTTCAGTCAGGGGAGTGTCAACCTTCAACTGCTCTAAACGTGATCGACATTGCTGCCAACTGAGCTGTATTTACCGCACGAGCATTCGCATCATAGCTAAGATCCAAACTGCGATCGCTCCGAGTCCCCTGATCTAAATCCTCCAGCAGTGCATCAATCGCTTCTGCTGAATCCTCTTCCAATGCTACTGGACCACTTTTTTGTCGCTGACGTTCGGCAATTTTCTGTAATGTTTTCAGTGCCTCTCTAATAGGGTTGGCACTAGCAATCACCAACACTTCTGCTGTGCCTAAGGGTCTACCCACATTAATCTTAAATGTATCACCCCGTGCCGCATCAGGAATTTTTCGGGTTTGTCCTGCTTCAATAATTGCTGCTCCTTCAGTTGCTGTCCAACTATTGGGAAAAATAACAAACATCTCTCCTTCTGGACTAATTACCAACACCGTCACATATAAATCACCTAACTCCTGATTTGCTACCTCTAACTGCACACGAGTACCTAAAGGTAACAGGGGAATGCCATTTTCCACCTTCACTGCACCCCCAGCAATAAATGTAGGTGACGGATTTACTGCTTCGGTTTTCTCCAGTGTATCCCCCCGCACAGTGAATTCTTGAGCTACCACATCCAGGGGTTTACCCGTTGTATCAAGGACTCTCATTTTTGCTAACACATTCATTCGGGAGGAGTCAGCATTAAGGGTAAGTTTAACTAATCGAGCAGCTAGTAGGGAACGAAGCTTTGCTTTGAGGCGCTCAATGGCATCAATTACCCTTTCATCTTTAGCACCAAAAGAACCAGGAATTAAATCTAATCCTTGACTATACAATCCTACGCTCCCAATTGCAGGAATCTCTGGTTGCCCCCTTGCCTGAAGCTCTTGATACCTTTCTGGGGTCATCCGGCCTAAGATATAATGTACTTCCCTCTCTCCCAAAAGTGTTGGTTCTAGGCGCGGGATTTGGGAGATGACTGCAATAGTTCCTCGCATACTGCTGATTGAGCGAGTTCCCCCACTAACTAGAGATTCATCAAGTCCGATATGTAAGTTTATATCATCAGGAATCGCTCTAGCTTGCTCTTGCAGAAGTAACCCTGGTTTAAGAAGATTAGGTTGGCGGATTTCCACTAACTTTCCTCTACCGATTAAGCCATTCTTGGAATCACGGGATTGGAGTTGCACTACTCCTAAATTTTGACCTTGTTGATCTAAAAGCAAGAACACCGCATCCTGATTAAAGGCGGCAATTGTTCCCGGTTCAATACCTCCCAACCAAAACTCTACCTGCTCCCCTTCAATTTTGGTTACTACAGCTTCTGCTGGTGGTGTTTGCTTCTGGAGAAAGTACATGGGTTGGCGCTCATTCCCTGCTTTCGCCTCAAATTCTGGCACTTGTCTGGTAAAAGAAATCTTGGTTGTACTGCGGGAGACATTAGCAACAATGTTGCTAACTCCCTCATCTGCTGTTGCCTGCCAAAGATACTGAGTTAGCGCATAGGTAAAGGCTCCTGCATGAAAACCATCAAAGGGTGTATCTGCAGCCAACTGCTCCTGTGCCGCTGCCGCAATCACCACTCCCTTCGGAATACCTAGTTGCCGCCGTCGATTAATTTCTTCTGCTGTTAGTCCCAATCTTGCCATCAACTGCTGTTGATACTCCCTCTCTATTGGACTAGGATCAGTATTCTTACCACCGTCGATCGCACGAATTGTCAGGTTACCCCGTTTACCCCCACCAGCATGACAGCTATCCAGAATAGCAGTGACATTTTCTGTCTGCAAAGCCGACATCCACAAAAACAGGGTTTCTCCCATAATGTCAGAAACAACAATGCGATCGCCTTTGGCGGGCGAGCTAGCGCCATCGCCTTGTGGAGAAATTTCCCGGTCTAGGGGAACGAAAGTACTGTTAAGCTGGTTTTGGAAGGGACTGTTGGGGTCAAAAACCTGGGAACCATGTCCAGAAAAGTGAAAGACTACTACATCCCCCGGTTTTGCTTGCTCAATCAGGTGTTTTTCAAAGGCTTGCAGAATATTGGCACGAGTGGGTTTAATCTCGCTGTCGTCGGTAACGAGAAGAATATCGTTGGGATTAAAACCAAAGCGGTGAATTAGCAGTTCTCGTTGTAAGAGAGTATCATTGATGCAGCCTGCCAACGGAGAATCAGTATAGCCATTCGCACCCACTAACAATGCCAGTTTACCAGAAGTAGATTGAGCAAGAATCTTGCCGTAGCGGAGTCCTTGGCGTCGAATATCAAGTTGACTGATACCTAGAGTTGCGAGAGCAGAGGCGGCAAATTCTAGGAACCGACGACGATTAAGAATTGTCATTAGTTGTTTGGGAATGGAGAATTGAGAATTGTTTCCGCATCAGTGAAAACTTGCAAGTTAAATAAGTTGGGTATCTGGATTAATTTAAACCACTCTAATTTTCTGTGCATTTTACGCATCTACTTCTTTAAAATTAACCTTATTATAGATATCTGCCAAAGCAATTTCCAAGGAGAATGAAGAGAGCGAGATTGTCTTTTTTTCTATGCTTTGCGTAATCTCCTGCTCAGATTTATCATAGTCACAAAAAGACCAATTCTTCTTATCCGTCTTAGAAAAATGTTCGATATAGATCCTTTTTTGGTCGATTAACAAATATTCCTCAAATGTGGGAATCGTGCGGTATATCTCAAACTTGGTGCTGCAGTCGTATGCTTTGGTTGACGGTGACAAAACTTCTATAATTACTTTAGGATTGGTAATCGTATCCGTGCGGTTATCATGATATTCCGGTTCTCCAGCCACTACCATCACATCGGAATAGGTATAGATACGTCGCTGAGGTATCCACAAACGCACATCACTCATAAATACTCGATAGTCGAGTTTTTTGAAGGCAAAATTTAGTTCGGCATAAAAATTGCCAGCTATCTGATTGTGATTAGTAGAGCCACCTGCCATAGGAAATATTTCACCGTCAATATATTCACTTTTGTAATCAGCCTCCTCCTCTAGTGCTAAATATTCCTCGGTCGAGTAGTATCGCTTTTCAGTAAGTTGCATGGTTCGATAGAGGGCATTTCAAATTTGTTATTTGTTATTTGTTATTTATTGTTTGCGATCACATCACATACTTAGATACCCGACTTCTTAAAGAAGTCGGGTATCTGGACTCGACTTCTACATCCCCCCATCCCCCCATCCTACTCCGCTTCCCCAATCAGAGTGAATGCTGCCCAATCTTGGGGATTAGGGTGGGTTTTCATTGTAGTTAACATAGCTTGTCGTAGGGCTTGAGCTTTGTTTCCAGTTTGTTGGAAATTACGATAAAACTCACTCATTAAGTCAGCAGTGGGAGCATCAGGAACTGACCACAAGGAAACAATTATACTGGGGACTCCGGCAGTAATTAGAGAACGAGATAATCCAATCACCCCATCCCCGGTAATTCTACCTCTACCTGTATCGCAAGCACTCAAAACTACTAATTCAGCATTTAAATCTAAGTCGAAGATTTCGCTAGCAGTGAGTAAGCCATCATTGAGTTTACCAGTACCATCAGGAGCAAGTGCGATCGCACCCGGTACACCTAGTCCTCTCAAATCATCTAGGAGTCCATGAGTAGCTAGGTGAATAATCCCAGCATCAGGAAGTTTGGGCAAAATAGCAGATTTGGTAGCTTGATTACCTGTTATCGGTTTAGTGTTGAAGAGTTTAGCGATAGCAACGGCTTCTTCCTCTGCACCAGGTAAATTAGATAATTGTTGTGGATCTTCTCCAACTTTAGTAGTAACACTGGGCATTGTTGGATTACCGACAATTAACATATCTTTTCCTGCTTCCTTACTCCTCTGCTCACGGGTTAGTTCTAACACTTGGATAGCTGGAGCAGTGAGGATAGTATGCTTTTCAATGAGGTATTTGCCTGATTCATCTTGAAGTGCTGGAAAGGGAACGAGGAATAGTGAGCTTTGCGGCAGGAAGATGATACGCTCATCAGGATTAGTGGGAAGGTATTGAGCGATCGGTTCGATAAGGAGTTGGTGGAGTTGTTTGAGGCGCTCCGTTTGATCAGGTAATGGCTCGAAGGAAGCATAAAGGCTGCGACTTCTAACTCCCATTGATTGACGGCTGATGGTGACTAATTCAGCTAGGGAACTATTGTCTTGCTGCCACAGAGGTTTGAGATCACTACGACGAAAGGTTACTTCCCCTGTAGGTTTAATTACCCAAATATAGAGTTCTGATTCTTTCCATTCTTCTTTACTGTTAATCTTGAAGCCATCATAAATAATCGAATATTCAACCAGAGTGGCATTTTGCTCCTTGGCAATTTGTTGCAGTTGCTCGATAGTCGGTGGAGTTATTGGGGAGTTGGCAGAGTCATTTTTTATCGCAATGCGCCTAGCCAATAGCTCCACAAATGCCCTGGCACGTCCTCGTTCCGCAATTTCTAGAGCAGGTAAGGGTTGATTTTGGGCGATGAGGACTTGTTGTAAAAGGCGGTAGGTGCGAGCTTGCTCTTCAAAAATTGATACTTTCCAGGTATCATTCTCATCCAATCTTTCCCGTAGAAATTCCAAGGTATCGATTCCAGCACGGAGGATGCTTTCGGCTTCAGTGAGATTGCCAGATTTGAACAGAGCCGATCCTAGATTGTTCAGAGCAATCCCTTCCCCATTCTTGTCGTCAATTCCTCGTGCAATGGTTAAATACTGCAGATAGTAATCAATGGCTTGGGCGTATTCTCCTAGGGAAT